>Ga0180220_1002185_pt1 | contig 13057 bp, 6 predicted proteins | sample eDN5th37CBELigBY_FD_151335 | JGI IMG/M metagenome (GOLD analysis project Ga0180220, IMG submission 151335) | Enriched backyard soil microbial communities from Emeryville, California, USA - eDNA 5th pass 37_C BE-Lig BY (version 2) (version 2) | ecosystem: Environmental > Terrestrial > Soil >... | reverse complement strand
TGAAGTGCGTTCGCACTACCGGACAGAAACAAGTCTAAATGGTTTATGCTTCGCATAAACACTCGTCACTGGATGACGAGAGACAAGCTCGTGACTTTAGTCATGAGTCGTTGACAGTATGAAGCTTTTTGGAGAAGTCTGTCAAATGATGGATGGCCGGCTTGTGACTTCTGAACAACATTCGTTCCCCTTTAAAAATGACCGCTTCGTCAACGATGGTACATCCTCCCGCCTGAATCCTCCCCTTGCCCAAGCGCTGCCTCTAAAATCAAAGAACCCAAGCGTTCAGCGAAATGAGGCAGTTGCTGGCCGGAAACGTCGATTTCCGGAAAATCCTGACGCTCCCGCGGAAATGTGATAGATCCTTTTCCCTAGGCAAAAAGTTCCTTAACTTCGATGAAATTAAATTTTATAGTAAAAACAGCTAGATTTAAATTAATTTCAAAATAATATTTTACAATACGTTGACGAAAGGACGGATGGAGGCTTAACAAGAGACCGCTATACTTTTCTGGCATGGTTCTACGTAAAAGACCCGAATTTCTAGCCGAAGAATGGGAGGTAAGATAGAATGATAAGGAAAAGGACGAAAAGGATTTGGTCTTTGCTGCTTGGCGGGACGCTGATGCTGCCGATGCTGCTTCCGGCTCAGCAGGCGGGGGCGGAGCAAGCGGGGACGGCGGCGTTCGGAACCGTCATCGACGAAAGACAGGCCCAGATCGGGCCGGGTGCCACGTATACGTGGAGGAATGTGAAGCTGGATCGCGGGCTGGAGAAGCTCCATATGGTCGAGTTCGATCCGACGAATGCCGCGTTAACGCTGGAGCCGGGCTTGACGGACGGCAAAGTATACGGCATGCAAGGCGTCAGTAAAATGGCCGGCGACGCGGACAAGCCGGGAAACCGGGTCATCGCGGGGATTAACGGGGATTTTTACGATATGTCCAGCGGCGTTCCGCTCGGGATGTTTATGGGCGGCGGCAAACTGCTTGTCAGTCCTCCGGACGACTGGTACGCTTTCGGGTTAAAAGCGGACGGCAGCACGTTGTACGGACCAAGCCCGAAGCTCGAAAAAACGCTGACGATCGGCGATAAAACGGCGGAATTGAGCGCGATCAACCGGACCCGCGGCAATGAGGATTTGGTGCTGTATACGACGGATTTCTACGCGTCCACGATGACCAACGATTTAGGGGATGAGGTCGCTTTTGGCGTGCTGAAGGGCGAAGTCAAAAGCGGGCAGACGCTCCGGCTTAAGGTGGAGAGCATCCATAAAAACAAAGGGAATACGCCGATCGCGGACGGCAAAGTCGTCTTGTCCGCTTCGGGTGCCAAACGCGACGTGCTCTCGGAGCTTCAAATCGGAGATGAGGTCAGCCTCAGCTTGCGTTTAGGCGGCGAATGGAGCGACGTCTCGATGGCGATCGGCGGTTCGGCGCTGCTCGTCAAGGACGGGCAGGTCCAGCCCAATTCCGATCCGGCGGCGCATCCCCGGACGGCGGTCGGGACCAAAGCGGACGGCTCGGTCGTGCTGCTCGAAATCGACGGACGCCAGCCGGGGTTCAGCGAAGGCGTAACATTGGCCGAACTTGCGCAAATCATGAAGGATATAGGCGTCGTCAACGCGCTGAACCTTGACGGCGGAGGTTCTTCCACCTTCATTGCCCGGATGCCGGGCGACACGCAGCGAAAACTGTTGAATTCCCCATCGGACGGCGGGGAGCGCAAGACGGCGAACGGGATTTTGCTCGTGAACAAAGCACTGGAAGGCGAGGCCGACAAGCTTGTCGTGCAGCCGCAGCTGGAGCGGGTGCTCGCAGGTTCGGCGGCGTCCTTCAAAGCGGCGGCGGTGGATGCGAACCTGCATCCGGCATCATTCAGCGGGCCGCTGCAGTGGAGCGTGAACCCGCAGATCGGCACGATCGACGACCAAGGCGTGTTTAAGGCAGGTTCGGGAGCGGGCATGGCGGATATTTTCGTCACATCGGGCGCGCTGCGCGGAGAAGCGAAAGTCGAGGTGGTGGATACGCTGACCGGGCTTTCTTTCGGGGATGAGGTAAAAAGCTTTGCGCCGGGTGTTACGGAAAAGTTGAAAGTGACGGCGCTGCGGGACGGTCAGGCCATTCAGGCCGATAACGGCCAGCTTGAATGGCGCGTGGAAGGGCCGATCGGCACGATTGACGCCAATGGCGTCTTTACGGCGACCGGCCAAACGGAACAAAGCGGCAAAATTGTTGTCGGCTATAAAGGAGTTGAAGCATCGGTGGACGTAAACATCGGATTGCCGCCGGTCATCTTGGAGGATTTTGAAAACGGATTGGACGCTTACCAGCCATCGGCAGGCGCTCAGTTCAAAACGTCCAAAGTCAGCATCGAAACGAATGAAGATTTCGTGCGGTTCGGCAGCGGCTCGCTGAAGCTGGAATATGATTTTACCGGCATGCCGGGCACGTCGGGCGCGTATTTGCAAACGAAAAGCGCTCCCATTGAGATTCCGGGTTATCCGGAAAAAATCAGCATGTGGGTGTACGGGGACGGCAAAGCCCACTGGCTGCGTGCGCAGCTGCGCGACAGCAAAGGGGCGATTCCGCTCGATTTGACGCCTCAGGACACCGGCGTGGACTGGGTAGGCTGGAAGTACGTCGAAGCCGACGTGCCGAAAGGCAGAACGCTGCCGCTGACGATGGATATGCCGGTGCGTTACATGGAACCTTCGGGGGCGAAAAAAGACGCCGGCGTTATCTACATCGATCAAATCCGGGCGCTGTACGGCCCGGCCGAAGACGATCTGGAGCCTCCGGTGCTCAAAGACTTTTCCCCGGCCGAAGGAGATACGGTTCATACGAACCAGCCGGTCATTAAAGTCTACGCCGAGGATGCCGGTTATGATCCGGCGCAGCATCCGGGGACGACCTTGATCGATCCCGAATCGATCCGTTTTGACGTCGACGGGGTCCGGGTGCAGCATACGCTCTATCCGCCGGAAGGGCGAATTTATTACACGCCGGCCGCGCCGCTTGCGGACGGGGTTCATCAGGCGAAGGTGACGGTAAAGGACTTGTCCGGCAACCGGACGACCATAGCATGGACGTTTAACGTGGATACGGGCTCTTCCAAAATCGTGTATGACACGCCAAAAAACATTTATGCCGGAAATACGTATTCGGTCGATTTGAAAGGGGTCAAATCTTCGGACATAAAGGATGGGCAGATCAAGCTCGCGTTCGATCCATCGAAAGTGGAAAATCTGCGGTTCGCGCGGGGGGAAAAGCTGGGTGCTTCCCAAGTGCAAGCGGACATCGACGCCAGCGCCGGCACGGTCGCTTTGACGATGAACAGGCTTAACGAAGCTTCGTTGACCGACCAGGATCTCATCGGACAAATTCAATATGACGTGAAAAAGGATGCGGACGGCGAAAATACCATCCGGTTCGTGTCAGGCACCGTCTCGTTTGTCGGCACGGGCGACGTGACATACACCTTCTTTGGGCTGCCGCTGTCCTCCGCGATCAAAAGCGGCCTGACGTTATCCTGGAATGAGGATGGAAACATTCAAGGATACGAGACGGTGTTCCAGGCCAAAGAGGAATCCGGAGCTCCCGTGGAAGGGGCGCAAATTTTGGCCGACGGAACCGCGATCGGAACGACGGACGCACAAGGTCAGTTGAAAACAAACGCGCTGACGTCGGACGTGAAGACTTACAAGGTGCAGGCGGCCAAAGGCAGCATGTATAGTCCGGTGGCGGAATTCAAGGTATCGCCGCTGTCCGGCACGGAGACGCCTTACAACATCAACGTTAGCATGGGCGCGGACCCGACCGCCTCAAGAGGTTTCGCTTGGCATACGAATCCCGGTACGGAGCCGACCGTCGTTGAGGTGGCCAAGCAGTCGGAGTTTAGCGGGTTTGATCAGGCGAACGTGAAGAAAGTGTCCGGCACGAGCTACTTGTACCAGACGCTGGACCTCGGAACCGTGCGGGTGCATAAGGCAACCGTCGACGGCTTGAAGCCGGGCACCGCATACGTGTACCGCGTCGGGGACGGCCAAGGACATTACAGCGCGCAAGGAACGTTCAAAACCGCCGAAGCTGCCGGCGACCATACGAGTTTTCTGTATTTTGCCGATTCCCAGGCAGGCGACCTGAAAGGCTTTCAGCTGTGGGGCAACACCGTGAAAAAAGCGCTTGAAAATACCCCTGACGCCGAATTTATGGTTCATGTCGGGGATATGGTCGACAAAGGTTTCAATGAACAGGAATGGAAATGGTGGTTCGGGGAAGCGCAGGAGGCGTTCCTGAATATGACGCTCGTCGCCGCGATCGGCAATCATGAGGTGATGGGCACGAAGGAAAACAACGATTTCCTGGCCCATTTCAATCAGCCGGGGAACGGCCTGGACAGCTTGCAGGGAAGCCATTTCGCCTTCGATTACAAAAACATCCACTTCGTGGTGTTGAACAGCGAATATCGATACGAGGAGCAGCAGCAGTGGTTGGAAAAGGATTTGGCGGCGACGACGAAGCCATGGAAAATCGCGATATTCCACCGCGGCCCGTACGGCAGCATCTACGATTCGGCGGATATCCGGCGGCTGTGGGCGCCGGTCCTTGAAAAGCACGGCGTCGATCTCGTGCTGAACGGCCATGACCATATTTATTTGCGGACTTACCCGATGCTGGACAACCAAATCGTGAGCGACGGCCAAGGCACGACGTACGTCGTTGCCGGTTCGACGGGGCCGAAGTTTTATTCGCTGACGAAGCGCGACTGGCAGCGGGTAACGGACGATGATGCGACGCAAATGTACGCCTCGGTCGAAGTCGACGGGGATCAGCTCAAGTTCGTGACGAAAACGGTGGACGGACGCGTCGTTGACGAGTTCACGTTGACCAAGCAGTCGTCGGCGGGGGCTCCGAAGCGCGTTAAAGTCAAGGAGCAAAACGTACGGCTGGCCGAAGGCGAAACCCGCCAGCTTACCGCCCGTGTCAACCCGGGGCATGCGGACCCTCGTGTCGTTTGGTCCGTGTACGGCTCCAACCCTGCGGATCAAGAAGTGATCAGCGTGTCGGACGAGGGACTTGTAACGGCACGTGGGCTTGGGACGGCGATCGTCAGGGCGACAAGCGCCGTCAATCCGAACGTGTACGGAGAAACGACGATTACGGTCGATCGGGTTCCTGAAAGCAAGATTAAATCCTTGCGCTTGAAAAGGAAAGCTGCGCTCAAAGTCGGCGAAACCGACCGGATCGTGACGGAGGCGGTTTATCAGGACGGCACTCGCCTTCCGCTGCTTGAAGGCGTCATTTACGATAGCAGCCGCAAGGACGTCGCATCTGTCGACGAGCAGGGAGTCGTGACGGCATTATCGAAGGGAATCACCGTTATCTCGGCAACCTACGGGACGTTCCGGGAAGAGTATGTTTTGAACGTTCGGGCTCCGGGAAAACCAGGCAAGGGCGGCGGGAACGTCGTAGGTGAACCGGACAACGTTCATGACGGGGCTGACGGCGGGGACGAAGGAGAACCCGAAGAACCGAGGGAGGTTTCCGAAGAGCAAAACTAGCGCAATCCTCTAGAATCTGTTCATCTGCGTACAAGCTGAAACGAGGGCAGATGATTTAAGCAAAATAAGACGGCAGGGCCCGATAAAGGTCCCGCCGTTTTTTTTATTGCAAAGGTTTTATCGAATATTGAGCATAAAGCAGTTGACCCTAGGCAGGTTTTTTCGTTGTCCCCCCCCTTTTTTATGTCATAATGCGATAGAAACTGATAAAAATGTAAAAATACAGCATCCTTTTGTAGAGTTTTTGTATATTTTTCTATGATAAAGTAAGTAGGTTATGGCCGTCTTAGTACGATGGTTACAAAGTTACAGCACGTATTTTGGTCTGGAAGGATGTGTTGCTTCAATGGCAAGAGTCATTTGTATTACTTCGGGCAAGGGCGGGGTAGGCAAAACGACGGTCACCGCCAATTTAGGGACATCCCTGGCTTGCTTGGGACAAAAGGTTTGTTTGATTGATGCCGACTTTGGCTTGCGGAATCTGGACATTCCGCTTGGGCTAAGCAGCAGATTGAATTATGATATTTCCGATTTTATGGCAGGGCGGTGCGGACTTCACCAAGTAACCATCCAGGATAAGCGCCTGTCCAATCTATCGTTCATCTCCTGCAGCGGGAGCGCGGATTGTAACGAAGATCCGGGACTGTTTCGGGATGTGGTCCATTTTATTGCCCAAGATTATGATTATGTGTTGATCGATTCCCCGGCAGGGATCGAAAACGGGTTCCGCAACGCTGCGTACGCCGCCGACGAAGCGATCATCGTTACGACGCCCAACCGGACGGCGCTTCAGGACGCGGACCGCGTCATCGGGTTGATGGGGGATTTGATCGAAGCGCCCCCGCAGCTGATCGTCAACATGGCTGATGATCCGGCCGAACGGGCCATAAAGCTTGAAGATATCGTGAATATTTTAAATATCGGATTGATTGGCGTCATACACATGGACGTGGACATCATGCGTTCGGTCGCCAAAGGAATCCCCATCGCGCTGGATCCTGAACAAGAGAGCGGACGGCGCTTCCGTCATATCGCCCATAATCTCGTTCAAAACGAGCAGGAGATGTTATGTTCGGAGAAACCGCAAAAGAAACGCAATCGCCTATTTTCTTTTTCCAAAGGGTTTCGTTGGGGACAGAGCAATTCGGTTTAAAGGGAAGTATGGGAGAGTGCAAGCATTCATGATTTAAATATGGTACATGGATTTATGGGAGGTTTTGGAGGATTTTTGTCGAAACCATAAAGTGAAAACATGTTGAAATGAATTGGTGCGAACGTGTAGTGAACATGAATTTTCAGGGAGGTTCGCACCAAAAAAATCTTGTTGATTATACATTAATGAAAATAAATGTAATTTATGGTATGGAATAAAGAGTAAATATACCGCTTTTTCAGGCTTTTGCTTGAAAAAGCGGAGTCGCACCCTGTGTGGGTGCGTGGATTGAAATCTTAATGCCAGTAAAAATATCTTCTAGCGTTGCTTGTCGCACCCTGTGTGGGTGCGTGGATTGAAATGCCATGACATTTGATTATGAAATCACTTTGATAGGGTCGCACCCTGTGTGGGTGCGTGGATTGAAATACCTGCCCGAGTTTTACGAAGGGATCGAAGATTTCGTCGCACCCTGTGTGGGTGCGTGGATTGAAATAGGTTCGCCATTGTAATTCAGAACGTTGCAAAGCTGGTCGCACCCTGTGTGGGTGCGTGGATTGAAATAACTACAACAACGAAAACGAACGGATTACCAATAGTCGCACCCTGTGTGGGTGCGTGGATTGAAATATCTGTGTTGACGACTGCATTCTCTTTTCGTTTCTGTCGCACCCTGTGTGGGTGCGTGGATTGAAATAAACGTATGTGGTTCATTCGCAGCCCGTTTTTTCCGTCGCACCCTGTGTGGGTGCGTGGATTGAAATTCCGGCTCATGGTGCGGAAGTGTCCTGGTGCGCATGCCGTCGCACCCTGTGTGGGTGCGTGGATTGAAATACCCAGAGAAGCGAAGTGGAAAAATCCCAGTCAGGTCGCACCCTGTGTGGGTGCGTGGATTGAAATTCCGAAAATTTGTCGAGCAGGTCCTGCAGACGCCTTCGCACCCTATGTGGGTGCGTGGATTGAAATGACACAATATGACAGACGATGTAGGAATTTGGAGTCGCACCCTATGCGGGTGCGTGGATTGAAATTGGAAAAGGACGAAAGTCGAAGTACTGTCCATGTGTCCACCCTGCGCAGCACTCAGTCTAATGAATTATGCGTTGTTTTTCGCCGCCTCATGTTCGGGCAGATGCATAAATTTAAACTCTAACAAAACCAGATTTACATCTATTTTGGAAGGATATCTCAAATTTCTGTCGAATCCTGTTTAATATAGAGAAAATTGTCGCGGGTATATCGGACTATACGAGGGCATTAACGACTCTATATTTCGAGGAGGAGACTGGGTGAATTATATAGCGCATATTCGCGAAACTGACAGGCATCACCAAACAGTGGAAGAGCACTTATTAGGCGTAAAAGCATTAGCCGAATCATTTGGATCGAAAATGGGAGTTTCGCACATCGCTGGATTGGCAGGGATGCTGCACGATATGGGGAAATACACAGATGCTTTCAGAAGTTACATTTTAGAAGCTGTAAATAACCCGGACACCCCGCCCAAAAGAGGAAGCGTCGATCATTCAACCGCAGGTGGGAGATTTCTGTATAACCTTTTTCATGCTGGCGAAATCCACCCAATCAAAGGATTGTTGGCTGAAATCGTAGGTAATGCAATCATTTCGCACCATTCTTACCTCCAAGATTTTCTCAACCCCGAATTAGAATCTAGCTATTTGAAGCGTGTACGAGACAAAAGGGACAACTCGTTAGAAGAGTTTGAGCGGACGCAACAACTATTTTTTCAGTATGTGACGAACGAAGCAGAATTTGAGAGTTATGTTGATCAGGCGGCAGCTGAATTACAGGCATTTATAGCAAAAGCCCCTGATGAAAGCACAGAAACGAAACTTATGTTCTTAACGAAATTTATATTCAGCACCTTAATCGATGCCGATCGGACGAACACGCGGTTATTTGAGGAAAATAAAGCTGGCGGAGAGACTTGGGATCACGAAAAACTTTTTGCCGCCTATTACGATAAGCTCATGGCCAAGATGAAATCGTTTGCTGAAAAGGATGACTATGACACACCTATTAATCGATTAAGAAGCAGGATGTCTGAACAATGTGACCTTTTCGGGGAAATGCCCTCCGGTATTTATACCTTATCCATTCCAACGGGTGGGGGCAAAACGTTAGCAAGCTTAAGGTATGCGTTAAAACATGCACTCACTTATAACAAAAAGCACATCATATACGTCGTGCCATACACGACAATTATTGAGCAAAACGCTGCTGAAGTTCGCAAAATACTTATGGACGACGCAAACATTTTGGAGCATCATTCCAACGTCGTTGATGATATTGATGATAACGATGAAGATTTGGATGGGCTGATGAATATACGGCAAAAGCTGAAGCTGGCCAGGGACAATTGGGATTCGCCGATTATATTTACAACAATGGTGCAGTTTTTGAATGTGTTCTATGCCAAAGGCAGCAGAAATATTCGACGCCTCCATAATTTAAGCGAAGCTGTCATTATTTTTGATGAGGTACAGAAAGTTCCGGTAACATGTGTATCTTTGTTTAATCAGGCACTGAACTTTTTGAAAACCTATGGCCATTCCAGTATCGTACTTTGTACCGCGACACAGCCTGCACTCGACTTTGTTGAACATAAACTTGCGATTAGTACAGATGCCGAAATGATCGAAGAATTGGATGATGTGATTGAGGCATTCAAACGGGTCGAAATTATCGATCAGGCAACCCGCGAGAGTTTCGATAATGTAAAATTATGCGATTTTATTGCTGGGAAAATAGAAGAAGTTCAAAGTGTTCTCGTGATTTTAAACACGAAATCTGTTGTCAAAAGACTCTACAGTCGACTGCAAACGGAAATAAGCGGCGTTCCAGTTTACCACCTCAGCACGTCGATGTGCGCGGCGCATCGGAAGTCGATGCTTGACGAGATTAGAAAACACTTGAAGTCAGGTAACAAGATCGTTTGCATCAGTACTCAGTTAATCGAGGCAGGAGTTGACGTTAGTTTTGAATGCGTCATTCGCTCATTGGCTGGACTGGACTCCATAGCACAGGCAGCTGGCCGATGCAACCGGCATGGGGAATGGGAATTGCAGCAGGTGTATGTTATCGATCATATGGAAGAGAATTTGAAGCATCTTAGGGAGATTCGAATTGGCAAAGAAATTTCGAAAAAAATACTGATCGACTTAAAACGCAGCCAGAAAAATCATGGCGGCCATGTTTTATCGGTAAAAGCCATGAATCGGTATTTCCAAGAGTTTTATCAAAAGTTTCAGCTGGAATTAAACTATCCCCTTCCCAAGCTGGGACCGAAAATAACGGAGTTATCGTTATTGTCCTCTAGCAAACAGGAAGATGACACATACTATAAAGCATACTGCATGAAGTATCAAAAAAGCCCTCCGCTATTTTTAGTTAACAGCTATCGAACAGCTGCGGAACATTTTAACGTAATTGACAGCCCTACTACAACGGTCATTGTTCCATATGGTGAAGAAGGGAAGGAGATCATTGCCGAATTAAACGGCGAGTGCGGTATTGAAGAACTATCGTTGTTACTGCGCAAAGCGCAGCAATACTCGATTAATTTATTTAAATACGAGTTGGATCAACTTGATAAAAACGGCGGTCTTGAACGTTGCCTTGACGGTAGGGTTTTGGTGCTGAAAGAAGGAGCCTACAATCTGGAGTTTGGCCTCGATGTGGAAAATGACAGCGGATTTGATTTGTCTATGTTTTAAGGAAAAAACCTATCTTCTTTGCAAGATAGGTTTTCACATCATTCACTATATTTTTCAATCCACACCATCTTTAATGAAGAAGATAGTGACAAATAATTATATCAAAAAATAGATTTGATTTTTTGAGTTCATATACTGAATTATGATATTTACAAACACTATCATTTGGTTTAATATGGAATTGCACCCGGAGGAAGGAGGTGATTCTATTTTGAGAAACTCAATTCAATTCGAAGTTTTTGGCGATTATGCACTGTTCACGGATCCATTGACCAAGTTGGGAGGAGAGAAATTATCCTACCAAGTTCCAACATACCAAGCGCTAAAGGGCATCGTGGAGAGCGTATACTGGAAACCTACTCTAATAATGGTAATAGACACCATACGAATTATGAATCCGATCCGTATGGAATCCAAAGGGGTCCGTCCCATTGAGTACGGCGGGGGGAACACGCTTGCCAACTATACCTATTTGAGGGATGTACGCTATCAGGTAATCGCGCATTTTGAATTTAATATGAATCGTCCGGATCTGGCCCATGATCGAAACGAACATAAGCACCATAACATTTTAAAGCGTGCCCTTCAGGCTGGAGGTCGCAGGGATATTTTTCTGGGGGCGCGTGAATGTCAAGGATATGTGGAGCCGTGCGTGTTTGGAGAAGGGGATGGGTTCTATGACAATTATGGCGAGATCCATCTGGGAACGATGGTCCATGGGATCAACTATCCGGACGAGACGGGCAGAGACCAGTTGGAAGTTAGATTATGGAACCCGGTCATGAAAGATGGAATCATTCAGTTTATCCGGCCGGAAGAGTGTAATTTGGTCCGTAAAATTGCGGATATGAAACCAAAGCATTTTGACCAAAACAACATGGAGTCGGTGGACGAGCTGTTCGCCCAAATGGAAAGGGGTGGCGACCTTTGAGCTGGCTATTAAATTTATACGAGACTTATGAATCCAATCTGGATCGCGTCGGCGAGACAGAGAAAAAATACAACAACCAGGAATACACTTTGCTGCCCGTTTCGCATACGACCCAGAATGCGCATATCCAAGTAGAGATCACTGAAGAAGGAGAATATCATTCGGCCTTTGTCATTGACAAAAGTGATGCGAGTACATTGATCCCATGTACCGAAAAATCTGCAAGCCGGGCGGGGATGGTCATTGCGCCGTATCCACTGCATGATAAATTGAGTTATGTCGCGGGTGATTTTGTGGCCTTTGGCGGTGAAATCAAGGATGAAGAGCCGTTTTCACACTACATCAAAGAACTGGAAAACTGGGCTAGTTCCGTTCATGCTCACTTCAAAGTCAAAAGCATTTTTAAATATTTAAGCAAAAGACAACTTATTCAAGATCTTGTGAAAGATCATATTTTACACGTTGACGAGAACAATCATCTGCTTGAAAAATGGGAGGGAGACGGGGATAAGCCGGCTATTTTCTCTGTGGTGAACGGAGGTCAGGAAAGTGCCTTTATACGTTTCAATGTTTATTCTCCTAACAACGTTTTGACTGATGTTTGGAAAGATAAGGAGATGTATGACTCTTTTATTCATTACTATAAGGAACAGTTAGGCGGAGAAGATATTTGTTATGTTACAGGCAAGTACCTCCCCAGTACGGATAAGCATGCGAATAAGATTAGGAATGCTGCAGACAAAGCCAAATTAATTTCCGCCAACGATTCAAGCGGATTCACCTACCGTGGGAGATTTACATCAAGCACGGAGGCAGCGAGCATAAGCTATGATGTATCTCAGAAGGCGCATAATGCACTGAAATGGCTCATTAACCGTCAGGGCAAAATCATCGATCAGCGGGTATTTCTGATATGGAGTCATACTGCTGAGAATATACCAGATCTTACGGAAGATACGTTTGCCATATTTCCGGTACAGGCAGCCCCGGTCTTGAAAAAGGCTGACACCTACCGAGAGTTTGCTAATGAAGTATCGAAAGCGATAGACGGTTACAAACATGATTTAGACAGCAAGTCAGATGTTAACATTATGATTCTTGATTCGGCGACAACCGGACGGATGGCCGTGCTTTATTATCGGAATATGGACAAGGAGCTTTATTTGGACCGGTTGAAAAAATGGCATACCACTTGCGTATGGCTTCATCGTTATCGTAAAAATGACCAAGGCGAATTTGTGGAATTTTGGGGGGCTCCTGCCACGAAGGATATTGCATTTGCAGCTTATGGGCCCAGAGCCAACGAAAAGGTTGTTAAAGGATTAATGGAGCGCATGTTGCCGTGCATCGTAGATGAGGTGAAAATCCCACGGGATATTGTGACCAGTGCATTTCACCGGGCTTCGAATCCTGTGGGAATGGATAAATGGGAATGGGAAAAAACACTCAGCATCACATGTGCCTTAATTCATAAGCAAGAGGAGGGATTTACGTTGGCTTTAGACAAAGAGACCGATGATCGCGACTATTTATTCGGCCGTTTATTGGCGGTTGCGGATGTGCTGGAAAGACGGGCATTGGGAGAGGAGAGTCGCTCCAGTAATGCCATCCGTTACATGAATTCTTTTTCGATGCATCCCGCTAGAACGTGGATGACGATTCAGAGAAGCTTG
>Ga0180220_1002183_pt1 | contig 13061 bp, 7 predicted proteins | sample eDN5th37CBELigBY_FD_151335 | JGI IMG/M metagenome (GOLD analysis project Ga0180220, IMG submission 151335) | Enriched backyard soil microbial communities from Emeryville, California, USA - eDNA 5th pass 37_C BE-Lig BY (version 2) (version 2) | ecosystem: Environmental > Terrestrial > Soil >... | reverse complement strand
GCTCAGCGTGAACTATCGCTGCCCCGAGCGCATCATCGACGTCGCCGGCAGGCTCATCGGACACAACGAGACGCGCATCGCCAAATCGCCCCGCGCCGACAAGGATCTCCCCGGCCGCATCGACACCCTGATCGCCGACAACGTCTGGCACGAGGCCGCCCGCATCGCCCGCTACGCCGGCGCCATCCTCCACAGCGACGACCCGAAAACGATGGCCGTCCTCACCCGCACCAACGGTCAGGCGATCGACATCCAGTCCGCGATGATCCGTGCCGCCACGCCCTACCAGATCGCGCCAGAAAACGACATCCGCATCACCTGGGAGCACGCCCGAAAGATGCTCCTCCTCGCCCCCACCCTGCGCGAGCACGATGTCCCGCCGCCGGAGGACCGCGCCACTATCGTTCGCGCCTTCGCCGCCACCCGCCGCCTGCCCGAGCGCCAGGTGAACAATCTCGTCCGCGCCGCCACGCAAGAGGACTACATGTTCCCCGGACCTGCCCTCCAACAGCTCCTGCCGGACCGCTTCCAGGCCGCCTTCACCGCCGGCATCTCCCAGCTCCGTCACAGTCGCTCCCTGGGCAGCGACATCATCGCCCTGGAGGACTTCCTCAACGCCGTCGTCTCCCGTGCCATCGAGGGCGGACGCCGCGCCAACCAGCTCTCGCGACTCGCCGGTCTCGAGAAGCTGGCCGAGGATGATGGCGATCGCCGCGAGGAATTCCTCGTCGAGCTCGACCGCCTCATCTCCATCCAGCGCGAGGCCCTGCGCCGATCATCGACGCCGAAAATCACCCTCTCCACCTGCCACGGCGCGAAAGGGCGGGAATGGCAGGTCGTCTTCGTGCCGCAATGCAATGATGGCGTCTTCCCGGACAATCGCAGCGTCGAGGGCGAATACCTCGAGGCCGAACGCAAGCTCTTCTACGTCTCGATAACCCGCGCCGCCGAGCGGCTCGTCGTCTCCTGGGTCGATGACAAGAAGAACGGTCGCAGCGAATCCACCCCCAGCCGCTTCCTCATCGAGGCCGGTCTCGCCAAACCCCCGAAGCAAAAATCCTTGCCTCAGGAGAAGAACGGGCGTAGGGGAGGTCTTGAACGCGCGCAGAAGCCATCCTCAGGGGTGCCGAACGCGCATCCAATGACCTCCCGATCGGCGAATACCGGCACGTCGACATCCGCCACCCGTCCCAAACGCCGCATTTCGCTGATGTCCGCCCGCCGCCGCAAAACCATCGACGGCCTCGCCGATGCCGCCGTCGCCGAGCTCGGCGCCCAGATGCTCGGCTGGGACGAGCGCGGCGAGCAACCCCTCGCCGACATGACCATCCGCTACCAGCCGAGCGATCCGGACGCCACATTTCCGCTTCAGCTCGATCTCGCCCTGCGCGGCATCCCCTTCCAGATCGACGCCGCGGATCGTGTCACCGAATCGGACATCTTCACCGCCATGCAGGAAGCCTGGCGCAGCGGGGTCGAACGCATCTCCGGCTCGGCCGATGCCGACACCATCGCCGCGATGGAGCGCGTGCTCGCCCGCGTCACGGAATCCCCCGATCCGGCCCGCTGGCGCACCCTCCTCACCCGCCTCGAGGACGACGCCCCCGGCACGGACCCTTCCGGCGTCCAGTTCCTCGCCAGCTAAGCATGTTGCAAATAGGTTGACACGGTCTCCCGAAGATCGACTCCCTGCGGGAGCCGATGGGCGGCGAGTCCTACGGACCGACTGCCCCTACGTCCGATGCTCCCGGGCCGTTGTCATACCGGATCCGGATGATCGATCGCGTGCGCTGACCCGCGGCATCACGGCGATCGGCGAGCATTCTACAAAACCTCCTTCATCCTGACCGCAGGGAAGGATCCCCCGGCGAAGCCGCTGCCCGCAGGGCAGAATAGAGCGCCCGCGCGCCGTGAGTGTGCTTCGCACGGGGATCCTTCCCTGCGGTCAGGATGACGGGAGGGGAATGGTGCGCGCCAACATGGTCGTGATGGTTGCGCCAGGCAGACCGCGCCCTCTGGACAGACTCCGGATGATCCATCGCAGGTCAGCGCACGTCGTCATCGTCTCAGGTCCGGTGCCCGAGACATGCCCATACCCATGCGTGCGGAGCGGCATGATGGAGACCTGCAAGCATGCATCCGGATTCGGTATCAACCTTCTGACAACTCGCTGCAGGAAACGCCCACACACAAACGCAACCGACCCCGGAGGATTGCTCCTCCGGGGTCGGTTGCGTGGACATGCCGCGATCGAGGTGGCGGAGGCTAAGCCTCGCCGCCCTCGGCCGGCTCCATCCAACCCGTGTACATCAGCATCACCGGGATGCCGTCCGCATACGGGCTGTTCTTGTAGATCAGGTCGTCGTCGGCCGGCCATTCCTTGACGCGGGCACCTTCGAGCGCGGCGTTGTTGCCGTAGCGCTCGTACAGCGGCACAATCGGCAACAGCTCGTTGAAGACCTGCGCGATCGTCGTCACGTTGCCCTTCTGCGCATCGACGTCAAGACCTTCCGCCGCCTCAACCGTCAGCTTGTCGAGGTCCACCTCGCCCGCAACCTTGGTGTCCTGTGTCAGCGGGAAGTCCATGCCCTTGCCGCCATCGTTCACAGCCAGCGTGTTGTGGGTGTAGAACGCTGTCGTGTAGGAATAGTGCGGATGCGGGTTGTTCGAGCTTCCCCATCCCTGGATCGCCAGGTCGAAGTTGCCCTTGTGGAGGTCGATCGGCTGCTGCGTGTGCGTGATCGCACGCGGGTTGATGATGATGCCGAAGGCGGTCAACTGCTCGGCGAGATCCTGCCCGGCCGCCGACCAGTCGGCGAACTCCGCCGGGAAGCTGAGGTCGTAGGTCGCCTCGTTGCCCGCCGGCGTCTTCCAGACGTCGCCGTCCTTCGTCCAGCCAGCCTCTTCCAGCAGGGCCGCAGCGCCATCCACGTCATAGCTGTAGCGGTTCAGGCCATCGATGTCGTCCTGCGACATCCACAGCGGCACGAGGTTGTCGCTCATGCCCGTCATGTATTCCTGGATGATGCCGGAATCGCCGAGGGCGACCTTGCCGTTCTGGTCGCGATTGACCGCCATGGCCATCGCCTGGCGCACCCGCTCGTCCTTGAACTCCTCGAACTTGCCGTAGTTGAGGTAGATCGCCGGCCCGGAGTAGACCGGTGGACGCACGACACGGATGCCGGAGTCCATCATCTGGTTCTCAGTGGCAACCGAGAAGCCGTGCGTCGCGTAGTCGACGTCCTTGGAGAGCACCACCGCGGAGATCGTATCGGTCTCACCGTTGTAGTTGATGATGCGGTCGAATTTTGCGTTCTCGGCGTTCCAGGCCTTGTCGTTCTTGACCAGCGTCATCTGGGCATTGGTGATGCTGCTGACGTCGATCTTGTACGGGCCGGACACCGGATAGTCGCCATCCGGGCGGAACTGGGTGAACTGATCCAGCAACTGCTTGCCTTCCGGATCATCCATCGTCTTGCCGGATCCGAAGAGCTCGCGAGCCTTGTCCGCCCACTCGCCATAGACGGAGGACGGTCGAGGATAGGCGATGCGGATGATGTAGCGCTCGACCTCGGTCGACGGCTCGCTCATGTGGCAATGCACGGTGTAGTCGTCGACGGCGGTGACGTCATCGAGGTACTTCCACTCAGTCTGCGACATCAGGCGACGCACCCAGAGGGTATCGACCAGGTCCTTCGAGGTGATCGGCGTGTCGTCCGACCACATCGCGCCTTCCCGCAGCTTCACCTCGAAGACGTCGGCGTTCGGGTTGATCGCGCTCATCTTGTACAGCGGCTGGGCATCGGCACCGGCCGGGACACCATCAGAGGCCGACGCATCGCCTGCTTCCGGGCTGGCTTCAGCGGCGGCGCCATCCGACTGGATGAAATTCCACTCGGTCGCCAGCAGCGGCAGCCACTCACCGGTCGCCCAGTAGTACATGCCGAGCGGCTGCAGGATCAGGTCACCATACACCTGAGTGGGGTTCACCGCGGTCAGGATCGCGTTGGTGACGAAGCTGTTGAAGTGTCCACCGGCACCGGGATCGAGGTATGGATAGGCCGCATGGAACTCCGTGCCGCCATCCTGTGCCATCACGGCCTTGCCAAACCCGGCCGGAAGGGCACCGCCCGCCAGCATCGCGGCGGCAAAGCCGGCACCGGTTGTCCCAAGAAAACGACGACGGGAAAACGTCTTGCTCATCGAGCCATCCTTTCAGGTTTCCTGAAACGTTCTGATATCTACCTGCACCGGCACCGCCGCCAGACATGCCGCTCATGGCTACCGGGCGCACACCGATCCCTGGAGGTCCAACAAGGCTCCTGGATCCCGTGCGTCCGTTTCGATACTCATGAGATGCGAGGCTGCACACACATCCTCACGGGGGAGGCGTCTCCCCACACGACATCGACAACTCTTCCTGACAGGTTCTGTGGATAATGATTGACCGTTTTCTTCGTTTCGTCAAGGTCTGCATACAATACATCAGTATGCAGACATGGAAACAGATCACACGACGCCAGACGTGTTCTTACTAACGAAAGAACCGTCGTCAGGGAGCTATGCGAGAACCGGGACCGGTGGTGAGAGATCGACTGTTTTCCCTAATGCGTCTTCTCGATCGCGAGGTGGTCGGTCGTCTGCAGGTTCCGGCCGTCGCCACCGGCCTCGATGTTCCGCACCACGACGTGGCAGGCAACATCCCGCCCGTCGCCGACATCAACCAGCGGCGGCTCCACGACATCGCACAGTCCCTCCACCCAATACGGGCAGCGGGGATGGAAGACGCAACCGGAGGGCAAGGCATTGAGATTCGGGATATCGAGACTGCGGAGCTGCAGCTTCTCCTTCGATCGCGTGAGATCGGGGTCGGCCTCCGGAATCGCCTCGGCCAGCGCCCGGGTATAGGGATGAAGCGGCCGCGAGATCAGCTTGGGTGTCGCGCCCCGCTCGATCAGCTTCCCGACGTACATGACGCCGATCCGGCCTTCCCAGCCGAAATACTTCACCACGGCGAGGTCATGCGTGATGAACAGGAAGGTGACATCCAGCTCGTTCCGCAACTTCAGCATCGTGTTCAGGAGACTGACGCGGGTCGACACGTCCACCATCGAAACAGATTCGTCCGCGATGATGACGCGAGGGTTGAGGGTCAGGGCCCGCGCGATCGAGATCCGCTGGCGCTGCCCACCCGACAGCTGGTGCGGGTATTTATTGATGAAGTTCTCGACTGGCCGGCAATCGACAAGATCCAGCAATTCCTCCACCCGCCTTGTGGCGTCGGCGCGGTTTTTCACCAGCTTGTGCTTCAGCAATGGTGCACGCAACGTGTCACCGATCGTATGGATCGGATTCAGCGAAGCGTACGGATCCTGATGGATGATCTGCACGGCGCGACGGTACGCGCCGAACTCGTCGCGGGACATTGCGTGGATGTCCTTGCCATCGAAGAGCACCTTGCCTCGCGTGGGGTCGATCATCCCCGCCGCCATCCGGGCAACGGTGGTCTTGCCGCTCCCGCTTTCGCCGACGAGGCAGAGGATATCCCCCTTGTACAGATCGAACGAAACATCATCGACGGCGGTGATCTGGCCGCCCTTGGTCTCGAATTCCTTGGTGAGACGCTGCAGCGACATCACCGGCTGGGCTTGCGACATGACTGCGTTGTTTCCTTCCATCTTCGGGCCGGTCAATCGATACAGGATAGAAAGAACATCAAAACGTTCTGACCCTGCGAATCAGTAAGGCAACTCAGCCTTGATGCATCGTCAATCGCCCGTTCCGGCGATATCCATCTGCTCCCAGATTTCCTGATTCCGCGTCACCTGGTCGTAATGGTGGCACGCCGTGAAGTGACGCCCTCCGATATCGACCAATGGAGGATCCTGCCGGACGCAAATCTCCGTCGCGTACGGGCAACGTGGATGGAACGGGCAACCGCTCGGCATCTGCGCCAGGTTCGGGGTAGATCCGGGAATCGCCGTCAACGGCGTGAACTCCTCGCCCATGATCGGCGGCACGGCGTTCAGCAAACCGACGGTGTACGGATGTTTCGGCTGATAGAAGGTCTCCCGCACATCGGCGTATTCCACGATCTCGCCGGCGTACATCGTCGCCACCCTGTCGGCCAGCTCGGCGGCCAGGGAAAGATCGTGCGAGATGAAGATCATCGTGAAATCGAGCTGCTCACGCAGATTGCGAACCACATCGATGATCGCGCGCTGGGTCAGGATATCGAGCGCCGTCGTTGGCTCATCGAGAATGATCAATTGCGGGTCCAGCAGCAGGCTGAGCGCGATCGAAACGCGCTGCCGCATACCGCCGGATAGCTCATGCGGGTAGGCGTTGTAGACCCGGCGAGGATCGAGCTGCACCTTACGCAGCAAATCCAGCGTTTTCTCCTCGATTTCCTTGCGATTGTGCTTGCCGTGGGCCTTGGCGGTCTCCCAGAAGGTATCCTTGACCCGCATCACCGGATTGAGCGAGTTTTGCGCGGCCTGGAAGGTCATCGCGCATTCGGTCCAGCGAAACGTGCGGAACCGCTTGTCGGGCAGCGACACCAGATCGTAGCTCGTGCCATCCGCCTCGGTGTAGATCGCCTTGCCGCGGGCGATCCGGGCACTGCGCACCAACATCCGCAGGATCGCGAAGCCAAGCGTGGATTTGCCCGATCCGCTCTCGCCGATCAATGCGACAGCCTCGCCGCGCCGGATATCCAGATCCACACCGCGCACCGCCTGCAGCCAGCCAAACGGTGTCTTGTACTCCACCCACATATCTTCGATGGACAGGATGGTGGGAGGAGTCGCCGCATGCTCCGGTGCGTTCACCGGGGTGATCCGGGTTTTCGGCCCGCCTTGGTCTTTCCGGGATGTGCTCACCATAGTTCTCCGACGTGTCGCATCCGCTCGACGGATGTGCGGTACCGAATCGTTTTACAGCTCGCGCAACCGGGGGTTGAAGATATCTTCCAGCGAACGCGCCACCAACGTGAGCGACCAGAGCAACATGACGATCATGAAGATCGGCGCGATCAGGCCCAGCATGCTATCCGGCGAGAAAACAGCGCCCTGACGGTAGGCTTCCTGGATCATCAACCCCCAGTTGTCGCCCGAAAGCGAGACGAGACCGAGGAAGTAAAGGATGACCTGACCGTAGATCGCGCCCGTCATGGCAAACACGAAGTTGATGATGATGTAACTGGCCATATTCGGCAGCACTTCGCGGAAGAGGATGCGCGGCAAACCGAGATCCAGCATTCGCGCGGCCTCGACATACTCCCGCTCCCTGAGCGACAGCACCTGGGCCCGGACGGCCAGCAACAGCGTGGGCCATCCCGTCGCGGCGAGAATCACCGCCAGCAGGACCGGACTGTCGAGTTTGACGAAGGCGGCCAGCACCGCGAGCAGGATAATGACCGGCACGGTCAACACCACATCGGTGATCGTCTGGATGGCGACATTGGTTTTGCCACCGATCAACGCCGCCAACGCGCCGAAAGTGATCGCGATGAAAGTCGAGATCACGGCGGCCAGCGTTGCCACCAGGATCAGGCTCCGCCCTCCGTTCACGATCTGGTGCCAGATATCCCGGCCCCGATAGTCAAACCCGAGGGGATGCCCCCAGCTGGGCGGCGCATAAATCTTGTCGACCTGCGTCCGGTTCGGCCCACTCATGAAGAACGGACCGATGAACGCCAGGAGAAGGATCAGAACCAGCAGGACAATGCCGAAAGTGCCGAGCTTGTTACGGGAGACGAACGTCCGCCAGAACGCGGGTTTCTCCAGCGGTTGCGTCACGGGTTCGGGAGTCGCCGGTGCCTGTCCCGCGTCCATCGTTGCCTGTGCCATATCTCGCTACCCCTTCGACCGAATACGCGGATCGAGCCGGCTGTACAACAGGTCGGCGACGAGGTTCGCGATAACGACCGAGATCGTGATCATCAGGAAGATGCCCTGCAACGTTGGGTAATCGCGCTGCTGGATCGCCTCGAAAAGTCGTTGACCGATACCCTGGTACTGGAAGATCGGCTCGACCAGGAGCGATCCGCCGACGACGAACCCGATCGAGATCGTCAGCTGGGTAAAGAGCGGCAGGATAGCGTTCCGCCCGACGTAGAAGAACAGCACGCGCCATTCCGGCACGCCCCGGGCTCGCGCCGCGGTCACGAAATCCTCTTCCAGCGCGGAGACCGTGGAGCTCTTCATCAACAGCATCCAGCCACCGATCGTCGTGATGACATAGACGCTGATCGGCAAGATGGCGTGGTAGAGCGCGTCGCCGATAAACGCGAAGCTCAACTCAACCGGCTGACCGCTGGTAACGGAGCCACGCATCTTCGTATAGGGAATCCAGCCGAGCTGGACGCCGAAGAAGCTGATGATCATCAACGCCAGCAGGTAATTCGGGATCGAATTCAGCAGCGAGCCGACCGTGGTTCCGATGCTATCGAACAGCTTGCCGCGCCGGTAGGCCATAAACATGCCGATGATGCTGCCAAGCGCGAACGAGAGGAGAAGCGCGGTGCCGACGCTGAAGATCGTCCACCAGATACGGGACTGGATGATACTGGCCACGCTGGTGCCGGAGACAACGACCGATTTGCCGAGGTCGCCCCGGGCGAGGTTCTTCAGGTAATCGAGATACTGCAGCATCAGGGGCTGGTCGGTATCGATCGCAAACAGCGCCCGCGCCTGGTTCGCGGCATCCTCGTAGGAGTACCCGTACTGGGTCATCTGCTGGTTGATATAGACCTCGATCGGGTTGCCTGGCAGCAACCGGACCAGGAAGAAGATCAGCGTGGAGACGAAAAAGATCGTCAGGAACGCCCGGAATAAACGGCGAACCAGATAGATGCCCCAGATGCCTCGCAGCAGGGACTGGCGCTGGACATCTTCCTCCTCGACCGCTGCCACGCTCTCGCTAATCGTCGTAACCATTGTCTGCCCGTCCCGGCTCCTGGCGCGTATGTGCCAGCAACCCAGTTGAGTCCCGATACTGTCCGCGACCCAGGTTCAACAGATTGCCTCCACTGCGGTGATAGAAGACCGCTGCGCTGGCGCCATTGCCATGCGCCGGAATAGAGGTACCGACATTCGTCTGGCGGGTTTCGCCTCCCCGCACCGTGACTGAGTGCCCACAGGATACCCGACGCGGGAACCGCTCCGCAATGACGTGTACCGTGCGATGTACACAATCGACAAATTGCGATGTCCCGCCCTTCAACGACATCCCAGAGAGCTTTTCGACCGCGGACATACACGGAAAGCCGGGAGGGTGGACCCTCCCGGTTGTTACGCGATTATCGTATCTTCCTGTTTTCCTGGAAAAACCGAGGCAGATGACCGCTTAGGCTGACGGGATCTGGACCGGCGCATTCGTTCGCGCGGATTCGTAGGCGCACAGGGCCACCTGCACGGCGCGAAGCCCGTCTTCACCCGTCACCAGCGGCTCGGTATCGTTGCGCACGGCGTCGATGAACGAGGCGATCATCTCCGGATCGCCGCTCACCTCGACCGGCTTCCAGGCATAGCTGGGTGTCCGGTCCTCGGCCATCTCGTAGGTGTCGTTGAAGGCATTGGCGAACAGCACACCGCCCTCGCCGATGACGTCAATCGTCACGCCGCCCCAGATCGGCCAGTTCGACGGACGGGACCAGCTCGTGTCGAGGCTGACCGGCACGCCATTGCTCATCTTCAGCATCAGCAAGCCCGTATCATCACCCTTGATATCGTGCATCCGGGTGTCGATCTCGGCGTAAACCTCGGTGAACTCGGCATCGTAGATCCAGCGAAGGGCATCGACGACGTGGACGGTATGGTCGATCACCGCACCGCCACCGGAGAGCTCCGGATCGACGAACCACGAGCCGGGGCAGGTGCCGGGGTTAACGATGGTGAGCGTCTCGCCGATGGTGCCGTTGCGAATCGCCTCGCGCAGCGCCACGATCGAGCTGTTGAAGCGAACCGGGAAGGCCGTCTGCAGTTTGACGCCATGCTGTTTGCAGGCATCGACCATCGCCTGGGCATCCTCGACCGTCGTCGCCAGGGGCTTCTCGCACAGGACGTCCTTACGGGCTTCGGCGGCGGCGATCGTCATCGCCTTGTGATGGATGTTCTCGGAGCAGATCACGACCGCGTCGACATCGTCACGGCCGATGACGTCGTGGTAGTCCGCGACCCAGGTCGTGCCGAATTGTTCCGCGGCGGACGTGCCCCGCTCCTCGTTATCGTCGGCGATCGCCACCAGCTCGACACCCGGCCTCGTGGTTAATGCGGCGGCGTAGGCGTAGGCGTGCATGTGGGCGAAGCTCAGGATCGCCACCCGAACGGTTGTTTTTGGTTCCGTCATGGAATCTTCCTCTATAGATGGACCGGCAATGCATCGCAAGGGCGGTCCCGACACCAACCTACGGACGATCAGGCCTCGCGGACGCTGCCATCTTCATTAAAGAAGATCGGTCGGTTCTCACGCATCGAGTCCAGCACCGCATTGGCGACCATCAGCGTGCGCGTCCCCTCTTCGCCGGTAACCGGGGAGGGCGCGCCGGTGCGCAGGGCGTCGATAAAGGCCAACAACTCCCGCAGGTGGGGCGGCACGTTCGTCGGACGCATGTAGGTAAACGCCTTGCTCTGCTGGCCGATCCCCTCGTACGTCACGCCAGTCGACTGCTCGAGCGTCAACGTCGCGCCATCGAAGCTGCTCTGGCGGATCAGACCATGCTCGCCTGCGACCTCGACCGAGGTGCGGAACGCAGAGTGCGCCCAACTCGCTTCGCAATGGGCGATGACACCATTCCGGAACCGGATCGATGCGACGCTGTGGTCGCGCTTGGTATGCCAGTCGGTAAAGCTGAGCCCATGCGCATACACTCGCTCGACCTCGCCAAAGAACCAGCGGAACGTGTCGATCTCGTGGATCATCAGGTCGAGCACCACGCCGCCGCTCTTTTCGACATCGGCGAACCACGGGGAGCGCTCCATCACCGGCGGGTTGACCCGGAAGCCGCGGATCAGCCCGACCCGGCCCAGTGTGCCGGCCTCGAGCTCCTCCTTGATCCGCATGTATTCCGGGAAGAAGCGGACCACGTGCCCGATCATGAGCTGCACGCCCGCATCCTTGCAGATCTGCACCATTGCCCGGGCATCCTCGTTGGTGCGGGCGATCGGCTTCTCGCAAAAGACGTGCTTCTTGTGCTTCGCCGCCGCCTCGACGCCCATCCGGTGCAGACCGGTCGGCAGCGCGATCAGCGCGATATCGACATCGTCCGAGGCGAAAGCCTCCTCCATGTCGGCGGTGACCTTGCCACCGATATCGACGGCGAGCGCATTGGCCCGGTCGAGATCGACATCGACCAGCCACGTCACCTCGGCCTCCGGCGATCCGGCCAGGTTGCGCGCGTGCGTGCCACCCATACCGCCAGTACCGACGACCGCGAAACGTACCGGCCGGGACCGCAGTTCTTCCGCAGTCGCGGGCCCACTCGCGGAAGGTGTTCCTGTCGTCATGCTTGTCCTCTCCGCCCCCGAATCGAGGGCACATTGTCCGTCCGGCGCCGCGCTTTTGAGCCGGGATTGCGTATCGCCAGCGTACGCTGTCGCCCGAAGGGGTGCAATAGAGGAATGCGTGCAGACCGCGCCTCGGTCTCGCAGGACTGCCACACCATCTTTTCCGGGCCCGCACCTTGATGGCAATGCCGATGTCGCTGGCCCGTAATTTGCATTCTTTCTGCCACAACCCATCCGGGGATACGTAGGTCGTCCGTCCGTCAGCCCTGCTGTGCGGATGCAAGAACACCTCGTCGATCTCATCACAATCGTATTGGAGGAAGTTCATGACCCGCTCATCGATTTCCCGCCGTTCTCTCGTCGCCAGTACCGCCGCGGGCGCAGCAGCGATCTCCGTTGCCGGACGTGTCGCAGGCCAGGATGCCTCGCCGATAGCGTCCCCGGCCTCCCCCGAAGCGGCGTTCGCCATGTCCAGGGTCGCGGAGCGCGCTTCCGGTGAGATTCGCTTCGTCACCTTCGACAATGACGAGGCCCAGAAAACCGTCAACGAGATGATCGGGATGTTCAATGGCCACTATCCGAACATCACGGTCAAGTTCGAGCCAGTCGCCGCCGATTACCTCACCAAGATCCAGACGGATATCGCCGCAGGCAACGCGGGGGACGTTTTTTACGTCCAGAACGAGTACGCGCAGGATTTCATGTCGCGTGATGTCCTGCTCGCGATCGACGATTACGTTGCCGAGGACGGCATCGACACGGGCGTCTACTTCGATCCCCTGATTACGGCGTACACCTGGCAAGATAAACTCTACGGTCTGCCGAAGGACTGGTCGCCGCTCGGTGCAGTTTACGATCCGGATGTCCTGACCTCCGCTGGCGTCGAAAGCTTCCCCACGGATTGGGATGGCTTGCGCGATACGTTACAAAAGGTCAAGGACTCGACCGGAAACGTCGGACTGGCGCTGGACCCGAACTTCGACCGGTTCATCATGTTTCTCTACCAGGCCGGCGGCAATATCCTGAACGATGATGCGACGGAGATCATCCTGGATTCCGATGCCACCTCACAGGCTCTGGACTACATGTACGGCCTGTATACCGATGGTCTGATCAGCCCATCGGCCGATCTTGGCGCCCAGTGGCCGGGCGATGCCTTCGCCCAGGGCCTGGCGCCGATCGTCTTCGAGGGCAACTGGATGTTCCCCTTCCTCCAGCTCAACGCCCCGGACAAGACGTACGAGGTCGCCGAGTTGCCAGCCGGACCCGCCGGCAAGGGCACTCCCGCCTTCACCAACTCCTACTCGATCTTCGCTGGCTCGAAAAACCCGGATGCCGCATGGGTATTCGTCAATTACATGACCAGTTTCGAGGCCCAGAAATTCGCCAACACATCCGGTCTGGCCATCCCGGCCCGCAAGGATCTCGAGGACATGTATCTCGAATTGTTCCCGCTGCGAAAACCCTATCTCGACTCCGGCGCCTATGCGACGGCGGTGCTCTACGGCCCCGGCGGCCAGAAGTTCGCCGGCGATGCCAACGCCGCGCTCCAGT
>Ga0180220_1002180_pt1 | contig 13078 bp, 8 predicted proteins | sample eDN5th37CBELigBY_FD_151335 | JGI IMG/M metagenome (GOLD analysis project Ga0180220, IMG submission 151335) | Enriched backyard soil microbial communities from Emeryville, California, USA - eDNA 5th pass 37_C BE-Lig BY (version 2) (version 2) | ecosystem: Environmental > Terrestrial > Soil >... | reverse complement strand
GCTGCAGCCGCAAATGCTGTCATGGGGATGGTTTTGCATCAGCGTTTTCCAGGCATATTCGAACAGATGATGCGGATACGGCGCTTTCCCCGTCAAATGGGCGAAAACGGCGAGCGGTTCGGCCGTTTTTTCCAGCAGCGTTTGTCCCTGGTTGTTCATTTGCTTCAGGTATATTCTCGACGACGCGGTGTTGACCAAGGTGGACCAGCCGTCCGTATGCTGGCTGCGAAGTTCGCCGCGGACGACCGACAGATGCTCCGGCACGTTTTCGGATACGGCCTTGGCGTAATCCGCCAAGTTGGAATGGACGAAACGTTGTTCCGGAAACAGGGCTTGCGCCGTTTGGATCGCCGCGGCGGCCGTCTGCTGCACCGGCTGGTGGTCGCATCCGTTCATCATCAGCAGATGCGGCGTTGAAGCGTACTTTTCCGCATCCTGCAGCTTTTGTTCCCAATAGGCCACCGCTTCCCCGGGTTCCACGGGCATTTCGTTGCCGTTGCTGTACCAATTGGCGAACAAAATGCCAAGGACGCGCGAACCGTCGGGAGCTTCCCAGATCATTTCCGAATACGGCGATTCGTACGCCGCCGCCTCGCTGACTTCGTTGTTGAACCCCGTCGGCTTGACGCCCCGTCCGAAGAAGGCGTTCCCGATGCCGGCCTGGCGCAGCAGCTGCGGCGCCTGCCCCATATTGCCGAAGGAGTCGGGGAAATACCCGGTTTTGCTTATCGCGCCGTAACGGGCCGCATCCCGGTGACCGTATAGCAGATTACGCACGTTGGCTTCGCTGCTGGTCAGAAACTCGTCCTGCAAAACATACCACGGGCCGATATGGATGCGGCCTTCGCGTACGTATTTCTCGAGAAGCTCCCGCTTTTCCGGGCGGATCTGCACATAATCGTCCAGCATGATCGTTTGCCCGTCGAGATGAAAGCTTTTGAAATCCGGATCCTTTTCCAGGATAGCCAGCAGCTCGTCCATCAGCTTGACCAGGCGCACATGATGTTTTTCATAAGGCAGATACCATTCCCTGTCCCAATGCGTGTGCGAAACGATATGTACCGTCTTTGATTGTGCCAATATTCCGCTCTCCATTCTAAGATTTTTTCTTATGACGCATGACGGGTCCGCCAACGCTCCTCGATCAAACGATGCGCAGGCCGCATGCATGAAACAGGCGATCGTATGTGCCGGTTTAACCGACGATGCCCGTCCGTTCCACGCTTTCCACGAAATACCGCTGCACGAACAGGTATAAAATGATCAGCGGCGCGGTCAGGAGCAGCACGCCCGTGTTCAGGAGCATCGACTGGTAGACCAGATCCGGCTCCTTGCCAAGCGCCGACCCCATGTCCATCAGCTGCGTGGAAAGCACTTTGACCTTGCTCAGGAAAAGCGACACGTAATAGCTGTCATTCCACTGCCAGACGAACGAAAACAAAACGACGGTAATGATGGCCGGCACGGCGTTCGGAAGCATGATCCGGTAAAAGGTTCTCAGCACGCCCGCGCCGTCGACGAAGGCCGACTCCTCGATTTCTTTCGGAATCTCGCGGAAAAACTGGCGGAAAATGTAAATGTACAAACCGTTTTTCAGCCCCATCGCGGTTGCGGAGGAAATCAGGAACGGCCAGAAGGTATCGATCAGGTTCAGGCTGGATTTGCCCGTAAACAGCTTGATCAAACCGAACAAATCGAAATAACGGTACGTCAGGTACAGCGGAATCATGATGGTTTGCGGCGGCACCACGATCGTGAAAATGACGAGGCCGAACAGCAGGCCGCTGCCCCGGAACTTCAGCCTTGCAAAGGCATACGCCGCAAGCGCGCACGAAGCCAGCTGGACGATCGTCGTTCCGGCCGATATGAGGAACGTGTTCAGGAGGGCCGGGAAATATTGGGTCGCCTCCATCGCGATTTTGATGTTGTCGAGCGTAAAATGCCGCGGAATCCAAAGCACGGTCGGATCGTAAATGTCGGCTTTGCTGCGAAAGGCTACCGAGAGCCGCAAAAACAGCGGAAACAAAATAATGAAGCAAAAGCCGACGATCATGACGGTGCGCACGGCTTTCCACAGCCAAAGCTTGGATTTTTCCAGGGGATTGAATCGGTACTGGATGATATCCGCGTATGCGGCGGGCGATTTCATGGCCTTCTCCTCCTATCAGTCATAGTAGAATACCTTTCGGGAAATGATGGCCGTCGAAATGCCCAGGATCGCCGTCACGACCGCGAAATACACCCAGGACATCGCCGCGCTTTGGCCAAATTCGAACGATTTGAACGCCGTTTCGGAAATGAGGGAATTGATCGAATTCCGGCTGAAAGAATCGATGATCGAATACACCGTGTTCGTCAGGATGAGCGGCGTCATCATCGGAAACGTCACCTTCCAGAAAATTTCGTAGCCCGTCGCCCCTTCGATCCGCGACGCCTCGTACAAGGCCGGCGAAATCGACTGCAGCCCGGCAAGAAAAATCAGGATTTGCACCCCGGACGAGCTGATGATTTCGTATATGCGGTCCACCGCGCCCGTAATGTAATCGACGAACACCGGCGCCAGCCCGGATTCGGTCAGCATTTTTTTGAGCTCGAAGCTTTGCAGCATCCCGCCTCCGCTTTCGCCGCTGCTTCCGGACAGGGTCGAACCCCCGACAAAGCTGCTGATATCCAGGTTGGCGATCGCCGCGGAAGCCAAAATGACCGGCAGGAAAAATATCGCGCGCGCAAGCGCCCTCCCCCGGAACTTCTGGTTGAGCAGCACCGCGGCGAACAGGCTGAAAATGATGATGATCGGCACGTTGACGACCATGTTGACGACCGATTCGGTCAGTTTGCGCGGATAATCCGGGTTGGTCGTAAACAGGCTGCCGTAGTTGGACCATCCTTTGTAATCGACGGCAAAGCCGCCTTCAACGAGCCGAATGGTGCTGAGGCTGAACCGGAAGGACTGGATCAGCGGCAGCAGGAACAGGATGACGAGCCCCAAAATAAGCGGCGTGACGAACAGCAGGCCGTACAGCTGCTTTTTCTGGGACAAGGTTAACGATTTTCTGAACATGTTATTCACCGCCTACGTGATAGCTCTGCGGCTGAAGCTGCAGGCCGTCCACGGCCACCGCCGCCCGATTGTAATTGATGGTTACGGTTAGGCCGTTTGCGTACGTCGTTCTGACGACGCCCGGAGCCAGGCGGACGTGGGCCGTAATGACCTGATTCCGCACTTTCGCAAGCACCCGGTTCGACTCCTTGTACAATTCCGCCGCCTCGCCGATCCAATCCTTGTAGTTCAGCGCGTACAAGTGGTTATAGTCCGTATCCTTTACCTTGGACGCGTCGCTTGCGAACCATTGGTAATAGACGGCCGAGCCGGTTTCCAGCGACTTCAGCATGGACAGGCGCGGATTTTGCAGCCCGCCCATGTTGTATGGGGCTCCGGCAATATCGAAATAGCCGTGGAGCGCGATCTGGAAAAAAGGAATCTCTTCGTCGGTAATGTTAAGCCTGCTGCTGCGCTCCGGCGCATCGACGATCACGTCGGCATACGGCAGGCTGTAGGCGTTGCCGCCTTCAACCATCAGCGAGCCCGTCTTATTTTTGAGAAGCTCCATGGCTTGCACCGATGCTTTGAGCGAATCCTGCCTGCTCACGGGATGCGCAGGGTCGAAATCGGAATGGACCTCGCGGCCCAAATCCCGCAGCGACAGCCCGGGAACGCCCAGCTTGGCATAATCGGCCAAAAATCCGTCCGCCTGCTTGGGCAGCCGATGCGGCGACAGAAGATAGTGCGAAAATTTGCTCGTATCCTTCGCATGCGTCACCGGATTATAAGCGAATACCTCCGCTTTGCTGCGGTCGAGGAGCGTAGCCGCGCCTTTACCGCCTTTGTATTTTTCCACGAACGCGGCGTCCGGGTAAAACCGGAATCCGTTTTGCTTCATATAGTCCGAGAGCTTCAGCAATCCCTTTTTGCCGCCCAAAGCCCCGGTCACCTCAACGTCGTCCGGCGAACCATGGCGAATGCCGCCGTTGAACCAGCCCACGAACCGCAGGTCGATGTTCTGGACCCCGGCAGCCTTCAGCTCGCCGACGATCGTTTGCGCTTCCTCAAAAGTCGTTAACGTTTCGGTCGACCGGTAAGGAATGCCGAGCATCGATTTCTGTTTGCGGAACGCGCCTTCAAGCTCGAGCACGAACGGGCTGCCGGACGAAGCCTGCAGCGGCTTCAAGCCGTATTTGCCTTCCAAGTATGTGCGGTAAGCCGCGGCCATCCCTGTATAATCGGCGTCATCGCCGGACAAAAACGCATACCGGACTTGCAGGTTCCCCTCATATTTGCCCGTTTGGAACATCGGCACCGCGCTCGTTTTCGTGCCGGACGACAGCGTGTAATAGTCCATCGCCGTGACCTGGAATTTGGCCCCGACCGTATTGTAGGAATCGTTGCGCCCGCTGATGTCGGCCGCAACGCTGGCTCCCGCTTCCCCGTCCTCGATGATGCCGACGAGCGCATGGTCGTTTTGCTTTAATCCGAACACCGGCAGGCGGGACGCCTCGTTCGTCTGAATTTTCTCCTTCACGTCGAATGCCCCGTCATTCCCGTAGATCGGCAGGTCATACCCTTCGGCATGAAGCTTTTGATTGTTAAGATGGATGAGTGCGCCGGAGCCGTCGGGCACAAAAATATATCCTTGTTTTCCGGTATCCGCCGCGCCGAAAAATTTCAACAGCTGAAGCGAGGCGATCGGAAACGACTTGTTGGCCTTCAGCTCCTTTGCCGGAACCGATACGACCAGGCTGTCCCCGTCAAGCGCATAAACGACCGGGACGGCAAATTCCGGCTCTTCGGATGCCGCCTCGCCGCCCGCTCCGTTGGCCTGGTTGTCGGCAGCGGCATCCTCCGCCGTATAGCCTGCCGCCTCCAATACGGCGGACACTTCCTCGGCTACGTAATCCTGCAGCTTCCGCACTTCGTATACCTGCTTTTTTTCGTCGAAGCGGAATTTGTATTTGATGTCGTCCCGCTGGTCCGGATCCTGGATGTTGGCGAGGATGTCCTGCTCGAAACGCTCTTTGCCGATCACCTTCGGAATGTTCGGGAAGGATTGCTTCACGTTCCGATCCGGTAGTCCACCCGGATTCCGTTTTCGACCTGCGTCAGCTTGAACTGCTGTTTGTCCACGCTGTCGTCGAAGCTGTTGAAGGCATTGACCTGGCCTTTGTCGTTGTAATACGTAAGCAGCACCTGTGCGGACAGCTCGGATTTGTACAGCGGAGACGCTTTCGGGTCTTCGTTTCGCCCGGGCGGATTGGAAAACCATACGTATCCGTTGTCCTTCTCCTGCACGGCGATTTCCGCCGTCTCCCGGTTGACGAACAGCTTCAGCCGCTCATTTTCCGCCGCAACCTCCATCGTTTCCAGCGCTGCAAGCTCTTGCGGCGTGTTTGGAGCGGCCTGCGCATGGCGCGAGAGCGCCGGCATGGCGCTGTGACCGGCCGGATCCGTTTGCGGCGCTGCGGATTTCGCAGCCGCCGTTTCGGAGGTCGGAGCTCCGGAAGCTTCCGCCTCTTTGCGCGGCGGCACGCTGTCCGCGGCGCCCCAAACCGCCGCCGTCAGGAGCAAAACGCACAGGAAGCCTGCCGCTTGTTTTTTGCGAATGCCCACGTTTCATCCCTCCTACAGCCTGAATGTAATTTCCCTATAGATGGAGCTTGCGAAATTGATCATTTGCTGAAGCATGCTGAAGAAAAGCACGCCGAGGAAAATGATGATCCCCATCATGACCAAGGTCAGCAGCATCGTGACGACCGTTTTCCCTGCCGAATATTGGTGCACGGTCATCGTTCCCGTAAACAGCAGCCAAATGAACCAAATCATCGCGATCGTATCCAGCAAATAATAAAACGAGCTCTCATCCGCCGTAATGACGTTGCTGTACAGCACCTGAGGAAAATAGATGAGCACCAGCGGCAGCAGGGAATACGCCGTCGCGGTCATGATTTCGGTAAATTTTCCTTCCCCGTCCATCAGCGTCGTCAGCGACCAGTTGGCGATGCACCAAAGGAGGAACGGAAGCAGGATGAATTTGAGTTCGTTCAGCGTGCTCAATTGATCCGGATCGTTAAAGTTAATGACAAAGCCGCCGAGCTGGCGTTTGACGATCATCGCCACGACAAGCAGCGCCACGATGGCGAACGCCACGCTGAGCCTTCCCTTCCGTTCGTATTTCATTTCCCAGAACCCGTTAAACGGATGAAGCAGCGTGTAGAAGGGGTTCCGGATAATGCCGAATTCCCGATAGAACTGCCCCTTGGCCTTGCGCCCGGCCAGCTTGACGGCCGCGGCTACGACGGCGATCGCCGCTGCGATGACCAGCACGATCGTGCCGAAATGCTCGAACACGACCTCCTTGCGGTAACGCTTGAAAGCTTCGGAATAATACTCGCGGCTGTTGCCGAGCTTGAAGTAGCTCATGGCTTCGCGGTTGTCGCCCTGCTTCAGCAGCGATTTGCCGATGCCGATATAAGCGACGTCGAAATTCGCGTTGAGCTGGAGCACCCGTCTCCAGGCCGCGGTGGACGCATCCGTCCGCCCTTCGCTCAAGGCCACGACCGCGCTGCGGATCAGGCTGCCGTAGGTGGTCGGAGCAAATACCGACAACCGGTTGTTGTCCTTATCGAGCACGGCCATCCGGTCGCCGAGCAGATCGATCGCCACCGGCGTCCGGAAATTGCTTTGCTGGCTGCCGAGGCCGCCGAATTCATACAGCAGGTTGCCGTCCTTGTCGTAGGTGAACACCCGGCCCCGCTTCGCATCCAGCGCGCTGTACATCCCGGCCCGGTCCGGCGTCACGTCGACGAAAATCGAACTGCCGGTGACGCTTCCCCCTTCGAGGTTGCCGACGTCCCCTTTCGGCGGAAAATATCCTTTGCTGCGCAAAATGTCCGTGCCGGAGGGATTCAGCCGCTTGAGCGGCTGGTCGGAATTTTCCTCGGAGGTCGAGGTATAGATGAATCCGTTCTCGTCCACGTCCAAGTTGTTGAATTCGATCGGGATAAACTGCTGCATCTGCTCGCGCTGCGCTTTCGTGGATATCCTTTTCCAGAACAAATCCACCGGGCTGAATTTGACGCGATTGGTGCCGATAAAGCCGCTGAACGTGCCGTCCGACTCGAATTCCATGATGCCTTCGTAGCTGCCTTGGCTGATCACGTACAGCCGCCCGGCCTGATCCACGGCAAGCTTGGTCGGCGTATACTGGAACCCCTGCCGGAGAAGCGTCGACTTCGGTTCCCCTATGATTCTTTTCGCTTTACCGCTTGCGTCAAACTCGACGATGCGGCGGTTATCCGTATCGGCAACGTAAACGTTCCCGTCCGGGTCGACAAAAACGCCCTGCGGCTGGTTCAAGCCGTCTTTTTTGCCCTCATGCGCGAATTCGCCAATGACTCCCGCAAGCTGCAAATCCCGATCCAAAATGACGATCCGATTGTTGCCGGTATCGGCGATGTACAGCTTGCCTCCGGGACCGGCGTACAGATCCTGGGGCGCGGACAACGGGCCCGCGCTCCATTCGTTTCCGTATATCACCCGCTCCAAGGCGTAAGGATCGGGGGCCGGGACCGGCGTTCCCCAATACGAGTAGTTGTAAGCATCGTTGGCCGACGCCGGGGCCGCCTCGGTGCCGGAGGCCAAGAGCAGCGCGATCATGAATGCAGCGAACCATCTCTTCATCTGTTAGCCCCCTCCGTTATTCCTTCAAGCCCGACGTGGACATCGTTTGAATGATGCTGCTCTGGGTGACGATAAACACCGTAATCGGCACGAGCATCATCAGCAGCGTCACGGCCGCGACCGGTCCCGTCCGGACCAGGCCGCCGCTTGCGATTTGCCCGAACACGTAATCCACCGTCTTCAGCTGCTCGCTGTAAATAAATTTGTGGCTCGTGACGGAGCCGTTGGTCCACAGGCTTTGCAGCGAAAAAATGATGAGCGTCAGCCATGCGGGCCGCACGATCGGCATGACGATTTGCCAGTAAATCCGGTATTCGCTCGCTCCGTCGATCTTCCCCGCTTCAAGCAGCGCGTCCGGAATCTGCTCCATGAATTGCTTCATTAAATACAGCCCGAGCGTCATCCCGAAAGCCGGAAGCAATATCGCCCAATACGTATTGATCATGCCGAGGTACGAAATGATCATGTAGTTCGGCACCTGGGTGACGTAGGCGGTAAACATCAACGACAGCACCACGATGCTGAAAAGCAGCTTTCTGCCCGGGAAACGGATTTTCGCCAGCGGATACGCCGCCGCCGAAGCCAAAATGACATGGCCGACCGTACCCGCGATCGCGATAAAAAACGTGTTGAATACGTACCTGGAAAACGGCACCCAGGAGTCGCTGAAGATCCCTACCAGGTCCGTAAAGTTTTTGAAGGTCGGATTGCGCACGAACAGCTTGGGCGGAAACGTAAAAATTTCGTCGATCGGCTTAAACGCGTTGCTGATCGTAAAGACGAGCGGAAGCGCCATAAAACACGCCACGCCTCCCAGCAGCAAAAACAGCAAAATGTCGACGCCCCAGGACCTGTTCAATCGTTTCGGCATTTTCAAAACCAATTTCACGCTTTACTCACCCACTTTTCCTAGAAGCTTCTGGGTTACGAGATTCACGGTCAGCATGATCGTGAACAACACGGTCGCGATGGCCGAAGCGTACCCCATTTCGAACCGGATCGTGCCGTAGTCGACCAAATGGGTGACGATCGTATGCGCGGCATAATCCACGCTCGGAAAGCCGAGCAGATAGATCGATATTTCCGCGACCGAAAACGCCGAAGCGATCTGAATGACCGCGCCGAACATCAGCTGCGGGCGCATCGCCGGAAGGGTGATGAACCACAGCTCCTGCCAGCGGTTGCGGATCCCGTCGATGCTGCCTGCTTCGTACATCGTCCGGTCGACGTTTTGCAGTCCGGCGATAAACGCCAGGAAGGACGTCCCCAAACTGAGCCAGAGCTGAACCAGAATGAGGATCGTCAGCACGTACCGCGTATCCTGCAGCCACTGGATCGGCTCCATGATGAAACCCCATTTCATCAAAAACGAGTTGGCATACCCGTAGGAATCTCCCGCAAACAGCAGCGTCCAGATCAAATAGGTATTGCCCGAGATGGAAGGGGCGTACAACACCAGCGTAAGCACCGCCCGCAGCTTGGGCGGCAGCTCGTTGATCAGCCAGGCGAAAATGAAGCAGGCCATATAGCTGATCGGTCCGGTAATCGCCGCGAACAGCAGCGTGTTTTTCAAGGCGATCAGGAAGATGTCGTCCTGGACGAACAATCTCGCGTAATTTTGCCAGCCGATCCACCGGGGCTGCTCCAGCAAATTAAAGTTCGTGAAGCTTAAAGCGAAGGACAGCAGCACCGGAATGACGGTGAACGTGCAAAAAATAAGGAAATAAGGCGCCATCAGCACATAAGCGTGCTTGTTTTTTTTCATTTCCGTCCATACCCGGACGGCCTTGCTCCGGAGCATGCGCCCCGGCTTGCCGCGTCCCGGCGCGTTCGCTCCCGCCATGACGGGACGTTTGGCGATTTGCTGTTTCATGGAAGGTCCCTCGTTTCTTGGGTAGGGAGATTAAATTCCTTGCGTTTGAGCGTAATTTCCTCGTTCATCGCCCTGACGTAGTTATCCATCGTCTCGCGCGGATCCTCGCCCTGCACGACGACGCGGCGGAACGCATTGTCGATGTTGCGGCCTGTCAAATAACCGCCGGGCACTTCCGGAATGCCTTTGACCCACTGCATCTGATCCTGCAGCTTGCGCAAATCCTGCGTCGGCCACGGGAGCTGGGCCAGGGCTTCCTTGTTCGCCGTCGGATAACGGGCCGAAGCCCCCATGCGGATTTCCATTTGGCGTCCGTAGGCGATCTGCGTTTCTTTGCTGGTCCACCATTTCATGAATTGCCAGGCGGCGTCCTTATTGCGGGCCCCTTTGAACATGACCGTCGCCGACCCGCTGCTGCCGACCTCGCGGTGGAGCTTGCCGTCCGTCCCGGGCGTTCCCGGCACCGGCGCGAAGGACCACAGCCCTTTGATTTCCGGCGCAAACACGCTCAGCTTGTTGTACATCGTGTAGTCCACGATCCCGATCGGCATTTCCCCGGTGCGGAACCGGTTGGCGAAATCGACCGAAATCGGAAGTTTATAATTGACGTAAAAATCCGTCCATTGCTTGAACTCCTGGATTCCCGTCTCGGAATCGAGGTCGACGGCCATGCCGCCGTCCTTGTAAAACCGCCCCTGGTTCTGGAACAGGAACATCGCAAAAGCGGGGTTCGGCGCCATCGTGGCGATATTGGCGTTCGACACCTCGTTGCCGAAGGAATCGAGCGGCTTCTGCGGCAGTCCGAACTGCAGGTTATGCTTTTGCAGCACGGGCAGCATTTCGTATACGTCGTCCCACGTCTGCGGCACCTTCAAATGCAGCTCGTCCTCGATAATGTCCTTGCGGTAAAAAAGCATCGGGAACGTTTGCTGCTCCGGCAGCGCGTAATAGGAACCGTTATATTCGTACGGAACGAGAGCGCTTGCATGAAATCTGTCCTTGATTTCGCCGAAGTCCGGAAAAGCCGACAAATCCTGCAGCGCGCTGCGGCTGGCATAGTTGACGGGAAGATCGTTCCCGATCTGCAGGGCGATGTCCGGCCCTTTGCCCGCGACGGTCGAAGGAAGGATCACGTCCGACGCCACCAGCTTCAGGTTCACCTGAATCCCCGTCTGCGGCGTGAATTGATCCTCGACGAGGCGTTTGATGACCTGTGCCTGGTCCCGGGCCGAGGTCACCCATACGGAAACGCTGTTTTTGCCGTCGGCATCGCTTGAAATGTCGTCATAATCTTCGTAAAACGAAGCAAAAAAAGCGTCGACTCCCGTGACAAGCTTCTTCCAGGCCCCGGCCTGGGCCTCCGGCAGCTTGCTTCCCGGCGAGCTTACGATCAGGTAATCGAGCGCGAGCGGCTGCTCGTTGACCGTCAGCATCCAGGAGCTGAGCGCCCCGACGTTCGTTTTGAACGTTTCGACGCGGGACGGCACGGTTTCCGGCTTATCGGCCATGTCTTTCAGCTGGTAAGCGACCGTGTGGATGATCGAGGTCCGCTCGTCGCTTTGCCCGGACGGCCCTTCGATGGCTTTGGCGATTGCCTCGAGCTGCTCGCTGGATTCGCGGAATACTTTCGTCATCTCCGGAATGCGCTGCTCCAGGTTGTAATCGCGGAACGTATCGGGAACGGTGCCGGTGTAGCTGATGATTTTCCGGTACATCGCGTTGAGTTCCAAAATGTTCGATTCCACGGAACGCAGGATCGGAGCGATGTCCCCGAGGGTCACCTCCATCCGGATCCGGTGTTTTCCTTGCGTCAGATGGAACAGATAGGGTTCGCCCCCGCCGGGGCCGACCACTTTCGTTTGCCAGGCGCTGCCGTACGGGAAAGCGACGTTTTGCATCTCCTTGAACGGCAGCCGGCCGTCTATGTAAATCGAACGAAGCACGGAAAGGCCCCGCAGATAGTTTTGCCGATGTTTAATCGCGATCTGGTACAATCCGTCCTGCGGCACGTCGATTTCCCATTCCATCCATTGCCCCGGCAGCCGCCAGCCGTAACCTCCCATGGCGTTGTTGCGCAGCTTCGAAACATGGAACGGCTCGACGGCCGGATTGGACCTGTCGTTGTACGGAAGCAGGCTCGGCGAAGATTTGTACGCCGCCTTTTCCGCCTGCACTTTCATGAAAACGCCCGATGCCGGCTGAATCCCTTGCCGCTCGTATTCGGACGCGACCTCATCGTACGCCTTCGCGCCGGCAGGCGCCAAAAGCGTCATTTGACGGATCACCATCGGTTCTTTGATCGAAGTCAGCGACAAGCTGTGCTTGCCTGCGGAAAAATAAAACATAAACGGTTCTTCATAAGAGCCGGCGCTATCCTTTAAAGTGATTTCCTGCCACACATGCTCTTCGACTTGCCCCGGCGTCAGGTCGTTGCCGGATGCATCCCGGTCGAATTCCTGTTTTTCGTTTTTCCAAACCCGGTTGAACACCAGGCTTTTGGCTTCCGAAAACGGCACGGCTCCGTCGATGGCCAGCTCCCGCTCGATATCGGAGTCTTTGCCCGGCTCCGTGAACATTTTCAGGCGTATGTTGTAGAGCCCCGCCTGCTTCACATCGAACTGCCAAGTTACGGTGCCGGCATCCGCCGTACGGATGGACTTGCCCGGTTCGCCTTCATAGTCCTGCAGGACGGACACCTGCATGCCTTCGGCCTTGCTGAATGCATCTGCTTCAATGACGACGTCTTCGGCGGAAGGCGCCTCATGTTGATGCTTGGACAAATATGCTTCGTATCCGCCCGCTTTCACGGATGGCTTGATGCCGCTCAAGTCCAGCCTTTCCGGCGTTTGCGCGGCCGAAGCCGAAACATCGCGGGAAAGCGGCCCTTGCGCGGCGGCGATCATGCTTGCGGAGATCGCTGCGGCAAGCAGGACGGATGCTGCCTTCATTATCGGTCTGTGCATGGGCTCCCCCTTTCTCTTGAGCAATGCCCCCATTTTCTTCATCCAAAGGAAACAGGGGCATGCGTTATAGAGCTGTTATCTGCCGCGCGGTTATTTGCTGTCCTGAAGCAGCTTGTTGATGTTGGCTTCGAACTGCGGTTTCACCTTGTCGACGGCGGTAGAAGGAGAGATTTTGCCTGCCGTGATATCTTTGACGACGCTTTCGAACAGCGTTCCGCCGTCCGGAATGGCGTAGTAGGAAATGTAATCGATGGTGTCCGCCATTTGTTTGCGCGTATCCAGCGATTCCTTGTTCGGGTAGGAGCTTTCCCAAGATTGCTGCGCAAGCTTTCTGCCCGCATCGTGCAGGCTGATTTCATCCATGATTTTTGCGGCCACGTCGGCATGCTTGGAATATTTCGCGACCATGAACATGTTGCCGAACGGCGTATAAGAAACGTATTTATCCGATTTTGGCCCTTTCGGGAAAAAGACGTATCCGAGCTCCTGGTTTTTCATGTTGTCGAG
>Ga0180220_1002179_pt1 | contig 13081 bp, 15 predicted proteins | sample eDN5th37CBELigBY_FD_151335 | JGI IMG/M metagenome (GOLD analysis project Ga0180220, IMG submission 151335) | Enriched backyard soil microbial communities from Emeryville, California, USA - eDNA 5th pass 37_C BE-Lig BY (version 2) (version 2) | ecosystem: Environmental > Terrestrial > Soil >... | reverse complement strand
GGATTCGAGCAACCACGGGACGATCCTTGTTTTCGAATATGACGAAAAGGCGCGCAAAATCAACTTTCTCGCCTCAGACAATTATGCCGCCCGCATGAATCAAAGAACCGAATAACGGTTAAAAAAATAAAATGGGCACATAAAGGCCCATGCAGCGAAAAACGCTGCGTCAGCAAGGGAGGAATGCTTCGGATGTACAAGGTTGTGCTGGTAAGACACGGGGAAAGCATCTGGAATCAGGAAAACCGGTTTACGGGCTGGACGGACGTCGATTTGACGGAAAAAGGCGTTCATGAGGCGATCAAAGCAGGGGAACTGCTCAAATCGCTTCCGTACGAAATCGATATTGCGTTTACGTCCGTTCTCAAAAGAGCCATTAAAACGCTGGATTACATACTGGAAGCAAACGATCTTCTCTGGGTTCCGGTCCGCAAAAGCTGGAAGCTCAATGAACGGCATTATGGCGCGCTCCAGGGGTTGAACAAACACGAAACCGCGCAAAAATACGGGGAGGAGCAGGTGCGGCTGTGGCGCAGGAGCTATGACGTGCCCCCGCTGCAAATTACGGCGGAAGATGAGCGGTATCCGAAAAACGACCGGCGGTACGGCAGTCTCACCGACCGGGAAATTCCGCTCGGGGAAAGCCTTAAGGACACCATCGCCAGGGTCGTTCCTTATTGGGAGGCCGAAATCGTCCCGCATATCAAGGCCGGAGAACACGTGCTTGTCGTGGCTCACGGGAACAGCCTGCGGGCGCTCATGAAAGTGCTGGACAACATCAGCGACGAAGACATCGTCGATTTGAACATTCCGACCGCCGTGCCGATCGTGTATGAGCTGGATGACGACTTGAAGCCGCTGAACCGCATGTTTCTCGGCGACCGGGAGCGCGTGCAGGAAAAAATCGACGTGGTGGCCAACCCGTCAAAAATCATGGAATAACGGCCATACGGAGGGGTCCCTGCATAGGAGGTGACTCCTCCGGTGTTTTTGTGTTACGGTATATAGTGCCTAATACGGGAAACACCAACTTCAGGAAAGAAGGGAATTGCAGTGCCTTTTGTCAGATTTACGGGGTTCGAAAAAAACGTGGTGGAGGCATTCGCGCCAGCCATCGTGGAAGAAATGGCAGCCATCGCGAACATTCCGCAGGAAATCGTAAAAATCGAGCTTTTGCATGTGGAAAAAATCACAAACAGCCCGCAGTCGGTTGAAATCTATATGTTTCCGAGAGAGCAGGAAAAGCATGACGCCATCGCTAAAATGATCGACGGACACTTGAAGCGCCATGGTTTCGACCGCGCTCATATTTTCTTTGTTTTGCTGCAGCATTCGCTTTATTATAAAGAAGGCGTACCGTTAAGCGGAATTCCGAAAAAGACGGTTCCCGAAGCCTGATCCGTCGAATCGAAATAAATCTCTGTAAAGGAATTGGAATATTAATAAATTACCGCTATAATCGAATGTAGAAGCAAGGCATTTCTGGAATGTCTGTACTTTATAACATCAATAAGGAGCAATGAAAACCTATGGCCAAAACTTTGATTTTCGGACATAAAAATCCGGATACGGACACGATTACGTCTGCGATTGTTTACTCCTATTTGAAAAACCAGCTCGGATTCGACACGGAAGCCGTGCGCCTGGGCAATGTGAACGGAGAAACCCAGTTTGTGCTTGACACGTTTAAAGTCGAAGCTCCGCGCCTTGTGGAAAAGGTGGCGGGCGAAGCCGGCGAAGTGATCCTCGTCGACCACAACGAACGTCAGCAAAGCGCCGACGACATCGACCAAGTACGAGTGACGGAAGTGATCGACCATCACCGGATCGCCAACTTCGAGACAAGCCATCCGCTCTATTACCGCGCGGAGCCCGTGGGCTGCACGGCGACCATCCTGAACAAGCTCTTCAAGGAAAAAAATGTCGCGGTTCCAAAAGAAATCGCCGGACTGATGGTATCGGCGATCGTATCCGATACGCTCCTGCTGAAATCGCCGACCTGCACGGACGAAGACGTGGCGGCGGCCCGCGAGCTTGCCGACATCGCCGGCGTCAAGCTGGAAGAATACGGCCTTGATATGCTGAAGGCCGGCGCGGACATGAGCAGCAAAACGATTGCCGAACTCATCTCCCTGGACGCCAAAGAATTCCAAATGGGCAGCCACAAGGTGGAAATCGCGCAGGTGAACGTCGTGGACACGAACGATGTCCTTGGCCGCCAAGCCGAGCTGGAAGACGCCTTGAACGGCATCATCGCCCAAAAGGGCCTTGATCTGTTCGTCTTTGTCGTCACCGACATCCTGAACAACGACTCCGTCGCCCTGGCGCTCGGCCAAGCCGCTTCCGCCGTTGAAACGGCGTACGACGTGAAACTGGAAAACAATACGGCCGTGCTGAAAGGCGTCGTATCCCGCAAATCGCAAATCGTGCCGGTTTTGACCGAAACGCTCAGCAAATAAGATTATGATTCAGTCGCAAGGCGCCTGTCCCACCCCGGGGCGGGCACTTTTTTGCTGCATAACGGGTTCTCCTTAAGCACTGTTAACCCGCTCCCGAAGCCATAAAAAAACCTGTTCATGACTGAACAGGCCGGTTTCAAGAATGATGTCGTTCTGGTTGAAGGGATTGGTTTCGCGTTACTGTTCTTCGTCTTCCTCCGAATCTTCCTCCTCTTCGTCGGAATCGAATTCGATTTCGGACTCTTCATCCTCTTCCTCGTCGTCTTCCTCGATGTCGTCGATTTGGGACTCTACTTCTTCATCGGACAACAGCAGTTCTTGTTCGAAATTTTCCATCGTTTAATCCCTCCATTTTATACACTTATTCATAAGTGCAATTTCAATATAACATGTGTCCCTCAAAACGTTTGTCGGATGATGTGGGCGCAAACGCATTTTTTTCCGCCAGTTTATGTCATGAAGCGACCGGGATTCAAGGGTTTGTCGAAATTGAAAATTCCCTCTTGACGGGAAGAAATCGAACGGTTAAAATCTCGATAAAACTATATCGTTTAGTTGCAAAACCGTGTAGTTTTAAGGGTAGCGAAAATCCAGGAGGAAGTGAATAAAGGCCATGTCCATTGACCGTAAACAGGAGATTATGGATGCAGCCATCCATATTTTCGCCCGCAAGGGTTTCAACGGTTCAACCATGCAGGATATCGCCGAGGGTTGCGGCATGTCCAAAGCAACGCTGTACCAGCACTACAAATCGAAAGACCAGCTATTGCTGTCCATCTTCCATATGATCAACGACAGGCTTTACGTCAAACTTCAGGCCAGCATGAGCCGGGAACACGCCGATTCGGCGGACAGCCTGAGACAGCAGATCGAGCTGCAGCTTCGCGAATCTTTGGCGAACCGGGACCTCATTCGGATGCTGATCACGGAAAACCCGAATGCGTATACCGAAGAGGTCGTGAACGCGTCGGGCGCGATGCGCGCGCGGATGATCCGGCATTTCGAACGGATGTTCACAACGGTGTATGGGCCGCGGATCGAGCCATATGCGGTGGAGTTGGTCTTTTCGATGTTTTCTCTGTTGGAGCAGTTCAGCGTGTTGATTATTTTGGAAAACGTGGCAATCGACATTACGGAACTTTCCCGTTATATATTGAAGCTGCTGGGATATATGGCGGAAGGGTTGATGGGCGATCCTGGCGCAAAACCGATTCTTGGCGCACACAACTACCCCGAATATTTGCGATGCGAAATGCCGGAGCCTGAGACGGACAACGTGGAAAACCTGATTTGCCGTTTGTACCGTAAAGCCGATGTGCTTGGGGAGTCCGGGAAAAGGGAGCAGGATATCCGCAATTCGATCCTGCTGCTCGACCATGAGCTGAAAAGCTCCTCGCCGCGGCGCATTATCGTGCAGGGGATGCTGCATAATCTGCTTCAGGTCGAGGCGTTAACGGAGCTTGCCGGCCGTTTGGCCGCGCTGCCGGGCATCAAACGTTATTTAGATTAAGGATTTGAAAAAGAAAAATCCGTAAATAGGAAAAGGAGAACTATACTTCATGTCATCCGGTTCAAAAATAAACAGGTCGCTGTACGTACTGATGATTAATATGTTTATAGCCATGCTGGGCATCGGCTTGGTCATTCCGATTTTGCCCAAACTGCTGGAGGATTTTCACGCCGGAGGAACGGCCGCGGGATATTTGATTGCCGCCTCGGGGCTCACGCAGTTTCTGTTTTCGCCGCTTGCCGGCGAATGGGCGGACAAATACGGCCGCAAGCTGATGATCGTTCTGGGTCTGGGGCTGTTTACGCTTTCCCAATTTCTGTTTGCCGTCGCAAACGTCATGTGGATGCTGTACGCCTCCCGCTTTTTGGGCGGCATCGGCGCGGCGATGATGATTCCGGCCATGATGGCTTACGTCGCAGACAGCACGACGGAGGAAACGCGCGGCAAAGGGCTGGGATTGCTTGGGGCAGCCATGTCGCTCGGATTTGTGATCGGGCCGGGGATCGGCGGTTTTTTGGCAGACCTCGGCCTGCGCGCGCCGTTTTACATTTCGGCTCTCGTTGCGGCGATTGCCACCATCCTGTCTTTTTTCATGCTGAAAGAAACGCTGTCGCCGGAACGCCGTCAGGCAGCCAAAGCGTCGGAACAAAAACGCGAAAGCATCTTGAAACAGCTGGTCGCTTCCGTGAAGGCGCCGTATTTCATCTATTTGATTCTCGTATTTACGCTGACCTTCGGTCTCGTCAATTTTGAGGCGGTCTTCAGCCTCTATGTCGACAACAAGTATGCCTATACCACGAAGGAAATTTCCGTAATCATCACGGTCGGATCGCTCGTCGGCGTCGTCATTCAAGGCGCGGTGATCAACAAGCTGCTGCTTCGTTTCGGCGAAAACAAGCTGATCAACGTTTCCTTCCTGATCTCGGCAATCATGATGGTATTGATGCTGCTTTCGGGCAACTTCTGGTACAACATGCTGCTGATCCTGATCTTCTTCACGTTTACGTCCATCATGAGACCGGCGATCAACACCGCCCTGTCCAAGATGGCCGGGCCCGATGAGCAGGGTTTCGTCATGGGGATGAACAATGCCTACATGAGCCTTGGCAACATTTTCGGACCTGCGCTTGCGGGCATCCTGTTCGACGTCCATATGAATCTTCCATATTCCTTCGGCGCGGTGATTTTGGTGCTGAGCCTCGTGTTGTCTTTAACCTGGGGAAGAAGAATGTCGAGCCTGCGCAAGCAGAAGCTGGAGACGGCCGGCACGCAGGGGTAAAAACGAATAGAGAGAGCCTGCTCGTACTTTGATTTAAGTCAAAACGCCCGGAGGGATCCGGGCGTTTTGTGCTTTGGAAGGGATTATTCCCAATCCCTCCGCATTTTCGTCGATATGACCTATAACGTTTTTTTCGCCCGATGTTACGCCTGAACAAGCGAGCGGAACAAGCAGTTTTCGCCTTGGCAAGATCAGGAAGATACATTAAGCTGAAAATAACGATACGCAGAAGGCTGGGGTGGACCTGGAATGATGTTGAAAACGGAAAGACTGACCATCCGCGAATATGGCGAGGACGATTGGGAAAGCGTGCACCGGTATGCCTCCGATCCGAACGCGACGCGGCATATGCTGTGGGGGCCGAATACGCCCGAAGAAACCAAAGCGCATATAGCGTCCATGCTTGCGATGCAGAGCCGGGTGCCAAGAACGGGATTTGAGTTCGCAGTGACGCTGAAAGAGACCGGAGAGCTGATCGGGGGCGTTGGACTTCATCGGGACGGCTCCAACGGGGAGGTCGGCTACTGCTTCCACCCTGGCTTCTGGGGAAAAGGATACGCTTGCGAAAGCGCGCGGGCGATGCTTGAGCTGGGCTTCGGGCAGCTGGGGCTTCACCGGATTTTCGCGACCTGCCGCCCGGAAAATGGGGGCTCCGAACGCGTGATGCAGAAGCTGGGGATGCGAAAGGAAGGGCATTTGCGCGAGCATCTTCTCTCCAACAAAGGAGGATACGTCGACTCGTACCTTTATTCCATTCTGGTTCAAGAGTACGGGGAAACATGATATTTTTTTGAAGATCCGGCCGCCTGGGTACAATAGGGTTCAACCGCGGTTATGTAATAGATATAAATCGCAACGACTCAGGAGGCCGCCATGATCAAAGACTGGTACGAAAAAAGTTTCGGAGAAGACTATTTGCTCGTTTATAAACATCGGGATGCGGATGGCGCAGCCCGGGAGGTCAAAAAAATGATCTCCTGGCTGGATCTGCCGCCGGGCTCCCGCGTGCTTGATCTATGCTGCGGCACCGGCCGCCATTCGCTCGCTTTGGCGGATAGCGGGTATCGCGTCAGCGGCGTGGATCTGTCGGGGGTGCTGCTTCGGGAAGCCCGACGATCCGATGTTCGCCGCCGCGTCGAGTGGCATCAGGCCGATATGCGGAGCCTTCCGCTTGACGGCGGTTTTGATGCGGTGCTTAATTTGTTTACCTCGTTCGGTTATTTTCGAGAGGATGGGGAGCAGTTGAAAGTACTGCGGGAAATATACCGGATGCTGAAACCCGGCGGCAGGTTCATCATCGACTTCATGAATTCCCCTCATGTCCGGGTGCATCTGGTGCCGGTATCCAAGCGCGAAGCGGAGGGGCAGCTCATCGTGGAACAGCGCGAAATCGTACAGGATTTCGTGACCAAAGACATTGCGATCACCCCGATCAAAGGAAACGGCGAAGAGCGGCGATACCACGAACGCGTGAAGCTGTATACGTTGGGACAAATGAAGCGAATGCTCGCGGATGCCGGATTGGCGGTGGACGGAGTTCATGGCGGGTATGACGAAGACGAAGGTTACGAGGAACAAACGTCCGAGCGTATGATTTTCGTCGGGCATCGTCCGTAGAGTATTCAAGCGAGCGAGAAAAGAGGTTTAATCAAATTGAACATGCCGGATATAACGGATCATTTCAACGGAATCATTCAAGTGAAAATCACGATGTCCTTCCCGCTTCGCTGGGTGAACAGTTACCTATTGCAGGGCCCTGAAGGGTTGACGATCGTCGACCCGGGGCCTCGAACGCCCGGCAACGAGGAAGAATGGAACAAGGCATTTGCGGAGCTGGGGATCGGGCCTTCCGATATCCGCCAAATCGTGCTGACGCATCACCATCCGGATCATCTTGGCTGTTCGGGTTGGCTGCAGGAGCAGTCCGGCAGCCGCGTATGGATGTCGGAGCGCTCCTATCGGGAGGCGCAGCTGATGTGGGGGCAGGGTTCCGCGATGAACCGGGATTTGCCGGCGCTGTTCCGCGGCCACGGCATGCCGGAGGAATGGGCCGGCCAACTGGAAGCCCATCTGAACGGGTTTATTTCCCAGGTCACCCCATTGCCGGAGGTTGCTTTCATCAATGCGGAGCAGCCTTTTGCCATGGGCGGGCGCCGGTGGCTGCCCGTGGAAACGGCGGGCCATGCGCCGGGGCATCTTTCTTTTTATCATCCGGAGAGCGGAGATATTTTATGCGGAGATGCCGTGCTCCCGCAAATTTCGCCGAACGTCAGCCTGATGCCGGGCAGCGACCCGGAACCGCTCCAATCGTTTTTGCAGGGACTGCTGAAGCTGAAAAACTTGGAAGTGGGCACCGCCTATCCTGGACATCGCAACCCTTTTCAGCATTTTGGGGAGCGGCTTGAGGCGCTGCTGCTGCATCATGAAGAGCGGCTTGCCAAGATTGAACGCTTGCTGGCGGACGCTCCGGCGACGGGGTTCGAGCTTTGCGTTTCGTTGTTCGGCACGAAGCTCGGCATTCATCAAATGCGTTTTGCCATGTGCGAAACATTGGCGCATACGAGGGAACTTGAGCGCAGAGGACGAATCGGGTCGGGTGCAGGAGGAGACGGCGTCATACGTTTTAGCCTAACGACATCCTAAAAGAAGGAGCCGCCCCCGGTCGCATGACCGCGGGGACGGCTCCTTCACGTTCTCCGGCTCGTCGGCTTCCGATTTAATCCTCGGGAAGCTCAGGCTCCGTGCCTTCGTTTTGATGCTCGCGCTCCGCCTGTTTCCGGTGGGCGATGCGGCTGCTGGCGGCAGCGGCGATCGCGCCGACGATGTCGTCCAGAAACGTGTTGGTTTCACCGGTGCTTTTATCGTTCAGGCGTTCCAGGATGCCGGGCTTCAGCTTGTCGATGTAGCCGTAGTTGGTGAAGCCGATGCTGCCGTATACGTTGACGATGGAGAAAGCCAATATTTCGTCCACCCCGTATAATCCTTCGTCATTGACCAGCATTTCCTGCAGCGGCGAAATCAGTTTTCCTTCTTCGGCGAGCACGTCCAGCTGGATGCCGGTCAGCACCGCGTTTTGCACTTCGCGTTTGGCAAGCACCTTTTCCACGTTGTCCATGCATTCCTGCATCGTCAGATCCGGATAATATTTGTTCTGCAGGAGCATCACGAGCTCCGCGATTTCTTCCAGCTTGACGCCTCTTTTATGCAGCCATTCGCGGGTAGCGCTTGCGACCTTCCGGCTGTTCAGGCTGTACGGCATGTTTTCGTTGTTCGGATCACTCATGTTATCCCCCCGTTATGTGCGCTTCGTAATAGTACGATTGTACGTTCCTCCCTACAGTTTGTCCAGTTTTAACCAAATATGTGTGCGTGTATCCGGCTTTTTATGATTCGTGGCAGTTCCCGCCATGAATTGGGACAAGCTTCGGAGCAAAGGACCCGATTGCCTGTATTTTTATTTGGACCGGCTGTTATTTTTTGAGCGAGGGGCTCGTATACATGGTAGTACAAACTGTACAAAATGATTAGGAGGAACCATCAATATGACGAAGGCTAAAAAAATTCGCGGCATTTCGGTTGCCGGATTGCTGGCTGTGCCTGTATTGCTGTCCGGATGCAGCCTCTTTGGTTCACAATCTTCCATGGATATCGACAAGCCGCCGGCGGACATCGAGCAGCAGATGCTGAACATGACGAATGGTCCGGTCTCGACGAATAACGGGGAGCAAACCGGCCCCAAAACGACGGTCTATCTGGCAAACGAAAAGGGGCTGCTCGCTCCGGTGTCGCTTGGCATTCCCGAAGCGAAGGATCAGGAGAGCCTGAAGCAGGCGCTGTCGGCACTCGTCTCGGGAGGAGCCTATTCCAAATACGTGCCTAAAGGGTTTGCGGGCGTCCTGCCGAAGGGGACCGAGATCAAACAATTGACGGTGGATTCGGAGCAAAAAACGGCGGTCGTGGAATTCAACAGTGCGTTCAACCAATATAATCCGCAGGACGAGCGCAAAATATTGGAGGCCATCGTCTGGACGGCAACCGGCTTCCCTGGCGTGCAAAAGGTGGAATTATGGGTCGATGGCCAGCGGTTGACGGAAATGCCGCAGAACAAGACGCCGCTGAATCAGCCGCTGACGCGGAGCTTCGGCATCAACCTGCAAAAATCCGACGGCGCCAGCTTGACGAACTCGACCCCGGTCACGGTCTATTTTTCAACGATTACGACTGACGGCAGCTATTCGTATTACGTTCCCGTCACGCGGCTCGTGCAGCCCGGGCAAGACAAGGTAAGCGCGGCGCTGCATGAGCTGATTGCCGGTCCGCAGCAAAGCGACGGCCTCGAAATGGTCATGACGGAAGGCACGGCCGTGCAGTCCGTGAAAACCGAAAAAGACGGCACCGTAACCGTTTCGCTGAAGGACGACATGTTTGCGAAGGATGACCCGATTCCGGATGAGCTGCTTCAATCCGTCGTGTTGACCGTGTCCGAAAACGCCAACAACGCCAAGGTCAAAATCGATATGAACGGGCAAACGAGCATTACCGGCATCAGCGATACCCGGGATTACAGCAAACCTGTGTCCAAGCCCGAGTTCATTAATGAGATTCCGCTGTAAATGCGTTTTGCGGGTGCTTTTGTCCCGACAGTTTGATAAAATAAAACTTGCTATCGCATAGACGGGCAGCAGGAGGCCGAAACATGCCTTCTATTGCCCGTCTATGCCACAGGACGCGCAAATGTAGGAGGCAGAAAACATGAGATCTAACGGACGCGGCGCAAGCCAGCTGAGGCCGATGAATTTAACGGTAAACGTGAACAAATATGCGGAAGGCTCCGTGTTCATCGAAATGGGAGACACGAAGGTATTATGTACGGCAACGGTAGACGAGAAAGTTCCCCCGTTTTTGAAGGGACAAGGCAAGGGCTGGGTGACGGCGGAATATTCGATGCTTCCCCGGGCGACGCAATCCCGCAATCAGCGGGAGAGCGCGCGAGGCAAGCTCACCGGCCGGACGATGGAAATTCAGCGGCTGATCGGCAGAGCGCTTCGCTCCGTCGTTGATCTTCGTGCGCTCGGCGAGCGCACCATTACGCTCGATTGCGACGTGATTCAGGCCGACGGCGGCACCCGGACCACCTCCATCACCGGCTCTTTCGTGGCGCTATGCATCGCCGTGAGCAAAATCGCGGAACAGCACAAGCTGCCGGCATTTCCGATTACGGATTATTTGGCTTCGGTCAGCGTCGGCGTCGTCAACGGAGAACCGATGCTGGATTTGAATTATGAGGAAGACTCGACGGCCAAGGTGGACATGAACCTCGTCATGACCGGCGGCGGCGCTTTCGTCGAGCTGCAGGGGACCGGCGAGGAAAGTCCGTTCACCCGCCAAGAGCTGAACCAGCTGCTGGAGCTTGGGGAACAAGGGATTCTGCAGCTGATCGAAAAGCAAAAGGAAGTGCTTGGACCGATAGCCCTGATGATCGGCTCGGGCCAATCGGGAAGAGAGGTTTAAGGAAATGAAGCTGGATCAAGATCTGATCATTGTCGCGACGCGGAATCAAGGGAAGGTCAAGGAGTTCGAACACGCTTTCGCCCAGCTCGGCAAAAAGGTCCGGAGCATGTTTGACTATCCGGAGCTGCCGGAAGTGGTGGAAGACGGCGAGACCTTTGCCGCAAACGCGTTGAAAAAAGCGAAAACGGTCGGGGACGCGCTTGGCCTGCCGGTACTCGCGGACGATTCCGGTTTGTGCGTGGACGAGCTTGACGGGCGTCCCGGCGTCTATTCGGCGCGTTTTGCCGGGGAACATGCGACGGATCAGGAAAACAACGACAAGCTGCTGCGGATGCTGGAGGAGAAAAAAATGGGGGACGATACGCAGCAGCCGCTGCTCAGCACGGCGCGTTTCGTGTGCACTCTCGTCCTTTACGATCCGGCTACGGGCGATTTCGTCGAAGCAACCGGGGAAGTCGACGGCTGGATTACGGACGAACCTGCCGGATGCGGCGGATTCGGATACGACCCGCTGTTTTACCTGCCGGAATACGAAAAAACGATGGCGGAGCTCTCCGTGGAGGAAAAACAGGCGATCAGTCACCGGGGAGCCGCGCTGCGGCGATTGATCGGTATGCTGCAGGAGCGGGAAGCGAAAACTTAAGGTCGGTTCAACAAGCATACATAAGCCACGGCGGTTCGAATTGCGGCGCCGTGGTTTTTTTGCGCATGCACTCGGCCGGATGGTATGATTTTTATCGAAAAAACTTCGAAAAGCATGGGAGGCTTGGAAGATGCATGAATGAAGCAGCACAAGCGTATTGGAACGAATATTGGGGCAAGCAGGGCGCGGAAAAGCCGGAATCGGTTAGCGCCTGGCCGTTCGGAGCCAGTCCGGATCAGCTGGCGCAGCTTGTCATCGACGGGGTTAAGACGGCGACCTGTTCGGCTCTTGCCAGTTATGAGGCAGAACGGGAGCCGCTTCCTGCCGCCGGCGATTACAGCATTATTTTGGACAGTAAGGATCTGCCCGTCGCCATCATCCAAACCGTCGAAGTCACCGTGATGCCGATGAATGAAGTTCCGGAGGAATTTGCGGTGGCGGAAGGCGAGGGGGACCGGACGTACCGGTATTGGCGGGAGGTTCACGAAGATTTCTTTACCAAAGAGCTCGGCAGGCTTGGCTTGGCGTTTTCGGACGACATTCCGCTCGTATGCGAGCGCTTTCGATTGGTTGACGTCAAAAGATAATCTTCCTATGATGGGGAGGATTGGAATTTCAAAATGACATTGATGGGAGTGAGGGGAATGTCGGCAGAGAAAGCGAACCTGGAACTTGACCTGCGCTGCATGTCCTATAACATCAAAAACGCGTACGATAAGGAAGGCGAAAACGTATGGAGCAGCCGCAAGGAGCTCGTTGCGGGAATCATCCGTTTTCACCGACCGGATCTGGTAGGCATGCAGGAGGTACTGTACAACCAGCTGGAGGATTTGCAGGGGCTGCTGCCCGAATACGGCTGGGTTGGCGCAGGCAGGGAAGACGGGGACAAAGACGGCGAATTTTCCTGCATATTTTACCGCAAAAGCCGGCTGAAGCCGCTGCGCCAAAACACCTTCTGGCTGTCGGAACGTCCGGAAGAGCCGGGTTCGCTTGGCTGGGATGCCGCTTGCAGAAGGGTCGTGACCTGGGCCGAATTTGAAGATGCCTATACCGGCAAAACGTTCATCCATTTGAATACCCATTTCGACCATGTCGGCAAGGTAGCCGTTGAACAAAGCGCCTATTTGATCGTGGACCGGATCCGGGAGCTGGCGGCGGACCGGCCGGCCGTGCTGACGGGCGATTTCAACGTGACTTCCGATTCCGTGCCTTATCGCGTCCTCATCGGTCAGGATCGGCCGGAACCGGCTTTGCTGCGGGATGCAAGCAGGGAAGCGGATTATCGCCACTTCGGGCCTACTTTCACGTTCCAAGGATTCGATTCCAGGGAAGTGGCCGCGCGGTCGTTTCCTAAGTTTTTGCAGCCGCAGGAAAAGCACGGAATCGAATTCGAAAGCCCGATCGATTTTATTTTCGTCTCCGGCCCGGTGAACGTGCTGAGTTATGGGGCGATCGCCGATCATCAGAACGGCAAAATGCCGTCGGACCACTATCCGGTCGTGGCGGATTTGAGGATTTAAAAAGAGCCCCGAGTTACATAAGGCGTGCCCTAGCGGCACGCCTTCAGGCTGTCGAGAAAGTCTCGACAGCCTTCTTTATGTTTATTTATTTTAAGACAGCACCGCGTTAATGTTGTATAATATAGATAACTACTCATGAACGGATGGTGTCTTGAATGC
>Ga0180220_1002178_pt1 | contig 13082 bp, 10 predicted proteins | sample eDN5th37CBELigBY_FD_151335 | JGI IMG/M metagenome (GOLD analysis project Ga0180220, IMG submission 151335) | Enriched backyard soil microbial communities from Emeryville, California, USA - eDNA 5th pass 37_C BE-Lig BY (version 2) (version 2) | ecosystem: Environmental > Terrestrial > Soil >... | reverse complement strand
CGCCCGGAGCGCGAACGATCCGCCTGCCCCCTCCCCTGCAACGCTTGCGGGCGACAACCGCTTCCTGCGCGGCACCATTACCCATGCGCTGCTCCAGCATCTGCCGGAGATCGCGGCGAACGACCGGGAGGCGGCTGCCGCCGCGTTCGTCGCCGAGCGGGCGGCTGCACTGTCGCCGCGGACACGCGCAAGCATCGTCGCCGAAACCCTTGCCGTTCTCACGCATCCTGATTTCGCGCCCGTGTTCGGTCCCGGCAGCCGCGCCGAGATCCCGGTCGTCGCCGAGCTGTCCCCGCCGGATGGCAAGGGCGAGACCGTCCGGCTCAACGGGCAGATCGACCGTCTGGTCACGAACGATCACGAGGTTCTGATCGTCGACTTCAAGACCAACCGGCCGCCGCCGACCGACCCCGCACAGGTTGCAGACGCCTACGTTCTACAGCTTGCCGCCTATCGGCTGGCCGTCGCGCGCGTGTTTCGGGGCCGCATCGTACGGGCCGCGCTCCTGTGGACGGACGGACCGTCGCTGATGGAGCTGCCGCCCGAGCGCCTTGACGAGGCCGCAAATCGGCTGTTCCTGCTCGGAGCCGCCAATCTTGACGCCTGATAGGGGCGTACCTACTTTCGCTCCACACGTCGGCGTAATCCCACTCAGGCAACGCTTCGGGTCGAAGCCAACGCCCTCTCAAGGAGACTGCTATGACCGCTGAGGTTTCTGACGCGAACTTCAAGGCTGAGGTATTGGATTCGAACGTCCCCGTCGTGGTCGATTTCTTCGCCGAGTGGTGCGGGCCGTGCAAGGCCATGGCGCCGGCGCTCGAGGCAGTCGCCAAGGAGATGGAGGGCAAGGTCAAGATCGTGAAGCTCGACGTCGACCAGAACCCGTCCGTCACGCAGCAGTTCCGCATCCAGGCGATGCCGACGCTGATGGTCTTCAAGGCGGGCCAGGTGGCTGCCACTCAGGTCGGCGCCCTCGTGCAGAAGAAGAAGCTCGAGGACTGGATCAACTCGGCCGTCTGAGCCCGGGCCGGCATCCGGCAGCATCGCAGCGAGCGCCCCGGACGGTTGTCCGGGGCGTTTTGCGTTTGCGCACCGCAGCAAAAGCCATACGAGACAGGCGCGCGCACTCGGTTAAGCTTGTCGTCTCAGTCTTGAGGAGGCGACCCATGATCTACGAGTTCCGCACCTATACGCTCAAGCCGCGATCGCTGCCCGAGTTCATCAAACGCTGGGAGGAGAGGCTCCCGAAGCGGCTGGAGCTCTCGCCGCTGGCGGCGTTCTGGTACACCGAGATCGGCCCGCTCAACCAGGTGATCCATGTCTGGTCCTACAAGGACACCAACGAGCGCTCGAGGATCAGGGCCGAGGCGGTGAAGGCCGGCATCTGGCCGCCGAAGACGACCGAGTTCATCACCGACATGCGCTCCGAGATCCTGGAGCCGCTGCCGTTCTCACCGCTGCTGGAGCCGTCGAGCCACGGCCCCTATTTCGAAATGCGCTCCTACACGCTCGAGCCCGGCGGCACGCCCAAGATGGCCGCCAACTGGGAGAAGCACCTCCCGAACCGGCTCAAGCTCTCGCCGCTGATCGGCGTGTTCACGTCCGACATCGGCGGCCTCAATCAGTGGGTGCACATCTGGGCCTACAAGAGCCTCGATGAGCGTGTCGCCGTCCGCAAGAAGGCCGCCGAGACCGGCGTATGGCCGCCGCCCCCGCCGAGCCCCACGGTGCGCATGGAAACGAAGATCCTGCTAGCGGGGCCGTTCTCTCCGATCAAGTGAGAGAGGCGCTGCCAAGGAGCGCTTCGCTCAACCCAGCACGATGTCGAGCCAGCCGTGCGGCGTGACCCGCGCCGTATCGCCTGGCTCGACGAGAACGCACGTCGTGGCGCCTTCGACGAGCGCCGGGCCGGCGATCGCCTGGCCGGGGCGCAACGCCTCGAAGGCGTGCACGTCGATTTCCGTCCAGGCGCCGCTCAAATGCACCCGCTGACGCCGAACGGGCGACGCGATCTCGCCGGCTGGCAGGACCGGCTCGCGGGGCAGCTCCGGCAGCTTGCCGATCGCCGCGACGCGGGCGTTGACCAGCACCACCTCGTTCGTGCGCTGCGCGTAGGTATAGAGCTCCTCGTGGCGCGCGTGAAAGGCATCGGCCACGCGCCGGCCGAGATCGGGTGCGGTCCAGTCGATGTGATCGAGCGGCACGTTGATCTCGAAGATCTGCTCGCCGTAGCGCATGTCGGCGCTGCGGGCGATGGCGATCGGCCCGTCGAACACCGCTGCGAGACGCGCCCGGGCGGCTTCGTCCATCTCGCCGAAGATCTCGCGCAAGCCTTCGGAGGTCATGGCTGCCGCGTCGCCGATGTGGCTGCGCGTCGACTCAAAGCGGATCTCGCTCGCGAGCATGCCCCAGGCCGACAGCACGGAGGCGACGCGCGGCACGACCACGCGCGGGATCGAGAGCTGGCGCGCCACGGCCGTCGCATGGAGGCCTGCCGCGCCACCGAACGCCAGCAGCGCGAACGCCGTCGGGTCAATGCCTCGGCGGACCGAGACGAGACGGATGCCTTCGGCCATCCGCGCGTTGATAACGCGCTGCACGCCGGCAGCGGCGGCGACCGCATCGAGGCCGAGCGTCTTGCCGAGCGCAGCGAGCGCCGTCTCCGCAGCCGCGCGATCGAGCTTCATCTCGCCTCCGAGCAGGCCGCCCGGATCGAGAAGGCCCAGGACGAGATTGGCGTCCGTGACCGTCGCTTCGGTGCCGCCGCGGTCATAGCAGGCCGGGCCGGGATTGGCGCCGGCACTCTCGGGGCCGACGTGCAGCACGCCGCCGCCGTCGACGCGCGCGATGGAGCCGCCGCCCGCTCCGAGCGTCACGATGTCGAGGCTCGGCAGCGCGATACGCTGGCCGGCGATGCCGCGATCGATGGCAAGTCCCGGCGCGCTCTTCCGGATAAGGGAGATGTCGGTCGAAGTGCCACCCATGTCGAACGGAATGAGGTTCGGCGTCTCGAGCAGCGCCGCCGCGTAAGTCGAGCCCGCGACGCCGCCGGCCGGCCCTGACAGCACCGTCGCCGCCGCGAGCCGGATCGCCTCCTCGACGGGGGCCACGCCGCCGTGGCTCAGCATGATGAACAGCGGACCGCGGTAGCCTGCCTCCTTCAGGCGCCCTTCGAGGCGCCCGAGATAGCCTGCTACGACCGGACCGACGTAGGCGTTGACGACCGTGGTCGAGACCCGCTCGTATTCCTTGATCTGCGGATAGACCTCGGACGACGCCGTGACATAGACACCCGGCATCCGCGCGCGCACGATCCGCGCCGCCTCCGCCTCGTGCGCCGCGTTACGCCATGCGTGCAGAAAGCAGATCGCGACCGACGTGACGCCGGCCTCGACCATGGCATCGACTGCCGCCACGACGGATGCCTCGTCGAGAGGCGTGAGCACGCTTCCATCCGCGCGCACGCGCTCCGTGATACCGAACCGCAGCTTGCGCGGCACCAGCGGCTCGGGCGCCGCCAGCCGGAGATTGTAGCGGTCCTCCGGTTTCAAGCCCTCGCGCATTTCGAGCACGTCGCGGTGACCGGCGGTCGTCAGCAAGCCGACGCGGGCGCCCTTTCGCTCCAAAAGCGCGTTGGTGGCGACGGTGGTGCCGTGCACGACGCGCTCGGTCTGCGCGAGCAATGCAGTGCGGTCGAGACCCAGCGCCGAGGCGAGAACGCCAAGACCTTCGAGCACGCCGATCGACGGATCGGCCGGAGTAGATGGGCTCTTGGCGAGCGTCGTCGTGCCGTTCTGATCGACGGCGACAAGATCCGTGAATGTGCCGCCGACGTCGATGCCGATGCGGTAGGTGGCCCGGGTCATACGTTTCCTCGAACTATGGGTGCGGATCGGACGCGGATTGCGCCGCGCGGCGTCAGGATTTGTCGGCGATTGGCGTCACGAGGCCGTTCTCCGCATCGCGGGTGCGGCTTTCGCCGCTGCGTTTTGCAGGGTCGCCCCAGCCGCCGCCGCCGCCGGAATGCACGAGCAGCCGGTCACCGGGCTCGATGGCGACGCCGACCATCTTGGTGCCGAGCACGATCTCCTCGCCCGTCCTCGCCCGTTGCAGGATGTAGTGGTGCGGCTTGCCGTCCCCGCCCCCCAGCATGCCGCGCGCGCCATGGCGGATGCCGTCGCCCGCCGTGTTGCCGACGGCCGTCTTGGCGGTCTCGATGACCATCTCCAGATCGGCACCCGTGCCGCCCCGATACTGGCCATCGCCGCCCGAGTCGGGGCGATACTCGTGATGCAGGAACAGGAAAGGAAAGCGGGCCTCCGCGACCTCGATCGAGCCGAACTTGATGCCGCCGGCCGAGTGCCACTCGCCGATCGAGTTGTAGCCGTCGCCCGCGATCGAGCCGCCGCCGCCGGGGCGGGCCTGGAACAGATGCCAGATGAAGCCCTTTCCCGTGCGCGGGTCCTCGCCCTTGATGGCGATGCGGAAGCGGCGTCCCCAGCCGCCCATGGCGCGATCGGGGCAGGCCCCGGACAGCGCCACGACGATCGCCTCGACGATCTCGTTCGAGCAGTGGCTGGTGCACATCGTGACGGGGAGGCCGTCGTTGGCCCACACGATGGTGCCCGGCCGCGCGACCACCTTGAGCGGGCGGAACGAGCCGTCGTTCTTCGGGATGTCGTGATCAATCAGGTAGGCGAACGCCATGGCGCAGGCCGACTGCATGTTGGCGTGCGACGAGTTGACGAAGCTCAGCGCCTCGGCGTCCGACTGCGTCAGGTCGACCTCGAGATCGCTGCCCTTCACCGTCACCTTGGCTCGGATGGCGACGTCGTTGCGCCCGCGCCCGTCGTCGTCGAGGCAGGCCTCGCCGAAATAGACGCCGTCCTTCCACTCGGCGACGATGGCGCGCGCGCGGCGCTCGGAGCCGTCGAGCATGGCCTCGATGGCCGGCAGCAGCCTGGCCGCGCCCAGCTCCGCGATGAGCGCCAGCAGCCGCTTCTCGCAGAGCTTGGCCGAGCCGATCATCGCGGCGAGGTCGCCGCGGAAATCGCGCGAATGGCGCACGTTGGTCGCGATCATGCGGAAGAGGTCCTCGCGCGCCACGCCCTTGTCGACGATCCGCAGCGGCGGGATGCGCAGGCCTTCCTGGTAGATCTCGGTTGCGGCAGGGTTGTAGGCGCCGTGGGTCGAACCGCCGATGTCGGACATATGCGCGCGGTTGATCGACCAGAACGCGAATGTCCCTTCGGCGAACACCGGTACGAACACGGTCACATCCGGCAGGTGATTGCCGCCGAAATAGGGATCGTTGAGGAGGAAGACGTCACCCTCGTGAATGTCGCCGGTGAAGGCCTCGGCCACGGAGCGCGCCCCGAACGGCAGCGCGCCGACGTGGACCGGCACGTGCTCGGCCTGGGCGATGAGGCGACCTTGGGCATCGCAGATGCCGGTCGAGAAGTCCCGGCTCGAGTTCAGGATTTGCGAATAGGCCGTGCGCAGCATGGCCTCGCCCATCTCCTCGACGATGGCATGCAGCCGGTGCTGGACCACGGCGACGGTGATCGGATCGGTGGCGGCCTCGCCGGGGGCTGCGTGCCTGTCGGCCGATGACATGGATGAGTGTTGCAAGAGAGACGCTCTCGGAGTGTTGATCCCGGACCGGCGCGTACCGGCTCGCCAAAGAGGATAGCATGCGGGCGTCGGCTGCAAATATCCACCGACCTGCCACGACCGGTTGACTTCAATGTCCCGTTCCCGTTTCTAGTGTCCCTATCCGCAAGTTCGTCGTCATCTGTAGCTGGCTCTGAACGAACTTCGGAATCGATCGGGACACTAGCTAGCTAATGTTTCCAGTGTGGTTTTCGAATTTGAAGTTCGCTTCCGAGCTTGCCGCAAATGATAGTGCGAACTTCAAATCCACCACACTGGCGCGCGCGTACTGGCGTCGAAGCATGGATGATCCGATGTGCCTTCGAGCTTATGCCCGGATCGCGATCGGTAGCTGCGCGCGGTACGCTCCCGCAGCGCTCGCGATCCTGATCTCTGCCCTGCTGACGGCGCTGCCGCCGGCGTCGGCGCAGTCGCGCTCGGCCGCCCAGATCGCACGGCAGGGCGGGGTCCCGACCACGGATGCGCAGCAGGCGGTGCTGATCGATGCAGAATCGGGCGCCGTCCTCTTTCAACACAATGCCGACGAGTTGACCTCCCCCGACGGCCTCAGCAAGCTGATGACCGTGGCGGTCGTCTTCAAGGCCCTGAAAAGCGGCGAGATCAAGCTCACCGACGAAATCACCATGTCGGTCAATGCGTGGCGGCATGGCGGGGCGCCGTCCGGCTGGACGGCCATGTTCGTGCCCGTGAATACCAAAGAGCCTCTCGAGACGTTGCTGCAGGGGCTGATCGTGCAGTCCGCCAACGATGCGGCCATCGCCATCGCGGAGGGCATCGCCGGCAGCGAGGCGAAATTTGCCGAGCGCATGACACAGGAGGCGCGGGCCATAGGCCTCGACCGCTCGAAGTTCACCAATGCCACGGGCCTGCCCGACGAGCAGCAGCAGACCACGGCCCGCGAGATCGGACTGCTGGCGCTGCACCTGATGCGCGCCTATCCCGAGTTCTATCCGCGCTTCGCCCAGAAAGAGCTGCGCTACAGGAAGTTCCGCTTCATCAACGACAACCCGCTACTCGGCGCGTTGGGCGTCGACGGGCTCAAGACGGGGTACGTCAAGAAGGAGGGCTTCGGCCTCGTCGCCTCGGGCAATCAGAACGGCCGGCGGCTGATCCTGGTGATGATGGGACTTCCAAAGAAGTCCGAGGTTCGCAGCGAAGGCCATCGCCTGCTCGAGTGGGGTTTTGCGTCGATCTCCGAGGTCAAGCTGTTCGAGCAGGACGAGGTGGTGGCCAAGGCGCGCGTGTGGGGCGGCGACCGCATGTGGCTGCCTCTCGTCGGCGACGGGCCCGTCACCGTAGTGCTGCCGAAGTATCCGCCCAATCCGAAGCTCAAGGCCGAGCTCGTCTACAAGAAGCCGCTGAAGACACCGATCAAGAAGGGCGACAAGGTCGCGACGCTCAGGGTGACGAGCCCGTCCCAGTCCGTCAGTGAGGTGCCGCTCTATGCGGCCGAGGACGTCAAGCCAGGCGGCATCGTGCGCCGCGGTTTCGACACCATCGTCGACCTGACGCTCGGCTGGGCGCTGTGACGGGCGGGGACGCCCACGGATGTCATCCCGGCGCTTGTCGCCGGGACCCCATTCATCAGCACGCTCGAAGGCCGCGACGTCCTGCATGGCGTCGCACAATACATGGCCATAAGCTTCTGCGCCCGCTGACCGATGGATCGCGGGGACAACAAGCCCCGCGATGACGGATGTGAGGCCAAACCAAAATTCAAACCCAGACGCGACCGGATACCCGCCGCGTTTGACAGCCCCGCGGCCGGCGCCTACGGAAGTTTCATGCGCGGCAGGTTAATCACGTTCGAAGGCGGCGAAGGCTCGGGCAAATCAACCCAGGCCCGCCTGCTTGCGGACGCCTTGCGCAAGATCGGTCACGCGGTCGTGGAGACGCGTGAGCCCGGCGGCTCACCGTTTGCGGAGCGGCTCAGGGCCTTCATCCTCGACCCGGCGTTGCCGCCGCACATCCCGCTCGCCGAGGCTCTGCTTTTCTATGCTGCGCGGGCGGACCATCTCGCGGCCGTGATCCGGCCGGCTCTGGAGCGGGGCGAATGGGTGATCTGCGACCGTTTCTCGGATTCGACGCGCGTCTACCAGGGCGCCGCAGGCGCGCTGCCGTCGGCCACCATCGAGACACTGGAAACGCTCGTCGTCGGCGAACTCAGCCCCGACCTCACCATCGTTCTCGATCTGCCGGCCGAAGAAGGGCTCGCGAGAGCGCGCGCGCGTAGCACCGCCTCGGACAGCTACGAGAGCCGTGGCGCCGCCTACCACGAGCGGCTGCGGATCGGCTTTGCCGAGCTGGCCCGCCACAACCCCGACCGCGTCCAGCTCATCGACGGCAGGGACGCCATCGAGACAATTGCTGCACACGTGGCGGCAACGGTCGCCAACCGGCTCGGGGTGGCCTTCTGATGGCCCGCGCGCTGGCCGTGCAGGAGATCGAGGTCCCGCCTGAGGCCGACAAGCTCGAGGGCGTGCCGCACCCGCGCGCGACGCTGAAGCTCTTCGGGCACGAGGCGGCCGAGCAGGCGCTCGCGGAAGGCTTCGCCTCGGGCCGGATGCACCACGGCTGGCTGATCTCCGGAGCAGAGGGCATCGGCAAGGCGACGCTCGCGTACCGCTTCGCGCGGCATGTACTGGCGAAGTCTGGCGAGCACGATCCGGCCCACCGCTCGCTCGACGTCCCGCCGGAGAGCATCGCCGCCCGTCAGGTGCTGGCGCTTTCGCATCCCGGCCTGCTCGTCCTGCGCCGGCCATGGGACCACAAGACCAAGCGCCACCTGCAGATCATCTCGGTTGACGAGGTGCGCCGGGTGAAGACGTTCCTGTCGCACGCCGGCGAGGCCGGGAGCTGGCGGGTGGTGATCGTCGATACGGCGGACCTGCTCAACGTCAACGCCGCCAATGCCCTGCTGAAGTCGCTGGAGGAGCCGCCGCTACGCACCTTCTTCCTGCTGCTGACCGCCTCGCCAGGGCGGCTCCTGCCGACCATTCGCTCGCGCTGCCGCATCCTAGACCTGCAGCCGCTCTCCGAGACCGATCTGCGACGCGCGGTATTGCAGGCGCTCTCCCCCGAGGAGCATGAGCCACCGGGACCGGACGACTGGACGCGGCTGATCGCGCTTTCCGAGGGCAGCGTCCGCCGCGCGCTTTCGCTTTGGCTCGGCGACGGCCTGAAGCTCGACGAGCGTCTGCGCCAGATCATGGCCAAGTTGCCGGCCATGGACTGGCAGGCGGTGCATGCGCTCGCCGACGAGACGGCGTCCCAGGCCGCAGCCGAGCGCTTCGAGATGATGTTCGATCTTCTGCTCAAATCGATCGCCCGGATGGTGCGGGCGCGGGCGGACCTCCCCTCGACGAGCGAGGATGCACAGCTCGCCCGGCGCCTGATCCCCGAGGCAAGACTTGCCACATGGGCCGAGCTGTGGGAAACAATCGCGCGCGAAAAGAGCGAGGCCCAGGCGCTCAACCTCGATCGCAAATCATTGATCCTGCAAACATTCGGCCGGATCGGCGCGGCTTCGCGCGGTTGATCAGTCGCCGCTCGGACCGGTACGCCATACCGAGTCGAGAGACCCGTGGGAGCCACGGCCATGAGCGCCAAGACGTTCTATATCACGACACCGATTTTCTACCCGAACGGCGTTCCGCACATTGGGCATGCCTATACTGCCCTCACGACGGATGCGATTGCCCGCTTTGCCCGCCTCGACGGCCGCGACGTGTTCTTCCTCACCGGCACGGACGAGCACGGCCTCAAGATGAAGCAGACCGCCGTCGCCGAGGGCATTCCGCCGAAGGAACTCGCCGACCGCAACTCAGCCGTGTTCCGCCGGATGGAGGATACGCTCGACTGCTCCTACGACGACTACATCCGCACCACCGAGGCGCGCCACTACGAGGCCTGCCAGGCACTGTGGAACCGGATCGAGGCGGCTGGCGACATCTACCTTTCGAAGTACGCGGGCTGGTACTCGGTCCGCCAGGAAGCCTATTTTGACGAGTCGGAGACGGTCGTCGGGCCGGACGGAGTGCGCCGCGAGCCGCTCGGCTCGCCGGTCGAGTGGACGGAGGAGGAGAGCTACTTCTTCCGCCTCTCGGCTTACCAGGACCGCCTGCTGGCGCACTACGAGGCCAATCCGGATTTCATCCTGCCGCCGGAGCGCCGCAATGAGGTGAGGAGCTTCGTCGCGGGCGGGCTGCAGGACCTCTCGATCTCGCGCGCCTCGCTCGACTGGGGCATTCCCGTGCCGAGCAATCCGAAGCACGTCATGTACGTGTGGATCGACGCCCTCAACAACTACGTGACCGCAACGGGACTGCTCAACGCGGGCGACAACCCGCGGAAGCGCTTCTGGCCATGTGACGTGCACGTCATCGGCAAGGACATCGTGCGCTTCCACGCGGTCTACTGGCCGGCGTTCCTGATGTCGGCGGGCCTCGAGCTGCCACGGCGCGTCTTCGCCCACGGCTTCATGCTCAACAAGGGCGAGAAGATGTCGAAGTCGGTCGGCAACGTGGTCGACCCGTTCGATCTGGTGGCGGCTTACGGCGTCGACCCCGTCCGCTACTTCTTCCTGCGGGACGCCGCCTTCGGCCAGGACGGCAGCTACAGCCCCGACGCGATCGAGACGCGCATCAACGCCGATCTCGCGAACGGTCTCGGCAATCTTGCCCAGCGCTCGCTGTCGATGATCGCCAAGGGCTTCGAGGGCAAGGTGCCGGCGCCGGGTGCGCTCACGCCCGCCGACGAGGCGGTGCTGGCCGCCGCCGATGCCATGTATCCGGCCGCGCAGGCCGCCATGGAGAAGCAGGCGCTCAAGGCCTGGCTCGATACGGTGTGGGCCGTGATCGGCGACGCGGACCGCTACTTCGCGAGCGAGAAGCCGTTCGACAAGTCGCTGTCGGTCGAGCGCAAGGGCACCATCCTCTACGTGACGGCCGAGGTCGTGCGCCAGCTCGCGATCCTGGTGCAGCCGGCCATGCCGACGTCGGCGGCGAAGCTGCTCGACCTGCTCGGCCAGCCCGAGGAGCGACGCAGCTTCGCGAGCCTCGGGACGGCAGGCCGGCTCGTGCCCGGGGCCGCCCTGCCGGCACCGGTCGGCGTGTTCCCACGCTACGTGCGGCCGGCCGAGGAGGGTGACGAGGCGCCCGCCAAGCCGCCGAAGCCAGGCAAGAAGGGGAAGGAGAAAGGCAAGGGGGAGACGGCTTGATGCTCGTCGACCACCATTGCCATCTCGACTTCCCCGACTTCGCGGCCGACCGCGATGCCTATGTGGCGCGCGCGAAGGACGCGGGCGTGGGCGTGCTCGTCACCATCTCGACCCAGATCCGCCAGTACGCGACCTATCGGGCGATCGCGGAGGCCTACGACAACGTCTACTGCACGGTGGGGACACATCCCCATCGCGCACACGAGGAACTGGATATCCCACTCGACGAGATCGTGCGCCTTTCCGAGCATCCGAAGTGCGTTGGCATCGGCGAGGCCGGGCTCGACTACCACTACAAGAAGTCACCGCCCGAGGCGCAGGCCGAGGGATTCCGACGCCATATCGCCGCCGCTCGGGAAACCGGGCTGCCGTTCGAGATCCACACGCGCGAGGCCGACGAGGACACGATCCGCATCCTCGAGGACGAGATGGCGAAGGGTCCCTTCAAGGCGATCCTGCACTGCTTCACGGGCGGGCCGGAGCTGGCTCGCCGCGCGGTCGAGCTGGGCCTCTGTATCTCGTTCTCGGGCGTATTGACGTTCAAGAACTCCGAAGCCTTGCGGGCCATCGCTGCGGAGCTGCCGCTCGACCATCTGCTGGTCGAGACCGACGCGCCGTTCCTCGCGCCGGTACCGTTCCGCGGCAAGCGCAATGAGCCCGCGTTCGTGACGCATACGGCCGCCGCCCTGGCCGAGGCCAAAGGCCTCGCGCCCGAGACCGTGGCCGCCGCGACCACCGAGACCTTCTTTCGCCTCTTCGAAAAGGTGCCGCGGCCGACGGCGGGGGCTGCCGCATGAGCTACCGCCTGACGTTGCTCGGCAGTGGATCGTCGGGAGGCGTCCCGCGGCTCGGCAACAACTGGGGCGTCTGCGATCCGGCCAATCCGAGGAACCGGCGGCGGCGCTGCGCGGCGCTGATCGAGCGGATCGCCGGCCGCGGCCACACGCGCCTCCTGATCGACACGCCGCCCGATCTACGCGAGCAACTGCTCGACGCCGACATCGGCGCGATCGACGGCGTCGTCTTCACTCACGATCACGCCGACCACACGCACGGCATCGACGACCTGCGCATCCTCGCCTTCAACTTGAGGAGGCGCGTGGACGTGCATTTCGACGAGCCGACCGGAACATCGCTCAAGACGCGCTTCGGCTACTGCTTCGAGGCGCCACCCGGGTCGAGCTATCCGCCGATCCTCACCGCGCACGAGATCACGCCCGCCGTGCCGATCACCGTCAACGGCGCCGCCGGCCCGATCGTGGCGACGCCCGTCCAGCAATACCACGGCGACCAGGGCTCGCTCGGCTTCCGCGTGCGCGACGTCGCCTACTCACCCGACATCAGCGGCATGAGCCCCGAGTCCGAGGCCTTGCTACAGGGGCTCGACCTCTGGGTGGTCGATGCGCTGCGCTACATTGAGCATCCGAGCCATTTCTCGGTGAAGCAAGCGCTGGAGTGGATCGAGCGGCTGCGGCCGAGGCGCGCGATCCTCACGCACCTCCACATCGATCTCGACTACGCGGCGCTGAAGCGCGAGTTGCCGCCACACGTCGAGCCCGCCTACGACGGCATGATCGTGCACTTCGATTGAGTGCCGCCAGGAGCCCTCGGGCATGACCATCTTCGGGCTCGAGCTCTGGCACATCGCGCTGATCGCCGTCACCGCGCTCGTCACGCAGACCATCGGCGGCCTCGCCGGCTACGGCACAGGCATGCTGATGCCGCTCGTGCTGGTGCCGCTGATCGGGCCGGAAGCCATCGTTCCGGTGATCAGCCTCTCGGCGCTGATCACCAACCCGACCCGGGTCTACATCTTCCGCGAGCATCTGGATTGGCGAAAGGCGGTGGCCATCGCCGCCTTCGCCATCCCGACATCCATGGTCGGTGCATGGTCCTACACCCTGCTTTCGGGCCGGGGTGCCGCGCTGGTGATCGGCATCGGGCTCGTTCTTATGGTGCCGCTGCGCCGCGTCCTCGCAAGGCGGCGGTTCCGACTGAGTGGCGTGGGCGTCGGTGCGGCAGGGGCCGTTTACGGCTTTCTCTCCGGCGGCATGACGGGCACCGGCGTCATCCTGATCGCGATGCTGATGTCCATGGGGCTCAGCGGCCTGCCGGTCATCGCGACCGACGCCTTCGCGAGCGCGATCGTCGGCCTCGCCAAGACGGGCGTCTTCGCGGCCGCCGGCGAGTT
>Ga0180220_1002177_pt1 | contig 13083 bp, 8 predicted proteins | sample eDN5th37CBELigBY_FD_151335 | JGI IMG/M metagenome (GOLD analysis project Ga0180220, IMG submission 151335) | Enriched backyard soil microbial communities from Emeryville, California, USA - eDNA 5th pass 37_C BE-Lig BY (version 2) (version 2) | ecosystem: Environmental > Terrestrial > Soil >... | reverse complement strand
AAGCCTTCGGCCGTGCGGCAACCGAGGCGCAAGCCATGCGCTGCCCTGTCATCGCGACCAATATCGGCGCGCCGCCCGAGACCGTCGTTCCGGCTGGCAACGCAGAGATCAGCGTGGCCACTGGATGGCTCGTGCCTCCCGGCGATCCCGAAGCCCTGGCTGATGCCCTCAGACAAGTCTTCGGGCTGAGCGCGCAGGAAAGAGCCGAATTGGGCACGCACGCCCGGGCTCACGTCGCCGCGAGCTTCACGCTCGACGCCATGAAGAACGCCACGCTCACGGTCTACGACGAGCTCCTTGGCACCGATCTCGCCCGGCGAGCACGCGCCGCCCCATAGGTGGACGCGTCTTTCCGTCATAAACCATGTGCGACTGACTTGACTTGGCGCCCGCAAATGCCAGATTCGTGCTACGTGCGTCGAGGTGCCGCTATTGGTCGGCAGCCGAGCCGAACGCAGTGGGGGCTCGCGAGAGCAGTCACACGTTTTCACAGTCGAAACAGCTAACGGAGATGGAACATCCGCCGTCCAATGCGCGCCGCGCCTGAGCGCGAGCAAACAGGTCCCCGGATCAATGAGGCGATCCGGGTCCGCGAGGTCCGCCTTATTGACGAGAACGGCCAGAACGTCGGCGTTGTGCCGCGGCTGGAAGCTTTGAGCAAGGCCATCGATGCCGGGCTCGATCTCGTCGAGATTTCTCCTGATGCGACGCCGCCGGTCGTGAAGATCATGGACTACGGCAAGTTCAAGTATCAGGAGCAGAAGAAGGCGGCCGAGGCGCGAAAGAAGCAGAAGGTGGTCGAGGTCAAAGAGATCAAGATGCGCCCTGCGATCGACGACCACGACTACGACACCAAGTTGAAGGCCATGCGCCGGTTTTTCGAGGAGGGCGACAAGGTGAAGATCACCCTGCGCTTCCGCGGTCGCGAAATGGCCCATACCGACCTCGGCATGCAGGTGCTGCAGCGCGTGAAGTCGGACACGGAAGGCATTGCCAAGGTCGAGTTTGAGCCCAAGTTCGAGGGCCGCAATCAGATGATCATGATTCTCGCGCCAAAATAGTGCGAGCCGTTCGCAAGGAGAGGGGGCTTGTGCCCGCCTCTCCTTCTGCCGCCGCGCCGCGGCACCATTGTCGGACTGCCGGCTTCCGGCGTAGACTGTCGAATGGCGGCCTGCCATGGCAGCGCCGCGCGCTGGTGCTTGCCAGCGTCACGCGTCGGCAGATGGTGCGCCATGATTCGTAACGAGCCGTACTGGTGGGAGGCTGCGCCTCCCTGCTACCTCGCGCAGGCCGAGGTTCCAGGCCGCTGCGACGTCGCCATCGTCGGAGCCGGATACACCGGTCTTTCGGCAGCCCTCACCCTGGCTCGCGGCGGGCGCAACGTCCAGGTGTTCGATCGTATGCGCCCCGGAGAAGGGGCCTCGACCCGGAACGGCGGCATAGCTTCGGGCAGCCTCCGTCACAGCTTCGCCGAGCACGAGCGCCGTTTCGGCCGCGAGCGTGCCGAAGGCATCGACCGCGAAGGCAAGGCGGCGCGCGAGGATCTTGCCCGCTTCATCGCCGAGGAGAGGATCGACTGCGACTTCAAGCTGACCGGCCGCTTCACGGGGGCCTCCCAACAGAAGGACTATGAGAGCCTCGCCCGCGAGGCCGACCGCCTCGTGAAGGTGCTCGGCATCGAAGCCTATGCCGTCTCACACTCTGAGCAGCGGGACTCGATCGGCACCGATTTCTATCACGGCGGTTTGGTGCGCAAGGACATAGGCGGTCTGCATCCGGCCAAGCTGCACGCCGGGCTTCTGCGGCGCGTGCTGGACGCTGGCGCCACCGTTCATGGCGAGACGCCGGTCTTGGGGGTGCGTCCGGATGGCGACGGGTTCGAGGTCGAGACATCCCGTGGGCGCATTCGCGCCTCCAATGTGATCGCCGGCACGAATGGCTACGCCGACCGATCGGATGGCTGGCTCCGCCGCCGCCTCGTCCCGGTCCGCAGCCGCATCATCGCCACCGCGCCGATCTCGAACAACCTGATGAGCGAGCTGTGCCCCAAGGGCTACATGATGGGCGAGACGCGCGCGCTGCACTACTACTTCAGGCCATCACCGGACGGTACCCGCATCCTGTTCGGCGGTCGTGACGGCACCATCGCTGGCGATCCCCAGTGGCCGACCGAAAGCCTCCGCCGCGCCATGCTCGACATCTTCCCGGTGCTGGAGGATGTGCCGATCACCCATAGCTGGTTTGGCCACGTCGCCATGAACCGCGACATGATCCCGCGCATCTTCACCAAGGACGGTGTGCGATACGCCGCGGGCTATTGCGGCTCCGGCGTGGTCTGGGCCCGCTGGGCCGGAAAAAAGGCGGCACTCGCGCTGATGGGCCATCCTGATGCCACGTCCGCCCTCGATTTCCGGCCGCCCAAGGCAGTACCGTTCTACACCGGTCAGCCCTGGTTCATGCCCGCCGTGTTTGCCTGGTACGCAGCGAAGGATCGCATGAACCACCCCAGCCGCAGACCGGGCAAGGAACGATCGGCCGGCCCCTGATAGCGAGGCGATTAACCGCGCGTGTCGACGACACCAGTCACCAGTCCTGCCGATGTGCCGACCGCAACCAAGCCCATCGGCGTATGGCAGTCCTATATGCGGGCGCTTTCGATGCTCGCCTCGGAGCGCGGGCTGGCGGCCGCCCTCATCGTCTCGGGCATGGCGCTCGCGGTCATCCAGGTTGTCGAGCAGCAGCTCTACGGCGATGTCGTCAATGCGCTCTCCAGGAACGAGAGCGTGTTCGGCATCATCGGGCTCTGGGCCGGACTCGGCCTCATCGGCATCATCGCCAGCGTCGTGATCGCTGTTGCGTCGGACCGCCTGTCCCATCGCCGTCGCCTCGCTGCCATGGGCGACGCGTTCGAGCGCGCCATCACGATGCCGATCAGCTATCACGCGCGAAAAGGCTCGGGCGCCGTCGTGCGCACCATCCTGGCGGGGACGGATGCGCTCTTCTGGCTGTGGCTCTCGTTTCTGCGCGAGCAGTTGACGGCCCTGATGGGCATCCTGTGGCTCGTGCCGACGGCCATCGCGCTCGATTGGCGCATGGCGTCGATCCTCGCGGCGCTGGCGCTCCTCTATGTCCTGCTCAATGTCTTCGTCGTCGAGAAGACCAGCAGCGGCCAGGCCGCGGTCGAGCAATATCACAACAACGTCTACGGCCGCGTCGGTGATGTCCTCGGCAATGTGACGGTGGTGCAGAGCTACCACCGCCTCGGCGCCGAGATGCAGGCCATGCGCGACATCATGGGCCAGCTTCTTGCCGCGCAATATCCGGTCCTGACGTGGTGGGGCCTGCTGACGGTGCTGACACGCTCTGCCGCAACGATAGCGATGGTCGCGATCTTTCTCGTCGGCGCGCTGCTGGCATCGCGCGGCGAGATCAGCGTCGGCACCATCGTCACCTTCGTCGGCTTTGCGACGCTCCTCATCGGCAAGCTCGATCACTTGTCGGGGTTCATCGTCCGCGTGAACCAGCAGGCGCCGACCATGCGCTCGTTCTTTGAGCTGATGGACGCACGTGCGACGGTGATCGACAAGCCCGGCGCCCCGCCGCTCGTGGCCGTCGGAGGCGAGGTCCGCTTCGACAACGTCTCGTTTCGCTATGGGCCGGGCGCGCAGGGCGTGTTCGATCTCGACATCCTGGCGCGTCCCGGCGAGACGGTCGCGCTCGTTGGCCCGACCGGCTCCGGCAAGACCACCACGCTCGCTCTGTTGCAGAGGATCCGCGAGCCCGATGCCGGCCGCATCTTCATCGACAGCCACAACATCGCCGATGTGTCCCTGGGTTCGCTTCGCCACGCCATTGCGGTCGTCTTCCAGGACGCGGGCCTTTTCAACCGCACAATCGCGGAGAACATTCGTGTTGGCCGGCCGACCGCGACGGACGACGAGGTCGAGCGTGCCGCACGCCTGGCCGAGGCGCACGAGTTCATCATGCGCAAGCCCGGCGGCTACCAGTTCGTGATCGGCGAGCGCGGCGCGTCGTTGTCGGGCGGCGAGCGCCAGCGCATCGCTATCGCGCGCGCCATTCTGAAGGACGCCCCGATCCTCATTCTGGACGAGGCGACGAGCGCGCTCGACGCCGAGACCGAATCACGGATCAAGCGCGCCCTCGACACGCTGCGCAAGGGCCGGACGACCTTCATCATCGCGCACCGCCTGTCGACGGTGGCCAACGCCGACCGCATCCTCGTGCTCGACGAGGGCCGCATCGTCGAGCGGGGCCGTTATCGCGAGCTCGTCGCGAAGGGCGGTCTCTTTGCCCGCCTCGTCGCCGAAGGCGGCTTCACCGTCCCCGAGGAAGACGAGGACAACAGGAAACCCGATTGAGAGCGCCGCGAGGCAACGCTCACTTCCGGCCGTCAACGGGAGCCGGACGGATGCCCGTCTCCTGCTCGGCCTGCGCTTTGAGCGCCGGATCGACGAATTCCACCTTGGCCGCGGCGCGCAGGTTCTGGCCAATCTCCTGCGCGCGCCGATGCACCAGCGTCGCGATGATGCGATCCTTGATCTTGTCGAACGCCGGCGCGCCGCGCTGCCGCTTGTCCTCGACCTTGATCAGATGCCACCCGAACTGGCTCTGCACCGGCAGCGACACCTCGCCCTTGTCGAGCTTGAAGGCGGCTTCCTCGAACTGGGGCACCATCCGCCCCCGCGTGAAGTAGCCGAGATCGCCTCCTTCGTCCTTGCTGCCGGGGTCCTTCGAGAACTGCCTCGCCATCTCCGTGAAATCGGCCCCGTGCGCGATCTTCTCGTAGATCTCTTTCGCCTTGTCCTCGCTGTCGACGAGGATGTGACGGGCGCGCACCTCTTCCTGGGCCGGCATCGCGGCCACTTGCTTGTCGTAGAACGTCCTGGCGTCGGCCTCGCTCACCGCTCCTTTCACGGAATGATCGAAGTACGTGTCGCGCATGGCGCGCCGGTCCCAGTAGCGCCGGCGCTCGTCGAAGCGCTGGCCACTGCCGAGCTTGGCCTTCTCGCCCGCCTCGGCGAACAGCACGGTCTCGATCAGGTACTCGACCAGGACGCGGCGACGCTTCTCCGGCGCGAGCGTGCCGAGATCGTTGCCGATCTCCGTCTCTGCCAGCCTGACATCGGCCTCCGTGATGGCGCGCCCGTTGACCGTGGCGACGATCGCGTCGTCCGCGGCGCGGCCGGCCGAGGACGACACGATGGTGGCGAGCGCAAATGCGGCGGCGAAAGCGGCCGCAAGGCCGGGAGAGACGAGGCGTGGACGGATCACGAGTGTATCCTTGTGTTCGACCGCCGGCATCGATCCGGCCATCAGGCCGCCGGGTCGTACCGCCTCGCGGTCATGGCGCCAAGAGTTGATCGTCACTCCTGGCCGAAATGGTGACGTGCCGTTTTCTCCAAGGCACCCCTTCCGAGGCAAGGCGACGCGTCGCACGCGTGCCATCTCGCCCCTGGGCACCATGGGTTGCGTTGACAGCCGGGGGGATGCTCCTTATCTCTTCGCCCATCCGGCTTGCCCGGATCGCCCCTGGCGCCTTTGGGTCCTGATCAGGCTTCCCGGTTCGATTGGGGTTTGGTCTGGCATGTCCCGGAGCGCGCCGCTGGACGGCCGTTCTCCTCCAAGCGCCGGTGTGGCGCCGAGCCCGCTCCGGCCGCCGGTCGCGGGCCAAAAGATTTGAGGCCCGATTCCATGGTATCGATCGGCGCGATCGCTCAGAAGATTTTCGGATCGTCCAACGAACGCAGGCTGAAGCCCTATCGGCGCCGCGTCGAGGAGATCAATGCGCTCGAGGCGGAGCTGTCCAAGCTCGGCGACGAGGCGCTCAGGGCGCGGACCGAGGAATTCCGCAAGCAGGTTCGCGACGGCACCACGCTCGACGACCTGCTCGTCCCGGCCTTCGCCACGGTCCGTGAGGCCGCCAAGCGGACGCTCGGCATGCGGCACTTCGACGTGCAGCTTCTCGGCGGCATGGTCCTGCACGACGGCAAGATCGCCGAGATGAAGACCGGTGAAGGCAAGACGCTCGTCGCCACCCTGCCGGCCTACCTCAATGCGCTCAGCGGCCGCGGCGTCCATATCGTCACCGTCAACGACTACCTTGCCCGCCGCGACAGCGAGTGGATGGGCAAGGTGCACCGTTTCCTGGGGCTGACGGTGGGCTGCATCCTGCACGAGCTCGACGACGAGCAACGCCGCCAGCAGTACGCCTGCGACATCACCTATGGAACCAACAACGAGTTCGGATTCGACTATCTCCGCGACAACATGAAGATGAGCGCGAACGAGATGGTCCAGTTCGGCGGGCGTCCGCCGGAGCTCGCCGGGCACGGCTTCGCGATCGTGGACGAGGTGGACTCGATCCTCATCGACGAGGCGCGCACCCCGCTCATCATCTCGGGCCCGATCGACGACAAGAGCGAGCTCTACGTCCAGATCGACGGTCTGGTGAAGGAGCTCGTCGCCGAGCACAACAAGCTTGAGACCGATCTCGCGAGATCACATTCGCGCGAGGAGATGAAGGAGCTTCTGAAGACGCAGGGCCTCGTCGACCTCGACGAGAAACAGCGCCAGGTGGCGCTCACCGAGGCCGGCAGCATCCGTATCGAGGAGATGCTGCGCGAAGCGGGCCTGCTCGAAGGCGATTCGCTCTACGACGTCGAGAACGTGACGTTAGTTCATCACGTCAACCAGGCCGTCAAGGCCCACAAGATGTTCCAGCGGGACAAGGACTATATCGTCAAGGACGACGAGGTCGTCATCATCGACGAGTTCACCGGCCGCATGATGCAGGGCCGCCGCTACTCCGAAGGGCTCCACCAGGCCCTCGAGGCAAAGGAGCACGTGACGATCCAGCCCGAGAACCAGACGCTGGCCTCGATCACGTTCCAGAATTACTTCCGCCTCTACGACAAGCTGTCCGGCATGACCGGCACGGCGGCGACCGAGGCCAACGAGTTCATGGACATCTATGGCCTCGACGTCCTCGAGGTCCCGACCAACGTACCGGTGGCGCGCCGCGACCTCGACGACGAGGTCTATCGGACCGCCCGCGAGAAGTGGAACGCCATCATCGAGGACATCGTCCGGGCGCAGGAGCGCAAGCAGCCCGTGCTCGTCGGCACCGTCTCGATCGAGAAGAGTGAAACCCTCTCCGACCTGCTCAAGGAGAAGGGCATCAAGCACCAGGTGCTGAACGCCCGCTTCCACGAGCAGGAGGCACAGATCATCGCCCAGGCTGGCGTGCCCGGCGCCGTTACGATCGCCACCAACATGGCCGGCCGCGGCACCGATATCCAGCTCGGCGGAAACGTCGACTTCCGCCTCGAGGAATGGCGTCAGGTCTGCGAGAAGGCCGGCAATCCGCCCTCCGAGACCGAGATTGCCCGCCGCCGTGCCGAGATCAAGGCCGAGGTCGAGCGCGACAAGGCAATTGTCATGCAGGCGTCCGAGACGATCGAGCTGGCGCCGGCGAAGAACGGCAAGCCCGGCAAGTCGATCACGCTGCCCGGCGGCCTCTACGTGATCGCGACGGAGCGCCACGAGAGCCGGCGCATCGACAACCAGCTTCGTGGCCGTTCCGGCCGCCAGGGTGACCCCGGTCGCACCAAGTTCTACCTGTCCCTCGAGGACGACCTGATGCGCATCTTCGCCGCCGACCGCATCGACGGCATGCTGCAGAAGCTCGGTCTCGAGGAGGGTGAGGCCATCACCCATCCGTGGATCAACAAGGCGCTCGAGAACGCGCAGAAGAAGGTGGAGGCGCGCAACTTCGATGCGCGCAAGCAGGTCCTCAAGTACGACGACGTGATGAACGACCAGCGCAAGGTCATCTTCGAGCAGCGCGTCGACATCATGGCGACCGACGACGTCTCCGAGACGATCACGGACATGCGCCATCAGCTCGTCGAGAACCTCGTCGCCGCGCACATTCCGGAGAACGCCTACGCCGAGCAGTGGAATACGGAAGGGCTGCAGTCCGAGATCCAGCGCATCTTCGGCCTCGATCTGCCCATCAAGGACTGGGCTGACGAGGAAGGCATCGCCGACGAGGAGATCCGCGAGCGGGTGCTGCGCGAGGTCGACGCCAAGGCGCAGGGCAAGGCCGTCGAGCTCGGCGAGGAGATCCTCAAGAGCTACGAAGGCGCCAAGGGGATGCTGGCCTTCGTCGACAAGGACCCGGCACTCAAGGCCATGCTCCAGCGCGAGCCGAGCTACGAGGGCCTGTCGGAGATCGGCCGGGCCATCCTCAGCACCAACCACAACGAGATTGCCGTCAGCGGCGGCTCGGTCGAGGATGCCTACAACCAGGCAGACCGTATCGGCTTCTCGTTCCTGCAGCAGTATGTCGAGGCGCAAGGGCTCGTCGGGGCCATCGATGCCGCGCCGAGCAAGGCGCCCGCCGACATCGGGCAGTTGCGCCTGAGGGACATCGAGAAGTCGGTGCTCCTCCAGACGCTGGATCATCTCTGGCGCGAGCACCTGGTGACGCTCGAGCACCTGCGCCAGGTGATCCATCTGCGCGGCTATGCGCAGCGCGACCCGCTGAACGAATACAAGTCGGAGGCGTTCCAGCTTTTCGAAGGGATGCTCTCGGAGCTGCGCGAAGCCGTCACCACGCAGTTGATGGGGCTGACGTTCTCGGGCGGTGAGCCGCCCGAGATGGAGGAAGAGCCGCTTCCCCCGATGCACGCGCATCATATCAATCCGCTGACGGGCGAGGACGAGTTCGCCCTCGCCGATGCCGCTCTTGCAGCTCCGGTCGGCGATGCGTTCGCAGGTACCGACCTGCGCACGGCTCCCGTGAAGTCGCGCCGCTCCGGCACCGAGGTCGATCCGAACGATCCTTCGACCTGGGGACGTGTCGCGAGGAACGACAAGTGCCCCTGCGGCTCGGGTAAGAAGTACAAACACTGTCACGGCCGCCACTGAGGGTCGTTCTTGCACCCCACCCGTGTCCCCGGGCGAGCGCACTATCAGGTGCGCGCAGATCCGGGCTTTCCCGCGTCTCGATATATTGAAAGGGCCCCGGTTGACGTGCTCTGCGCGCCATCCGGGAACTCGGCCAATGAACAAAAGGCCGACCAGCCGGCCTGCTCACCACCCCACGGCGTAGGTGGCCCGTCGCGGGTCCGCCGCGGCGGTCAGGACGCCGGCCTTGGTATCCTTCACGATGGTGTTCACCGTGCCTGCGAGCCTCGTCCAGTCGGGCCACCGCAAGACGTCGTGGCCGCGCGCCTCGAGCCCCGCGAAGGTCTTCGCGTCCATGCGCCCCTCGACCGCGAGCCGGTTCGGATAGGCTTCGTGCGGTTCGAAGCTCGATGGGAACGCATAGCTTGCGAACCTCGGCGATTCGACCGCGGTCCTCAGATCCATCCCGAACACGGAGACGTTGAGCAGAACCTGCAGCATCGCCTGGGTCTGCACGTCGCCGCCGGGCGTGCCGAACGGCATGAAGGCCCGCCCGTTCTCCAGCACGGCGATCGCCGGGTTGGGCGTCAGGCGCGGCCGCTTGCCCGGCATCACCTCCGACGGATGTCCTTTCGCTGCCCAGGACTGGCTGCCGCGGCCCGAGGCGATCATGCCCGTCCCTGGAATCAGCTCGGCGTCGTACGAAGCATCGCTCGGCGTGGCCGAGAAGACGTTGCATTCGCTGTCGATCGCGCAACAGTAGGTCGTGTCTGGCGAGAGCGCCGGCGTGCGCGCGTGCGGAACCTTCGGCACGGCGGGACAGGGCCACCCCTCGATCCGACCCGGCCCGCGAAGGTGGGGAAACGCCCGCTCCGGATCGATCAGGGCGCGGCGTTTGGCCTGCACCGCGGACGACAGGAGCTGCTCCAGCGGTACATCGACGAACAGCGGGTCGCCGAAATAGGCTTCGCGGTCGGCACAGGCGAGCTTGATCGCCTCAGCCAGCAGGTGGATGTATGCGGGGCTGTTGTGGCCGAGCGCCGCGAGATCGTCCTTCTCGAGCATCCGGAGCAGCATGCCGAGCAGCGGCCCCTGGCACCACGCACCGCACGTGAACACGTCCATGCTGCCGTGACGGATACGGACCGGCGCCTCGATGCGCGCCCGGAAGCCGGCCATGTCCTCGCGCGTCAGCCAGCCGCCGTTCTCCGCATGATAGCGGGCGATCGTCGCTGCGATGTCGCCTTCGTAGAATGCCCGGTGCGCAGCGGCGAGGCCAGCCGCACGGCCCCCCTTCGCGGCAGCCGCCTTCTCCTCGTCGACCATGTACTGGATCGAGCGGGCAAGGTCCGTCTGGCGGAAGATCTCGCCGGGTGTCGGCGGCCGGCCGCCCGGCAGGAAGACGGCGGCATTGCCAGGGAAGCGCCGGTATTTGTCCTGGTTGGTGACGATGGTGTCGCAGAAGCGCGGATCCGCGACGAAGCCGTCGGCCGCGAGGCGGATTGCTGCGGCCGCTACCTCGCCGAAGCTCATCGTCCCGTATTTCTCGAGCGCCGTGATCCAGCCCGACGGCGCTCCGGGCACGACCGCGCGCATCAGGCCTTCCGGAATGCGCCCGCCGTGCTTCTCGCGGAAATAGGCTGACGATGCCTTCGCTGGCCACACGCCGAGGCCGTCGATCGTCACGACCTCGCCGGTTGCGGCGAGCCGGATCATGGTCGGCGCCACGCCCGCGACGTTGACGAGATCACAGCATGTGACACCAAGCGCGAGGCCGGTCGCCACGCCGGCATCGACGGCATTGCCGCCCGCTTCGAGAATGAGAAAGCCGGCATGCGCCGCCGCGTGCTGCCCCGCGGAGACCATGTGCCGCGTACCCGACAGCACGTTGCCGTGGGTGGTCAGCCCGCTGAGGCCGATTACGTCGCCCGCCGTCCTGTTGAAGCTGGTCATCGCACGCGCTCCCGGTTCCGCACGGCCGCCTCGCCGCATGTGCAGCTTCAGCCAGCCGGTGGCGAGCTTCAAGCACGAAGTGCCTGCAGGGCGCCTGCAAGGCTGCTCAGCATTGCATCAGCTCGATCGAAACGTTGTCGGGCGCCTGGATGTAGCAGAGCAGGCTGCCGTCGACGCCACGTTTCAACGGCACGGGAAAGGTCGCGCCTTTCGCCGCCAGCTCCTTGCAGAAAGCCGTCAGATCGCCCTGGTAGAGGAAGCCGAAGTGGTCCGTGCCCCACTCGTTGTGGCTCGAGAAGTCTCCGAAGTCGCGAATGGCCGTTGCGTCCTTCGGTGCCTCGCCCGGCCGCTGCCCCCGGATGAGGATCGTCATCCCGCCGAGTTCGACGAAGATCTGCGGCGCGCCGCGGGCCATCGTATCCCGTGCGATCGTCGCGCCGAGCATCTCGACGTACCACCGCGCGCTCGCGTGCGGATCGCGCGCGATGATGTGCACATGATCGAACCTGAATGCCGGATTGCTCACCGCGAAGCCTCCCTTGCTCTGACTGCCCGCACTCGATCGCTGCCCGTCACGGCAAAATCTTCGCCTCGCGATACTGCGCCAGCAGCGCGAGCAGGCGATCCTCCGTGTCGACGATGTCATGGAAGCCGGCGAGGCGCGCCTTCGTCATGCTCGACACCACGTCCGTTTCGAGCCCCCAGAGGAAGTCGCCGAAGTTCCACGGCACGATGTCGTCCATGTTCGCGCTTCTGAGACCGTGCCGCTTCGCGATCGCCTCCCACACCGGACCTTTGTCGGACATCCACAGGCCGAGGTTCATCGGGCGTATCTGCCCGGGCTCCATGCCGTAGAACCTGGCGATCCGTGGCCACAGCCGCTCCCAGCGGAACACGGTGCCGTCGGTCACGTTGAACGCCTGGTTGCGCCCTTTCTCCGAGGCCGCCATCCACTTGATGGCGCGCGCGAGCTGGCCTGCGTCGGTCGCCTCGAACAGCGCTGTGTAGTTTTGCGGCTTGCCCGGAAAGTCGAGCCGCATGCCCATCTCCCGGCACATGGCCGCCCAGGCGCCGATGATGGCCGGCATGTTCCGTGGCCGCTCCGGCGCGAAGTCGTAGAGAAAGCCCGGGCGCGAGGCCGACCATGTCCATGGCTTCCCCTGCTGCCGCTCGCGCATCAGGTCTTCCTGCGCGTAGTAGAAGTTCGGCGGCATGTGGCGTGGATCGTCCTCGCGCGCCGGCGTCAGCATCCGCCCGAGGTGCATGCCGTACCACTTCGTCCCCTCCACCAGATGCACATGCTGCAGCCCCTTGGCAGCCGCCTCCGCGCCGTCGAGCAGGTTGCGCATCATGGCGGCGTTGCCCTCGACGTCCTCGACGCCCTTCGAGGCATCCGAGAACTGCGCCCGCGCCGTATAGAAGAGGTGCGTGGCGTCGGGCACCCCGGCGAGCGCAGCCCGCGTGCTCTCTGCGTCGGTGAGATCCGCAGCGATGAACGTCAGCCGTGGGTCTTCCGACTTCGGTGGGTTTCGCGACAGGCCGACCACGCGCCAATCCGGGTCGGCCAGCAGCACCTCCTTCAGCCGCTTCGCTGCCGCGCCCGTCGCTCCCGCGATCACTGCCACCTTGGCCGCCATGCGCTTCCTCCAACCTTCCGAGAGTTCGATTTGAGGGCGACTGTTGAAGGCGGGCGCCAGGCTGTCAATCGTCGTAGGCGCCGGGTTTGCTCGGAAGGGCTTCCACACCACGCGCGTTTCGGTAACGATGGCATGCGAGACGCTGCAATAGATTGACCGGAGTGACCATGCGCGACCCCAACGCCCTCATCTCGACCGAGGCTCTCGCAGCCGCGCTGGGTGACCCGAACGTGCGCGTCTACGACTGCACGACCTACAACAACCCGCCCCCGCCGGGCGTCGACGAGCCCTACCTGCCGGAGCCGGGTCTTCGGACTTTCCTCGAAGCGCACATCCCCGGCGCCGACTTCCTGGACCTCCAGGGCGAGTTCTCCGACAAGAGCCAGCGCCATTGGTTCATGATGCCGAAGGACCCCGCTCAGCTCGAGGCGGCGTTCTCCCGCCATGGCATCGGCGACGGCGTACGCGTGGTGCTCTACAGCATCGGCACCATGATGTGGGCGACCCGCTTCTGGTGGATGCTGCGGGCCCTCGGTTTCGACAATACGGCCGTGCTGGATGG
>Ga0180220_1002176_pt1 | contig 13088 bp, 13 predicted proteins | sample eDN5th37CBELigBY_FD_151335 | JGI IMG/M metagenome (GOLD analysis project Ga0180220, IMG submission 151335) | Enriched backyard soil microbial communities from Emeryville, California, USA - eDNA 5th pass 37_C BE-Lig BY (version 2) (version 2) | ecosystem: Environmental > Terrestrial > Soil >... | reverse complement strand
ACGTCGAACTCGAACGTCAGAGCGGATGAATGGGCAGTGATCCAACTGAAGGATCCGCAGCAGGCGGAAAACGTCAAAGCCGGCATCGGGCAGCGGATTGCCGCGCAAAAAATCAAATTCAAGGATTACCGCCCCAACGAGTTTTTTCTGGTGGAAAACCATGTGCTGAAAACCAAGGGTTCGTTCGTCTTTTTTGCTGTCTCTCAGGAAGCGGAGCAAATGGAAAAAGCGTTCGACGATGCGTTTTGATGCTTTTTGACTGGATAGATGCACAGATGGATATCAAATGATCATAGTTTGCTGCCAAAGGGCCAGCGATAAATACAATTGCAACGAAGCCGCGAAACCGCGCGGCTTTTTTTTCATGGGAGCAGAGATTCAGGAACCTGACGACAGCGATTCGGAACGTTCCCTGCCCGGTTCACAATACCTGTTTGACAGGCTGCACGGTTTCTGACTGATTTTTTAACATTGCAAGGAAAAGTATGGAAAATGGGAACAAATGTGTGGTAAAATCAGATCAATTTAAAAGCATTTGACGAATCATAGGATTTCATTTTGATCATATGGAGCCGAACGATGACGACACCCCTTTATTCTACTTTTCCCCATGACCTCGAAGGAATGTTGACGGACGTGAGACCGGAACTGCTTCGTTACTGCCGATCCCTGACGGGCAGGGAATGGGAGGCCGAAGATCTGGCGCAGGAGACGTTGATCCGCGTCCTGTGCCGCCATGCAAAAATGCCGGGAATCAAGGTGAACAAGCCTTACGTGTTCCGGATAGCCCGGAATCTTTGGATCGACCGCTGCCGCCTTGGCCGCCGCCAGACATCCGTATCCTTCGAAGAGCTGGATCCTTGTGCCGCACCGGCAGCCCCGGCCGAATCGGACTTCCTCATCACTCGCGAGCTTCTGGAGGAGCTGATGTACCGTCTGACGCCCAAACCTTTTGTCATCGTATTGCTGTGCGACGTGTTCGGCATGACCGCCAAAGAAGCGGGGCGCTGCATCGACGCGGCGGAAGTATCGGTGCAGGTTGCCCTTTCGAGGGCTCGAAAACGGTTGCGCCGTCTCGCGCTCCAGGAACCGGAGGGACCTCCCGACGGCGGTTTCCCGCACCGGAAAAGCCCCGAAGCGGTACACGCCAAACTGCTCTCTTCCGTGGCCGAAGCATTTCGCCGTTACGATCCCCGGCTGATTTACGAGGCCTACTTGCATCTGTTTGAACATGGCTGCCGGATCGCGGAAATCCATGCGAAAGGCTGCCGGTGCTTTTTGACGCTCCATGATCCGGACGGCAATCTGCTGATGATCAGCGAATCATTTATTTGAGAAACTTTTGCAGCCATGTATGGTTTGAGGCTTATTCATCGTTATTCATATGAAGTAAGCAGATCCGATCGAAAGGAGGAACTCCATGCCGCCCGTGCTAACGATGATGGAGTGCATCGGCAGGGGCATTCTGCCGGTTCCGGATGCCAGGCTGGCAGCGGAATGGTACGCCGGCGAATTCGAATTTCAAATCGCGCGGCGGGGCAGCAAAGAAATCGATTTATTGCTCGGCGAGGGAGAAATATCAATTACCATGATCCGCATGGAGGAAAGGATACATCGTTAAACGTTGCAAGGTCTGAGGCTACAAATTTAGGAAAGGGAGGTGGTTCTTATTGGTTAATCATGGCCATGGCGTTCAGGCTGCTGCCGGCATCCCGCTTGCGAACCGGGTAGCCAGCGTGTTCGTGCACGTGACGGATCTGCGCACGTCGGCGGAATGGTACAGCCGTTTATTGGGCCTGCCGCTGATGGAGGAACGGCTGAACGGAGGACCCGTCTATTGGTTTGATTTTCAAGGCACGCATTTGATTCTCGATTCGAACCGCGTGAACCGGCAAAAACCCGATTGGGACGAAGGGATGATGCCTCGCATCATGTTCGCGGCGCAGGAGATCGACGAAGCCTTTAGGCATGTGCGGGAAAAAGGCGGCGAACCGATCGATGAGTCGGAAAGGCACGGCACGATGGCCTTCTTCAATTTCCGCGATCCGGAGGGGAACGTCCATATGGCGTGCTGGGCTGAGCACGCGGGGGAGGCGTTGCCACCCGAGCCGAGCAACGTTAGTCCGATTTTGCCGCGCGTCGGAGGCGTGTTCGTCGACGTGAAGAACATGCCGGAGGCTGCGCGCTGGTATTCCGATCTTTTGGGCGTGCCTTTTGACGGATCGGCTGCAGAGGAACGCATCTATTCCGTGCCGACGGATTCCGGCGCCGCGCTGCTGCTCGATCATAACCGTTATTTAAATCGGGAGTCGTTTACGGAAGTGTTTTATTTCGAGACGGACGATTTCGATGCGGCCTTCGCATTCGCCCGAGACCAGGGGTTTCAGATTGCGGGCGAACCCTGCCGCTTTCCGGATCTGAGCGAGTTTGCCCTCTTGGATCCCGATGGCAACCGCATCGTCGTCGCGCATATGCATATTTAATCGAAAAGGAGAAGTGAAACCGTGTCCAAGCAAATCAGCAGTTCATTAACCGTATTATCCGTATCCGATTTGGTACGCTCCAGGCAGTATTACCGGGAGGTTCTTGGTTTCGACGTGACGGACTGGTGGGCCGAACGCGACGGACTCACCGGGCTTGCGCTCAAACTTCATCAGGCTCCGGACCCGGCCGCCGTACATCCGAACCCGCCTGAACCGGGAGCGGAGCTTGGCATCGATGTTTCCGCCTATGTCGATACATGGGCCGCGCTGGACAGCCTCTACGAAGAATTCAAGTCCAAAGGCGCCATCATCGCCCAAGAACCGGTCATCTACGCAGAAGGCGGACCCTGGAAGGAATTCGTGATCGCCGATCCGGACGGGTATCATCTGGCGTTCGGCGGGATCGACGGCAGCCGGGCCCATTGCAGCATCGATCCGCATATTCAAGCCGCATTTTTGTGGGTGCGGGACTTGAACCGCGCAGTGGAGCGGTATGCCAAGCTGATGGGGCTGGAGGTCAGGGCGGAGGACCGTTTCGATCATCTGCACGTGTTTCATCTGAATAACGGAGCGGAGCTCATTTTGGATTCCAACGGGATGGAGGACGTGCCGATTCCCGAGCGGGGGCCGGTTCTTTTTCAATTGGGCACGTACAATATCGAAAAAGCCGCTAAAGAAGCGGAGGAAATCGGCTTTGAGATCGTTTACGGCATTCAAAGGCTCCCCCGCGTGTCGTTTTTTAACATTCGGGACGAGGATGGGAATATCGTGATGGTTTGCCAGCGGCATGCGGGGGTGGCGTCGTGAACGTGGAAATCGAAGAAATCCCCGAAATGAAAGCCGCGGTTCTGCGGGTTCTTAGAGACGGAAAACGGGTCCGCAAATCTTGGGCATAAGTCACCGCATGGCTCAACGGACATCCGGCGGTGGCGGAACGGGAGCACGGAGTCTTCATTCCGGAGTGGCAGTGTGCGACGGAAATGACTACGCGCGAAGGTTCCTTCGGGTTCGAAATGAACTGCATCCGTTGAATCCGTTTGACGTTCCGGCGGACGAAATCGACGGGATCCCGGTCATGGCGCTGCTGGGGCTTTATTTAAAGACAAAATAGAAAGGACGATTTCCAAGGTCAATCGACTTGCCCGGAATATCGTCCTTTTGTTTTCCATCCAAGGTTCTTTCTACTGAAAAACTTACAAAAAACATTAGTTTACTTGACATTAATCGCTAGTCAAAATATAATCACAAACATAAAGTAATTAACTTACAAAAATAATGCTATGTCCAATAAGTTATCAGGGAGGAATTCTTATCATGACAAAAAAACAAGAAATCGGCGCGTTGTGTTGAGGATTTTTTTAGGCGCTGCCTTTTTCGCCCACGGTTTGGCTAAGTTCCAAGGAGGCATCGGCAACACGGCCGCATTTTTCGAAAGCTTGGGTCTGCCGGGTTTTGCGGCTTACATCGTGGCGACGATCGAGCTCATCGGCGGAGCCGCCATGATTCTCGGGATTGGAACGCGGGTGATCGCGTGCTTGTTTGTCTTGATTATGGCCGGAGCAATCTTCAAAGTAAAACTGGCCGCAGGTTTTTTGGGGAACAACCAATCTCCGGGATACGAAATCGACCTGGCGCTGCTGATCATTTCCGTGTACTTCATCATCGGCAACCGCTCATCGCTCGCATTGGATAATCTCATTTTTCGATCGAAACAACAATAAATCAAAACGGAGGACTCGGCGTAACATGAACTTTCATCGTAAACCGCACACCTTTATCGGCCAGGTGGACTTAAAAGTTTCCAATTTGGAGCGTTCGCTTGCCTTTTATCAATATGTGATCGGATTTCGCGTTTTGGAGCAGTCCGACGGAAAAGCGATCTTGACGGCGGACGGCAAAACCCCGCTGTTATCGATCGAACAACCCGGACAGGTTTCGCCGAAACAGCCGCGCACGACAGGCCTGTACCATTTTGCGCTCCTGCTGCCGAAGCGGTCCGATTTGGCCCGCGTGCTGCAGCATTTTATCCAGCACCAGATTCCGCTTCAAGGGGCGTCGGATCATTTGGTCAGCGAAGCCCTGTATTTGGCGGACCCGGACGGCAACGGCATCGAAATATATGCCGACCGGCCGTCATCGTCATGGGCGTGGGCCAACGGGCAGGTCGTCATGGATACCCGGGCCCTTGATATTCGCGATCTTTTGCAGGAAGGGGAGGGAGCCCAATGGGACGGCCTTCCTGCGGAGACGTTGATGGGGCACATCCATCTGCATGTCTCTTCTTTGCAGGAGGCCGAAACATTTTATGGCCATGGGCTGGGCTTCGATGTCGTCAGCCGGCTTGGCAACCAGGCGTTATTTATCTCGACGGGCCGGTATCACCATCATATCGGGTTAAATACCTGGAACGGGGTAGGCGCTCCTGCGCCCGCGGAAAACAGCGCCGGGTTGGCTTCCTTCGATATCGTATTTCCGGACGAGGAAGCGAGAAAAAGCGCCGTTCGGCGGCTGAAGGCCATGGGGGTTACCGTTCATGAAAGCCAAGCTGCCTGGATTACGGAAGATCCGTCCCATAACCGGATCCGGCTGTTGATTTAAACCGGCGAATACGATTGATTCAAACCCATATGCAGGCGTTAGGCCATGCGATGGGTTTTTTTTTGGTTTCTAACATTTATTAGCCAAGTGATTAAATTCAATGATTGTATTGATGAACATTGTCCATTACAATAAGACAAACCAAACTACCATACTAGTTATACTAGTGTGCCTTTGATGGAGCATGCGCCATGGGGAGGGGAAACGTTTGAGCATCACCGTACAGAATGTGATCGACAAACTGCATCGTGCATTCGGGCCATACGAAACCACGGTGGACGGCATCGTTGCGGGAAGCGGCCAAACGGCCGTCCGCGGCATCGCGGTATCGTTTGTCGCCTCTTACGAAGCGATCAAGGAAGCGGCGGCGCTTGGCGCCAATTTGCTGATTACCCACGAAGGGGCGTTTTACCGCCATCAGGAAGGCGGGAGGGGGACGGCCGATCGCAGCCGGGTTCGACTCATGAAGGAGAGTTACATTCAATCGGCAGGAATGGCGATCTATCGGTATCATGACCATCCGCACCGGACAAATCCCGATTTGATCACCCGGGGACTGCTTCGTGCATTGGAGTGGGAGCGGTACCAGCACGACTATGCCGATGCCGCGGTTGTGGTGACCCTGCCGGAAGCGCGCCGGATTCGCGAGATCGCGTCCCATGTCAAAAGCAAACTTCATCTTCCCTACCTGCGCGCGGCAGGGAGCATGGAAACCGCCTGTCAAACCATCGGCATCGCCGTAGGATACCGGGGGGGCGGCGAGGTAGCCATTCCTCTGTACGAGAGAGCGGAAGTCGATCTCCTGCTCGCCGGGGAAGGTCCCGAATGGGAAACGCCGGAATACGTCCGGGATGCGGCCGCCCAAGGCATCGGCCGTTCGTTGTTCGTATTGGGTCATGCGGCCAGCGAGGAGCCGGGCATGGAACTGCTGGCGGAACTGATCGGGGATCTGTTCCCCGGCATGCCGGTTCATTTTGTCCGGACGCCGTCGCCGCTGCAAATCATATGAATGACTACCCTACGAAGCGAACGCAGAAAGAGGTTGCCGTATGTCCATGGAACAAAAGATCAAAGGATCGACCCGGGATTACTCCTATCAATTGTTGAGGAATAAAATCATGCATCTGGAGCTTGAGCCGGGAACGAAAATTTCGGAAAAAGAGATCGCCAACGAGTTGAACGTCAGCCGGACGCCCGTTCGGGAAGCCTTCATGAAACTGGCGGAGGAGGAGCTGCTCGACATCATCCCGCAGAGCGGCACCATCGTTTCCCGAATCAATCTGAGGCATGTCGAGGAAGGCCGTTTTATCCGGGAAAAAATCGAAAAAGAGATCGTGGCGCTGGCTTGCGGACAGTTCGGGGATGATTTTCGCTTTCGCATGGAAGCCAACATCGCGATGCAGGAGGTTTGCGCCTCCCAAAACAATGTTTGCAAGCTGTACGAATTGGATGAGGAATTCCATCAAATTTTGTTTGAAGCTTCGGGGAAGCAACGAACCTGGAAAATGCTGCAGCAGCTGAATATCCATTTCAACCGGCTCCGGCTGCTGCGTCTGTCGAAGGACTCCCATTGGGAGCATATCATCCAGCAGCATAAAGAAATGTACCAGCTCATCATACGGCAGGAGAAGGAGCAAGCCGTGCAAGTCATGGAAAACCATTTGCGGCTCGTCGTAATCGAACAGGACATGTTGAAGGAAAAGTACCCGCACTACTTTATCTAAAGCAATGCATAGAGGAGAAACGAAAGGGGAAACGAAAATGACGCTTGATAAAAACGATAAGCTTCCTTATTCGGATGCCGATCCGTGCTGGTTGAGGTATACGAAAAATGAATCCCTTGAAGGCATCCCGCGTTTGGCCAAAATTACCGTCCATGGCTCGTCGGAACAAATCCGTTCGGCGCTGGCTGAGCTTGTTTACGGCATGACGGAGATGACCGGGACGGTGCCGGAAACGGCGGAAGATCCGAACGGCCTTGAAGCGAACGTCGTCCGGCTCGTCCAATTCGACGAGGCATTGCCGGAACGGTTGCGGGAACTGGCGCCATTCCACGACTTGCACGAGGAAGGTTATGTGATCCGGTCCGTCCCGGAAAACGGGGGAGAGTCGATTCTCGTAGCGGGAAAATCCGGCAAAGGCGTACTGTACGGCACATTCCATTTATTGAGGTTGATGCAAACCGGAGATTTGCGGAGCGGACTGCAAATTCTGGAAAATCCGCGGAACGGGCTCCGCATGATGAACCACTGGGACAACATGGACGGCTCGATCGAACGCGGATACGCCGGGCAATCGATCTTTTTCAAGGATAACGAGTTTGTTCGGGACCAGGCTCGGATCAGGGATTATGCGAGGCTGATGGCTTCCGTCGGCATTAACGGCGTGGCCATTAATAACGTGAATGTTCACAAGACCGAAACGCAGCTGATCACGTCCCGGTTTTTGCCGGACGTGGCGGAGGTGGCCGGGATTTTCCGCCGGTACGGAATCGCCTTGTTCCTCAGCGTCAATTATGCGAGCCCGATCGAGCTGGGAGGACTGGATACGGCCGATCCTCTCGACTCCCGCGTGCGGGCATGGTGGAAGGAAAAGGCCGCCGAAATTTACGGGCACATCCCCGATTTCGGAGGATTTGTGGTGAAAGCGGATTCGGAGCACCGGCCCGGCCCCTTTACCTACAACCGGACGCATGCGGACGGCTCGAACATGCTTGCGGAGGCGCTCGAACCGTACGGCGGCATCGTGGTCTGGAGATGTTTCGTCTATAACTGCCTTCAGGACTGGAGAGACCGCACGACCGACCGGGCCAGAGCCGCCTATGACCACTTCAAGCCGCTGGACGGGCAGTTCAAGCAAAACGTCGTTTTGCAAATCAAAAACGGGCCGATGGATTTTCAGGTCAGGGAGCCGGTTTCCCCGCTATTCGGCGCGATGCCGGAGACCAACCAAATGGCGGAGTTTCAAATCACGCAGGAATACACGGGCCAGCAAAAACATTTATGTTATCTCGTTCCGCAGTGGAAGGAGGTGCTTGACTTCGATACTTTTGCGCGGGGCAAAGGTACCGAAGTAAAAAAGATCGTCGCCGGAGAAACGTACCCTTATGCACATTCCGGGATGGCGGCAGTCATCAACGTGGGAGACGATCCGAATTGGACCGGGCATACGTTAGCGCAGGCCAATCTTTACGGCTTCGGGCGGTTGGCGTGGAATCCGGACCTTTCGGAAGAGGCGATCACGGCGGAGTGGATCCGGCTCACTTTCGGCAAAGATGAAAAGGTTTATCAAGTCTTGCGTTCCATGCTTGCCGAATCCTGGCGGGTATACGAAAGTTATACGTCGCCGCTCGGGATCGGATGGATGGTGAATCCGGGGCATCACTACGGGCCGAACGTCGACGGTTACGAATATTCCGTGTGGGGGACGTATCATTATGCCGATTGCCGCGGCATGGGCGTGAATCGGACCGTGAAGGACGGAACGGGGTACACGGCGCAGTATTTTCCCGAAAACATGGAGCGTTACGAATCGCCGGAGACTTGTCCGGACGAGCTGCTGCTTTTTTTCCATCACGTGCCGTACACCCATACGCTGCATTCAGGCAAAACGGTCATTCAACATATTTATGACAGCCACTTCGAAGGGGTGGAAGGCGTGGAGGCTTTCATCGAACGTTGGCAAGGCCTCGAAGGGCGAATCGATGCGAAACGCCATGCACAGGTGATGGAACGGCTTCGGATTCAGCTCGCGCATGCCAGGGAGTGGAGAGATGTCGTCAACACGTACTTTTTCCGGAAGTCGGGAATCGAAGACCGTCACGGCCGCCCGATCTATTAAGCTTCGGACCTCAGGCCGCAGGATTAGACCGATCTATAAAAGGTAAGGAACTTTCAAGATGCAGGATATGTTGCGTTGGGCCGCAAATCTCCTGCATTTTTCATTATTTTTTTAAGTGGAAAGTTGAACCATTTTTGCTAGCAATACGTACTAACTTATGAGATTCCTACTCCAAGGAGGTACGTTATATGAGGAAAAAGAAGTTCATCTGGCTGCTGGCCGCCGCGCTTGCGCTGACTCCGCTGGTGCCGACCGGGGCGCTTGCATCCGAAAGCAAAGCTGTCGCAGCGGTTCAAGGGCTTGAGAAATTCGCTGCCGAAAAAGCCGCGCTGCTTACCGAAAAATACGGGACGACCAGCGTCCAATATGCGCTCATCGACGGCGGCACGATATTGGCTTCGGGTCAAACGGGCCTCAACGATCCGGCAAGGAAGATTCCGCTGACCAAGGATACGATGTACGGCATCGGTTCCACCAGCAAGATGTTTACGACAGCGGCCGTTATGAAGCTGGTCGACGAGGGCAAAATCGATCTGGATACCCCGGTTGTGAAGTACATAACCGATTTTACAATGAAGGACGAACGGTATAAGCAAATTACGCCGCGCATGCTGCTCAACCATTCTTCGGGCCTGCAGGGGTCCAGCCTCGGCAATGCTTTCCTGTTCAACGATCAAGACACGTACGCGCATGACACGCTGCTTAAACAGCTGGCATCGCAACGGCTCAAGGCCGATCCGGGCGCCTTTTCCGTATACTGCAACGACGGGTTCACGCTGGCCGAAATTCTCGTCGAAAGAGTCAGCGGCATGAATTTTACCGCATTCATCCATCAGCATTTTACCGGCCCGCTGTCCATGGATCATACGAAAACTTCGCAGGATCCCTTTGGGCAAGGCAAGTTTGCCGGGCTTTATTATCCGGGATTTGACGCGCAGCTTCCCAATGAAACGGTCAACGTGATCGGCACGGGCGGAATCTACTCGACGGCGGAGGATCTGGCGCGATTTTCGCAGCTGTTTACGGGACAACAACAAGGAATTTTATCGGAAAAGTCGATTCAAGCCATGCAGCAGGAGGAATACAAAAAAGGACTGTGGCCTAAAGACGCCGACAATTCCGTCGATTACGGGCTCGGCTGGGACAGTGTAAGGCTGTATCCGTTTAACGACTACGGCATCAAGGCTTTGGTCAAGGGCGGCGACACCGTTTTGTACCATGCTTCATTGGTCGTGCTTCCGGAGCAGAACATGGCCGCTGCCGTCTTGTCTTCCGGGGGGAGCAGTTCGACGAACCAGATGCTGGCCTCTGAACTGCTGCTGCAAGCGTTGAAGGAAAAGGGAGTGATCCAAGCGATCAAGCCCGAGAAGTCGTTCGGCAAGCCGGTAAAGGCCGACATGCCAAGCGAAGTGAAAAATTACGCAGGATATTACGGCGCCTTGGGCCAACAAATCCGCGTCGCCATCCATAACGGCGAGCTTACGCTGTCGATGCCAGGCGCGTTTGGGGCTCCCGAACAAAAATTCGTCTACACGGCGGACGGGACATTCGTGAACGCGGAAGGAACCGCGAAGCTTGCTTTCGTCAAGGAGAAAAACGGACGCACGTACCTGTGGGACCGGGAATACACCAGCATACCGGGTTTAGGGCAAATCGCCGTATCCCAATACCTGGCGGAAAAGCTTGAAGAGCACCCGATCTCCAAGGAAGCCGAAAAAGCGTGGTCGAAACGCGAGGGCCAAACGTACTATCCGATCAACGAGAAATTCGATTCGCTGATATACATGATGAAGCCTTCGGTCGAAATCACCCGCGCCGATGATTTGAAAGGATACTTCGGAGACAGGCAAATTACCGGCCCCGACACGGCGGCAAGCCAGCTGCAGATTCCGGCCATGAGCGGCCGCGATCAGGCGGAATTCCATTTTTATAAGGAGAACGGCACGGAGTACCTGGAGGCAGCCGGGGGACTTTACGTCAGCGGTGAAAAGATAAAAGCGCTCTATAAAGGGAAACAGTCCACGGTGACGATCCAGCCTGACGGCTACGCCAAGTGGTTCACCATTCCGGATGGGGCGGCCGGAAAACAAATGACGGTCAACATGCCGGCACGGGGTTCGTATGCTGTCTATGACGAAAAGGGAACCTGCATGAACTTCACCGTCGCCACGGGGAAAAACGAAGTCGTTCTGCCGAAGAACGGAACCGTCGTTTTTGCCGGGGAAGCGGGTTCGACCTTCGGCATTACGTTAAAAAAGTAGTCCATCTTTAACTGGTTTATGCGCAAAAAGGCGGGGCACCGGAATACATACCGGGATGTCCGCCTTTTTTTGGCTTCAAACGTCATTGCTTTAATGTTTGCTTTTTATGGGATAAAACGGGGGAAACGGCGCTAAACGCCCCGCTGCCGGAAAACAGCCCGAGCGAAAGACAGAAACAGACGGCGGCTAACAGGCTGACCGACATAAATGCTCCTGAGCAGGAATATAAAAGTCCGGCTGTCAATGAGCCCAATGTCGTACCGAAATACATAGACGAATTGGCAAGGGACGATATTGTGCCGCGCACGGTCGGAGACAATTTTTGCAGCGCGTTCATCATGAGGGGAAACAACATGCTCAGGGCAAGGAAAATGAGAAAATATGCTGCTTCGACAAGGGCGAGTTTAGGCATGAAGGGCAGCAGCAAATACAGAAGGGAGATAAAAATAACGCCGTATGCGAATGCATGCCTTTGACCGAATCTGGCCGTAAAACCGCTGCCCCAAAAGCTGCCGATCATATTTCCCAAACCAAGAAACAGCATGACGGTTCCGACGCCCGCAACGCTCAGATGGAAACGGTCGGAAAGCCAGGTTCCCATGAAAGAGAAGGCCCCGAAGTTTCCGAATTGAAACAGGAAGTAGGCGATGAACGAGAGTTTCGGAGCGGGTCCGGACATCAGGGAACGGTATCTGCCCCAAATTGAAGCGTTCTTCGAGCCCGAAGCGGGCATTGCAGGCAACAGGATCGCGGCGAGAGTCGCGAGTACGAAGGCGGCAGCGCCGATGGCAAAAAACGGGGTATGCCAGCCGGATGCGGCGAGGTAACTTCCGAGAGGAACGCCCAGCATTTGGGAAGCGGCCAGCCCTGCGGTTGCGATGCCCATCGCTTTTAATACGTTTTGCGGCTTTACCAGCTGCGGAATGGCGGCCCAAATTTGCGGCGAGGCAAAGGCGGCGCTGACGCCGGCCAAAAAACGAAAAGCGACCATTTGCCAAAAGCCCGCGGCAAAACCGCAAAGCAGCGTGAACAAGCCAAAAGCGAACAAGCCGTACACAAGCACCTTTTTCCGGTTCCATCCATCCGATAACGGTCCTGCAATCAAGGCAAAAGCGGCATATCCCAAGGCGTAGGCAGACACGAACCAGCCCGATTGCGCCACGGTGATCCCAAAGGACTCGCGAAGCGTCGGCATCAGCGGCGAGACGATAAACGAGTCGGTTCCGATCGCGAACATAATCAAGAAAAACAAAGCCATATTGCGGTTCATCATGTTATTCCTCCGTATTAATTCGTATGTACGAATATTTTCGAACAATGGAAATATAGCATGGATTATGGTACAATGCAAGCAACAAGATATGTCCGAGAAAGGTGCATGATCCATCATGAGAACTTTGTATCATCCGCGCACGGATGAATTGAACCTGACCACGGTTTTATATGCTTTAAGCGATCCGATCCGTTTGAACATCATCAAAATTTTGGATGCAAAAGGCGAGCAGTCCTGCAGCTCGCTGGAGATCGATGCGCCCAAGTCCACTTTGTCCCACCATTTTAAGGTGCTTCGCGAATCCGGAATCGTCCATACGAGAATCGAAGGCACCCAGCGGTTTATTTCGATTCGTTACGAGGATTTGAATGCCCGATTTCCCGGCTTGCTGCCGGCCGTACTGCTCAATTTCCGGCAGGAGGAATAAGAGGGGACGCCAAAATCGGCGGGAACACCTTGCGGAAACCGGGCTTGGCCGCTCTTGGCCGCAGTAAAACCTATCTATGTCCGCGTACGAAATCGGCTGCCTGCAAAAAACGTATAAGATAACGATAAAAGTTTGCGGGCAGCAAATAGGGGAAGGAGCGGCTTTTTTGGCACCAAAACATGTATACCAGTACAGCCATGCGCGCA
>Ga0180220_1002175_pt1 | contig 13089 bp, 11 predicted proteins | sample eDN5th37CBELigBY_FD_151335 | JGI IMG/M metagenome (GOLD analysis project Ga0180220, IMG submission 151335) | Enriched backyard soil microbial communities from Emeryville, California, USA - eDNA 5th pass 37_C BE-Lig BY (version 2) (version 2) | ecosystem: Environmental > Terrestrial > Soil >... | reverse complement strand
GCGACCAGCGTCGTGCCATGATCAATTCCGGCGGCGCCGTCCACGCCTTCCGGAGCCGCCGGCAAGATCAATGAGGGCGACAGATCACGAGCTACCAAAACACGACAAGTTCACGCGCTACGGACACTATGCCCGGCCGGCCGTGCAATGGATCGAAGGCGCCTACCTGACCATCCGGCCATCGTTCGGCAACCCGACGGCCGTCTACGCCTACTGCACCGAGATCCGCTGGGACGACACGGCCTCGGCCCTCACCTTCCGCGAGCGCGAGCGCACCGACGAGGCTTTCACACAGTTCGGAACCGTCGCCGTGCCGAACCAGTCGGGGCACGTCTATCTCGTCACCAACCGACATGGGCAGCACCGCTTGATCACCGTTTCGCGCCCGACGATCTCGGGCGAGATGCACGGCATCCTGGCGACGTTGAAGGTCGGACGCGGCTCGCAACTGACGCCCGTCGCGGCACCGATCGCCTTCGTCCCGATCCGGGACGGCACCCGCCCGCCGGTGTTCGGACAGATTGCACCAGGACACGCCGCCTTCGACGCTTACAAGGCGCTGCTGAGACGCACCACGGCCGAGGATTTTGCCGTATTGATGTGCGGCTAGGCTTACACATGTCGGTCGGCGCGGAGAAAAGGAGATGCTGCGTGGAAGAGCAAGTCAGGTTCCCGGCCGGCAATGTGGTCCTCGAAGGGCTCCTGTCGCTCCCCGAGCCGGCAGCACGCACCGGCGTGGTGGTCTGCCACCCCCACCCGCTCTATGGCGGCGAGATGCACAACAACGTCGTCGAGGCGATGGCCCTCTCGTTGCGCCGTGCGGGCCACGCGACGTTGCGCTTCAACTTCCGCGGCGTCGGCGGCAGCAGCGGGGCGCATGGCGACGGCATCGCCGAGATCGAGGACGTGAAGGGAGCGGTGAGCTGCCTGCTGGAGCGGCAGGCATTCGAGACCGTCATCGTCGCCGGCTACTCCTTCGGCGCAATGGTCGGACTGCGTGCCGGTGCCGACGATCCCCGTGTCGCCACGCTGATCGGCGTGGCGTTCCCCATCGCGACCCGCGACGCATCCTTCCTGCAGAGCGTGACGAAACCGAAACTGCTCGTCAGCGGAGATCGTGACGACCACTCGCCCGTGCCCGCGCTCGAGGCACTGTGCGCGCGCCTGCCGGAGCCGAAGCAGCTCGTCATCGTGAACGGTGCCGACCATTTCTTTCGAGGGCGCGAGATCCTGGTCGCGGACGCCGCGCTGCGCTTCATCGACGGGTGATGGAGAGCGTGGCGCTGCGCCAGCCCGATGCAGGCTTCGAGAACACTTAACTCCCCGGCAATACCAGGATCTGCGGCTTCGCCGGTAGGCTGCTGCGCGACAGGATGATCGAGGGGTCGGCGTTCGTCTTGATCTCGAAGTGGGGCCGCGCCGCTTCGAGAAAGCGGTTCAGCGTGAAGCTCGAGAAGTAGTGCATCGGGATGACGAGCGGCGCCTTCAGGTCGCGCAGGACCTCGAGCATCCCGGGCGTGTCCAGCGTATAGCTGCCGTCGACGGGTGCCAGCACGACGTCCATCTGCCCGATGCGGCCGACCTGCTGCGGCGACAGCGTGTGATGCAGATGGCCGAGATGGGCTATGCACAGGCCGCCCATCTCGAAGATGAAGATCGAGTTGCCGAACTCGTCGGTGCCGCCGTCGGCATAGGTGCGAATGTTGGTCGGCACGTTGCGCACCCGGACGTCCTCCTCGCTAACGTCGTGCTGCGCCGGCCCGCCCTCGGGGTTCCATCCCCTGAGCACGTGACGGATCGAGGGATCGGGCGTCATCGTGAAATGCGTGGAGTGCGCCCTGTTCATCGTCGCGATGTCCGGCACCACCGGGGGACGCACATAGTCGTTGTAGTCGGTGGCGATGCGGACGCCCTTGGCACTCTCGATCAGAAAGGTCGAATGGCCGACGTAGGTGAGACTGACCTCGTCCGGCTTCAATGCCGCCTGCTGGTAGCGGGCAAGCTGGACAAAGCGGACCCCGGGCGCCTCGGCGACGGCAACGCAGCGGTCAACGGCGGCGCCGACCGGCAGGCTTCCGAGGCCGGCGAGAAGCAGCACCCCTGCGACAAGCCACAAGAGCCGGTTCCCGAGAGGTCTTCCCGTCATGTGAGCCTCCTTGGCTACGCCGCGGCGCCGCTCCTCTTCAGGGCGGCAATCTCCGCATCCGAGAACCCCGCCTCCCCGAGCACGGCATCGGTGTGCTCCCCGACGCCTGGAGCCGACCCCGCCCGCCTGGGCCGAAGCCCATCGAGATCGAACGGCGCCGCGATCGTCCGCGGCAGCTCGGGGATGTCGGTCTCGACCACCGCCTTGGCAGCGACGGCCTGCGCGTCGGCCGGGATGTCGCTCGCCTTGCCGATCAGCGTGTGCGTGAGCCCGTTGGCTGCGAAAATCTCGTGCCAGTCGAGCCAAGTCCTCGACCGCAGGACATCATCGAGAATCGCAGTGAGCTCTCGCGAATGATGGCGGCGCTCCGCGGTTGCGGCAAAACGTACGTCCTCGACGAGATCCGACCGCCCGATGGCCTTGCACAGCACCGGGAACATGCGCTCCTCGTTGATGATCGCAAGTAGCATCCAGCGCCCGTCCTTGGTCTCGTAGTAGTTCGCGAGCGCCGTCCGTGGCGTCTCCCGCGGCGGCCGGGGCGGCAAATAGGCGTCGATCAACGCGGCCTGCGCCATGATCCCGTTCGACCAAAGGCCATTCGCATAGAGCGAGGACGAAACGAGGCCTCCCTCGCCCGTCTGCTGGCGCCTGAGCAGGGCCATGAGAATGCCGGACGTCAACCCCATCGCCGCCGCCCGATCGCCCTGCGCCGGCAACGGCACGCCCGGAGGCTGGCCCTCGTAGCGCGCCAGATCCGAGATTCCCGAGCGACCGAAATAGGCCGTCGAATCGAACCCCGGCAGGTCCTTATCGGGGCCAGACTCGCCATAGCCGGTGAACGAGGCATAGATCAGCCGCGGATTGACCAAGCGCACGCTCTCGTAGTCGAGCTTGAGGCGCGCGCGTGCCGGATGCGGGAAGTTGGTGACGAGGACGTCGGCCCAGCCGATCAAGCGGTCGAGGGCAGCCCGGCCTTCCGGATGCTTCAGGTCGAGCGCCACCGACCGCTTGTTGCGGGCATCCAGGTGCCAGAGATAGTTCACGGGCGATTTCGGCACGCTGGTCAGGCTGGTGCCGTTCTGCCGGTGAGGATCGCCCTCGCCGGGTGGCTCGACCTTGATCACGTCGGCACCCCAGTCGCCGAGCACGACGGCAGCGGCGGGCGCAGCAATCCACGACGCCACGTCGAGAACCTTCAATCCGGCCAGCGGCAGTTGATGGGTCATTCCGGACGGCTCCGGCTACGCAGTGAAGGTTGGCGCTCGTGTCCCGATTCCGAAGTTCGCTTTCGAGCTTGCAGTGCACGATGGAGCGAACTGGAAATCCGCCTCATTAGGGTAGCTTGGGCCGCAGCCGATCGTGAAGCCCAATTCCCATGCGATCATGCTGTCGTGATCGGCGAACTCGAGAGAAGCGGCGGCGGCCATCTTCCCAAGGACGAAATCATCGGATAGCTAGACGCGCAGTCACGGGAGTGTCTGATGCCGCGCCAGGTCAATGCCGTCGATTTCTGGCGTGGGTATGCGCTGATTGCGATCTTTATCAATCACATCCCTCAGAACTTCTACGAGCGGTTCACGCACAAGAACGTATCGCTGTCGGACTCGGCCGAGCTTTTCGTTTTTCTGGCCGGCTGGTCGCTTCGCCACGTCGTCGGACGTCCCGAGGATCCCCGGCCGACGGCCGATCTGCTCTATCGGCTGTTCGGGCGCGCCCTCACGCTCTACGTGGCGCAGATGGCGATTGCACTCCTCGCCGTCGCAATGCTCGCTGCGGCGGCACTCGTTCTCGTCAACCCTCTGTTCCTCGAATGGCATAACGCGGCGGCGATCTTCTACGACCCGGTTCGCGCCCACATCGGGCTCGTGCTGCTCAGTCACCAGCTCGGCTACTTCAACATCCTGCCGCTCTACGTCGTGCTGCTGCTGATCGCGCCGTTCATGGCGATCGTCCATCGCTGGGCGCCGGAGCTTCTTTTGCCCGTCTCCTTCTCGATCTACCTGGCCAGTCTCGTGTTCGGGCTGACGGTGCCGACCTGGCCAGTCGAAGGCCAATGGTTCTTCAACCCCCTATGCTGGCAGCTCATTTTCGTGCTCGGCTTCTCCATGAGCCGTGAGCGCGGGCCAGGCGGGTGGGTGAAGCGCAACATCCTCTGGCTGCGCCTCGCGTCGGCGCCCATCGTCGTTTTCCTGGGCGTCATGGGATGGTTCAACCTCTGGTGGGATCCGACCAAGGTGCCGGAGCCCAGATTGCTGTTCCTCATTGGAAAGACGTTCGTTACACCCGTTCGCCTCATTCAGTTCATGGCCTTGATTGCGCTCATGTCTGCGGCATATCCCTATATTGTCCGGGTTTCTCCTGGCCTCGTGAGCTTTCTGTCGCGGCTGGGGCGGAACTCGCTTCCCGTGTTCTGTGTCGGCTCGGTGCTGAGCCTCGCCGGACAGATCGTGAGGTTCGCCTATGGTGGCGGACTTATCGTCGATACCCTGTTGGTCGGCTCGGGCATCGCAGTGCTGAGCCTTGTCGCGTGGTTGGCGGAATGGCGTTCGCGGAAGGATCAGGCAAGTTGATGCGCACGGCTATCCTTCTGGCGATGGCACTCGCTTGCCCGAGCGCCATCGAGAGCGCGCTCGCCCAGCAGCCGCCGCCGTCCGCTCCCCCGGCAGGCTCTCTGCAGCGGTTGTGCTCGGAAGGAGCGGAGATCGGCTTCGGCCCGGCCCAGCTTCCGAACGCGGCCAGGGCCCTGCGCGAGCGCAAGCGATTGCGGGTGCTCGCCCTCGGTTCGACGCCGCTGAACGTGAGGGATCAGACGCAGGGTCACTATGCGCTGGTCGAGAAGGTCATCGAGAACAGCGTCAAGGGCGTCGATGTCGACATCATCGATCGGGGGGTATCGGGAGAGATCGCCCGCGACGGGGCCGAGCGGATGAGAACCGAGGTCGCGCTGCTCGAGCCCGACGTCGTCTTCTGGCAGGTCGGCGTGGCCGATGCTCTCGCCCTGACGCCGGCCGACGAGTTCAAGGAGACTTTGTCGCGGACGGTGCGCTGGCTGAAGGCGCACCAGGTCGATGTCGTCCTGATCGGGCTTCGCTACCAGCGAAGCCTTGCTGCCAACGAGGGCTTCCAGCGCATCCGCAAGGTCATCCGCGACGTGGTGCGCGAACAGAGCATCCTGAGAATCGGCCACTATGAATCGATCGAGGCTCTCGACCGCATACGCCGGCAGCAGGGCGAGCCGACCAGCGAGATGGATCTGACCGACGCCGGCTCGAACTGCCTGGCCGATTTCCTGAGCCGGGCCCTGGCCGTCGGCTTGTTCGCCAAGCCGCGCGGCGAAAAGGAGAAGCTGCCCGGAGGGCCGCCGCCCTTTCCGGGCGCGCCGGCAGCGCCCTCTGCTCCTGACAAGGGTCCTCGCCAGTAGCCGCAATTCACCGCGAGCCTAAAGCGTCGGATCCTAAATGCGACCCATGGGCTGGATCGGCTTCGACGTCGCACTTAAGATCCAAATACACTTTAGATACATAGACTTATAAAGCAATTTTGGACTTGAAATCACTCCCTGCCAAGCCTCGGAGTAAGGCGAATTTCAAGTCCGTTGCTTTAGCATTTGCATCGTTCCCATGAGCGGACCGCATTGCAGGCGAGTGCTCAAGCTATTACGATACTTAAAATTTCGCGTATCTGCCGTCGGGGTTTGCCATCATGCGTCGCCTTTGGGGCGTCCTGCTTGTGTTGCTTGGTGTCTGCTCGGTGGCACACGCCGAAAGCGTGCTGACGCACGAGAGCCTGCCCTCCGGCACGCTTGGACGCGCCTTTCCCTTCGTAGTCTACCTGCCCGACGGCTATGGCCGCGGGGATCTCAGCTATCCCGTTCTCTACCTCCTGCACGGCGCCGGCGGGGACGAAATGGCCTGGACGCAGGAGGGAGGGATCAAGGCCACCGCCGATCGCATGATCGGAAACGGCAACATACCGCCATCCATCATCGTCATGCCCGGCTGCCGGGGTTGCTGGTGGGTGGATGGCATGCAGGACAGGGCGGAAACAGCGTTCTGGACCGAGCTCGTACCCGCCATCGACCGTCGTTACCGCACGATCGAGGGGCGGGAAGGCCGCCTCGTCGCAGGATTGTCGGCCGGCGGCTTTGGAGCCGTGCGCTTTGCCATGCGATACCCCGATCGCATCGCCGCGGTCGCGGCGCTGAGCCCCGCGGTCTATTCGGACGTGCCACCCGAGATCTCGTCAGCACGGACACAGCCTCCGTTCCTTCGCACGGATGGCTCTTTCGACACCGCCGCGTGGCACGCCCGCAACTACACGAGTCTGATCGACGGCTACTTCCGCCAGAAAGACCGCGTCGCGTTCTACCTCGTCTCTGGCGACAACGACCGCTTTGGCATCGCGTTCGAAACAATGACGCTCTTCAAGCGCCTGTGGCCGCGCCAGCCGGACATGTCCGAGCTGCGCATCGTCGACGGCGACCATAGCTGGACGATCTGGTCGAAATCGATCGAGAACGCCATGCGCTACATCTACCGGTACGCCGCACGGCCGAAATCCACGCTCGTGGCGCGTGCTCCGGCATCCGGCACTAAGTCCGCGCCTCCTGCCGCGAACGCGCCTCAGGTTGCATCTCGCCCGGCGAATACGCGCATAGGCAGTCCGTTCTATCCGTAGGCCGGTCAGGCGCGTTCTTGCAGAGGCACGGCTTGCGGTGCCTCTGCCAGTCAGCCCTCCGCGGGAGCCGCGCAGATCTCCGCGGCGAGGCTCTCCGCGCGATGATGCGACAGATCACGGATGCTCGGCGCCTCGCCCGACAATGGATTGCCCGCATCCCAGTTGTAGCGGACCTCCTGGAACCGCGCCGAGAGCGCATCGTAGATGAGGAGCCGGCCCGCCAGGCTATCTCCGATGCCGAGCAACTCCTTCAGCACCTCGGTGGCCTGCAATGTCCCGACCACACCCACCACCGCACCGAGCACGCCGACCTCGGCGCAGTTCGCCACGGTGCCGGGCGGCGGTGCTTCCGGAAAGAGGCAGCGGTATGTGGGCCACGGCGTCCCGTCCGGCTTCTTCTCATGCGGCTTCAGCGTGGTGATGTGGCCGTCGAATGGGCCGACCGCAGCGAACACCAGGGGCTTGCCCGCAAGATAGCAGGCATCAGAGACGAGATAGCGCGTGGCGAAGTTGTCCGAACCGTCCGCGACGATATCGTACCGCCCGATGATCTCGAGCGCGTTCGCCGCATCGAGCCGCGCCGCGTGCGTCTCGACCGTGACGTGCGGATTGAGCCGCGCGATCGTGTCCCGCGCGCTCTCGACCTTCGGCGCCCCCACATGCGGTGTATCGTGAACGATCTGGCGCTGGAGATTGGAAAGCGAGACGTGATCGTCGTCGACGATGCCGATCGTCCCGACGCCGGCCGCGGCCAGATACATCACGAGCGGGCTGCCGAGGCCGCCGGCGCCGACGCAGAGCACGCGGGCGGCCTTCAGCCTCTGCTGTCCCTGGCCGCCGACATCCCTGAGAACGAGATGGCGCTTGTAGCGCTCGATCTCGGCTGGTGTGAGCTTGGATGTGGTCATGGCCGCCAATCTAGGCACGCGAGCCGGTCAGCACCAGAGGGTGGCAACCCTCACGCCGTTTTCTGCTCGATGAGCCCCAGCTCGTCGGCCATCTGCTGGCGCATGATGAATTTCTGCACCTTGCCGGTAACCGTCATCGGGAACTCGTCCACGAACTTGATGTGCCGCGGGATCTTGTAGTGGGCGATCTGCCCCTGGCAGAAGGCCTTGATCGCCTCGGCTGTTATGCTCTCGCCTGAGCGAACCCGCACCCACGCGCAAAGCTCCTCCCCGTAGCGCTGGTCCGGAACGCCGAACACCTGCACGTCCTGGACGGCCGGATGCCGGTAGAGGAACTCCTCGATCTCGCGCGGATAGATGTTCTCGCCGCCCCGGATCACCATGTCCTTGATGCGCCCGACGATATTGCAATAGCCATCCTCGTCCATCGTTGCGAGATCGCCGGTGTGCATCCAGCCGCTGGCATCGATCGCCTCGGCGGTGCGTTCGGGATCGTCCCAGTAGCCGAGCATGACCGAGTAGCCCCGCGTGCAGAACTCGCCCGTGACGCCGCGCGGAACGATCCGTCCATCCGCGTCGACGATCTTGATCTCCACGTGCGGGTGTGCGCACCCGACGGTGCCCGTCTGCTTCTCCAGGCTGTCGCCGATCAGCGTCTGCGTCGAGACCGGACTCGTCTCCGTCATCCCGTAGCCGATCGTCATCTCGGTCAGGTTCATGTCGCGCACGCAGCGCCGCATGACCTCGACGGGGCAGGGCGAGCCGGCCATCATGCCCGTCCTGAGGCTCGAAAGATCGAAGCTCGCGAATTCGGGGTGATCCAGCTCGGCAATGAACATGGTCGGCACGCCGTAGAGCGACGTGCAGCGCTCGGCGGCGACGGTCTGCAGCGTCGTCAGCGGATCGAAGCCTTCGCCGGGCAGCACCATGGCTGAGCCATGCGTCAGGCACGCCATGTTGCCGATCACCATGCCGAAGCAATGGTAGAGCGGCACCGGGATGCAGACCTTGTCGGCCTCCGTGTAGTGCATCCGCTGACCGATGAAGTAGCCATTGTTGAGGATGTTGTGATGGGTGAGCGTGGCGCCCTTCGGCAGGCCCGTCGTGCCGGAGGTGAACTGGATGTTGATCGGGTCGTCGAACTGCAGCCGCTCGCCGATCCCGGCAAGGCGGGCGCGGCTTGTATCATCGGCGCGCGCGGCAATGGAATCGAAGGCGACGGCCCCTGGCGCCGTCTCGGCCCCGATCTGGATCACCATCCGCAGCTCTGGGATCGCCTCGGCCGCGAGCGCGCCAGGCGTCGATCCGGACAGCTCAGGCGCCAGCGTCTGGATCATCCCGATATAGTCGCTCGTCTTGAAGCGTGACGCCGTGACCAGCGCCCGGCAGCCGACCTTGTTCAGCGCATATTCCAGCTCCGAGAGGCGATAGGCCGGATTGATCGTCACGAGGACTAGGCCGGCCTTGGCGCTGGCGAACTGCGTCACCACCCATTCGGCATTGTTGGGCGACCAGATGCCGATGCGGTCCCCCGGCTCGAGACCGAGGCTGAGCAGGCCGGCTGCAAATGCCTCGACCCGCTCGGCGAACTCCTTCCAGGTCCAGCGGATCCTTTGCTGGCTGGCGATCAGCGCCGGGCGGTCGGCCCATTGCGCCACGGTGCGATCGAGCCGCTGCCCAATCGTCTCCCCCAGCAAAGGCGCAGCGTTGCCGCCGTGCGCATAGCTCGGCTTCGGTACGGTCATGCGTTTCCTCCGGTGCACGTCCGCGCATTCTTCGCGATCAGCGCGTTCATCTAGTGTCCCGATTCCGAAGTTCGCTATTCCCTGTAGCAGGCTCCGAACGAACTTCGGAATCGATCGGGACACCAGCAAGCTAATGTTTCTAGTGTGGTTTTCGGATCTGAAGTTCGCTTCTGAGTTTGCAGCACATAATGGTGCGAACTTCAGATCCACCACACTAGGGCCCGTGCTCGAAGTCTATCCGAATACGGGCCCATTGAGCAGTAGCGGAGAAAGCCTCGCGAAGACGCCCACGCTCCTACTTATCGAGCCACACCTGGTCGAACCGCCAACTGTTGTAGATCGAGTTCTCCGGCTGCACGTGTCCCTTGACATACGGCTGCCAGCAGGTGGCCTGATTGCCGTGAAAGATGATCGGCCTGACGACGTCCTCGACGAGGATCTTCTCGATCTGCCAGACGATCTCCTTGCGCTTGGCGGTGTCCGCCTCCTGCGCCTGCTGCTCAAGGAGCTTGTCGACCTCCGGATTGTTGTACTTGGTGAAATTCGACAGCGAGTCGCTCTTGAAGCCCATCATCAGCACGCCGTCCGGGTCATCCACGCCCGCGCCTGCCAGATTGAGCGCCACCGAATAGTTCTTCGAGTAGAGCTTGTTGTACCACTGCGAGGACTCGATCACATCGAGCGTGGCGTCGAAGTGGATCTTGTTGAGCTGGTCGACGAGGATAACGGCCGGATCGCGGAAGTTGTTGAAGTCGCGCGTCGAGACTTTCACCTTGAGGCGCTTGTTTGGACCATATCCCAGCTTCTCCATGATCTTGATGGCTTCCGCGCGCTCCTTTTCCGGATCGCCGTAGCTGAACCACGTCTTCAGGACATCGGTGGGGACGCCCCATTTGCCTTGCGGCGGCGCCTGCATGTTGACGGCGAGGAAAGCCTTGCCATGCCCGAGGATGTCGATGAACGCCTGCCGGTCGAGGCCGAGCGCCATGGCGCGGCGAAGCTCCGGATTGTCGAACGGCGGCGCATCCCGGTTGACCAGCATATGCGTCGTCACGTTGGTCGGCTGCAGCTCGCAGATGGCATTCGGCGACTGCTTCTTGATGTCGGCGAGCAGAGGCACCGTAATGTCGGCCGTACGCGTCATGTCGAACTCGCCGGTCGAGAACGCGAGGATGCGCGTCGAGCGGCTCGTCACGATCCGCCAGTCGATCGCATCGAGATAGGGCTTGCCCTTGTCCCAGTAGTCGGGATTGCGCTCGAGCTTGATCCCTTGGTTGCTCTTGAACTCGACGAACTTGAACGGTCCCGTGCCGATCGGACTGGTCCGCATGGTCTTGCCGTCGACATGGCACGGGTAGATGCCGGTGTAGCCGGCAGCCAGCATCGGCAGCAGCGATGTCTGGGGCCGCTTCAGGTTGAAGGTGACCTCGTAGTCGCCATTGACGGTCACCTCGTTCAGCGTATCGAACCAGGCCTCGCGAGGGCTCCGGCGATAATACTTGGGGATCTTGCCGTTCAGGCGATGGAAGGTGCATTGCACATCCTTGGCCGTGAAGGGCTTGCCGTCGTGCCATTTGACGCCTTCGCGGAGCTTCATGGTCAGCTTCGTGCGCGTCGGGTCCCATTCCCAGCTCGTCGCCAGTTCCGGGATGATCGTCGACAATTCGTGGCTGCGCTTCGTCGGGTCGAAGCGGACGAGGTTTGAATAGATCGCCGAGAACGGCTGCACGACTTCAATCGTCGTCTCCTCGTGCAACGAGGTGCTCGGCGGATTCGTCGTGAGATAGAGACGCAGCATTCCACCGCTCTTCTGGGCGATGGCGCTCGTCGCGCCGGCACCGCCAATGGCGAGCGCGAGCGCAACGCCGAATGCCGTACGAATGTAGAGCAAGATACTTCCTCCCGGATATGACCCGGTCTTTGCCGGGTGGCGCGCGTCCGGAGCATGTCGGCCCGACAACCGGCTGCATGTCGCACGGCCAGGAGCGCAGGAGGCCGGGCAATCCGCAGCAAGGGCAGGGTGGGCGAACGCTTCCCGCGCCTGCGACAAATATGCTAGGCGCAAACGCGTTCGGGTGTCATCGGGAAACCGCCCCGCGCCCTCCACGGAGGATCCGCTTCAGGCGGCTGCGGCGGCGCTGGTCCGGAGGGCCTGCGAGCGCCGCCACGCCACGGCCACCGCAACGAGAATGGCGAGGTTCAGGAGGTTCGCCCCGAGACCGGTTGCGAAGGCCGGCGCGTACGAGCCGAAGTGATCGTAGATCACACCGCCGAGCCAGCCTCCTGTGGCCATGCCGGTCGTTCCCGTCAGCAGGAGCATGGGCATACGCCAGGCCGCCTCGCTCGCCGGAAAGATCTGGCGCGCCGTGAGCAGGTAGGCCGGAATGAGGCCGCTGAAGCCCAATCCGAAAGCTGCGGCGACGGCGAACAGGCCCGCCTCGTCCTGCGTGAGCAGGAAGCCAGTCACCGCCATCGCCTGCGCCATCGAGCAGATGACCAACGTATGAAGGCCGCCGATGCGGTCCGACAGCCAGCCCCAGAACTGGCGGCTGAAGAACGCGCAGACCAGGAGCAGCGAAAGCATCGCCGCCCCGCGTGCCGGCGTCATGCCGAGATCTCCGCAGAAGGCAATGAGATGCGCCGAAGGCATCGCCATCGGAATGCAGCACAGGAACGAAGCCACCGCCAGGAGAGCGAAGAGCACGTTCGGCGACATGCCCCCACTGCGATCGACACCGGCCCCATTGGCCCCGCCTGCAGTCCTGAAGCCGGCCATCGGTACCGCGACCGGAGGTGGCTTCAGCACCGCGAGCGCGAGCGGCACGACCACCGTCACCACGAGCGCGGCGAATCCGAGCATCGTTTGCCGCCAGCCCCACATGCCGATCGCACGCTCGAAGAACGGCGGCCAGAAGGCGCCGGCAGCATATTGTCCGCTGGCAATCAGCGCGATTGCGGTTCCGCGGCGCGCTTCGAACCAGCGCGAGACGTAAACGAAGGTCGGTGCGTTGATGGCGCCGTTGCCGAGGAGGCCGATGAAGAGCCCGTGCCCCGCATAGAGGTGCCAGGCCGACCCACCGGAGGAGATCGCAAGCCCGGTCGCGACGCTGAGCCCTCCGAGCACGACGGTGGTGCGCGTGCCCACCCGCTCGGCCAGCAGGCCCATAATGAGGCCGCCGATTCCGGTGCCTAGCCAGGCCAGCGCATTCGCGCCCGCCGGGATCGACCGCTCTCCGCCGAGGTCCGCCGCGATCGCCTTGAGCGCGACCGTGGTGATGAACGGAGCGCCGAGCGAGACCGACAGCATGAACAGCGAGATGATCGCGATACGCCAGGCCTCGCCGCTGTCGATGCCGCGGGTCATATCTGTCGTGCCTCCCGGAAAGCTGATCGGAGCCGGTTCTGGATCGCCGCTCCGTGGTTGCGCACGAGCACGCGCGCTTTCGTGCCGGAAAAAGTAGCAGATGCCCAGCGGATTGCCACCGGTGGAGGAAGTGCGAGATCGCGCCGACTACCCAAGCACCGTCACAGCGTCGTCAGGAGGCGGCCCAGCAGCCCGTCGGGATCGTGCAGCACGCGCATCCCGCTGCCCGCCATCCGTCGCGTGGCCGGG
>Ga0180220_1002173_pt1 | contig 13092 bp, 10 predicted proteins | sample eDN5th37CBELigBY_FD_151335 | JGI IMG/M metagenome (GOLD analysis project Ga0180220, IMG submission 151335) | Enriched backyard soil microbial communities from Emeryville, California, USA - eDNA 5th pass 37_C BE-Lig BY (version 2) (version 2) | ecosystem: Environmental > Terrestrial > Soil >... | reverse complement strand
CGCCATGGCGAAGCGGTCCGTCTCACGGACCGGCCGGCCGTGGGCGTCGGCGGCACGGAAATGGTCCCAGTAGACTGCGCTCTCGTCATGAACACTCAGGGCGCGGGCGTTGCCGTCCTGGAAATGCAGCGCCAGCGCCAGGCCGTTGCCATACCGGTAACCGGCTTGGCCGGGCCAGGCGCCGATGACTTCGTGCCGGTGTCCCCCGGTGTCGAGCCACGCTATGCGCATCAGCCTACCCCGCGGGCTCCAGTCGTAAAGCAGCGCGCCGCCCTCGGGCAGATGATGGACGGCGAGCCGGTGCCGGGCATCGTATTCGAAACGTTCAACGTATTCGGGGACAGTGGCCGCCATCCGGGCAAGAGGCCGCTGCACGCGCCGCTCGATCAGGCGCCCCTGAGCGTCGTGGCGCCGGAACTCGTTCTCTTGCGGATGCCGTATGGCCGCGAGGCGCTTGCCGTCCCAGGACAGCCGGGTGGCCCGGGCGGCGCGTTGGTTGCGCGCCGTAATCCGTGTCGGCCGCCCTTGCCGGTCGTAGTGATAGCGCCATGCGTCGCCGTTGGCGAAGCGCCGCAGGACAGGGCGGCCCCGGTCGTCGAACACGGTATTTTCGGCGCCGCTCAATGCCGTCAGCCATGCTTTGCGACGGCCCTGCGTGTCGAACTCGAAGGCCAGCCAGGGCCAGCCCGGCGCATCGGGAGCCAGGCGCCGCACAGCGCCCGAGGCGTGGCGCAGGATGCGGACATTATTGAGCCGCTGCAGGCGGCCGTGTTCGTCGTAACCGGCGGCGCTGCCCGGTGCCGCGCAGCCGGGACAGGGTGCGCCGGAGACCTCGAGCAGGCGCAGCCGCCCGGCCTGGGGGCCGAATTCAAAGCGGGTCTGGCGGCCGTCCGCGCCTTCGACCACCGTCAGGCCCGGATGGCGGGCCGATGCCGATCGCGCATAGGATATGCGCAGCGCATAAGCGCTATGCCGGGGATGATGTTTTTCCGAAGCGACGGCGCGGCCTTCTGCGTCATAAGCCCAGCTATGCATGCGCAGAGGCGGCCCTTCCGGCGGGGCCAGGGCGATGCCGGTAACGAGATGCGGCATGCCGGACTGCCGGTCCGCTTCATGCAGATAGCACCGTTCATATCCATCGGGGCGGCGCACGGCCGTCAAGCGCAAGGGCGAGGCGCCGTCGGCCTGCGCCGAGGGTTCGTAGCGATAATCGAATCGGCCCAAAGGGGTGTCGATGGCGTTGACGTAGGCACGGCCCGCATGGCGCCGATAATGGAAGCTCAGCGTAGCGCGTGTCCGGCGGCCGTCGCTGGCGGCGACGCGGGCGATGCTTCCCTGCAGGAGCCCGGCCTCGGCGTGGCGGACGATGTCGGCGGCGCTGCCGTCCGGCGCGGCGATGCGTATCAGCCGCCCCCGAGCGTCGAAGCGCAGGCTGCGGCCGTCGGGCCAGGTCCATGTCCAATGATCCGCGCCGGCTTGCAGCAGGCCGTGGCGGTTGCGCAGGGGCCACTGGCCCGCGGAGCCGAAGTCGATGCGGCTGCCGTCGGCCTGGACGACCTGGTAGCGGCCGCCGGCGTAATACAGGCGTGTGTCGTACGAGCTGGTCCAGCCCCGGCCGAAAGCGCCATGGCGGAGATCGAGGGAGTTGTAGTGCCGCGCTATCTGCAGCAGCGGAGCCCACGGATTGGCCGGAAGGTCGGTTTCGTGCTGATGCTTGTTGCCGGTGGCCAGGTTGACCGGGTTGCCGATGCCCAGGCTCAGGTCCGGTTCGGCCGCGCCCTGGGTGGCCACGCCGCCCGCCGAACAGGGGTGACCCAGCGCGGGCGGGGAACAGGTGCCTTGGGCAAGGGCACCGGCCGTGGGCGCCAGCAGAGCGAGGCACGCAAAATGCAGCAGGGCGATGCACGGGAAACGGGCGACCATGGGCTTGTTCCGGGGGCGAAATAAACCATGATCTTGCTGCTTGGCAGGGTCTTGATGTTAGGGTAGTGTAGAAGTCCGTCTATTGAGGAAAACCGACATGCTAGTAGTCTTTCATTCCAAGCCCGCCGCCGAAGTCCTCATGTTCGCCCAGCATGCCCTGCCCATCCTCAAGGCAGCCGGCAAGCCCTACACCGACACCCTGCCCGAGCGCGGTGTCATCACGCGCGAACAACTGGCCGACGCCATCGCCGGCATAGAAAGGGCTATTGCGGAAGGCCCCGCGCTGGACCACGTCGAAAGCGACGACGAAAACGACGACCGCGAGCATCCCATCTCGCAGCCGGTGAGCTTCCGCCAGCGCTCGTTTCCGCTGCTGGCCATGCTGCGCCTGGCGCAGCAGCACCAGGCCGACGTCATCTGGGAGCCGGCCCCCTCCTGGTAGAGAAGGCCGGCGCCGGGACTATACCTCCACGGCCTGCGATTTTTGCGCGGGATGCGCCACGGCGTGGCGATTGACCGCGCTCAGAATCGCCTGGAACGAGGCCGTGACGATGTCGGCATTGATGCCCACGCCAAAGCCGGTGGGCGAGTCTCCCACGCGTACTTCGACGTAGCAGGCCGCCTTGGTCTCGGTACCGGTGCCGATGGCGTGCTCGTGGTAGTCCATGATGCGGATGTCCAGGTCGAGCGCGTTGACGAAGGCCGAAATCGCGCCGTCGCCGTGGCCGGTCAGGCGCCGGGTTTCACCCTGATGCTGCAGCTCGACCTCGATCGAGAACTGCTCGCCCGACTTGGCCTCGGGTGTGCCGGTGATGCGGTGGCGCACCAGCTTCCAGGGCGCAGCGAGCTCGAGGTATTCGCTGCTGAACAGGCTGTAGACCGCGCCGGAGGTGACTTCGGCGCCGGTTTCGTCCGATACCCGCTGGATGGCCCGGCTGAACTCGATCTGGAGGCGGCGCGGCAACGCCAGGCCGTGCTCCTGCTCGAGCAAGTAGGACACGCCGCCCTTGCCCGACTGGCTGTTGACCCGGATGACGGCGTCGTAGCTGCGGCCGAGGTCGGCCGGATCGATGGGCAGGTAGGGCACCTCCCAGGGCGTATCGGGTTTTTGCTGGGCGAAGCCCTTTTTGATGGCGTCCTGGTGCGAGCCCGAGAAGGCCGTGAAGACCAGATCCCCGGCATAGGGATGGCGCGGGTGGACGGGCAACTGGTTGCAGTATTCGACGCAGCGCCGCACTTCGTCGATGTCCGAGAAATCCAGGCCGGGGTGGATGCCCTGGGTGTACAGATTGAGGGCCAAGGTGACGAGGTCGACGTTGCCGGTGCGCTCGCCGTTGCCGAACAGGCAGCCTTCGATGCGGTCGGCGCCCGCCATGACGGCGAATTCGGCCGCCGCGACGGCGGTGCCGCGGTCGTTGTGCGGGTGCACGCTGAGCACGATGCTGTCGCGATGCTTCAGGTTGTTGTGCATCCATTCAATCTGGTCGGCATACAGATTGGGCGTGGTGGCCTCGATGGTGGCCGGCAGATTGAAGATGATCTTGGACTGCGGGGTGGGGCCCCAGGCTTCGCACACAGCGTTGCAGACTTCGAGCGCGAACTCGGGTTCGGTCGTGCTGAAGACCTCCGGGGAATATTCGTAGCGCCACGAGGTTTCGGGGTGCTGCGAGGTGTAGTGCTTGACCATCCGGGTGCCGCCCACAGCCAGTTCACGCACCTCGTCCTTGCTCATGTTGAACACGATCTTGCGGAAGGCGGGCGCGCAGGCGTTGTAGAGGTGGACGATGGCCTTGTGTGCGCCTGCCGCGGCCTCGACCGTGCGCTGGATGAGGTCTTCGCGCGACTGGGTCAGCACGATGATGGTCACGTCGTCGGGGATGCGTTTTTCGTCGACCAGCTTGCGCACGAAGTCGAAATCGGTCTGCGAGGCCGAGGGAAAACCCACCTCGATTTCCTTGAAGCCGATCTTGATCAGTTGCTCGAAGAAGCGCAGCTTGCGCTCGACGCTCATGGGTTCGATGAGGGACTGATTGCCATCGCGCAGGTCGGTACTCATCCAGATGGGGGGATGGGTGATGCGCTTGCTGGGCCACGTGCGCTCGGCGTAGTCTCGGTCGAACGCAACGAACGGGCGATATTTATCGGACGGATTGGAAAGCATAAAGCACCTATTGACGGAATTCTTTCTTGGTGTAGAGCATCGTTTGCAGCGCCGGATTCGTGATGGGCGTTTTTCAGCTCAAGGGGCCGAATGGAACAAACTGATGACGAGAAAATATCGGCGTGGCGAACAGGCTGCCGAACTGCCACACGACGCTAGGCCCGGCAACCGATCGGTAGCAGCAGCGATAGGGCCAGAGCGAGAAGGGGAGCGCGGCGAACGCCGGCTTGGGAAGGAGCCGCCACCGCGCCGGCAGCAGTGCTGCCGACGGCGATAGAAGAGGGGGTGGCGCTCGGGGATTTCATGCTTAATAGTCTAAACATTGTTACGCACACGCGCAAGCGCAGGCGGCTTGGGCATGGTTCGGCCATATCGGGCAAGCAAGGGCGCAACGAAGCAGCGTGCGACCCTAAGCGGAGGGCGCCTCGGCGGACCGCTCTCGGGAAACGGCGGCTGCCGCGGGCTCGTCCAGCAATTGGGCCTGTTGGCGGGACAGCAGGATCTTGCCCGCCCGGCCGGAGCGCAATTCTTCGGCAGTGCGTTGCAAAACGCCAACAGTGACCGGCTGGCTGCGGTCTTGCCAGGCCCAGCGCAGGACGTCCCGAGCCGGTTCCGACAACTGCGCTACCAGGGTCCGGAAGGTGTCGGCCGTGACAATTTTGCTTTGCACCCTCTGGCGGCTGGCCTGGACGAAGCCGAACAGCAGGTAGGCAATGATGAGCGTGCAAAGCGCCACCAGCGCCCACCAGAAGAAAGGGTTGTAGCGCTGCAGGAAGGCGATGCCTTCTCCGCCCAGCACCTGCAGGCCCGAATAGTCGATTTCGTCGCCGAAGGCGACCATGCGGTTGAGCAGGTCATACCAGACGATGGCCACGACTGCGACGACCACGGTGCACAGGATTTTTTGCGTTGCGGTAAGCTTGAGCAGCGTGCTGCGCAACACGGCGGTGTCTTGCGGGGTCGCCAAAGGGCTTGAAGTCTGTTTCATGCAAATCATTTTACCTATGCAATCGCGCCAGTCGATCGAACTACGTCAGCATCAGCAGCTTGCGCTGACCCCACAGCTGCAGCAGGCCATCAGGCTGCTGCAGTATTCGGCGCAGGATCTCGAACAGGAGGTGGCACAGGCGCTGCTGGACAACCCCCTGCTCGAACGTGATGAAGAGTATGACATCGAAGGCGCCGCGGCGGAACCGGCGGCGTCGCACGATGACGACGGTTTCCGCGAGCCCGCGGAGTTTGCGTCGCGATCGCGCGACGGCGACGATGAATACGTGCGGCCGGAGGCCGCGTCCGCGCCCACGCTGCGCCAGCACCTGCTGGAGCAATTGCGGCTTACCCGGGCCGCGCCGCGCGACCGGGTCCTGGTCGAGCTGTTGATCGACGAACTCGACGACAACGGCTACCTCGTCACGCCCCTGGACGAGCTGGCCGACCTGCTGCCCGGCGAACTGGGCATCGAGCGTTGCGACTGGCAGGCGGCCTTGCGACTGTTGCAGTCCTTCGACCCGCCCGGCGTGGGCGCGGCCTCGATCAGCGACTGCCTGCTGTTGCAGCTGCAGCGCGGCGAGCGCGATGCGCCTCCCGAGGTGCTGGCCTGTGCGCGCGAGCTCGCGCGCGAGCATCTGGCGCTGCTGGCCTCGGGCAATCTGCCCGGCTTGCGCCGCAAGCTGGGGTGCAGCCTGGACGTGCTGAGGGATGCGCGGCAATTGCTGCTGCAACTCGATCCCAAACCGGGACGCGGCTGGGCGCACGACGTCGCCGATTATGTCAGGCCCGAGGTCATCGTGCGCAAGGCTGGGGGGCGCTGGAAGGCCTTCATCAATCCCGCCGTCATGCCCGGCTTGCGGGTCAATGCCGATTACGAACGCATCATCAGGCAGTCGCGCCAGGCCAGCGGCGAGGGTCTGCAGCAGCAGCTGCAGCAAGCGCACGGCCTGATCAGGAGCATCCACCAGCGATTCGACACCATATTGAGGGTTGCGAGCGCCGTGATAGAACATCAGCAGGCCTTCTTCGAACTGGGCGAGCAGGCGCTGCGCCCGCTGGTGTTGCGCGACATCGCCCAGGAACTGCAGATGCACGAATCCACCGTATCGCGCGCCACCCGGCACAAATACGCCCAGACGCCCTGGGGCGTGTTCGAGCTCAAGTATTTCTTCACCACCGCGGTAAGCCGCGACGATGGCGAGACCACGTCATCGGCCGCGGTGCGCTCGCTGATCCAGGATCTGGTGCAGGGCGAGCCGGCGGCCAAGCCGCTCTCGGACAACCTCATCGCCTCGATGCTGGCCGAGCGCGGCGTCGTGATCGCGCGGCGCACCGTCGCCAAATACCGCGAAGCGGCGGGCATTCCGGCCGCCTCGCTCCGGCGCGCCCGGGCGCGCCTGGACAGCATGGGCTGAAGTTTTTCAGCACGTTTACAATTTTCTTGCGGCGGGGGCGGAAATAGGCGTTGATTTTTCCGATCGCCTAGATAATAATTATTCTCATGTTCATTTGTATATGTAGCGCCGTATCCGAGCGCCAGGTCATCAAGGCCGTAGCAGACGGAGCCCAAACGCTCGACGATCTCCAGGTGGACCTGGGGGTTGCGATGTGTTGCGGCCGTTGCGCGGAAACCGCCAGCGAGTATCTCCCCGGCGGGCGTTATGCCGAGCACCTGTCGGCCACCGCCATCGGTGCGGTCGTCGAAGAAGCCGCCAACGACGCCTCGGCGGGAGGCATGGTGGTTCAGGTCGTCACGCGTCGCGCCTACGCCTGATTTTACAAAGCGACACAATTTTCTTCTCTTCCGTCTTTCCGCCGGATTCCGCTACGCGAATCGGCTGCCCTTCCCTTCAAGTCATATATTGTTACCCGCCATATGGCGGGTTCGACGCGTGTCCAGGCGCATGAGACGGTCATCGTCCATGAAGTGCTAGCGACAAGCGGACTCATTCCTATTTAGCCAAACACTTGTATTCATGCGGGTTTCCAGCCGTCGGACAGGGGCTCGGCCATGCTGATAAATCGTCTGCGCCATGTTAGGCTAGCGCCATACCGATAATCATGGCGCCGCGCGAGCGGCTGCAGGGCTTTCCAGGAGAACCTCATGAAGGGCGACCCCACCGTTATCCAGCACTTGAACAAACAGCTCAAGAACGAACTCACGGCCATCAACCAGTATTTCCTGCATGCGCGCATGCTGAATCACTGGGGCCTGAACAAGCTGGGCAAGCACGAGTACGACGAATCCATCGGCGAAATGAAGCACGCCGACCGCCTGATCGAACGCATTTTCATGCTCGACGGCCTGCCCAATCTGCAGGACCTGCATAAGCTGCTCATCGGCGAAGACGTGCCCGAGATCCTGTCCTGTGACCTCAAGCTCGAGACCGCCGCGCACGGCACGGTCACTGAAGCCATCGCTTATTGCGAATCCGTACGCGACTATGTGTCGCGCGACCTGTTCCAGGACATTCTCGACGACACCGAAGAGCATATCGACTGGCTCGAAACCCAGATCGAACTCGTCGACAAGGTGGGCCTGCAGAATTACCTGCAGTCGCAAATGGACGAATAAGGCAAAACCGCCGAACAAGCGCAGGCCGTATCGAACATTGACAAAAAAGCCGGACCCCCTCAAGGGGCCCGGCTTTTTTGCGACCTGCTCGCGCCTGAAACGCTTTAGAAGTTCTTGGCCGGGCAGTCGGCGACGCGGCCCCAGGCGTTGTTGGGCGTGCAGTATTTATTGCGCGCCGCCCAGGCGCAGCTGGGCCGGTCGAAGAAGCTCTCGGCGTCGCAGGCCTGTAGATCCTGGCGCAGTTGGGCCTGCCAGGCGCCGGTATTGCCGACCGGCCGGGACGCCACCTGGGGAGGCGCATTGGGCGCCTCGATCGGCTGCAGGGGCTGGCCGCCCTGCCCGCCCTGACTACGCTGGTTCAGCCCGCCCATGAGGTCGCCGACGTCGGCGATGCCGGTGAAGCTGTTGGAGCCGCCTCCGGCCGCAATCTGCTGGGCCTCGACCATGGTGATGGACGTCGTGGCCACGGGGATGACCTGATTGGACTTGGTGTCGTCCAGCGAGGATTCGGGAATATGCCAGGCGATCTGGGGCAGGTCCTCGGGTATGGCCAGGCGGCCGTCGACGAGCGGCTGCGGCGGCTGGGCGGTATAGGGTTTGCCGTCGGCATCCAGCACCGGCACGGTGACGAGCGGAGCGTGGTGGGACGTTGCCGTGGCCACCGGGCCGTGCGCCACCAGCCATTCACCCAGGCGCAATCCGCCCCAGACGGAAGCGCCCGCGGCCAGTACCAGAATTACGAAAATTGAACGCCAAGACATTGAGGTCCTTCGTGTGCTTTACCTTGTCTAGTATAGAACGTTAGCCCAGCGCCTCCGCGGGCAATGTAAGCGTTTTATGCGAAGACCTGGCCGCCGTGTTCGCGCATGGCGTGGAACTGGATGGCCGGATACAGTTCTTGCGCCACGCGCAGCTGAGCCGGCGATCCGGCCAGGAAAGCCACCGCGTCGACCACGTCGTAGGCGATGTTGGCCGCGTTGGCCTGCATGAATTTGCGCAGCTCTTTGGGGTCGTCGGCGGTAATCCACCGGGCCATGTTGTAGCGCGTGGGCATCATGCGCGCGTCCACGCCGTATTCCGTCTTGAGGCGGTGGGCCACCACTTCGAACTGAAGCTGGCCGACCGCTCCCAGCAGCAAGGCGCCGCCCGCGGCCTCGGGCCGGAACACCTGGATGGCGCCTTCTTCGCCGAGCTGGGTCAGGCCGGTGCGCAGCTGCTTGATGCGCAAGGGATCTTTGACTTCGACCGCCTGGAAGAGTTCGGGCGCGAAGAAGGGCAGGCCGGTGAACTGCAGGGCTTCGCCCTCGGTCAGGACGTCTCCCAGGTGCAGCACGCCATGATTGGGGATGCCGATGACGTCGCCGGCGTAGGCCTCGTCCACGAGCTCGCGGCGCTGCGACAGGAAGGACACGACGTTGTTGGGGCGGATTTCTTTGCCGGTGCGCGCCACTTTCAGGCGCATGCCCCGTTCGAAGCGCCCCGAGCTGACGCGCACGAATGCGACGCGGTCGCGGTGCGCCGGGTCCATATTGGCCTGTACCTTGAACACCACTCCGCTGAACTTGCTTTCTTCGGGCTGGACCAGGCGTTGCAGCGCCTCGCGCGGACCGGGCGGCGGCGCGAAATCGACGAGCGCGTCCAGCACCTCCTGGACGCCGAAGTTGTTGATGGCCGAGCCGAAAAACACCGGCGTCTGCCTGCCCTCCAGAAAGGCCTGGGGATCGAAGGCGGGCGAGGCCTCCTGGATGAGTTCGATTTCTTCGCTCGCCTTGGCGAAAGCGTCGCCGAACCGTTCGGCGATGAGGGGGTTGTCCAGGCCGTCGATCATCTCGTCGTCGCCGCCGCGGCGCTCTTGTCCGGCCTTGAACACGCGCATGCGATTGCGGCGCAGGTCGAACACGCCGCCGAAGGAGCGGCCCATGCCCACGGGCCAGGACAGGGGCGCGGTGTCCATGCCCAGGTGGGATTCGATCTCGGAGAGCAGCTCCAGCGGCTCCTGCACTTCGCGGTCGAACTTGTTGACGAAGGTGATGATGGGGGTGTTGCGCGCGCGGCAGACCTGCAGCAGCCGGATGGTCTGCGGCTCGACGCCGTTGGCGGCGTCGAGCACCATCAGGGCCGCATCCACGGCCGTCAGCACACGGTAGGTGTCTTCGGAGAAGTCCTGGTGTCCCGGCGTGTCGAGCAGATTGATGACGCAGTCCCGGTACTCCATCTGCATCACCGAGGACGCCACCGAAATGCCCCGCTGCTTTTCGATCTCCATCCAGTCCGAGGAGGCGTGGCGGCTGGCCTTGCGTGCCTTGACGCTGCCGGCGATCTGGATCGCGCCTGCGAACAGCAGCAGCTTCTCGGTCAGGGTCGTCTTGCCCGCGTCGGGGTGGGAGATGATGGCAAAGGTGCGTCGCCGGGCGACTTCGTTGGCTATGGTCATCTGTACTGAATAGTCATGGAGAGCCCGGCACAGCCGGGCAGCGTCGGATTTTACTTGTTCACATGAACACCGGGCGCTCAGGCGCGCGCCGGATCGCGCCGGCTTCCGGCCGGAGCGTTGCCCGAGCGGGCCGGGCGTCCGGGCCGGCCCCCCTGGCCCGATCCGCGCGCGCCGCCGCGGCGGGCCGCTTCGCCCGGCGCGGCTCGCCGGGCCTGGCCCTGCGGACGGCCCGGAGCGCTGCCGCGTCGCGGCGGGCGCGGTTCGCGCTCTTCGGCGGCGAAGGATTCGGCGGCGCCGGCCGGCGGCGTCCAGCCCTCGATGGTGGTGCGATCGATGGGGCGCTTGATGAGCTTCTCAATGGCGTTCAGGTACTTGATCTCCGTCCTGTCGACGAGGGACAGGGCCGAGCCTTCGCTGCCGGCGCGGCCGGTGCGGCCGATGCGGTGCACGTAGTCTTCGGGCACATTGGGCAGCTCGAAGTTGACGACGTGGGGAAGCTGGTCGATGTCGATGCCGCGCGCCGCGATGTCGGTCGCCACCAGCACGGCCACCTTGCCTTCTTTGAAGCCGCTGAGCGCGCGAGTGCGGGCGGCCTGGCTCTTGTTGCCATGGATGGCGGCCGCCGTCAGGCCGTCCTTGACCAGCTTCTCGGCCAGGCGGTTGGCGCCGTGCTTGGTGCGGGTGAAGACCAGCACCTGGTGCCAGCCGCTTTCGCGGATGATGTGGCTGAGCAGATCGCGCTTGTGCGCCTGCTCGGTCATGACCAGGCTTTGCCTGACCAGCTCGGAGGCCGTGTTGCGGCGCGCGACCGAGATTTCGGCCGGATTGTCCAGCACGCCGCGCGCAAGTTCGCGGATCTCGTCCGAGAAAGTGGCCGAGAACAGCAGGTTCTGGCGCTGCTTGGGCAACAGGGCGAGGACGCGGCGGATGTCGCGGATGAAGCCCATGTCGAGCATGCGGTCGGCTTCGTCCAGGACGAGGATCTCGACGCCGGACAGGTCGACGGTTTTCTGCTGGGCGTGATCGAGCAGGCGGCCCGGCGTGGCGACGAGGATGTCGACCGGCTTGCGCAGGGCGCCGATCTGGGGATTGATGTTGACGCCGCCGAACATCACCATCGAGCGTATGGGCGTGTGCTTGCCGTAGGTGCGCACCGACTCTTCCACCTGGGCGGCGAGTTCGCGCGTGGGGGTCAGGATCAGGCAGCGCGGCCGACCGGCCTTGGCCTGGCGCAGGGGCGTCTCGAGCAGGCGATGAAGAATGGGCAGGGTAAAGCCGGCCGTCTTGCCGGTGCCGGTCTGCGCGGCGGCCAGCAGGTCGCCGCCCTTGAGCACTTGCGGGATGGCCTGGGCCTGGATGGGGGTGGGCGCGGTGTAGCCGGTCTCGGCGATGGCACGCAAAAGGGATTCGGCCAGCCCGAGGGCGGCAAAAGGAATTTGGGTATTCAAGAAGACAACTCCAGCGACAGCCTATCGCTCGAGTCGAGAGACACCAATCTAGGCGGACGGAAAAGTAATGAGGCCAAAACGAGGCCGGAAATGGCAAGGCGAGGAAGTACCGCTTGCTGCTGCGCGCTGATTGGTTGCGCGCGAAGCTGCCATTGTACTGTAACTGGCCGGTTCGCGCGTCGGCGCGGCATTTCTTTTTATTGACGCCGTTCATGCGCTTCTATACACTCCGATCATAATAAATTGGAATGGTGTTCTTTATAACAGAACATTCCGGGCAAAGGCGGCACTCATGGGCATGACGGCGTTCAAGCGCCGTCCAAAGGAGGGTGTATGAGCTGGAGTGAATGGAGGCGGCGCATCGCCGTGGCGATGATGGCGGCGATGGCGGCCTGGCCCGCCATGGGGCAGGAGCGACCCGATACTTCGCTGATGCAGTACAAGGGCCAGGACCGCGCCGCGCGGATCGAGGCCGCGGCCAGGCGCGAAGGCACGCTCACGCTCTACACCAGCCTGGCCGAAAAGAACATCCGCGCTCTGGTCGACCCCTTCGAGAAAAAGTACGGCATCAAGGTGGTGGTGTGGCGTTCGGGCCAGAGCCGGGTATTGCAGCGCATACTCACCGAGGCCAGCGCCGGCCGCCACGAGGTGGACGCGATACACATGGGCTCGCCCGAGCTCGAGGCCCTGCAGCGCGAGCGCATACTGCAGCCGGTGGATTCGCCCGTGTTCCAGCAGTTGTCCGAGGGCTCGGTGCCCGAGCATCGCGAGTGGGCCGCCACCATACTGCAGGTGTTCGTGCAGGCCTACAACACCGACAAGATCAAGAAAGAAGAACTGCCCGAAAGCTACCAGGACCTGCTCGATCCGAAGTGGAAGGGCAAGCTGGGCATCGAGGCCAAGGCCTGGCCCTGGTATGCCGCGCTGGTGCGTCGGCTGGGCGAAGAAAAAGGCGTCAGGCTCTTCGATGATCTGGTCGACCGGAACGGCATCTCGGTCCGCCATGGCACGTCGCTGCTGAACAATATGGTGGTGGCCGGCGAGGTGCCCCTGGCGCTGACGGTGTACAGCCACATGCCCCAGGCTTCCAAGGACAGGGGCGCGGCCATCGACTGGTTCACGCTGGACCCCACCATCGCCCGGGCCAACGGCGTGGCGATAGCCCGCCATGCCAAGCATCCCAACGCGGCCCTGCTGTTCTACGAATACATGCTGTCGGCGGACGGTGCGCAAAAGGAATTCGCCGCCATGGACTACGTGCCGACCAACGCCCGGCTGGATTCCCCGCTTCCCAATGTGAAGTTCGCTCTGGTCGATCCCGAAACCGTACTCGAGGAGGTGGACAAATGGACCCGGCTGTTCGACGAGACTTTTGTGAAGCGCACGGACTAGGAGTGAACGATGGAGCAGGCGCGCGCTGTCGCGAGCCCCATGTGCGGAGCGGGCAAGTGAAGGACGTGACGATGAAGCGGATCATACGGGTGGCGGGCGCCTGGCTGACGGCTGCGGTTCTGGCCGCGCCCGCAATGGCGCAGAACGAATCGTTGTTGCTGTACCAGGG
>Ga0180220_1002171_pt1 | contig 13099 bp, 7 predicted proteins | sample eDN5th37CBELigBY_FD_151335 | JGI IMG/M metagenome (GOLD analysis project Ga0180220, IMG submission 151335) | Enriched backyard soil microbial communities from Emeryville, California, USA - eDNA 5th pass 37_C BE-Lig BY (version 2) (version 2) | ecosystem: Environmental > Terrestrial > Soil >... | reverse complement strand
CAGCAGGGCCAGATTGGCGTCCTCGTCGGCCTTGGTGTCGTTGAGCGCGACGAGGAAATAGCCGTCGGCGATCTTGGCCGGAATGCCGATCAGCGGGCTGCCGGCCTCCTGTTCGGCCTTCTTCAGCGCGATGCGCAGCAAATTGTCGATGCCGCCGCCCTCGAAGCCGGCGGGTGTCAGGAAGATCATCTCGATGATGTGGCTGGCCGGCAGCGTCTCGTCGGCGTTGCGGCGGATGGTCATGCGAAGCTGCACATCCTTGCCCGGCACCTGCACCTCGCCGCGGATGGCAGGCTCCGGCGGCTCGTCGCCGCCCGGCGATTCCTGCACCAGCGACCACACCACATTGCCGGTCTCGGCCGAGCCCTGCGCCACGTTGGTGCGCTCCTCGTAATAGATCGCCTTCTGGCCGACGGCGACACCGGCCTGCCCGGCCTCGTTCTGCTGGCCGGATGGCGCGGGACCGGGAGCCTGGCCCGAATCGGGTGCCACCGCGGCTGGCGGCGTGGTCAGCGAAACCACGGACGAGCCCTCGCCGATCGAGCTGCCGCCGCCGGCCGGGCCGGGGTCGGTCTCATTGCCGTCCGGCAGCAGGCGCTGGGTGAACTTGGTGCTCTCCGATGCCTCCCCGCCATTGGCGGGCGCCGGGGCGGGCTCCGGCTGCGCCGGTTCGGCCGCCGCCGTGTCCTCGCTGGGCGGCGGCACCTTCACCGGTTTGACGACGACCGGCTTCGGCTCGCCGCTGCCGGAACCGAACAGGTCGCCGAAGGCGTCCTTGTTCAGCCAGATGCCGTAGCCGCCGCCGGCCACGACCAGCAGCGCCACGACGGCGGCGATCAGCCCCTTGTAGCTGCGGCGCTCACCCTCTTCGGCGTCGTCGAACGCCAGCTCCGGCCGCCGTTCCAGCGGGGCCGTCTCGGGCGGATGGTCGAACACGTCGTCCACATCCTCGGCCCGGGGTGCATCCTGCGGAGGAACCGCGCTGCCGGCCAGCGGGCGCTCCGGCACGGGCTGGGCAGGAAGGACGGGAGCGGGCCGGGGCGATGGCTCGCGCTCGGCCCCGGACGCCGTCGCGGCCGGCGATTGCGGCTTTTCCGCCGGCACGTCGACGGGCAGCGGCGCAACGGCGTGTTCCGCGAGCTTCGGCGCAGGCGGGCCGGCGACGGGCTCGACCTTGGGCGCGGGCGGCGCGAAGGCCGAGGGGGCGGTATGGGTCTGCTGGTTCTTGTTGCGGTCGATCGAGGAGAACAGGTTCTCCAGTTCCGCCAGCGGGTCGACGTCCGGTGCCGGCGGCGGCGCGTAGTCGCGCTCCACCGTGGCGATGGCGTCCTCCAGCATCTTCTTCTGGCGCTCGGCCACGGCGGCCGGCGGCGCGGGATCGAGCGCGGCCAGCTTGGCGGCGATCGTCGCGCGGGCCTTGTCGTAGACCTTGGCCCGGATTTCAGGCGTGGTGTCGCCGAGACCGCCGAGCGTCTTTTTCAGAACCGCAACGAAATCTGCCATGCTTCAGTCGACCTGTCCTTTTGCCGGGGGAGCATGGCGCGCGCTGCCATGCCCCGCCGAACGGGCATAGTTAGTCCTGAAACGGGTCGGTCACAAGTATCGTGTCGTCCCGCTCCGGGCTGGTTGAAAGCAGCGCCACGGGGGCGCCGATCAGTTCCTCGATATGACGCACATATTTGACGGCCTGCGCCGGAAGGTCGTTCCAGCTCCGGGCGCCGGCGGTGGTTTCCTTCCAGCCTTCCAGCGTCTCGTAGACCGGCTGCACGCGCGCCTGCGCGCCCTGGCTGGCCGGCAGATAGTCGATCAGTTCGCCGTCCAGCATGTAGCCGGTGCACACCTTGATCTCGTCCAGCCCGTCGAGCACGTCGAGCTTGGTGAGCGCGATGCCCTTGATACCGTTGACGGCCACCGCCTGGCGCACCAGCACCGCGTCGAACCAGCCGCAGCGGCGCTTGCGCCCGGTGACGACACCGAACTCATGGCCGCGCGTGCCGAGGAACTCGCCGATCTCGTTGACCTGCTCGGTCGGGAACGGCCCTTCGCCGACGCGCGTGGTGTAGGCCTTGGTGATGCCCAGCACATAGCTCAGCGCCCCCGGGCCGATGCCGGAGCCCGCCGCCGCCTGTCCCGCCACCGTGTTGGACGAGGTGACGAAGGGATAGGTGCCATGGTCGATGTCGAGCAGCGTGCCCTGCGCGCCCTCGAACAGGATGCGCTCGCCGGCCTTGCGGCTGTCGTCCAGCACCTTCCACACCCGGTCCATGTAGGGCAGCACGTTCTCGGCCACCGAGGTCAGCTCCTGCATGATCGTCTCATGCGCCACTTCCTCATGGCCAAGCCCCTTGCGCAACGCATTGTGATGCGTCAGCAGGCGATCCACCTTTGCCGGCAGCGTGTCCAGGTCCGCCAAATCCATCACCCTGATGCCGCGACGCCCGACCTTGTCCTCATAGGCCGGGCCGATGCCGCGCCGGGTCGTCCCGATCTTCGTTCCGGAATTGGAGGCCGCATCCTCGCGGAAGCCGTCCAGTTCCCTGTGCAGGGACAGGATAAGCGCGGTATTTTCGGCGATTTTCAGGCGCTCGGGCGTCACCTCCACGCCCTGGGCCCGCAGCTTTTCCACTTCTGCCACGAAAGCATGCGGATCGAAGACCACGCCATTGCCGATGATCGACAGCTTGCCCTTGCGCACCACGCCCGACGGCAGCAGCGACAGCTTGTAGACGTTGCCGTCGACGACGAGCGTATGTCCGGCATTGTGCCCGCCCTGAAAGCGCACCACCACATCGGCGCGCTCCGACAGCCAGTCCACGATCTTGCCCTTGCCTTCGTCGCCCCACTGCGAGCCGACGACCACCACATTGGCCATGTCTTCTTCCCTTCCATCGGGCCGCCACCTGGACGCGCCCGTAAAAACGACAGGCCTCTATAGCGTCCCGAAACGCCGCGCGCGACCTTTGTTTGCCGCTTGTGCGCCCCAGCGGCACAACAATTTTGGCTTCGGCGCGATTTATCTGCCATGAAGGCGCATTACAACTTCTGGAATGCACGCCCAAGCTCTCGCTCATGATGCAGAACCCGTATGTCCTTCTGGCGGCGACCACGCTGTTCTGGGCCGGCAATGCCATTGCCGGCAAGCTGGCGGTCGGCCATGTCTCGCCCATGTTCCTCACCGCCATGCGCTGGGGGCTGGTGCTGGCCATCCTCGCCATCGCCGGCCGCCGCGAGATCGTGAGGGACTGGGCGGTGCTGCGCGACCGCAAATGGTACCTGCTGGCCATGGGCGCCATCGGCTTCACGCTGTTCAGCGTCGCCCTCTACAGCGCCCTGCTCTACACCAGCGCCACCAATGTCAGCATCGAGCAGGGCGCGATACCGCTGCTGGTGTTCATCCTGTCCTATCTCCTGTTCGGCACCCGCAGCTCCGCGGCGCAGATCGCCGGCTTCCTCCTGTCCTTCACCGGCATCGTCGTCACCGCCACCCATGGCGAAGTGAAGCGGCTGCTCGAACTCGACGTGAATTTCGGCGATGCGCTGATGATCGTCGCCATCTTCACCTACGGCTTCTACACCGCCGCGCTGCGGCGCAAGCCGCAACTCAACTGGATGAGCCTGATGGTGGCGCTGTGCGCCGGCGCCGTTCTCGGCGCCCTGCCCTTCGTATGGGCCGAAGCCGCCGCGGGCGCGCTGATCCTGCCCGATGCGCGGGGGTGGGCGGTGATCGCCTATATCGTGCTGTTCCCGTCGCTGCTGGCGCAGATCATGTACATCAAGGGCGTCGAGCTGATCGGCGCCAATCGTGCCGGCCTGTTCATCAACCTGCTGCCGATCTGGGGCGCGCTGCTGGCGGTGACGATCCTCGGCGAGGATTTCGAAACCTATCACGCGGTCGCGCTGGCGCTGGTGCTGTCCGGCGTGCTGATCGCCGAATATGACGGACGCCGCAACGCCGCGCCCCTGCCCTGACAAAAAAAGCGGCCGGCTCTTCCGGGCCGACCGCGTCGTCTCACATACGTCTTATCTCTCACATGCCGTTGACGTCGAACTGCAGCCGCTTGGCCGAATCGATCGCCTGATGGGCGCGGACCTCTTCCAGCACGTTCTCCGGGAACGGCCCGTCCAGGTAGAGCAGCGCGATGGCATCGCCGCCCGGCCGGTTTCTGCCCAGCGCGAAGTTCGCGATGTTGACGTTGTTCTTGCCGCACAGCGTGCCCAAGAGGCCGATGATGCCCGGCGCATCGGCATTGGTGGTGTAGAGCATGTGCTGGCCGACCTCGGCATCGAGATTGATGCCCTTGATCTGGATGAAGCGCGGCTTGCCGTCGGAGAAGCAGGTGCCGGCGATGGCCCGCTCCCTGTGCTCGGTCTTGACCGTCAGCTTGATGTAGCCGTCGAACACGCCCGACTTGTCGCGCTTGACCTCGGCGACGATGATGCCGCGCTCCTTCACCATGATCGGCGCCGACACCATGTTGACGTCGGCCACCTGCGGACGGATCAGCCCGGCAAGGGCCGCGCTGATCAGCGCCTTGGTGTTCATCTGCGCGGTGGCGCCGTCGAACAGGATCTCGACCTCCTTGATCGGGTCCTCGGTGACCTGGCCGACGAAAGCGCCGAGCACCTCGGCGAGCTTGACGAACGGCTTCAGGCGCGGCGCCTCCTCGGCGGTGATCGACGGCATGTTGATGGCGTTGGAAACCGCGCCCTTGATGAGGTAGTCCGACATCTGCTCGGCCACCTGCAGGGCGACGTTTTCCTGCGCCTCGGAGGTCGAGGCGCCGAGGTGCGGCGTGCAGACCACGTTCTCGAACCCGAACAGCGCATTGTCCGTCGCCGGCTCGATTTCGAACACGTCGACGCCGGCGCCCGCCACCTTGCCGCTCTTCAGCCCCGCCACCAGGTCGGCCTCGACGACCAGGCCGCCGCGGGCGCAGTTGATGATGCGCACGCCGTCCTTCATCTTGGCGATCGCCTCTGCATTGATGATGCCCCGCGTCTTGTCGGTCAGCGGCGTGTGCAGGGTGATGAAGTCGGCGCGGGCGAACAGTTCGTCCAGCTCGACCTTCTCGACACCCAGTTCCTCGGCGCGGCTCTCGGACAGGAACGGATCGTAGGCCACGACATGCATCTTCAGCCCAACGGCGCGCGTCGCCACGATCGAGCCGATATTGCCGGCGCCGATGATGCCCAGCGTCTTGCTGGTGATCTCCACGCCCATGAAGCGGTTCTTCTCCCACTTGCCTTCATGGGTGGAGGCGTTGGCCTCCGGGATCTGGCGCGCCAGCGCGAACATCAGCGCGATCGCATGTTCCGCGGTGGTGATGGAATTGCCGAACGGCGTGTTCATCACGATGATGCCGCGGCGCGAGGCCGCCGGTATGTCGACATTGTCGACGCCGATGCCGGCGCGGCCGATGACCTTCAGGTTCGTCGCGGCGGCGATCAGCTTTTCGGTGACCTTGGTGGCCGAGCGGATGGCGAGGCCGTCATACTGGCCGATGACTTCGAGCAGCTTTTCCTTGTCCTTGCCGAGATCGGGCAGGTAGTCGACCTCGACGCCGCGATCCTTGAAGATCTGCACGGCGGTGGGGGAGAGTTTGTCGGAAACGAGTACACGGGGCATGGGTGTATCCTTGAATTGGGATGTCTGGCGCCGCCCCTCATCTGCCTGCCGGCATCTTCTCCCCGTGAATGACGGGGAGAAGAGAGATGGCCGCGACCTTGGCGGTCTCCCTCTCCCTGTTCTTCACGGGGAGAGGGTAAGGGTGAGGGGCTGAGTTAAGTCAGGCCGCTTTCTTCAGCGTCGCCTTCTGCTCGGCGAAGGCCCAGTCGAGCCACGGCATCAGCGCCTCGAGATCGGACGCCTCGACGGTCGCGCCGCACCAGATGCGCAGGCCGGGCGGGGCATCGCGATAATGGCCGATATCGTAGGCGACGCCTTGCTTGTCGAGAAGCGACACCAGCCCCTTGGCGAAGGCGGCCTGTCCGTCCGCATCAAGGGCGGCAATGTCGGGATCGACGATCGACAGGCACACCGAGGTGTTGGAGCGCGTCGCCGGATCGACGGCCAGATGGCCGAGCCAGCCGGCCTTTTCCACGAAACGGTCGACCGCCGCGAAATTGGCGTCGGCGCGGGCGACCAGCGCATCCAGCCCGCCGATCTCCTTGGCCCAGCGCAGCGCGTCGAGATAGTCCTCGACCGCCAGCATGGAGGGCGTGTTGATGGTCTCGCCCTTGAAGATGCCTTCGATCAGCTTGCCGCCCTTGGTCATGCGGAAGATCTTCGGCAGCGGCCAGGCCGGCACGTAGCTTTCCAGGCGCTCCACGGCGCGCGGCGACAGGATCAGCATGCCATGCGCGCCCTCGCCGCCCAGCACCTTCTGCCAGGAGAACGTCACGACATCGAGCTTGGCGAAATCGAGCCGCTGCGCGAAGGCGGCGGAGGTGGCATCGCAGATGGTCAAGCCCTGCCGGCCGGCGGGGATGAAATCGCCGTTGGGCACGCGCACGCCGGAAGTGGTGCCGTTCCAGGTGAAGACCACGTCGCGGTCGAAATCGATCTGCGCAAGGTCCGGCAATTCGCCATAGGGCGCCTCGAACCTGCGCACGTCGGGCAGTTTGAGCTGCTTGACCACATCGGTCACCCAGCCGGCGCCGAAGGATTCCCAGGCGACCATGTCGACGCCGCGCTGGCCGAGCAGCGACCACAGCGCCATCTCGACGGCGCCGGTGTCGGAAGCAGGCACGATGCCGATGCGGTAGTCGGCCGGCACCTGCAGGATTTCACGGGTGAGATCGATGGCCTCGGCCAGCTTGGACTTGCCGAGCTTGGCGCGATGCGAGCGCCCCAGCGCGGCATCGGTAAGCGCTTCGAGCGACCAACCGGGACGCTTCGCGCAGGGACCAGAGGAAAAACGGGGATTGGCCGGACGCTTGTCCGGCAGAGGCAGTGCGGTCATCGTGGTCTATCCTTCCAGATAGTAAGCCCCTCGTTGGGGAGGGGTGGCCCACGGACGGCGATATGCCCTCACGCTTCCGGCGTCAAGAGGAAAGTTTCTGTCGCTTGGGGGACAGGCCGATGCGGCGCGCAAACGAAAGGGGCGGACCGGAGCCCGCCCCTTTCGCAGTCGATGCGGGATGGATCCCTCACCACAGATCGTAGCGCAGGCCGACCTTGATCTGGTGGCTGTCGACGCCCTTGCGCACCACGCTTTCGTCGGCGCCGTCCAGTGCGAAATACTTGGCGTCCGGTGCGGACAGATACTGATAGCCCACGTCGAGCACCAGATTGTCCGTGATCTGGTAGGCCGCGCCGGCATTGAGCGAATAGGCGAAGGCATATTCGTTCCTGCGGCCATAGGCCGAGACATCGTTGCTCGGATCGTTCAAGTCCTGGTAGTCGAGAGACAGGCTGCTCCTCGTCTGCATCACGCCGATGCCGGCGCCGATATAGGGGGTGAGGCCGACATAGGTTCCCAGATCGACATAGCCGTTGACCATCGCCGTCCAGGCGCTGTTCTTCACGCGGGCAGTCGCGAATTCATCCGCCGTGGACAGGCCGACGTCGATCTTGTTGCCCGGCAGCCAGCCGACATTCACGTCGCCACGCAGATAGTCGTTGAAGTGGTAGCCGAAGCCGAGGCTGGCGAAGACCGGCTTTTCGCGCTCCGAATAGCTGATGTCCGGCGAGCCGAAATCGACATGCTTGTAGCTTTTTTCCGGCAGATAGGCGACGTCGCCGCGCAGATACCAGCCCGAGCCGACCTCGACCGGCACATATTCGGGCGCTTCCTCCACGAAGATCGGCGGATCGTAATCGGCCGCAAGGGCTCCTGTGGTCATCAGAGCGGCCGGTGCGGTCGCCAGCATCGTCGCGATGCAAGTCTTGAGCTTCATGTCACCAACTCCCGAGGTTGGCGCTGGTCGAGAAAAGGTAAACCCCAGCCGCCTTTCAAGGGAGCATTGTTAACCATGCCGGTTAAATGACCGTTAAGGCTAACAAGAAGTTAGCTGGCCTCCTGCGATGGAGCAATTCAGGTTCATGCGGAATTGCCCTCGTCCAGCCTCCTCCGTCTTGCAGTCTCTGTGAACGCCGTTGGTAACTCCGGCGCGCCCCTTTCCGCTTCCGGCAAGGTTATCGCGGCCATAGGCGATTGCCGCCCCCTTGCAGCCTGAACTGCCTGAAAAAAACAGTGCAACGCAAACGCCCGGCACGAGGCCGGGCGATCCTGCATGGCCAGTCGGCAAAACCGTTCAGGCGGCGCTGCGGACCTGCGAGATGACATGGACGATGTCGTCCACCACCGTCTCGACCAGATTGCGGTCGTCGCCCTCGGCCATGACGCGGATCAGCGGCTCGGTGCCGGAGGGCCGGATGACGAGGCGCCCGGTCTTGCCCAGCCGGTTGCGCGCTTCCTCGATGGCTTCCTTGACCTGGCTGTCCTCCAGCGGCGCGCCGCCGGAAATGCGCACGTTCTTCAGAAGCTGCGGCACCGGCTCGAACTTCTTCGCCACCTCGCTGACCGGCTTGTTCTGGCGCTTGATGCAGGCCAGGACCTGCAGCGCCGAGACCAGGCCGTCGCCGGTGGTGGAGAAGTCGGACAGAACGATGTGGCCGGACTGCTCGCCGCCGACATTGAGATTGTTGGCGCGCATGTGCTCGACCACATAGCGGTCGCCGACCTTGGTGCGGTGAAGCTGGAGCTTGAGCCCTTCGAGGAACCGTTCCAGCCCCAGATTGGACATCACGGTCGACACCACGCCGCCGCCGGCCAGGCGGCCGTTCTGGTGCCAGGATTCGGCGATCAGCGCCATGATCTGGTCGCCGTCGACGATCTCGCCGTTCTCGTCGACGATGACCACGCGGTCGGCATCGCCGTCGAGCGCGATGCCGATGTCGGCGCGCACCTCGTGCACCTTCTTCTGCAGTCCGGCCGGATGGGTCGAGCCGCATTCCTTGTTGATGTTGAAGCCGTTGGGGTCGTCGTTGATGGCGACGACCTCGGCGCCCAGTTCCCACAGCGCCGCCGGCGCCACCTTGTAGGCCGCGCCGTTGGCGCAGTCGACGACGATGCGCAGGCCCGCCAGCGACATGGACCGCGGCAGCGTGCGCTTGGCGAATTCGATGTAGCGGTCGTGCACGCCGTCGACGCGCTTGGCCCGGCCCAGCGCGTCCGGATCGGCCAGCGCCATGTCGACGCCGTCGTCGAGCAGCGCCTCGATGCGTTCCTCGATCTCGTCGGAAAGCTTGTAGCCGTCGGGGCCGAACAGCTTGATGCCGTTGTCCTGATAGGGATTGTGGGAGGCCGAGATCATGACGCCGATGTCGGCGCGCAGCGAGCGCACCAGCATGGCAACGGCCGGAGTCGGGATCGGGCCGAGCAGGAACACGTCCATGCCCGCCGCGCACAGGCCGGCGACCAGCGCGTTCTCGATCATGTAGCCGGAAAGGCGCGTGTCCTTGCCGAGCACGACGCGGTGGCGATGGCTGCCGCGCTGGAACGACAGGCCCGCCGCCATGCCGACGCGCATGGCGATCTCCGCCGTCATCGGAAACTTGTTGGCCCGTCCCCGGATACCGTCAGTGCCGAAATAACGTCCCATGAAATGCTTCCCTTGCCGACCGGACAGCGCCCCCGGAGCGCCGCAGTCTTTCAGATTTGCCTGACCCGTTTCGGGTCCCTGCAGTCCGCGGCCCGAAACCTATGCCGCTTTCGGGAGACAAGCCCTAATGCCACAACGGATACCGGGTCAGCCATCAATTTGTGCGCGCAATGGTCATCATCGGCGGGTAAACAGTTTGCTAAAATTGCAAACGCTTTCCTGCAATCACCCGATTTCCTGCTGTTTGCGCATCGTTTCCCGGCAAAAAATGGCGCTTTGTGGGCCATCGCCCAAAAACGGGAACGCCGCGCAGGGCGCGGCGTCCATCGATATCGCCCGGTCTTGTGGCGACTCAGCCCTGCGGCTGGGGCTCCATGCCGCCTTCCGGCTCGGACCCCTTCTTCTTGCCCTTGGCGGTACCGCCGGCCTTGGGAACGGCCGAGCCGCGGCTGGTCGGCGTGTCGTCGCCCAGGTCACGCGACGGCTTGTTGCCGGCCAGCAGTTCCTGGATCTCGTCGCCCGACAGGGTCTCGTATTCGAGCAGGCCTTCGGCCAGCGCGATCCAGTCCTTCTTCTTCTTGGTCAGGATCGACGTGGCGGTCGAATAGGCCTCGTCGATCAGGCGGCGCACCTCGGCGTCGATGAGTTGCGCCGTCTCCTCGGAGACGTTTTGCGTACGCGCCACCGAATGGCCGAGGAAAACCTCTTCCTGGTTCTCGCCATAGGCGACCTGGCCGAGCTTGTCGGAGAAGCCCCAGCGGGTGACCATGGCGCGCGCCAGCTTGGTGGCCTGCTCGATGTCGGAGGACGCGCCGGAGGTGATGTTCTCCTTGCCGAACTTGATTTCCTCGGCCACGCGGCCGCCCATCATGATGGCCAGGCGCGAGATCATGTATTTGTAGCTCATCGAGTAGCGGTCGCCCTCGGGGAGCTGCATGACCATGCCGAGCGCCCGGCCGCGCGGGATGATGGTCGCCTTGTGCAGCGGGTCGGCCGACGGCACGTTGAGCGCCAGGATGGCGTGGCCGGCCTCGTGATAGGCGGTCAGCTCCTTCTCGGCCTGGGTCATGGCCGAGGAGCGGCGCTCCGCGCCCATCATGATCTTGTCCTTGGCGTCCTCGAACTCGGCCATGGTGACGAGCCGCTTGTTGCGGCGCGCCGCCATCAGCGCGGCCTCGTTGACGAGGTTCATCAGGTCGGCGCCGGAGAAGCCCGGCGTGCCGCGCGCCAGCACCTTGAGATCGACATTGGGCGCCAGCGGCACGTTGCGGACATGGACCTTGAGGATCTTCTCGCGGCCGACGATGTCGGGATTCGGCACCACCACTTGGCGGTCGAAACGGCCGGGACGCAGCAGCGCCGGGTCCAGCACGTCGGGCCGGTTGGTGGCGGCGATCAGGATGATCGATTCGTTGGATTCGAAACCGTCCATCTCGACCAGCAACTGGTTCAGCGTCTGCTCGCGCTCGTCATTGCCGCCGCCGAGGCCGGCGCCGCGGTGACGGCCGACCGCGTCGATCTCGTCGATGAAGATGATGCAGGGCGAATTCTTCTTGGCCTGCTCGAACATGTCGCGCACGCGGCTGGCGCCGACGCCGACGAACATCTCGACGAAGTCCGAGCCCGAAATGGTGAAGAACGGCACATTGGCCTCGCCGGCAACCGAGCGCGCCAGCAAGGTCTTGCCGGTGCCGGGCGGGCCGACGAGCAGCACGCCGCGCGGAATCTTGCCGCCGAGGCGCTGGAACTTCTGCGGATCGCGCAGGAATTCCACGATCTCCTCAAGGTCCTGCTTGGCCTCGTCGACGCCGGCGACGTCGGCGAAGGTGACGCGGCCATGCGCCTCGGTGAGCAGCTTGGCCTTGGACTTGCCGAAGCCCATGGCGCGGCCCGATCCGGACTGCATCTGGCGCATGAAGAAAATCCACACGCCGAGGATCAGGATCATCGGCAGCCACGACAGCAGATAGCCGAACAGCGTGTTGGAACCGTCGGTTTCCGGGCGGGCATTGATGGTCACGCCCTTGGCCTCCAGCCGCGAAACCAGCGTCGGGTCGCCCGGCGAATAGGTCTGGAAGCCCGAGGCGCTGTCGCCAAAGGAGCCGCTGATGCGATCGCCGGCGATGGTCACGGACTTGACGCGACCCGACTGAACGTCCTGCAGGAACTGCGAATAAGGAATGTCGGTCGCGGCTCCGCGCGTCTGCGGCGTCTGGAACAGGTTGAAGAGAGCGATGAGCAGGACCGCTATGATCGCCCAGAGCGCAAGGTTGCGGTAGTTCGGATTCATCGATTGTCCTGTTGGCGGCCGTCGGGCACGCGTCGTTGAAAGGAGCCTTCGCCTAACATAGGTGGCCCATAACCCCTTGCCAAGCAAAAGCACGACAATCGGTTAAGGCCATGCCATGTCCTATCGTCGCGGGGCGCAAGGCGAAGACGGTTCCAGGGGCGGGTAAGGAATTGGCGCCGCGCCCGCCAACTGCGCCAGCGCCCGCGCCGGCTCGAGGTCGAAGCCGGGAAGGAAACGGGCGAAGGGCGCAACCACCGGCACGGTCGCAACCCCCGCGCCTTGCCGGCCAAGGCATCGGCCATCGCACCAGACGGCCGGTTCCGCGGCAAGGGCGGCGCGCGCGAGGCTTTCGGGCACCTGTCGCGGGAGCGCCCCTGTCGCCGGCAGGGCCTCCGTGCCGCCGGCAGGGGCGATCACCACTGAACCAGCGCTGTCGCGCAAAGTGATCCTGCGGCGGCCATCCCACAGAAAGCCGTCGACCGCCGGCATCGGCTCCGGCAGGCCGCGCGCCTCGCGCAGCAGGAAAATTGCGCCGCGCCTTGCGTCGACGAGCACCCGTGCGAGCGTCGCCCGGGACGAGGTTCCTTCCGCCAGTGCCGCGAGCAGCGCCTCGGCCCGCTCCGTATCGGCAAGCTGCGGCAGGCCGCCCACCGCGGCAAGCAGCAGACGCAGCGCATAGGCCGCGACCTCACGGTCCGGCTCCCCGACAAAGGCAGGTTGCAGATAGACCAGCCCGCTGATCGGCTGCGCGGCATGGCGGCGGATCAACCGTGCGGCCCGCGCGCCCAGATCGCATCGCTTGCGCGCCGCCTCGGCGGCCAGCCGCATGGCCGTGGCGAACCCTTCGCCATCGAGGGCGGCGCGCACCCGCGGTCGCTCATAGGTCCGGTCCTCGTTGGTCGGGTCGTCGATCCAGCCGACGCCCCTTTGCCGCAGCATGTCGCGCAATTGCGCGCGGCGAAGCCTGAGCAGCGGCCGCACGATCCAGACCTCGTCGTCATAGAGCGTGGCAGGCGCCATGCCGGCCAGCCCGCGCGCGTCTTCGCTGCGCTCCAGCCGCATGGCGACGGTCTCGGCCTGATCGTCGGCGGTGTGGCCGCTCACCACCATGCCGACGCCTTCCTCGCGCGCGACCGTGGCCAGCAGGCGATAGCGGGCCTCGCGCCCGGCGGCGGCAATGCCGGATCGCGGCTTCGGCCCGTC
>Ga0180220_1002169_pt1 | contig 13110 bp, 12 predicted proteins | sample eDN5th37CBELigBY_FD_151335 | JGI IMG/M metagenome (GOLD analysis project Ga0180220, IMG submission 151335) | Enriched backyard soil microbial communities from Emeryville, California, USA - eDNA 5th pass 37_C BE-Lig BY (version 2) (version 2) | ecosystem: Environmental > Terrestrial > Soil >... | reverse complement strand
CCTGGTCGCAGGCGGTGACCCGCGTGGTGCGCGAGGGCTTCGCGGGCTTTCCCGAGCGCTATGCCTCGGTGGACCATTTGCTGGGCCAGCATATCGAGGTGCTCGACGACGGAAGGATCCTGCATGCGGGCATTGCCGGCGGCGTCGACGAGCACGGCCAGCTGCTGGTCAGGACGGCGGGGGATATCGTGCGGGTGTCGGTGGGAGAGGTCTCCGTGCGGCCGCTGCCCGTGGACCGCAGCCTTTATCCTCCGAAGTCATGATGCTTCTCGTCGACGCGGGCAATACGCGCATCAAGCTGGACTGGATGGACGCCGGGAGCCCGGCCCGGGCCCGTTGCGTCCATGCATTCACGCCCAATGATCTGGAGGCGGCCCGCGATTGGCTGGCGGCGCTGCCCGCGCGGCCTTCGCATGTGCTGGGCGTCAATGTCGCGGGCGAAGCGGTCGCGGCGATGCTCGAATCCCTGCTTCAGCGGCCTATAGAGTGGATCCAGGCGGACGCATCGGCCCTGGGCGTGCGCAACGGCTATCGCGACCCGGCTCAACTCGGCGCCGACCGCTGGGCCGCCATGCTGGGCCTGGCCCGGCACGAGCGGGAACGCCGGTCGGCGGATTCAGGCAGCCCGGCGGGAAGCGCCATGGCGCCGCCGCGCGGACGGGCCTGCGCCTTGCTAGCGAACTTCGGCACGGCCACCACCATCGACACCTTGCAGCCGCTGTCGGTCGCATCGGTCCGAAGCGGCGCCGTGGACGAGGCCGCCTTCGAGTTTCCAGGCGGGCTGATACTGCCGGGGCCGGCCATGATGTTGTCGTCCCTGTCGGCGGGCACGGCCAACCTGCCCATGGGCGAAGGAGACGCCGCGCTGTACCCGACCCATACCCATCAGGCCATCGCCACGGGGGTGGCGGCGGCCCAGGCCGGCGCCGTGCTGCGCCAATGGATGGCGGGGCTCGAGCACAGCGGCGTGCCGCCCGAACTATATGTCTCGGGGGGCGGCTGGCCGGCGGTGCGGGACGAGACCCTGCGCCTGCTGGCCCGTGCCCGCGCCGGCCTGGGCCTGCCGGAGCAGGCGGCCCGCTGGCTGGATGCGCCGGTGCTGGACGGCCTGGCCTGCCTGGCCTTTGCCAGGTCCTGACCATCGTGTTGAAGAGGTATCCATCATGCGCTTGCTGCTTTTACTGATCGTTGCCGTGAACGTGGGCCTGTTCGCCTACGGCCAGGGTTTTTTCGGCGTTCCGCCCAGCCAGGAGGGGCGCTCGCCGGCACGGCTGTCCCAGCTCAACGCCGAGCGCATCGTCCTGGGCGAACCGGTGCTGTCCGCTCATGACAGGCGTTAACAGGCCCTTGGGAAATGTGCAGCTATTCAGGCGCCGCATGCCTCGGCGGACTCGGGCGGCCCGCCCGGCCGCGCAGGTACAATCATGAGCGCCTTTCCCTCAAGTTTTTCTTCAATCGACCGCTAAGCTATGAAACCTATTCGCAAAGCTGTATTTCCCGTGGCGGGAATGGGCACGCGCTTTCTGCCGGCCACCAAGGCCATGCCCAAAGAGATGTTGCCTGTTTTCGACAAGCCGCTGATACAGTATGCGGTCGAGGAAGCCATTGCGGCCGGGGTGACCGACCTAATCTTCATCACGGGGCGCAACAAGCGCGCCATCGAAGACCACTTCGACAGCGCCCCCGAGCTCGAAGCCGATCTGGCCGCCAAGAACAAGACCGAGCTGCTGCACGCCGTGCAGAACGTGATCCCTTCGTACGTCAACTGCATCTATACGCGGCAGCCCGCGCCGCTTGGGTTGGGCCACGCCGTGCTGTGCGCGGCGCCCATCGTGGGCAATGAGCCTTTCGTGGTGATTCTGGCCGACGACCTGATCGACGCCCAGATGCCGGTCACCCGCCAGCTCGTCGAAGCCGCGCACCAGCAGAACGGCAGCGTCCTGGGCATCAACAATGTCGAGCGCAGCCAGACCAACAAGTACGGCATCATTTCCGGCCCCCGCGTCAACGACAAGACCAGCCGGGTCGAAGGCATCGTCGAGAAGCCCTTGCCCGAGGACGCCCCCAGCACGCTGGCGGTGGTCGGCCGCTATGTGCTCGAGCCCGAAATCTTCGAGCACCTGCGCCAGACCCAGGCCGGCGTGGGCGGCGAGATCCAGCTCACGGACGGCATCGCGGGCCTGCTCAAGGCGCGCGACGTATTCGGCTACGAATACGAAGGCACCCGCTACGATTGCGGCAGCAAAGAGGGCTTCTATCGGGCCACGCTCGAGCTGGGCCGCAAGTACCACGGCATGTAGGGTTTTTCGGAACCCGCCCCCGGGTTCTTGGACGCGGGCCGCATGGCGCCCTTTGGTCCGGGCGCTTCAGGACGCCTACGCGGCTGCCAGCTCGTGCAGCCCGATGAGCACGCGCTCGACCGCGCCCGCATGTTGCTTGACCCAGCAGGCGCCGGCTTCTCCCATCCTGCCCAGCCGTTGCGGATCGTCCAGCAGCTGCAGCGCGAGCTGAACCGCGCTGGCGGCGTCGGGGGCGCGCAAGGCGGCGCCTTCCTGGATGGCATCGGCGGCGGCCTGCTCGAAGTTGCGCGTGTGCGGCCCCACGATGACGGGCAGCCCGACCGCGCAAGCCTCGATCAGATTCTGCCCGCCCAGGGGCGCAAAGCTGCCGGCGACGATGGCGATCTGGCTGGCGGCGTAGTAGCGCGTCATTTCGCCTATGCTGTCTCCCAGCAGCACCGCCGCGGTGGCGCAGGCCTTGATGTTGCGCGAGGCCGTGCCGTCGCCGCTGGCGAACTGGCTGCGGCGCACGAATGGAATGCCGGCCTTGGCAAGCAGGGCGGCCGCTTCGTCGAAACGCTGGGGGTGGCGCGGGATCAGGCAGAACAGGACTTCATCGGACAGATGATTGCCCAGGGCCGCCGCGCGCTTGAGCTGCTGCGCGATGGCATTGACGAAGAGCTCGTCCTCGCCCTCGCGCGTGCTGGCGATGGTGAGCATCTTGCGCGGCAGGGCTGCGGCGAAAGCCTTGCCGCGCGCTACTTCCTCCGCCGGCGGCGAGACGTCGAATTTGAAATTGCCCGATACCCGCACGGCGACGGCGCCCGCCTGTTCCAGGCGCTGCGCGTCCTGCAGGGTCTGGGCGTACACGGCCTGCAGGCTTTCGTAGGCCTCGCGCATGACCCGGCCGGCGCGCAGGCTCTGGCGCAGGGAGTGATCCGAGAAGCGGGCGCTGGCCAGGACCATGGGCATGCCCATGCGGCGCGCCGTGGCGATGATGTTGGGCCAGACTTCGCGCTCGATCATGACCCCCATGTAGGGCCTGTAATGAGCGAGAAAGCGCTGCACGCTGCCGGGAAAGTCGTAGGGCAGCCATTCCTGGACGAGGCGGCCCTCGGCGACGGCCTGGGCGAACATGCGTCCGGCTTCCGCGCGGCCGGTGGCCGTCATGTGGGTGAGCAGGACGATGCGCCCTTCGTCGAGCAGGGCCTGTATCAGCGGCTGGGCGGCGCGCGTTTCGCCCAGGCTTACGGCGTGGACCCAAACCGGCCGGCGCTGGGGCGCGGCCTTGGCGTAGCGTCCGAAGCGCGGGCCCGACATGACTTCCCATCGGCCGCCGGCGCGCCGGGCGCGCAGGCCCATCCAGACGAGCAGCGCAGGTGCCAGCAAGGTGACGCAGGCGGTGTAGGCGAAGCGATTCACGTCGACAGGCCCTGGCCGGCGGAGGACTGCCCGGTGAGCGGAGCCGGCTTGCTGTAGTCGAGCGCCTGTTCGACGGCGCTGAGGACGGTTTGCGCCGAGGGGGCGTTGCCCCGCTCGCCTAGGCTGGCCGTATAGGCCGCGCCCTGCAGCGGCGTGCGCACCGGGGTAGAAGCTTTGTAGATGCCGATGGTCGGCCGGCCCAGGCCCGCCGAAAGATGGGTGAGGCCGCTGTCCAGCCCCACCATGATGCGGGCGCGGGCCACGACCCTGGCGATGTCGGTCAGGTTCATGCGCGGCAGCACCTCGGCGCCATGCCGGCCGGCGATCAAGGCCTGGCCGCGGGCGGCCTCGGCCTCGTTGCCGGCGAGCAGCTTCAGATCAAGCCCGTGCTCCTGCAGCCGGTCGAATACGGCGTGCCAGTCTTCGGCCGGCCAGAGTTTGTCCGGCCGGCTGGCCGAGGGCATGATGATGGCGTAGGGTTCGATGGGCTGTCCGTCGGTGAAGGCCTGCAGGCCGAAATCGGGCGGCCCCTCGTACTGGTAGCCGAAGGTCGCGGCGGCCAGTTCGCGCTGGCGCGTGACGGCCGGCTGCCAGAACTTGACCGTATGCTTGACGTCGTAGAAAAACGACGCCAGCGGTTCGCGCGCCGACTTGCGGTCCAGGCCATGGCGCAGGCCGCGGGTCTGGCGCACCACCCACACGGATTTCATCAGTGCCTGCATGTCCAGCACGACGTCGTATTGGCGCGATCTGAGGGTTTCGCGCAGCGCCGCCCGCTCGTTGCGCGACTGGCGCGACCACCAGTGCTTGCGCCAGCGGCGGTGCGCCACCGTGATCACCTCGTTGACGGCGGGGTGCCAGGCGGGGATCTCGGCGAAATTCTCTTCGACCACCCAGTCGATGCGCGCATGCGGAACGTGCCGCGCGATATCCGAAATGGCCGGCAGCATGTGGACGAGATCGCCCAGCGAGGATGATCGAACGATGAGGATTTTCGTTGTCATGGCGCGATTATAAAGAGAACGGCACGGACGGGCCGATGCCGGAATAAACCGGAGCCGCCGGGGCGGTACACTGCGGGTCTGTCCTCAACAATATTTCGGCCCCGCTTCGCTTCGCCGCGGAACGCGGCCGGTCCAGCAATATGGCATCGAATATTCTCGTCACAGGCGGCGCCGGCTTCATCGGCAGCCATACGGTGGTCGCGCTGCAGCAGGCCGGCCATCGCGTGCTCGTTCTGGACAATCTGTGCAACAGCAGCGCCGACGTCATCGACCGCGTCGCCCGCATCACAGGCGCCCGTCCCGGTTTCGTCGAGGGCGACATCCGCGACCCCGATATGCTGAAGCGCCTGTTCGCCGACCACGACATTGACGCCGTGCTGCATTTCGCGGGGCTCAAGGCGGTGGGCGAGTCCACCCGCCTGCCGCTGTCTTACTACGACAACAATGTCCATGGCAGTGTATGCCTGCTGCAGGCCATGCGCGAGGCGGGTGTGCGCACCTTCGTGTTTTCGTCGTCCGCCACCGTATACGGCGACCCGCAGCAGCTGCCGCTGGTCGAGTCGCATCCGCGCTCGGCAACCAATCCCTATGGCCACAGCAAGCTCGTGGTCGAGGACATTCTCGAAAGCGTGCACCGGTCCGAACCGGGCTGGCGCATCGCGCGCCTGCGCTACTTCAATCCGGTGGGGGCGCATCCCAGCGGCCTCATCGGCGAGGCGCCGCAGGGCGTGCCCAACAACCTCATGCCCTATGTGGCCCAGGTGGCCTCGGGGCAGCGCCCGCGCCTGCAGGTGTTCGGCAACGACTACGACACGCCGGACGGCACCGGGGTGCGCGACTACATCCACGTCATGGACCTGGCCGAAGGGCACGTGGCGGCGCTGCGGCATTGCCTGCAATCCGAGGGCGACATGCTGACGGTCAACCTGGGCACGGGCACCGGCTATTCGGTGCTGCAGATGATCGAGGCCTTCGAGGCGGCCAGCGGAAGGGAAATCGCCTACGAGGTGGTGGAAAGGCGCCCCGGCGACATCGCCGCATGCTGGGCCGACACCACGCTGGCCTGGCGCGCCCTGGGGTGGCGGGCCGAAAAAGGCATCGCCGACATGTGCCGCGACGCCTGGCGCTGGGAAAGCGGGCGTTTGGAATAGGCGAGCCGGCGCCTGCAGATATTCACGGCGGACGCCCACAGCGTACCGGCATGGCGGCGCCCGCCCGCCGCTGAAGCGCTTACTGCACGCTGTCGGCCGCGTTGATTGCCGCCAGCGCCCCCGCGACGCGGTTTTCGAGCAGGCTTTGCAGCGCGGCGGTGATGCAGCGGGTGAACTCCATGTCCTGAGGCAGCGAGGCGCCGAACACGGCCTCGACCTGCAGCACCGCATCGACCAGATCGTGCGGGCTGGCCCGGCGTCCGCCGGCCTTGTCGACGGCGGCCAGCAGTTCGTCGCGCAGTGGATCGTTAACGAACAGTTCTTCGAGGCGCTCGTTCAGGCCCGTGAGGCAGCGTATCCAGGCCGCGACGACCAGGGCGTGGCGGTCGATGGGCAGGCCGTGGGCGAGGCGGGCCTGCATGGGCTGGATGATGCTGCCGGGCAGGACCAGGGTGCCGTCCATGGCCGATTGGGAAATGGAGCGCTCGACGGCGCTGTTGGTGAAGCGGCGCAGCAGGCGCGCCTTGTAGTCCTGCCAGCCGGGCTTGGCCAGCCGCGGCAGGGTGGCCGCCGCGTCGACCATCAGGTCGTCGATGAAGCGCGCCATGTCGGCCAGCTGCATGGCTTCGTGCGTGGTCCGGTATCCGGCCGCGCTGCCCAGGTAGGCCAGCGCGCATTGCGCGCCGCCCAGCAGGCGCTCGTGCATCTGCTCGTAGGGCAGGACGTGGGCGGTGAGGACCGCGCCCGCCTCTTCCCACGGCGGCCTGCCGGCGGAGAACCAGTCCTGGATGACCCATTGCGAGAAGGGCTCGGTGACGACCGGCGCCGCGTCGTGCAGGCCCAGCAGCGTTTCGACCTGAGCCAGGTCGCCGGCCCGCGCCGGCGGGGTGTCGCGGTCGACCAGCGAGCAGGGGCAGGCGTAGCGGTCGAGGAAGTGCTGCAGCAGATCATGGTCGCCCAGGTCGCGCTGCACGCGCTCGATGTAGTGCTCTAGCACGCGTTGCAGCACTTTGCCGTTGGCGGCCATGTTGTCGCAGCTGAGCAGGGTGAAGGGCGCAAGGCCCAGCCGCTTGCGCTGGTATATGGCCCAGGCCAGCAGGCCGATGGCGGTGCCGGCGTTCTGGGGCGAATTCAGGTCCAGCCGGATGTCGGGATCGTCCACGTCGAGGGCGTCGTGCACGGCATCGTAGCAGTATCCCCTTTGCGTGATGGTCAGCGTGACGATCTGGGTCTGTGGCGACGTCAGGGCGTCGAGCACGACCTGGCGTTCGTCCCGCAGGCAGGCGCTGCGGGCGATGCTGCCGATGATGCGCGCTTCGAGCTTGTCGTCGTCGCGCACCAGCAGGGTGTAGAGATTGTCTTGCGGCCCCAGCGCCTGGGCCAGGGCGGCGTTGCGCAGGCTGACGCTGAGGATGCCCCAGAGCGCTTCGCCGGCCTGCATGGCGTCGTCGGTGTAGACGGCCTGATGGCTGCGGTGGAAGGCGCCGGCGCCCAGATGGACGATGCGCGTGGGCAGGGCGTCGCGCGGATAGCCGGGGCGCGCGATGTGACCGGGTACCGCTTGCAGGCTTGCACTGGAGAGTCGTTCCATGGCGTCGGCTCCATACCGATAAGGGGGCGGTTTATGTTGGGGTTTATGTTGGGGTTTATGTTGATATCGACCGGCCCTGGGGTAGACCCCTATTATGAGACGGCTTACGGGGCAAGGCAAACGGTCGGGCCGCGTTCGGTCGGGCTCCGTTCGGCCGCGCCGCGCCGGTTTAGCCGCTTTGGGCGAACGGCGTTAAAATGAGCGCTGGCCGCGCGCCTCGTGTCGTGCTTGTCGGTGCCGGCCATTCCATTATGCGGCTGCCCGGCGCGGCCGCTTGTTGAACGCGAAGCCGCCGGTTTCGCACCTCGGGAACAGGTAATGACTACACCCCTCGATCGGCCCGCCGCCCACGAAGCGGCAGGCGCTGCACCTGGCTACGATCCGAGCCAGAAACAGAAGTCGCAAGCCAAGACCTCGCGCATTCCCATCAAGATCATTCCCGCCGAGCGGCTCAAGAAGCCCGAGTGGATCCGCGTCAAGGCGGCCTCGCCCGGTTCGCGCTTCTACGACATCAAGCGCATTTTGCGCGAGCACAATCTGCATACCGTCTGTGAAGAGGCCTCGTGTCCCAACATCGGAGAATGCTTCGGCAAGGGTACGGCCACTTTCATGATCATGGGCGATAAATGCACCCGCCGCTGTCCCTTCTGTGACGTCGGCCACGGCCGGCCCGATCCCCTCGACGTCGACGAGCCGCTCAACCTGGCGCGCACCATCGCCGCGCTCAAGCTTTCGTATGTGGTCATCACCTCGGTCGACCGCGACGATCTGCGCGACGGCGGCGCCGCGCACTTTGTCGAGTGCATCCAGAAGGTGCGCGAGCTGTCGCCCTCGACCCGCATCGAGGTGCTGGTGCCCGACTTCCGCGGCCGTCTCGACCGCGCGCTGGCCATACTCAACGGCGGCCCGCCCGACGTCATGAACCACAATCTTGAAACCGTGCCGCGCCTGTACAAGCAGGCCCGTCCCGGCTCCGACTACCAGCATTCGCTCAAGCTGCTGTCCGAATTCAAGGCGCTGCACCCCGACGTGCCGACCAAATCGGGGCTGATGCTGGGCCTGGGCGAAACCGACGAGGAAATCCTCGAGGTCATGCGCGACCTGCGCGCCCACAACGTCGACATGCTTACCATCGGCCAGTACCTGCAGCCTTCCGAGCACCACCTGCCCGTGCTGCGCTACGTGCATCCCGACACCTTCGCCATGTTCGAGCGCGAAGCCTACGACATGGGCTTCACCCATGCGGCCGTGGGCGCCATGGTGCGTTCCTCTTACCATGCCGACGAGCAGGCGCACGCCGCGGGAGTCGACGCGCTGTAACTCGGCCGCGCCGCCTTGCGGCGGCGCGCCGTCCGGCGTTCCGCCGGGTTCTAGTGGTTGTAGTCGTCCTCGAGCTGCCGCGGCTCGAAGCCCTCGGCGCCGGGGGCGGGCTCTTTGGGCCGCGATATCACACGTTTCTGAAACAGCATGTTCATGAACATGTACATGGGCTTGGTCTTGATGACCAGGGCCCGGGCCGGCTTTTTCGGGTCGGCGTTGAAATGCTGGTGCACGCAGTTGCTGTGCACGATGGCCACGTCGCCCGCCTTCCAGTCGTAGCGGATGCCGTCATGGATTTCATAGCCCACGCCATCCAGAATGTAGAAGGCCGCCTCGTTCACGTGGCCATGCTTGCCGTTGCGCCCGCCCGGCGCGTATTCCTCCAGATGGATGTGCAGCGTCTGCGTGAGCCCGTCGGGCGGTTCGACATAATGGCGGCTGAATGACTGCGGCCCGTCCTTGAGCTTGATCGTGGCGCCCTTGATGACGCGGGGCGCGGATCTCAGGCGTTCGAGCTCGTCCTTCAGGCTGTATTCGCCGGCGATGGCGCGCAGGAAAGTGCGGTCCTTGGTGCTGAAGTGGTGCGATTCATCGGCCATGTCTCTTCCTCGTTTCGTAGGCTGCGCAAGGCGGCGCTGGAACGCCGCCCGCGCAGGTTCAACCTTGCTTCGAAGCGGCCTGATCCTTCAGGAACAGGTCTTCCCATATGGCTTGCCACTTCCGGGCCTCGTCCAGCACGATGACCGGGTCGATCATTTTGTAGGGAAACTTGTTGAGCGGGCTGTCGACGGCATTGCTGGAGGGAACGCGATTGCGGGCCTTGATGAGCTCCTGCCCTTCCCGGGACAGCATGAAGTCGGTGAACAGCAGCGCGGCATGGGGATGGGGCGCGTGCGCGGCGATGCCGATGGCGTTGGGGCGTCCGAAAGTGGGCGCCAACGGCTTCCAGCCCACCGGCGCGCCTTTCAGGCGCAGGCGCTCCACATTCTGGTTGTAGACCGTGGCGGCCATGGGCATTTCGCCCGCGGCCAGCAGTTCGGCGATCAATGTGTGGCCGGTGCGTATCTGCGGCTTGGTGGCGGCCAGCTTGCGAAAGTACTCCAGCCCCTTTTCTTCGCCCATGTTCTTGACGACGGCCGCGAACCAGTCGCTGTCGCCGGCTTCGATGGCGACCTTGCCGTGCCAGCGCGGGTCGAGCAGGTCGTCGTAGCTGCCGGGCACTTCGTCTTCCTTGACCAGGTCGGTGTTGTAGCCCAGTACGAAGAAGTTGAAGCGATCGGCCACGTAATGCCGATGTTCGGGAAAGGCGACGTCGGGTATGTCCTTGAAATGCGGGCTGAAGAAGGGGGTAAGAATTTGCTCGCGGTACAGGGCTTCCATTTCAGGGCCGTTGGTTTCGATGACGTCCGGCGAATAGCGGCCCGCACGCGCTTCGGTGACTGCGCGATTGAGCACTTTCTCGCTGCCCGCCCGCCACAGGGTGACCTTGACGCCCGGATACTTCTTTTCGAACGCCTCGGTGATGGGCACGGAGTCTTTCAGGTTCAGCGAGGTATAGATGACGACGGTGCCCTCTTTGCGGGCGCCCTCGAGCAGGCGCTGTTCGCGGTCCTGGCCTTCATAAGACAGGACCGCCCCGACTTCGTCGGGCGTGGGCCGGGCATGGGAGGCATGGAGGGAAAGCACAGCGCACAGGCTGAACAACATGAAGCTTTGGAACAGGTACAGCGGTCGTTTTTTCATTGCTTGTCTCCTGTAAGCCGCGTGGCATCATTGATTTTATTCCTTTATATGGAACATTGATCTATATAAAGGCACAAACGAATGTAGTCCTGGCCGTGTTCCCAGTCAACAAGAAATTGGCGCGGCGCTTCCTTTTCGACGGGGGATGGGCGCGCCGCCCGGTTCTTTCCGTATTGACAGACGGTTTTCTTCGGTGCTATCTTATCCCTATATAGGAACGCCGTTCTTTATAACGGAACAACGAAGGTCCAGCCCCTCGCCCGCAATAGGCGGCGCTCCTGCCAAAGGGATTTTCATTATTGCCGCGAGGAGAACAAGCATGGCAACAAAACAGGAACAGAACGAACTGCTGACGCGCACGGGGCCGGGCACGGCGATGGGTGAACTGTTTCGCCGCTACTGGCTACCGGCGCTGCTGTCCGAGGAGCTTCCCGAGCCGGACTGTGCGCCGGTGCGGGTGCAGTTGCTGTCCGAACGCCTGCTGGCGTTTCGCGACAGCAGCGGGCGCCTGGGCCTGGTGGACGAGTTCTGCGCGCACCGTGGCGTGTCGCTCTGGTTCGGGCGCAACGAAGAGGACGGCCTGCGCTGCCCCTACCATGGGTGGAAGTACGACGTGACAGGCCAATGCGTGGACGTGCCTTCGGAGCCGGTTGAAAACGGCTATGCCACGCGCATCAAGCTCAAGTCCTATCCGCTGATCGAGCGCGGCGGCGTGCTGTGGACCTATATGGGCCCGCCCGAACTGCAGCCCGAACCGCCCGAGTTCGAGTTCTGCACCGTAGCGCCCGAGCGCAGCTACGTCTCCAAGCGCTTCCAGGACTGCAACTATCTGCAGGCCATGGAAGGCGGCATCGATTCCAGCCACGTGTCCTTCCTGCACAGCGGCGCGCTCAACCACGATCCGCTTTTCAAGGGCGCCAAGGGCAACCAGTACAACCTGGGCGACTACAAGGTCAAGTTCGAAGTGGTCGAATCGAAGGGCGGCCTGCTGATCGGCGCGCGCCGCAACGCCGAGAACGGCAATTACTACTGGCGCATCACACAGTGGGTCATGCCCTGCTTCACCGCCATTCCGCCGCGCGGCGACCATCCCATCCACGGCCATTTCTGGATTCCCATCGACGACGAGACCTGCTGGGCCTGGAGCTACGACTACCACCCCACCCGCGCCTTGACGCCGGAAGAACGCAAGGCGATGGAAGACGGCAAGGGCATCCACGTCAAGCTGATACCCGGCACCTATATTCCCGCGCAGAACAAGGACAACGATTACCTGATGGACCGCGCCGCCCAGAAGGCCGGCACCACCTATAGCGGCATCGAAGGCATAGGCATCCAGGACGCCTCGCTGCAGGAAAGCATGGGTGCCATCGTCGATCGCAGCAAAGAAAACCTGGTGGCGACGGACAGCGGCATCATCATGGCGCGGCACCGCCTGCGCAAGGCGGCGATGGAGCTGCAAAAGGGCATCCAGCCGCCGGGCCGCGATCTGGACGAGCAGAAGGTGCGCTCGGCTTCGATCGTGCTGCCGCCCGACGCGGTGTTCAAAGAGGCCGCCAAGGAAGCGCTCATCGCCAAGCCGGACGTGCCGGCGGCCTCGGTGTAGGCCGCGACAAAAATGGGTTGGGCCGCCGTCATGCCGGCTCTCCGTTGGTGCTGTCCTACCAGCCGGCATGATGCGATTTTTTTGCAGCGCATAAAAATGCCTGGCCCGCCGCACTCCCCAGGCCGGCCATGCCGCTATTTCATAATGTGCCGTCATAGCGCCTGGCGTTCCGCATAGAGGTATGTTACACTGCACTGCACAATTCCCTTGTACAGTTAGGAGTAGCATATGTCCGTCGTTACCATCGACGACAACGCCGGCGTGTCCCGGGGCAAGGCGACCAGCCTGGCTTCGCTCGCAGCCGCTCTTTTGGCCTTGATCGGCAAAGAATTCAAGCATGCTTTCAGCCATGGCGAGCCCATGGGCATCATTCAATCCCAGCTGGCGGCCAAATCGGGCAATGCCATCGTCTACGAGTGCGACAGCTGGCTGGGCTGGACGCGCAAAGATCTCGACTGAACCATCGCGGCCGCGGGCGCCGCGGGGCGAGTCAGGAGCTTTCCCATTCATGCCCATGCAAATGGGTGTGCTCGCCGCTGCCGTGGCGGTGACGGTGCCGATGCGCGAGATTGCAGCGTTCCAGCAATTGCATGTCGCGCATCGCGGGGCCGACGGGTCCGTCGTAAGCCAATTGCCCGTTCTCGCCCAATACCAGGCAGCGTGAACCGAACTCCGCCGCCATCGACAGATTGTGGGTGCTGACCACCACGGTTGCCGTTGTATCCAGCAGAAAGTCCACCAGCCAGCCCACCGAGCGCGGGTCCAGGCTTGCCGAAGGCTCGTCCATCAGAATGACTTTGGGTTCCAGTATCAGTATGCTGGCCAGCGCCACCTTCTGTTTCTGGCCGCCCGACAGCGTGAACGGGGCTTGGTCCAGGATGGGCCGCAGACCCAACTGATCGGCCCAGTAGGCCACGCGCTCGTCCGTGTTCTTCCAGCCTAGGCGCTGCGGGCCGTAGGCGATTTCGTCACGCACCGTGGGGTTGAACAGCAT
>Ga0180220_1002168_pt1 | contig 13111 bp, 12 predicted proteins | sample eDN5th37CBELigBY_FD_151335 | JGI IMG/M metagenome (GOLD analysis project Ga0180220, IMG submission 151335) | Enriched backyard soil microbial communities from Emeryville, California, USA - eDNA 5th pass 37_C BE-Lig BY (version 2) (version 2) | ecosystem: Environmental > Terrestrial > Soil >... | reverse complement strand
CCTCGGCTCGGCGGACGGGCGGCGGGTGTTCGAGAGCGCCATCCGGAGCTTGGCCGCCTGAGCCGGCTCAGGCCAAGGCGCACTGCGGTGGGGCCGCTCACGTGACAGTCGACACCAGCCAGACGATCACGATCGCCGGCTCGCCGTGGAAGATGTGGGGCCTGTTCCTGCTTGGCATCGTCATGACGGCGCTCTCGCTGGCCGTCGCGCTGTCGGCGTTTCCGGGAAAGCCGGTGGGCCTCGTCGGGCGGGGCGCCGGGGTGATCGGCACGTTGTTCTTCGGGTTCTGCACGGTCATGATCCTGTGGCGCGCGATCACGGCGACCGGGCCGGTCGTGATGCTCAGCCCGACCGGCATCCGCGACGTCCGCCTGTCGGCGCAGGAATTGCCGTGGCGGGCTATCCGGGGCATATCGACTTGGTCACATCAGGGACAGCAGATCATGGTGCTCGCGGTCGATCCCGAGATCGAGGCCGGGCTCGAGCTCTCCGCTATCGCGCGCATGACGCGTGGCGCGAACCGAGCGCTCGGCGCCGACGGCCTGTGCATCGGCGCGCAGGAGCTGAAGATCCGGTACGACGACCTGCTCGCGTTGACGGCAGCCTACGCCGCAGCGCATGGCGGAAGCGCCTAAAGCCTGTTCACGCGGGTGGACGCGGTGGAATGGGTCTTCTACCGGTGCCCACGAATTCCCGACGGCGCGCAGCGTGCCGATCCGGATCTCCCGTATACCGTTCGTGTGAGAGCCCGTGTGCGCACCTCTCGGTGCGCTTGTCCGGGGAAGCGGGAGGTGTCGAGGTTTGATTGCCTCCGACGTTTCAGCGTCACTCCGCCCGGGCGCGGCGTGAGGCGTCGAAGGCGATGAGCAGGATCACGCTCCAGAGCCCGAAAGCGCACATGAACCACGGCTGCCATACCCCCCAACTGAACGACGCCAGGACCATCGTCGAGGCGAAGCTGGCGAAGGCGAAGGATTGGTCCATGGCAGGCAGGCGCATCATCGCGCGCAATGCCGTAAGGCCCACGACAAGCAGAAGCATCGCGCCGATGGCACCAAGCTCGAACCATGTCTGCATGAAGACGTTGTGGGCATGGCGCCCGGTGCGCTGGGCGTAGGTGTCGCCGGGCTCGCGGGGCGCATTCGGGGCCGCCCGCTGGTCGAGGGGCTTGGTCGATTCGATGCCGATGCCGAAGACGGGCGACTCGACCATCCGATCGGCCGTCACATTCCACAGCACGATACGGTTGCGGGCGCTCTCCGGCAGCCAGTCGACCCGGTGCAGGCCCCTTTCATGGGCGAAATTCGCTGCCGGAACGACCAGCAGCGTCGCGGCCAGCCAGCCCGCGATGACGAGACTGCGCGTGACAGCCCGAGCGAGGAGGATCCCGACGAACACCAGACATGCGACCGGCAGGGCGATCATCGACGTCTCGTGGTCCGAGTGGAAGGTGGCGATGGCGCTGAGGATCAGCAGAACTGCGCCTGCCAGCCAGGCCTTGCCCTGCGGCATGCGAGACTTCAGCAGCAGCAATGTCGGCCAGAGAATGAGATTGAGAAAGGCGAGATTGCGGTTGAGCGTGTAGAGGTTGATGTTCGTCACCCAGCCGTCGGCGACGTCCATGTGCTTCGGGGCCGGCTGCAATATGGGTATGCAGGAGACGACAAAGCGGCGGATGGGCTGATCGAACGCCGTCTCGATCGTAAGGAACAGGGCCGCGATCGATGCCGCGTAGACGATCGCAAGCTGCAGGCGGTCCGCGTCCTCGTCGGCCAATATGGGGAGCACCCTCGCTACGGCCAGTCCCATGGCCACGATGAGAGCCAGCAGCAGGGCGCGGCTGAGGCCCGTCAACGGCACCACCGACCACATCGAGTTCAGCGCGAGATAACCGCAGAGCACGGCAAAGGCGAGAACCAGATGGGGCAGGGGACGCCACGCGACGGTGCGCGCCGTCGCGGCACCGAGTGCCACGATCGTCCCTCCGAGCAGCAGCAGCATGAACGGCGTCGAGCGCGGTGCAGCGGCCGCGACAACAACTGCAATGATCGCAATCACCGGAGCCAGCGACGAGCGCTTGGCCTCCGATCGGACCGGGTCTCGGGGCGTGTCGTTCTGCACGTGGATCGTGGTCCCGAATTGAGAGACAATATGATTTGAAGCTATGCCTGAACACGCTCTGGCGACTGCTTTGGCGCTGCCATCAGTGCGCAACCGTTACACAAGGATCTTGGCGAGAGCGTATCACCGATTGCCTCATTCCGGACCTTGATGCTGTTGTGGGACCGAGATGTGAAAATGCGGCGACTCGGTACCATGCACAACTTGCCGCCACGGTAGCGAGCGGCTCCTGAGGGGTCAAATCCCCTCACGACGCATCCCCAGGGAGATCGAATTCGTGTTGAATCCCAGTTTGTTCGATGCTGACGAGATCATTGAGGGCCTGCTGCCGTGGGTGCGCTGCGAAAGCCCTACCGGTGATGTCGCGGCTGTCAACCGCATGATGGATCTGGCTGCTTGTGCGCTCGAGCGGCTCGGCGCGAGGATCGAGCGCACGCCCGGCAAGGACGGCTTCGGCGACATCGTGACCGGGCGGCTGAGCGGTGGCGAGGCGACCAACTCGGGCGGCATCCTCATCCTGTCGCACCTCGATACGGTGCACATGCCGGGGACACTCCAGGGACGGCTGACGCTCCGGCGCGATGGCGACCGCTACTACGGCCCTGGCATCTACGACATGAAGGGCGGTGTCCGCATCGCAATGCACGCGCTCGAGGTGCTGCGGCGCGCGGGCGTTGCGACGCGCCTGCCGGTGTCCTTCATGCTGGTGCCCGACGAGGAGGTCGGAAGCCCGTCGTCGCGCGAGGCCATCGAGGCGGAGGCGAAGCGGCACAAGTACGTTCTCGTCACCGAGCCCTGCAAGAACGGAGTGGTGGTGACGGGGAGATTCGCCTTCCAGCGATTCTGGGTGACGGTGCACGGCCGGCCGGCCCACGCCGGCGCCAACAACCGGCTCGGGCGGAGCGCGATACGGGCCATGGCGCAGATCGTCGAGCGCATCGAGGGCATGACCGACTTCGAGCGCGGCATGACGTTCTCGGTCGGCACCATCCAGGGCGGCACCTTCGTCAATGTCATGCCGATCGAATGCCGCGCCCAGGTGCTGTCCGTGGCCCCGACGCAGGCGATCTTCGAGGAGGCCTACGAGCGCATGAAGGCCTTCGAGGCAGAGAACGACGGCATCCGGGTGGTGGTGGAGCGGGGGCCGGTCCGGCCGCTCTGGGAGCCGCATCGCGAGACGATGGCGCTCTTCGAGAAGGCCCATGATCTCGCGGCCGAGATCGGCTTCGAGCTGAAGCACGGCTCGTTCGGCGGCGGCAGCGACGGCAACTTCACCGGGGCACTGGGGGTTGCGACGCTCGACGGGCTCGGTGTCGATGGAGCCGGTGCGCATACCTTCGAGGAGCACCTTCTCGTCTCGTCGCTGGTGCCCCGCTGCCGGCTCTTCGCAGAGCTGCTTCGGACGCTCGCCTAAGGCGTGGCCGGCATCGCTCCTGGAACAGTCATCGAAGCCGCGCGTTTGGCTGACCAAAGAGGCAGTCAGATCAGAAAAGCGAGGGCCAACCGATGCGCCAGGGCGCCGAGAAGGACACTCCGGCCACGGAGAACTATGCTGCGACGCTTGTCGCCGCCAACAACGGTGACGGGGTTCCGGACAGTGACGAGGTCCGCCGGCCGCCGACCGCGGCCGCCCACCACGCGAGCGGACGGAGAGACGGGACGGCTTCCAGCAATGGAGCCTCCATCTCCCAATTGGTGGTGTCCTTCGTCGAGCGCCATCCCGTCGTAGCCACGGGGGCGGCGTTGGCATTGGGCGCGGCGGTGGCCATGGCGGTGCAGGCCAGCAAGGCCGGCAACGGCCGAAGCGACAGGCGGCTGCAGCGGGCCGCGCGCTCGATGGACCGCGCTTTCTCGCGCGAGATGAGGGCGCTGCGGCGATCCGACGTGGCCGATCGCCTGGGGGCCTTCGGAAGCTCCCTCGGTGACGCTTTCTCGCGCGTCGATCTCAGTCCGCTGGCCGAGCATGGGCGTGCCTATCTCGATGCGGCGCGCCGGCGGCTCGGGGCTTGATCCAGGTCAATACGGATGACGGTCCCCCGCAGGCCCACATTCCAAAAGTGATCGCGGGCCGCTATATGTCTGGGACATGCAGGATATCGTCTCCAAGCCGGCAGCCCGCCGCTGGTCGTCCAGTGATCGCACCGTCACCAGTGCGCGGGTGGGCGTGCTGCTGCTGAACCTCGGTACCCCGGACGCGACCGACTACTGGTCGATGCGGCGCTACCTCAAGCAGTTCCTCTCCGACCGGCGCGTGATCGAGGAGCCGGCCTGGAAGTGGTGGCCGATCCTGAACCTGATCATCCTGACGGTACGGCCGGGTCCTAAGGGACGCGACTACGCCTCGATCTGGAATACCGAGCGCAACGAAGGTCCGCTCAAGACCATCACGCGATCGCAAGCGGAGAAGCTTTCGAAAGCGCTGGCGGACCATCCGGCCGTGCTGGTCGACTTCGCCATGCGCTATGCCAATCCATCGACCGGAGCGGGCATTGACGCGCTGTTCAAGGCCGGATGCGACCGCATCCTGCTGGTGCCGCTCTATCCCCAGTATGCGGCCGCGACGACCGCCACCGCGGCGGATGAGGCATTCCGCCACCTGATGGCCATGCGCTGGCAGCCGGCCGTGCGCGTGGCGCCGGCGTGGTACGACAACCCCGCCTATATCGACGCCCTCGCCGGCTCCATGCGTGAGGATCTGTCCAGGCTGGATTTCGAGCCGGAAACCATCATCGCGACCTTTCACGGGATGCCGCAGAAGTACGTCGAAGCCGGCGACCCGTACTATGGGCAGTGCCTGACGACCTCCCGGCTGACGCGCGAGGCGCTGGGTATTCCGGAGAAGCGCTGGGTGACGTCGTTCCAGTCGCGGTTCGGGAAGGACCCGTGGCTTCAACCCTACACCGACGCCACGGTCGAGCACCTGGCGAGGTCGGGCGTCAAGCGCCTCGCGCTGGTGGCGCCCGGGTTCACCGCCGACTGCCTCGAGACGCTCGAGGAGCTCGACGTGGAGAACCGCAGGATCTTCATGCAGCATGGCGGCGAGCGGTTCGCCTACATCCCCGCGCTCAACGACAGTGACGCCGGAATCCGCGTGATCGAGGACGTCGTGCGCCGCGAGCTTTCGGGCTGGCTCTGAGTGGCCTAGCCTGTGGCTTCCGATCCATGAGTTGGAGCCGAGCCATGTCCTCTATTCAGCGGGTTACCCTGTCCGATCTTCGTGCCCCTGTCAGCCACTACTGCCACGTGACGCGGGCGGGCCCGAACGTCTGGGTGTCGGGCATCACCGGCGCACGGGCCGACGGCTCGATTCCCGATGATGTCGTCGCGCAGTTCGATGTCGCCATGGATACGCTCGACAAGTGCCTGAAGGCGGTCGGCGCGGGGCCGGAGCACGTCGTGAAGGTCCAGGTGTTCATGACCGACATCAAGGAGCGCCCGCTCATCAACCCGCGCCGCATCGCGTATTTCGGCGAGAATCGGCCGGCCTCGACGCTGGTCGAGGTGAGCGGGCTGGTCGATCCGCGCATGAAGGTCGAGATCGAGTGCCAGGCCTGGGTCGGCTGAGCCGAGGATATTCGATCGATCGGCGCTTGGCATGCATCGGGCAACCGGCCTAGCCTCTCTCGAAACGAGCGAGGGAGGCAGCCATGCGGTGGCAGATCGGTGCCGTGACCGTCACGAAAGTGGTGGAGCTGGAGACGACCGGCGGGAGCCGCTTCATCCTACCCGATGCGAGCCCCGAGGCCGTCCGTCCGATCTCGTGGCTGATCCCGCATTTTGCCGACGAGATGGGCAAGCTCAAGATGAGCATCCATGCGCTCATCGTCGAGACACCGTCGCTGACGATCATGGTCGATACCTGCCTCGGCAACGACAAGCAGGGACGGCGCGTGCCGACGTGGAACGAGCGGCAGGGGCGGTTCCTCGCGGACATCGCGGAGGCCGGCTATCCGGCGGAAAAGATCGACGTGGTGATGTGCACGCACCTGCATGTCGATCATGTGGGCTGGAACACCAGGCTCGTCGACGGCAAGTGGGTGCCGACGTTCCCCAGGGCCCGCTACATCTTCGGCCGCAGGGAGTTCGAGCACTGGTCGACGCAGCGCGAGGCGGAGCACATGCTGACCGTCTTCGAGGACAGCGTGAAGCCCATCGTCGACGCGGGTCTGCACGAGTTGGTCGAGGCCGACCATCGGCTTTGCGAGGAGGTCCGTTTCGTGCCGAGCCACGGCCATTCGCCCGGCCATTGCAGCGTCATGATCGAGTCGCAGGGCGAGACGGCGCTCATCACCGGCGATTTCGCGCATCACCCGTGCCAGTTCGCGCATCCGGAGTGGTGCTCGACCGCGGACTTCGACCGCGCCGAAGGCGAGGCGACGCGGCGGCGTCTGCTGGCCGAGCTGGCGGGAACGCGGGTGCTGGTGATCGGCACCCATTTCGCCGGGCCCACAGCCGGCCACGTCCTGCGCGACGGCGACGTGTTCAAGATGGTGGTGTAGGACTGCGCCCCGCGGCAGGCGCTATTGCGGCTTCTTCGTTTCGGCGAGGGCTTTCTCGGCGGCTTCGCGGAGCTGCTGCTCGGCGACGAGCTTCTCGGCGGCGACCTTCGCGCTCGCCTCGGCGGACGCCTTTGCGGCCTGCAGCGTGCCGACCTGGTCCCGCGTCGCCTTGAGGTCGGCTTCGATGGTGATCTTCGATGCCTGGGCCTTCGAGACTTCGTCGCGCGCCACGGCGAGCTCGTTCTTGAGGGCGGCCAGGCTCGCCTCGATGGTCTGGATGGTCGCCTTGGCCTTGTTCGCGTCGTCCCGGGCAGCGCTGGCGGCGTCCTCGGCGCTCTTGCGGGCGGCCGTCAGGGCGGCGATCTCGTCGCGCAGCTTCTTCACGACATCGTCCGACGCCTTGCTCTGCCCTTCGATCTTGGCGAGCTGATCGCGTGCCGCCTTGGTCTCCGCCCTGGACCGCTCGAGCTGGGCCGCCGTCTCGCGCGACCTTGCGATCTCGTCCGACAGGTTGCTGGACTGGAGATAGCCGTAGAAGGCGAAGAGGATCGCGGCTGCGGCAAGCGCCACCGTGGATACCGAGCTTTTCATTGCCGGGCCTGCTGAGTTGACGGACTGCCGGCGTGGCAGTCTCGGGAGAACGCCGGCGAGGTCTCGGGGTTTCGCTGGCACCGGCGCGACTTGTAGCGAACGGACTGCGTCGCGCTAGTGAAAAAAGCGGGAAAGCATCCTCGCTTCCGGTCATATCGGTGGATCGCGGAGGACATGGCGTCGAACACCGCGGATTACTCGCCGGCGAGAGCGATCCGGTGGCCGAACCGGCGCTGGTCGCCGAGCGGGAGCCGTGGCAGCCTCGCCGGGCGGCGAGCCCATGTCGCGCGCAGGCTGCGAACGCTCGGCCGGTGCCCCGCCACGGCGGCGGCGCTCGCGGCATAGCTGGCCGAGAGTGTCAGCAGCCGCTCGATCTGCCGTTCGCGAATGCCGAGTTCGCGCAGGTGATGCACCGTATTGATCAGGTAGTCGAGATTGGCGCCGGAGCGGCCCCTGGCCCCGCGGATGATCGCTGCCTGCACATCGAGGGGAAGGCGTCCCATGTAGGTCGGGTGGCAGCGCTCGACCGTATAGGCGAGCACACGCGCGGCCGGGACGGAGGCACCGGGCCCGAGGTGGGCCATCACGGCGGCCTCGCGATAGACGCCATAGACCAGCTCCCGCTCGCGCAGATAGGCGAGCACGCTGGCCGATTGCGCCCGCGCGATACGGTAGGCGATGCCGGCGCACGTACCGCCGCGGTCGAGGCCCAGGACGAGACCCGGCCGCTCCATGTTGCCGCGGTGGAACGTCGAGGCGATGCAGAAGGCGCGATGATAGCCGGCGATCGTGGCGGCGACGCGCTCCTCATAGGGGAAGTCGGGCCGCCACATCAGCGAGCCGTAGCCGAACACCCACAGGTCGTAAACCGGCGTGGCGGCGGACATCGGGGCGCTCGATCAGGGCTTCGGCGTGTCCGGGGCGCTGGCGTGCCGTCCGAAGTCCGGTGCCGCCGTGTCCTGGCCGGCCTGGATGATGCCGCGGCGCGTCTGCCGGGCCTCGGTGAAGAGCTTGAACAGGTCGTCGCCGTCGCCGTAGCGGATCGAGCGCTGCAGGTGCGTCAGGTCCTCGGTGAAGCGGCCCAGCATCTCGAGCACCGCCTCGCGGTTGTTCAGGAACACGTCGCGCCACATCGTCGGGTCGGAGGCGGCAATGCGCGTGAAGTCGCGGAAGCCGCCGGCCGAGAACTTGATCACCTCGGTGTCGGTGACGCGCTCGAGGTGGCGGGCCGTGTTGACGATGTTGAAGGCGATCAGATGCGGCACGTGGCTGGTGATGGCGAGCACCATGTCGTGATGGTCGGCATCCATCATCTCGACGTTGGAGCCGAGACCGCGCCAGAAATCGCGCAGCCGCTCGACGGCCGCCGGGTCGGAGCCCTCGATCGGCGTGAGGATGCACCAGCGGTTGTCGAAGAGCTCGGCGAAGCCCGATTCAGGCCCCGAATGCTCGGTGCCGGCGATGGGGTGGCCGGGGATGAAGTGCACGCCCGGCGGCACGAACGGTCCGCAATCGCGCACGATGGTGCCCTTGACGGATCCGACGTCCGTGAGCGTCGCACCCGGCTTCAGGTGCGGTCCGATCTCCCTGGCGATGCTGCCGCAGGCGCCGACCGGCACGCAGAGGATGACGAGATCGGCATCCTTCACGGCCTCGGCGGCGGTCTCGTAGGCCGCCTCGACGAGCCCGAGCCGGAGGGCGGTCGCGCGCGTTGCCTCGGATTTCGCGTGGCCGACGATACGGCGGCAAAGCCCGCCGCGGCGCGCGGCATGACTGATGGACGAGCCGATGAGGCCGATGCCGATCAGCGCGATGGTGTCGTAGATGGGTGTGCTCATGGCTCAGGCTTTGCCGAGGAACGCGGCGAGGGCGGCGACGACGGTGCGATTGTCGCTTTCGGTGCCGATGGTCATGCGGAGCGCGTTCGGCAGGCCGTAGCCCGCCACGCGGCGCATGATGATGCCCTTCGACTTGAGGAAGGCATCGGCCGCGATCGCGTCGCGCCCCTCGCCGGTCGGGAAATGGATAAGGATGAAGTTGCCGACGGAGGGCGTCACCTCGAGGCCGAGCTTCTCGACCTCGGCGGTGGTCCACGGCAGCCACTTGTCGTTGTGCGCCAGCGACGCCTCGACGTGACCCTTGTCCTCGATGGCCGCGACGCCGGCCGCGATCGACGGTGCCGTCACATTGAACGGTCCGCGGATCCGGTTCAGCACGTCGGCGATCTCGGGCGGGCAGTAGGCCCAGCCGAGGCGCAAGGCAGCGAGGCCGTAGATCTTCGAGAAGGTGCGCGTCATCACGACGTTGTTCGAGGTGGCGACCAGCTCGATGCCGGCCTCGTAGTCGTTGCGGCGCACATACTCCGCATAGGCGGAATCGAGCACCAGCAGCGTGTCCGGGCGCAATGCGGCGTGGAGACGGCGCACCTCGCTGAAGGGGATGTAGGTGCCGGTCGGGTTGTTCGGGTTGTCGAGGAATACGATCTTGGTGCGCGGTGTCAGCGCCGCGAGCATGGCATCGACGTCGCAGGCGTAGTTGCGCGTCTTCACGACGACCGGCGTGGCGCCGTTGCCGAGCGTGACGATGCGATAGACGAGGAAACCGTGCTCGGTGAAGACCGCCTCGTCGCCGTGCGCGAGATAGGCGTGCGCGAGGAGGTTCAGGAGCTCGTCGGAGCCGCTGCCGCAGACGATGCGGTCGGGGCTGAGGCCGAACACGCCACCGATGGCGTTGCGGAGCGCCGTCGCGGCGCCGTCCGGATAGCGCTCCAGCTCGTGCGCCAGGGCCTGGTAGGCGGCGATCGCCCGGGGCGACGGCCCGAGCGGCGTCTCGTTCGAGGACAGCTTGATCGGCTTCACGCCTCCGGCCACCGTGCTCTCGCCCGGCACGTAGGGCGCGATGTCGAGAATGCCGGGCTTCGGCCGAGGCGCGGTGAGAGGAGCGGACATCGGGATTTTCCGTTGGGCTGGCACGCCGCAGGCAGCTTCGGGTCGGAGCCTGCGCGAGCGGATAGATAGGCGCCTCGCCGCTCAAAAGCAATTGGACCGGCCGGATCGCATCGCGGTAACCATGACGCGGTCCGGTTGCTGCGCCATCTCAGCTTTGCTCCCGACGTCTCTCTCAGGTCTTTGGCCAATGGGCTTCACGCCTCCGGCTCCGCGAGGCAACGAAGCGCCTACGCCAGGAGGATGCGGGTGATGTCCTCGTTCGTCTTGCTATCCTGCACGCGAAAGGGCACGCCCTTCTTGGCCCACAGGCGCAGATCATCGATCATCAGGTAGCGCCCTGCGGCCGTGTCATAGAGGCGGCTTCCGGCATAGAGTCGGACCAGAATCGGTGCGGGCTTGGCTCGAGCGGTCGGCATGGGTGTGCTCCTGCTTCGCGTCGCTCCCAACATCCGACACGACATCTGCGGCTTCAAGCTCGAAGACTGCAGCAGCAACATCAGTCAAAACGCGCCTTGTTTGCCTCGCGAGCGGTTCTGGCGCGATACTGAGCGCTCGTCTCTTGTCTGAATAGGTCCTCTCTCTTGAGCAAGCTCGACATAACGGTTGTGGGCGCCGGCATCTTCGGGCTTTGGCAAGCCTTCGAGCTGGCGCGTCGCGGCCACGCCGTGACACTGCGCGAGGCGATGCCCGAGGCCGAGAGCGGCGGCTCGAGCCGCTTTGCCGGGGCCATGCTGGCGCCCTATTGCGAGGCCGAGGCAGCCCCCGACGTGGTCAAGCAGCTCGGGTTGGAAGGCCTGGAGATGTGGAAGGCCGCGTTCGGCCACGTCACGCAGAAGGGCAGCCTCGTCGTCGCGGCGGCCCGGGACATGACCGAGCTTCGGCGCTTCGCACGGATGACGGAGGGGCACCGCAGCGTCGACCAGCAGGCGATCGGCGCGCTGGAGCCCGATCTCGCCGGGCGCTTCGGCGCCGGTCTCCATTTCCCGACGGAGGCGCACGTCTCGACGCGCCATGCGCTCGCAGCCTTGAGGGCGGAGCTCAGGCGGCTCGGTGCGACGCTGGTATTCGGCGAGCCTGTACCCGATCCGGTCTGGATGGCGGCGTCCTCCGGCGGGATCGTGGTCGACTGCCGGGGCATTGCGGCACGCGGCGACCTGGCGACGCTGCGCGGCGTGCGCGGCGAGATGGCCGTGGTGAGGACGTCGGATGTCCACCTCGATCGGCCGGTGCGGCTGCTGCATCCCCGGTTCCCACTCTATATCGTCCCGTGGGGCGAGGACCGGTACATGGTCGGCGCGACGGTCATCGAGCGGGAGGACTTCGGCGCCGTGACGCTGCGCTCGGCGCTCGACCTGCTCGGTACCGCCTATGCGGTACATCCGGCGTTCGGCGAGGCGGAGGTGCTGGAGCTGTCGGCGGGAGTGCGGCCGGCGTTCCCGGACAACGTCCCGCGGATCGTCGTCAAGGGGCGACGGCTGATGGTCAACGGCGCCTACCGGCACGGCTACCTGATGTCGCCGGTGCTGGCCCGCATCGTAGCGGACTTCCTCGAGACGGGCATCCGCCATCCGCACGTGATGGCCGACGAGAACCTCTAGATCCTGTTCACGCAAGGCGGACGCGGTGGAAGCGATGGACTTTTGTCGATCGCCACGAGTTCCGGAAGACGCAGGACGCGCGTTTCGGGAACTTCCCACGTTTCGATACGTGGGGACGGCCCCGGTTCTGCGCGCGCAAGATGACGCGGCTCGCCTCGGGCGTCGCCGTGACAGGCAAAGCGATGCAGGATGCCCGGCAATCGGTGTCATCGCCCCAGCGCGTCCGCCGCCAAAGTGTGTGCCTGCTCACACACAGGTCACCATTTTCCGGCTTTCGGCCAAGGAAAGTATAGCTCGGCGGCCGAATCGGTGTAGCCACAGTTAACGTGTTCCCGGTAGTTTGCCGGGGCGCTTGAGGATTAAAGTGCGCGTGTGTTCGACTGATGGCGGGGGCATGATCAGCAAAACACATACTGGCGGCCATGAGCTGCTGCTCAGATCGGCGGCTCGCGCATTGATGTTAGGCGTCGCCATACTCGCAACGACTGCGATCGCATCGAACGAGGCCCAGGCACAGTCACTCCGCGACGCCCTGGCATCCGCTTACAAGTACAATCCGCGCCTCGATGCGGAGCGTGCCCGGCAGCGCGCGACCGACGAGGAGGTGTCGCGCGCCCACTCAGGATACCGTCCCGTCATAGCGGGCAGTGCCGACATTGGCTATCAGAACACCAACACGAGGCCCAGCACGACCGGCGCGGGCGAGACGCACCCGAAAGGGTACGGGATCTCTGCCTCGCAGCCGATCTTCAATGGATTTCGCACCTTGAACGGCGTGCGCGTGGCCGAGGCGACAGTGCGCGCGGGCCGCGAAACGCTGCGCAACGTCGAGCAGTCGGTTCTTCTGGAGGCAGCGACGGCCTACGTCGACGTGGTTCGCGACCAGGCCATCGTCAAGCTGCGCGAGAACAACGTCGACGTGCTGACTCGCGAGCTGAAGGCGACGCGCGATCGCTTCTCGGTCGGTGAGGTGACGCGGACCGACGTCGCCCAAGCCGAGGCGCGTCGGGCAGCCGCTGTCTCGGCCCTCGACTTGGCCCGTGCCAACCTGAAGACCAGCCGTGCGACGTTCGAGCGCGTGGTCGGATTTCCGCCGTCGACCCTCACGGAGCAGCGGGCACCCAACCGCCTGCTGCCGAAATCGCTCAATGAGGCGATCGACGTGACCTTGAAAGAGAGTCCGCTCGTCGTTGCCGCGCTCTACACCGAGCAGGCCGCGCGGTATACCGTCGATCAGGTCTGGGGTGAGTTGCTGCCGAGCATCCGGGTCGATGCGTCGTACAGCCAGCGCTACGATACCAGCACCAACATCGATGAAACCGAATCGACAACGGTCACCGGCCGCCTCGACGTG
>Ga0180220_1002167_pt1 | contig 13115 bp, 12 predicted proteins | sample eDN5th37CBELigBY_FD_151335 | JGI IMG/M metagenome (GOLD analysis project Ga0180220, IMG submission 151335) | Enriched backyard soil microbial communities from Emeryville, California, USA - eDNA 5th pass 37_C BE-Lig BY (version 2) (version 2) | ecosystem: Environmental > Terrestrial > Soil >... | reverse complement strand
CGCGTGCCCGTCATCGTGCAGACGGCGCAGGGCGGCATCGAGACGGTGGTGCAGGCGATGCGCCACGGCGCCTTCGATTTCGTGGTCAAGCCGGCATCGCCGGAGCGCCTTCAGGCGGCGATCGCCGGGGCGCTGAAGGTCGGCGCCGCGGAGGGCGCGACGCGGCGCGCGGCAAAGCGGGGCGGGGTGCTCACTTTCCGGGACCTGTTGACCCGCAGCCCGGCGATGGAGCGCGTGGTGCGGCTCGGCCAGAAGGCGGCGGCCTCGCGCATCCCGATCTTGATCGAGGGCGAGTCCGGCGTCGGCAAGGAGATGGTGGCGCGCGCCATTCAGGGCAGCAGCGACCGCCGCACCAGGCCCTTCGTCACCGTCAATTGCGGCGCGATTCCCGAGAATCTGGTGGAATCGATCCTGTTCGGCCATGAGAAGGGGGCGTTTACCGGCGCCACCGAGCGCCATACCGGCAAGTTCGTGGAGGCGCATGGCGGCACCCTGTTCCTCGACGAGATCGGCGACCTGCCGCTCGACGTGCAGGTAAAGCTGCTGCGCGCCGTGCAGGAAAGCGAGGTCGATCCGGTCGGCGGGCGCCAGACGGTGAAGGTGGACATCAGGCTGATCTCGGCCACCCATCGCGACCTGATCCAGCAGGTGAAGGACGGCCGGTTCCGGGAGGATTTGTTCTACCGGCTCAACGTCTTCCCGATCTTCGTGCCGCCGCTGCGCGAACGCCGCGAGGACATCCCGCTGCTGGTGCGGCATTTCATGCACAGCGTGGTGGTGAGCAGGCCGCCGCGCGCCATATCGGACCGTGCCCTTGCGCTGCTCGAGGCCTATGACTGGCCGGGCAATATCAGGCAGCTCGAAAACGCCGTGTTCCGCGCCGCCGTGCTGTGCGAAGGCGAGACGCTGACCGAGGAGGAGTTCCCGCAGATCCGGGCACTGGTGGAGGGCACCGTCGATCTCGATCGCGGCCGGGCGCCTGCTGCCGATCCGGCCGTCGCCAGGCCCCGCCAGCCCGAAGCGCAGGCAGCCCCGGAAGGCCCGCCGCCGAAGCTGCGGCCGGGCCTGCTGCCGATGCTCGACGAGCGCGGCGATGTGCGGGCGCTGGCCGCCGTCGAACTGGAAATGATCCGATTCGCCATCGACCATTACAACGGCCGCATGAGCGAAGTGGCGCGCCGTCTCGGCATCGGCCGCTCGACGCTTTACCGCAAGCTCAGGGAATATGGCATTGACCCCGACGCCGTACGCGGCGCAGCCGATGATGAGTCGCAGACTTAGCGATCCCCGGCAAGAAGCTGTTAACGTTTCATAAATTTCTCGTTTACCATGACGGACCTTCTGTGCATTTGGCCCAGATCCTGCCACGGTGTCACCGCATTTGGCCTTCAATAAGCGTTGATTAACCATTAGGATTGATATTCGGGTTTGGTTAATCCATATCCGTTTGCTCAAATCCGGGGACAAACGGCAGCCTGCAAGGCCTTTTGATTTGAACAGAAGCGAACGGCATAAAATCGGTCGGCATCCCTGCGGCAGCTTCACCAAATGGCTGGTGGCAGCGGTATGCGCTTTCGGTCTCTATTCGGTTTCCGCCACCGCCGCGCAGGCGGAGGTGAGGGCGCTCAAGCTCCACAATCTCCACACCAAGGAGAAGGCGGAGATCGTGTTCAAGCGCAACGGCCGCTACGATCAGGCCGGACTGAAGAAGCTCAACGTCTTCCTGCGCGACTGGCGCCGCAACGAGCCCACCAAGATGGACCCGCGCCTGCTCGACCTGGTGTGGGAAGCCTATCGGGCGAGCGGCTCGCGCGACTATATCCACGTCGTCAGCGCCTATCGTTCGCCGGCCACCAATTCCATGCTGCGCGGCCGCAGCCGCGGCGTCGCCAAGAAGAGCCAGCACATGCTCGGCAAGGCGATGGACTTCTTCATTCCCGGCGTGCCGCTGAAGAAGCTGCGCGACATCGGCCTCAAGATGCAGGGCGGCGGCGTCGGCTACTATCCGACCTCCGGCTCGCCCTTCGTCCACATGGACGTCGGCAATGTCCGCCACTGGCCGGGCATCAGCCGCAAGGAATTGGCGCGCGTGTTCCCCGACGGCAAGACGCTGCATGTGCCGAGCGACGGCAAGCCGCTGCCGGGCTATGAGCAGGCGCTGGCCGCCTACAAGGCGCGCAGCGCCGCCGGCTCGCCCGCCATCGCGCTGGCCGGTTCGCCCAAGTCGACCGGCAAGTCCGGCGGCCTGCTCGCGGCTCTCTTCGGCGGCGGCGCCGACGAGGAAGAGGATAACGGCGTGGCCGTGGCGGCCGCACCGGCGCCGAAGAAGCCGGTTGCGACGGCTGCGAAGAAGCCGGCCTCCGGCGGACAGGAGACGCTGCCGGGCATCGCTGTCCTGTCGCCCGACCAGGCCAACCGCGCCGAACTGCCGCAAATGGCCGACGAGCCGCAGGAGACGCCGGAGACCATTATCGCGGCCCTGCCTGCCAGAAGCATTCCGCTGCCGGGTGCCGCGCCGCGACCCAAGGCCGAGGTGGGCGTCGAGACGCCTGACACGGTTCCGTTCGGCGCAGCCGATGTCAGCCCCGTGCAGACGGCGGCCCTGAGCCCGACGCCGGACAATGTGCCGTTCGGCCAGGCCAGCGGCGAGCCGGCCCCGCAGGTCGCTGCCAATGAGGGTCCAGCCGTGATCCCGGTGCCGAGCTTCCGGCCGGAGCAGGCCCTGAAGCCTGAGGCCGCGACCGAGGATGCGCCGGCGCTGCTGGCGCTGGCCGCCGACGAGATGCGCCCGGGTGCGGACAATCTTGCCGTGGTGCCCACCGCCCGTCCGAACGACGAGGTCAAGGCATTGCTGGAACAGGCCGATGCCGGCGAGTATCAGGTGGCGGCGGTACCGTCGCCGCGCTCGGCTTTCGTCGACCCCACCGGTATCGACGCCGTCACCGCTTCGCCGCGCGCGGCGGCTATCGAGCAGCCGGCCGATCCGGCCGGCGCCATCGGCGGATCGGTGAAGACGACGCGCAAGGACGCCCGCCCGACCGCCGGCGCCGCCAAGCCCGATCCGAAGGCCGTCGTCGTCTCCGCAGAGCCGCAGCTTGCGCGCTGGGCGCTCAATTCCGGCGAGTATGTGGTGAAGGCCTCGAACGCCGCCACGGCACCGCGCTATGCCTACAATCTGGTTCGCACGGCACCGACCGAGGTCTACACGACCGGCTTCAAGGCCCGCAACGAGATGGCCAAGGCTAACCAGTTCACCGGAACGGCGGTGAACTTCCTCTCCGTGGCCCGCTTCGAGCCCAAGGTGAACTGAGGTTTCGGGCTGACACCGAAAGCGGCCCGGTGCCGGGATCGATCCAAAAAGCGCCTGCCCGCAGGCGCTTTTTTTTCATGCAGGCCGGCTTTCTACGCTGGCTTGCGCAACCCCGCCGCCTCGCGCGCCAGTTCCTCGATGCGGCCCCAGTCGCCTGCCCTGACGAGATCGTCCGGGGCGACCCATGAGCCACCGACGCAAATCACGTTCGGCAGGTCGAGATAGCTGCGGGCATTGACGGCGCTGACGCCGCCGGTGGGGCAGAATTTCACGTCGGCGATGGGTGAAGCCAGCGCCTTGAGGAACGCGGCGCCGCCGGCCTGTTCGGCGGGGAAGAATTTCAGGAACGTCAGCCCGGCCTGCCTGCCGGCCATGATCTCGCCCGGGGTGATCGCGCCGGGCAGGAAGGGCACGTCGCTGTCGGCCGATGCTTTCAGCAATTCCTTGGTGATGCCGGGGCTGACGATGAAGCGCGATCCCGCCGTGGCTGCGGCGTCATATTGCGCCGGATCGAGGATGGTGCCGGCACCGACGATGGCCTCCTCGACCTCGCCGGCGACGCGGCGGATCGCTTCCAGCGCGTCGGCAGTCCGCAGCGTGATCTCGATAGCCGGCAGGCCGCCTCGCGCCAGCGCCCGGGCCAGCGGCACCGCCTGTTTGGCGTCGGCGATCTTGAGCACGGGGATCACAGGCTGGCCGCCGAGCAGGGAAACCAGCTTTTCGGACTTGTTCAACATGGCAATCTTTCACTGAACCGGTAATTCAACCGATTTAACACAGGCAATTTGGCAAGTCCATGTGAGCGACGAGGTCAGGTGCGACGAAAAAGCCCGGCAATGCCGGCCTTCACCCTGCGCCACCATCGCGGCAGCAGGCCGGCGTCGGCCTTTGCCAGCGCGGCATGGGTTTGCGGGCCGGCTATACCATCCGGGACGAGGCCACGATCCCTCTGGAAGTTGCGCAGAGCCGCCTGTGTTGCCCGGCCGAACAGGCCGTCCGCCTGCAAGGGATAGCCGAGCCGGTTGAGGCGGCGTTGCAATTCGGCAACCGCATCGCCTCGGGAGCCGAGCCGAAGCAGGGGACCCACGGAGGAAGCCTTCGCTGCGGCTGCATGGCGCTGGTAGGCGGCGGCAAGTTTCTTGTCATAGCCGTTCCGGGCGTAGTCGGGGCCGTTGTAGCCGCGCGCAAAGGCCGGCCAGTCATGGGCGTGGAGCGATCTGGCCAGCCCGGCCTTGTCGATGTAGCGCACCATCAGCCGGATCTGGCCGGCCGCGCCGGAACGCGCCTCGGCCACCAGGGCCTGCACATTGGGATAGCCGAGCCACAGCCAGTGCGCGCCCATCACCTGCCCGATGCCCCAGGAAGTGGATTCATAGGCCGCCTTGGCGTCGATCTCCGTCGCCATGCCCAGCAAGGCCCAGCGTCCGGCCTGGGTCGAGGGATTGGCGACCGCGCCCGCTGCCGGGGCCGCAAGGCCGAGTTCGCGGGCGCGGGCCTGCTTTTTGCCGGTTAGGCGGCGGTCGAAATAGTGGCCCTCGAAACGGATCAGCGGTTCGCTCCGTTCGTTGACGGTGGCGAACAGACGCCCGCCGCTCTCCACTTCCATCACGGCAAGCAGCGCGGCGGGCTCGATCCCCGCCGGCCCGGCGGCGGCATGTGCTTCGCGAATGACGGCATCGCTGAACATCGGCTCTGGCTCCCCCTTGGAAACTCCTGTTGACGGGGGCCAGTTTCAGCCGGGTTCGCAGAGCGGGCATAAAAAGCCGGCCGAAATCCGTTATCCCGGGCCTCGAACGCCGGAAACGCATGGCAATTGCGTGCCTTTCGCTTTGCGTGCAGGCATCTTGAATCCACGATCGGGAAGCGCTAGGCCCGGGGCCATGAACGAAAACCCCGCTCCGGAGCCCTTCCGCGTCGCCGCCCTCTACCGCTTCTGCCGGCTGGAGCGGTTCGAGGAACTGCGCGCGCCGCTGGCCGCCTTCTGCTGCGGGCATGGCATCAAGGGCACGCTGCTTCTGGCGCACGAAGGCATCAACGGCACGGTCGCCGGCAGCGAGACGGCGGTTGCCGAACTGGTCGCGTATCTGGACGCCCAGCCCGAACTGGCCGGGATCGACGTCAAATACAGCCAGGCGGCCGAAATGCCCTTCCACCGCATGAAGGTGCGGCTGAAGCGCGAGATCGTGACCATGGGCGTCGAAGGCATCGATCCTCTGGAGAGTGTCGGCACCTATGTCATGCCGTCCGAATGGAACGAGCTGATCTCGGACCCCGATACCATCGTCATCGACACGCGCAACGACTACGAAGTGGCGCTCGGCACCTTCAAGGGCGCGGTCGATCCGCGCACCGCCACGTTCCGTGAATTCCCCGAATGGGTGGACGGGCACAGGGGCGAACTGGAAAACCGCAAGATTGCCATGTTCTGCACCGGTGGCATCCGCTGCGAGAAGGCGACCGCCTTCGTGAAATCGCTCGGGTTCGACGAGGTATTCCACCTCAAGGGCGGCATTCTCAAATATCTGGAGGAGGTGCCGGCCGACCGGAGCCTGTGGGAAGGCGAGTGCTTCGTCTTCGACGAGCGCGTGTCGGTCACGCACGGGCTGGAGGAAGGCGAGGCGGAACTGTGCCGCGCCTGCCGGCATCCGCTGACGCCGGCCGAACGCGCCTCGCCGAAATTCAGCCCCGGCATCTCCTGCGATTACTGCCATGACAGCCGCACCGACGCAGACCGGGCGCGCTATGCCGAGCGCCAGCGCCAGGTGGAACTGGCCGCCCGCCGCGGCAGGGAACATATCGGAAGCTGATCCGCCGCTCTTTTATTCGGGCTCGAGGCGCGGCGTCATTGTAATGACAAGGTCGCCGCCCTACCTGTCCCCGACAGGAAACCGGTTTCCACTTTTTCCTGGAATTGTTCTAGCGGAGGTGCCGATGTTCGATCCCAAGAAGCTTCTCGACGACCTGCTCGGTTCGCAGGTGCCCGGAACCACCGGAACGGTGCGCGACAAGGCCGGACAGGCGATCCAGATGGCCAAGGACAATCCCCTGGCGGCCGGCGCGATCGCGGCCGTTCTTCTGGGCACGGAACCCGGCCGCAAGGTCGGAGGCGCGGCGCTCAAGCTGGGCGGGCTGGCCGCCATCGGCGGTCTCGCCTACAAGGCCTATCAGAACTACCAGAACGGCAAGAAGCCGGCTGAAACCGCGTCGACGGACGAGCAGGTGCTGCTGCCGCCGCCGGCCGATACCGAGTTCCATCCCTCGCAGGCGCCGCAGGGCGAGGCCGAATTCGCCTTGACGCTGGTGCGCGCCATGATCGCCGCCGCAAAGGCGGACGGCAAGATCGATGACGAGGAGAAGCGCCGCATCGGCGAGAAGCTCAGCCTTTCGGGGCTGGATGCCGAGGCTGAGGCTTTCCTTAAGGCGGAACTGGAATCGCCGCTCGACCTCGACGCGCTGGTCGCCACGGCCAGGACGGAAGCGCAGAAAGTGGAGCTTTACACCGCCTCGCGCCTTGCCATCAGCGCCGACACCCGCGCCGAGCGCGGCTATCTCGACCTTCTGGCGGGCCGGCTCGGTCTGCCCGACCAGCTCGTCGATCATGTCGAGGCGACGGTCACGTCGTCCGGCGCGCCGCAGCCGGCACCGGTTCCCGGTTCGCCCTGGTAAGGCGCCAAGCCCGTTAAAGTCTTGTTAACCTTATGGGCGCAGCATTCCATCCAGGCGCGGCGCCTTCCTCCTCCCGGGCGCTGTACGCAAATTGGGGCGGTCGCGAATGACCGCCCTTTTTGTATGCTTGCCTTGGATGCCCGGTTCTGCAATCGCTGGGCGGGTATGGAGGAAGAGGCATGGCAATCAAGGGAACGGCAATCGTTACCGGCGCAGGCTCCGGCATCGGCAGGAGCGTAGCGCAGGCTTTGTTGCGCGACGGCTGGAACACGGTGTTCTGCGGCCGCCGCAAGGAGCCGATGGACGCGGCGGTGCGTGAGATTACCGGCACCGAGGCGAAGGGTCTGGCGGTTTCCTGCGACGTGACCGTGCCGGAGCAGGTGGAGGACCTGTTCGCCGTCGCCATCGAGATGTTCGGGCGGGTCGATCTGCTCTTCAACAATGCCGGCATGGGCTGCAAGGCTGCCCCCATCGATGAAATTCCGGTCGAGAGCTGGAACGAGGTGGTGGGCGTCAACCTCACCGGTTCCTTCCTGTGCGCCCGGGCCGCGTTCGGCGCCATGCGCCGGCAAAGCCCGATGGGCGGGCGCATCATCAACAACGGGTCGATCTCGGCTCATGCACCGCGTCCGGGCTCGGTGCCCTACACCACCACCAAGCATGCGATCACCGGGCTTACCAGGACGCTGGCGCTCGACGGCCGGCCGTTCGACATCGCCTGCGGCCAGATCGACATCGGCAACGCCATGACCGAAATGGCAGCCCCCATGGCGGCCGGCATCCAGCAGGCCGACGGCAGCGTTGCGGTCGAGGCGGTGATGGATGTCGAGCGGGTGGCGGAGGCGGTCGTCTACATGGCCGGCCTGCCGCTCGATGCCAATGTGCTGTTCATGACGGTGATGGCGACCAAGATGCCTTTTGTCGGCAGAGGATGAAGCGCCAGCTTGGAACATTTCTCCCGCTTCGCTGGTTCTTACCGGCCGGGCGCTTTCCTGTGAGCCTTGTACGGCAAATCCGGAGGGAGAGTGACCATGGCTGAAGACCTGACCGACTGGCAGGCCAGACCGCGCCCCGAGCGCAAGGTTTTCGAAGGCAGGTTCGTGCGGCTGGAGCCGCTCGATGCAGGACGCCATGGCGATGGCCTGTTCGAGGCCTCGTCGGTGCCGGATGCCGGTTCGCGCTTTGCCTGGCTGCCGGATGTGCCGCCGCCGGATCGCGCCGCCTTCCAGCCATGGCTGGACAAGGTCGAGGCGAGCGCAGATCCGCTGTTCTTTACGGTCATCGACAAGGCCAGCGGCAAGGTGGCCGGGCGCCAGACGCTGATGCGCATCGATCCGGCCAATGGCGTCGCCGAGATCGGCAACATCTATTGGGGGCCGCTGATATCGCGCAAGCCGGCCGCCACCGAGGCGCAGTTCCTGTTCGCGGCCTATGTGCTCGATGAACTGGGCTATCGCCGCTATGAATGGAAGTGCAACGACGCCAACGCGCCCTCCAAGCGCGCGGCGGAACGCTTCGGCTTCCGCTTCGAGGGCCTTTTCCGCCAGCACATGGTGGTGAAGGGCGCAAATCGCGACACGGCATGGTATTCGATCATCGACAAGGAATGGCCCGCATTGAAAAGGGCCTATGAGGCCTGGCTCGACCCGTCGAATTTCGACGCGGAAGGCAGGCAGGTGAAAAGGCTGGAAGAGTTTCGCGCCGCCTTCGGCGCCTGAAAGGCTGCTTGGCATGGCCCATTCGCATGACCATGACGGACCCGACCACGCACCGCATGATCATGGTGCCCATGGACATGGCGGGGGCGGCGCGCATGTGCACGGCTCCACCGACAAGCGCCGGGTCATGTTCGCGGCCTGCCTCACCGGCGGTTTCATGGTGGCCGAGGCGGTGGGCGGCCTGTTCACCAACTCGCTGGCGCTGCTGGCCGATGCCGGTCACATGCTCACCGACACGCTGGCGCTCAGCCTAGCCTGGTATGCCTTCCATCTGGCCGAGCGGCCGGCCACCAGCCGGATGTCCTACGGCTTCGGGCGGGTCAAGACGCTGGTCGCCTACACCAACGGCATCGCCATTTTCGTCATCGCGATATGGATCGTCTACGAGGCATGGCAGCGCTTCCTGGAGCCGCCGCCGGTTCTCGGCGCGCCGATGCTGGTCATCGCCACGCTCGGCCTGCTGGTAAATATCGCCGGCTTCCTGATCCTGCATGGCGGCGACCGCGAAAGCCTCAACATGCGCGGCGCGATCCTGCACGTTGTGGGCGACCTCCTGGGCTCCGTCGCGGCGATCGCGGCGGCGCTGATCATCCTCGCCACCGGCTGGAACCCGATCGACCCGATCCTGTCGGTGCTGGTCGCGGTCATCATCCTGTCGACGGCGTGGCGACTGATGCGCGAGGCGGCGCACCTGCTTCTGGAAGGCACGCCGGACACGCTCGACCGCGATGCGATCGCGGCCGACCTCAGGGCCAATGTCGCCGGCCTGCGCGAGGTGCATCACGTGCATCTGTGGTCGCTGGACGGTTCCAGGCATATGGCGACGCTGCACGCCTGCCTCGACGAGGGCGTCGAGGCATCTCCGGTCGTCGCCGCCATCAAGGCCCGCCTTGCGGCGGAGCATGGCGTGGAGCACGCGACGGTCGAGACCGAGTTCGACCGCTGCGCCGACGGCGAGGGCGATCATGACGAACACCATGGCCATTCGCAGCCGGACGTGGCAAAGCATCGTCACTATCATTGAGACGGGCGGCCCGAGGGCCGCCGGCCAGCCGAGGAACGACGATGGACCGCGAAACCAGACAGACGGCGCTCGCCACCTTCCTGATCCTGGGGGTCTTTTGCGTGTTCCTCTATTTCGTGCCGACCATCATGCTGGCGGTCGGCAAGATCTCGCCGGTGCTTGGCGCGCTGGTCGTCGCGCTGGTGCTGCTGGCACCGTTCGTGTTCTTCTGGCTGCGCTCCCGCAGCCGCAACAAAAACTAGCTATACGCTGAGGCTTGCCGACAGCAGCGTCAGGCCGACGAGGAAGATGAAGGCGGCGGCGCCGATCTCGATGGCGGTGTGGATGCGGTTGCCGAGCCTGCCGCCGCCGGCCAGCATCACCGCCCAGTTCTTGGCCGTAACGGCCAGCACCGCCAGCGCCGAGACGGTGATCGCCGTGCCGAGCGCCATGGCCAGAACCGACAGGATGCCGGCCAGCCACAGGCCGTTCAGCAGGGCGAAGGACAGCACGATCAGCGCGCCGGAGCAGGGCCTGAGGCCGACGGCGGCGACGGCCGACCATGCCGTGCGCCAGTCGAAGCGCTCGGACGAGAGCAGAGTGGGATCGGGCGCGTGCGAGTGGCCGCAAGTCGAGCACACGGCGCCGTCCTCATGGTGGTGGGCATGGTCGTGATGGTGGCCATGATGATGATCGTGGCCGCAATGTCCGTCGTGATGATCATGGTCATGATGCGCATGGGATGCATGCGCGGCTGACAGGCTGTGCGCGGGAGCGGCGCCGGCAAGCCGCTTCACCAGCGGTCCGGCCTTCTTCCACAACAGCCAGGCGCCGAAGCCGGTGACGAAGACATAGCTGGCGATTTCGAGGAAGTGCGCGGCATTGGTCATCGACACGGACGTACCGCGCAGCACGAAATAGGCGAGCAGCATGACCGCGATGGCGGTGGCCGCCTGCAGGAAGGCGGAGACGAAGGAGAGCATGACGCCACGACGCAGCGCCACCTCGTTGGCCAGCATGTAGGAGGAGATGACCGCCTTGCCGTGGCCCGGCCCGGCGGCATGGAACACGCCATAGGCGAAGGACAGGCCGACCAGCAGCCAGACCTGGCCGCCGTCGTCGCGCAGCGCCTTCATGGCGGTGGACAGGGAGCGGTAGAAGGCCTGCTGGTGCTGGTTGATCCAGATCATCAGGCTGGAAAACAGGCCGCTCGAGGGCACGATGGCGTCGTTGGTGCCGATGCCGAGCGAGCTCTGGGCATGGGCGTGACCGGCGAAATGGGCCACCACGTAGGCAAGGGTCAGGAAAGCGAGCGTCGTGCGCACGAAGGTCTTCTTCACGGGGCGGTCCTCATGCCTGACATTTCAGTTCGAGCTTGGTGGCGAAGATCTTGCTCATGTCGGTGCCCGCCGGGTCGTTGAAGAAGGCCTCGGTCAGGGTCTGCTGGTTTTCGGCCAGAGCGGTGTCGGGATCGGGCCGGATGATCGTGCGCGTGCAGGAAGGGGGCAGGCCCTCCACCGCCATGTTGGCGTCTTCGGTGAAGTCGATGGCCGTATAGAAAGTGGGGTCGTAGACGCCTAGGCGAATATCGCCGGCGAGCCTGATCGGCGTTTCCGGCTGCGATTCGAACAGGATGATGAGCTGGTTGTTCTCGAAATTAGCCATGATGCTGGCCGGCGCTTTCATCTTGACGTCCTTGCCGTCCACGGTGACGAGCTGGAAATAGTTGAACTCCGCCAGCGACGCGTGGATGGTGCTGGCCACCTCCTGCAGCTCGGCATCGTCGAGCTTGAGGTCGGCATTGGCGTCGAACTCCATCAGCACGGTCGAGGAGAACAGGTCGTCGAAGCGCCACAGATGGCGCAGCGCCGTCACTGTCTGATGGTCGGGCCCGAGCACCACGTCGAGGCGCGCTTCGGCGAACACATGCGGATGCACGCTTGCCGGGACGGTGCACGCCAGCAGTATGGACAATGCCACCCCGGTCTTCAGCACCGTGTGTTTGAAGGGCTTCTTTATCGTCATGGTTCCCGTGCTTGCGCCGCGTGCCCGAGGATTATCACAAACGGGGCGAAAATGGGACCGGACCGCCATTGTCACGAGGTTTCGCGGGCCTTGAACCAGTTGGCCAGATAGTCGACGAAGACCCGCACCTTGGCCGGCAGGTAGCGGCGGTGCGGATAGACCGCGAAGATGCCGCCACCCTCGAGGGCCCTGTCGTCCAGAACCGGCACCAGCCGCCCGGCGGCGATCTCCGGGGCGGCGATGAAGTCGGGCAGGCCGGCAAAGCCGAGCCCGGAGACGGCGGCGGCGCGGGCGGCGATCGGGCTGTTCACCTCGATGGGGCCGGAGACGGTCACGCTGATGGTGTCGCCGCTTTCGCCCTTGAACGGCCAGTTGGCAAGCCAGCGGCCGTTGGTGTCGACGATGCAGGGCATGCCGGCAAGGTCCTGCGGCCGGGTCGGCGTGCCGTACCTGGCGATCAGGTCCGGCGCGCCGCAGACGCGCACCGAAAACGGCGCCAGCTTGCGGGCGATGAGCGACGAGCTTTCCAGCCGCGAAATGCGGATGGCAAGGTCGAAGCCCTCCTCGACCAGATCGACGAAGCGGTCGTCGAGATTGATCTCCAGCACGATGTCGGGATGCGCCTTGGCGAAATCGATCAGCGACTGGCCGATCGGTGCGTCGGCCAGAGTGCGGGGGGCCGAGAGCTTGATGCGGCCACGCACGTCGCCCGATGATTCGCGCACCGAATCAGCGAGGCTGTCGATCTCGCGCACGATCTCGGAGGCCCGCTTGTAATAGGTGTGCCCCGCCTCGGTCAGCGAGAACTGGCGCGTGGTGCGGTTGAGCAGAAGCGCGCCCAGCTCGTCCTCCAGCTCCCGCACATATTTGGAAAGCAGCGCCTTGGAGCGGCCAATCTTGCGTGCCGCGGCCGAAAAACCCTCCGCTTCCACCACATCTATGAATGCGCGCATGCGGGTCAGCGTATCCATGGATCTTCCTTCAGCGGGACAAGCGGGGGCAGCCATCGTCTCCATACATGAAACGATGATGACAGGATTGTTCGATGCCGGTGTTTTTTCAAGGCAGGCGAAGAATTTAATTGATTGTGACGGACGATGTACCTATATCGCGCTTGCCCAAAGTCGCACGTGCCTGTGGGCGTCCCCCGGCCCCTCGAATGGCGAGGACAGTCGGGACGGTACCCGGGAAGTAACGAGCCCGGTCGGTCAAGTGGCCAACCACCTGATCGAGGACGTCTTGAAGCAACGACGGTGCGGGCCTTTCTGGTGTCTGCCGATCGTCCATAGATCGGGGTTACTGAAGAGGCACACCTTCATTGCCGGCAGTGCGGTTGGGGTCTCCCATCCAAGCCAAGGCAGACAAAGCGAGCCGGAGCCGGGCAAGGCTTCAG
>Ga0180220_1002166_pt1 | contig 13125 bp, 12 predicted proteins | sample eDN5th37CBELigBY_FD_151335 | JGI IMG/M metagenome (GOLD analysis project Ga0180220, IMG submission 151335) | Enriched backyard soil microbial communities from Emeryville, California, USA - eDNA 5th pass 37_C BE-Lig BY (version 2) (version 2) | ecosystem: Environmental > Terrestrial > Soil >... | reverse complement strand
TCACAGTGCACTCGGCGGTGTTCCTCCCGCCCAGTTCGCCATGGCACACTCAACCCCACCCTCTACTTCTGACTGACTCGAAGAAACGAGGAGACTTCACGACGGCTCAAAAAGCCGCCATCTTCACCCAGGTGGGTCATTTTTACTTCGGCGGGGGTGGGTCAGTTTTACTTCGGCGTTAACAGAGGCGAACGCTACGGAACGAGCAGTGCGCGGAAAGGTGGGCAGAAGCAAGAAGGACGGCATCTATCGCGCCGCACTCCGCGGCGAGTCGACGCACATGCAACGCCGCGTTGAGGAGGCAATGACGTGCCTTGCCGAGAGGCGTCTCCCGGCTGAACCAGGGAAAACGAGGCTGATCGAGACACGCCGAAACGCTGAGCGAGGGTGGCGCGCGGTGGCTCAGTCCTTGGGGGCACAGAGCGAACGGCATCTTGCCGAAAGCGTCGACCGTTTCGTGGAGGCGATGCGCCCGCCGCGAACGGATAGGGAGCTGATGATCGAGCAGCTGCTTGAACGCGCGAGGGCTCGTGAACGCGCTGTGGAACTGACTCGATAGAATGGCTAAGTGGGCGCCTCCAACGCTGATACTGATCGGTAGTGCCTTCGACTAGGGCCTAAAATACTTGAGCCGCCTGTTATCAAATGCCGGCAACGTCCCTTCGAGGATGTCCACAACAGCCTTGTTCACTCGCGCGTCCTCAATCGACCCCGAAAAGAAATCGAAATCGTTCCTTCCCTGCGTCTTGTCGATTGAAACGCGGATAATCTGTTCGGCGTCCGCCCCGACCGCGAGGTTGGGGTTATGCGTCACCATGATGATCTGCCGCCGCTTCTTCGCCTTCTTAAGGAACTTCGCGAGAATCTGATAGACGCTCTCGTTGTCTAGATTGTCCTCCGGCTGATCGATGACTAGCGGAATGTCCCGCTTGTCGAGCATGAGATAGAAAATCAGCAGGAGGCCGCCGCGCTCGCCCGGTGACAATTCGCTCAAGTCCTTCTGATCGACCATCAGGTCGTACTTAGTAATGAGATAGTCGAAGCTGTAGAGGAAGTCATACAAGGACGACAAGGTTTTGCCGCCTTTTACTTGTTTGAATACATCACGCTCTATCTTTCCGCCGGGCGGCTCCATCTTTTCGAGATGCAAGGCCTCAACGATTTCGCCGATGGCACGGAACACGTCATCCTCGTCCGCCCAACTGATAACAGAGTCGCACATTCTCTTCAGAGCGCTACCGCCGAGCTCCACGCCTTGGAAGGAGCCTTTCACGCCCTGATTTACGAACGTGAAGAAGTCACTGAGGAAAGCTGCGTTGAAGCGCAAACCAGCTTGGATTGATACGTCATAGTTCTCAAGTTCTTTCTGGTGCTTCGAAATCTCTGCGTCAATGGACTTTTTGACCTGATCGTAGAAGGTCGTCACGCCTTTCTTCTTCTTGAAGATGTCGCGCGCGATTTCATCCCGCGCCTGTTTGGCTCTAGCCAGTGCTTCCGGGTATGTCGTGGTCAGATTGTTCAGCTCTTGCTTCAAGCCGCGGAGACTTTCAGGAGCCGGATTCTGGGCGTCGCCAAGTAGCTCCGCTTCCTGCGCGGTCCATGTCGCGAGCGCATCAACGAACGCCTGGTACTCCCGTTGTGGGGCTTCCAGCTTTTCCATCATTTCCGACTTGCGTTCTTCTAACGTCTGGCGCTGGCACACGATGCTTGTTTCAATGGCCTTCTTTGTTTCCTCTTCCGCCTCGGCAAGGGCAAACGCCTCAATGTCTTCTCTTGAGGCGAGAAGGGCATTGATTTCACTCGTGCGCCGCTGCTTGCTCTCGATCAGCGCGTCGAGGGTGGTGTAGTCGACCGTCAGCGATACAATCTTGTCGAATGACAGGCCTGCCTGCGTCAACACCGCTTCATGCGTCTTCGTCAGGCCCGTAACTGTCGCCGCCGCACGCTCGATATCCTGCCTCACGCGCTTGAGATCACTCAGCGATCTATTTACGCCGACTTGCTCTTCGCTCAGCGCAGCCTCGCGCTGTGACAGCGAATCGATCTGTCGACCGAGCCGCTCAATCTCCGCGATCTCTGGCGCCGGGCTAGTGCCTTGATCCGGCTTCTGCTTTGCATGCGGCTGCGCCAACAGGTGCGCCTCAATGTCTTCGTTCTTGAGCTTGATCTTTCCCTCGATCTCGCCGCGATAATCCTTGGTCAGCTTCGCTTCGATCGCGACGACTTCTTCGTTCGCTTGATGAAGCTCGCGCTTTTTCTGTTCAATATCGGTGTTAGCCTGCTGGGTCAGGTAGGAAATCAGATCGTCGAAGCTGGCCTTCTCGTATCGGTCCGCCTTCTTGACGTAGCCGAAAATCACTTCGTTCAATGTCGAGCGGAACTCATCGTCCGCCACATTCGCGCAAATGCGTTCAAGGTACTTTTGCGGAAGGTACTCGACTTTCTCAGGAAGACTCAGCGACGCGTCAGCGTCGAGCAACTTCTTGTCCGGCTCGCCCTCGTGCCATTTCAACTCGCCCGCGAAATTGCTGGCACATCTTCCCTTGCGGAACTTCTCGGCACTCAGGAATGAGAACAGCTCTTCCGACTTTCCGGCGCTTTTCTGGTTATGGCTGTTGCCGAGCAGGCCGATGATATCTGCGACCGCACTCTTGCCGCTTCCCTTGCGCCCGATTATCGCGACGAGTTCCTTACCGAGCGGAATGCGCTCATCCTTAAACCAGATGCCGAAGCGGTTCTGGTAGCCAGCAATGCACGTGACGTGCAGGCTGTCGATGTACTTGTTTCCATGCGCGCGGACGCGAGCCTCGACCTCCGGCTCCTCACCGACGAAGACGCGGTTTGCAGGCTCGAAAATGATTTGCCGCAGTCCTTCGAAGGTTAGGTCAGCCTTAACCCACAGTGGTTCGAAGGCGAAATCAGCTTCCTTGTCGTAGACGACCTTGCCGAGCTTCTTGTCCAGGTCGGAAAATGAGTGGGCGTCGCATCCTGCCAGCGTTGGTTTCGGAACTGATTCGACGCCATTCTCGTACCGATCCGTCTGCAGGAACCATTCAACATTCCCGGAATTGCCGAAGAATCCGTCGCTGAACTTGTCGAGCTCGTCGCTAATAAGGGCCTTGCGCTTCTTGCCGCTTACTCTGCCATCAATTCTTATGCCGTCGTTGTTGGCGGCGGTGACTATGAGCACATGTTCGCTCAGGTCGGCCTTCACACCGTAGGTATCCCTCAGGGCGTCCAGGATGCAATCCTTTGTGGTCGTCGCTTCCTCGAAATCAGATGTTGTCTTCAGGTCTGCGGCGGTGACTCGCTTGCCACCGTCCCCCAGCGTCTTATTCGTGGCGAGAAGGCTCAGAAACTTTCTGATGTCATCCCTGAAAGTCGGCTGGAACGGATTGAAGAGCAGATGCACATTAACGTGATCGCCCTTCTTGTTCACGACCTCATTTATCCGCAGTTCGACGTTCGGGAAGAAGACTTTGCTCGAGTCGGAGTGGCGGACATTGTACTCGGCTACGGTGGAGAAATAGCCGTCAGCTGAGAAGTAGTCAGTGATCCCGAAAGCGTACACGTCCGAGTCGTGAAGTCTGCGGCAGTATTCCGCCCAGATGTCTTCATCCTTACCGCCCTCGACACGAAACTGACAGTTCAGCTTCGTACCGGGCGAATGGAGGTGGAGGTCCCATTTCCTCCACTCAGATCCTTTTGGCCACCCTCCCGACATGACTTCCTTCCTCGTATATGGTGCAGCGCGCGCCGCAACTCTCCCCATCGCTCAAGACATGCCTCTTTCTGCAACCTTCTCAACTAAAACTAGGCACAGGAAAAGGAACGGCCTCACATTGTCATTATTGATACGGGCCTCATCTCTGCCGCTGCATTATACAGGCCGTCTGAACTCAGGGCGGCTGGGCAGAGTTGCCAGCTGCGTCCCCGCTCTATGTTCGTTAGCCATCAAACAGTGGAGGGCCTAACGAAAGGACTCGTTAGTCATGAGCACTTGCGGATGCACAATTAGGAACGGAACTTCCTTCTTTGCTTTGTTGGGTCAAGCCCAGCACGCTGCAAAGGTACACCGTCGACTCGCGTACGCTGCAGTACATCCGCGATCGGCATTTGCTTCACAAGGGCCGATAGACGGTCCGACTCTCTTCGGATTTCCGCTTGCACGTTTGAAAGGACTTCCGAGATAAGGTTGCGGAACTGAATCATCCAGGCCTGAACAAATCCACCCACACTGTGAGTCACTATGCTTACGCCGCGAACCTCAGCCTTGCCCGCCGACGTGACACCGACGTCGATCTGCACTCTCGCGTCCTCGAAGTGATTTACAGCGTGCGCGACCCATTTGTCTCGGAGCGGCTTTACGACTGCGTGGAGATCTCGCGCGGCGACGGAAAGTTGAGCGATGTACTCCTCACCGAGGCCGCTACGTTTGCCAGAACCCCATCCCCACGCTCGGCCGTACATCACTAGTGCAGCCCGGCATAGAGCTTGTCGTGTGTGCTCACGCCGAGAGATTTCCTCGGTTGGGATGCCACGCTGCGTCGGGTCTATCTCAATGTGCAGGTCGCAGTATCGAATCGCCGCCTCAAGATCGGATTTGATTCCATAAAGGTCTGCAAAACGCTGGGTCTCCTCGACACAGAACTCGAACTGAACCAGGGAACTGGGCTCGGCGCTAATGATCACGCTCACCTCGCAAGGCCGAAAGTCAAACAAGTCAACTCGGTACCGCATACGATCGCGATAGCTGGCTCGCGAATCGTGCTGATTACGCAAGCTGCGCGACGACTGCGCACGTAGCGGACAAGCATCTCCAGTTGGCGCATCTCTGTCGACGCCTACGGCTTCGCTCTAGCCGTTTGCGGTTGTTTGGCGGCTCGCTGGTCGCCCACCCTAAGTCTTCATGTTGAGGCCGAGCGGCCATAGCGTGGATTCTGAAATCAACCTTGACTCGTAGGCCTTTGCTTCTGCCTTCGTGACGCCGTAGGCCGATATGTCGTGCACGCACACTACTTTCTGTCCTTGCATAGCCCTGATGGCTTCGTGGAAATGCGTAGATGAAGATGCTTCAAGTGCTTGCTCAGCGTGTTCCAAGTACCTCTTCTGCCATGAGCGACTCGTGATGCCTACGTAGCTCATGCCAGGGATCGTCTCGTAGCCTTCTCTGCATTTCGTGAAGACGAAGGCCTTGAGTCTTTGCTCCGGCGTCCCCTTGTTCATCAACGTCTTCACTTCTTCAGCTTTGAACCTCGGCCGCTTGTATGTATGACGATAAACGACGTGGTCTCCCGTTGGCTTATACACCGACGAGCAAAAGGCCAGTGGGACGCATACCAACGTGCTGCCACCGAATAGGCGGTGCTTGCTATCTGCGAAGAAGCTCACACCGCTCATCGAGCCAGGGTGCCGCATCATCGCGACAGTTGAGAACCCGGTATCAACATTCTGGTAGCCGACCAGCTGAATGCCGACGTGAGGCCGGCCCTGCTCCATGGACTCTCGGAGCTCACGCTCTAGGCATTTCACGTCCTCGTAGTTCGGCATGATCTCCATTGCAACGTCCACGTTGAACTGGGGACCAAAGAAGTAGCGAAGTGCGTCTGGATCAAGAAGATTGGGCATGATTCACACCGGATGCTCATAAGTCGATCAGCACCACCAGCAGGTGCGCGTGTTTTCGCACGCCGCGCGGACACCCTTGCTCGCCGCGGAGCACGCGTATCAGCGACTGTCCACGATCCGTAGCAAATGCGAGGCAAGCAATACCATCTCTTGAGCTTCTGAACTGTCGCTAATCGTTACCGTTCTATGCGAATGCGGGTTTTTATACGATCCAATCGCGCCGGCGAAAAGGTGAGCCAAGGCTTCTCGCTCGGGCCGATTTTGGCGTTGATCTGTTAGTGGGCCGTTATCCGCATTGAATGCCCGACGCATTAAGTCGACGCCGATATCTGTGTCCGCGAAATTTCCTTTCGCCCTTACCGCTTCCTCCACCGCACGAAAAGCGATGAAGACCGCATCGGAGAGATCTCCTCGCGCAAGCGCGATCCACACTCGATCCGCAATAGTTGGATGAAGCATTGTCTTCGGCAGGGATGCAGCACGCCGAAACTGATCGAAGCGATTGCGATCCATCAGTTCACGGCCGCGTCGTCCGAATACGCGGAACCCGTTCTGACCATTAGTGCCCGGGGCTGGGAGCAAGAACGCGTTCACTTCCAGCCAATGCAATGCCTCGAGTAGAGCCACCTCGATCTCTTGCTGCTGATTTCTTTGCAATCTCGGCGGTTGTCCAACTGGCGAATCTGTCGATACTATCGAATTTCTATGCACAAGCCCGTTTTGCAGGTTCCGGTGAGCTACTTGAAGCAGCTGGTACGCAAGTTCTTCGGGAGCCAGTCCCACAATGACTTGGGGATCGTCGATAAGGTCGAGGATGTTCATTGCTGTTCTTCCGAGAAAGTTTCTCGCCATCTCGTGTCGTAGCGATAACCACTTGCCGACGTGGGTGAAGAGCGGCCCGTCCGCTCTTGGCCCGAAACCGGGCTGAGCGCCTCCACATGAATGTTATCGAGCAGGCAGATTATTTCCGAGCGTTTTTGGACTTCTGCCCAAGAGCATCCGCATATTTTTCGAATAGCAGCTGTAGCGCCTGCCGCAACAGCCGGCTCTGAGGAATATCCGTCCGGTCGGAAAGAAGCTTCAGCCTTTCCGCCGTTTCAACCGGAACATAGAGCCCAAGTTGTCGGCCCGTGCGGGCGCGTCGTTCCGCCATTGATGCAGATTTCTTGGCCATCTAGATGTGTCTAGACTTTATCAGGATTCGGGAATAGTGTGATCCAGCGGCTGAGAGCCGCCAAGGGCGGCCCCCGCCCGGTGCGCGAACACCGAACGAGGGCCTAACCACAACGCCTGGATTAGAGGCAGTTATGGCTACCTTCATTATCGCGCGCCCGGCGATTGCGTGCCTGCGTGCGTGTGAATTTCGCAGGGACAGTGGCCTCGCCATACCTCGGCGACCCCGGATCAGTGGGGTGCGGCCATGAACGCTCGACGAAAGCGCGCCGCCAAGCGTCCGCCGGCACGTTGCGAGAAAAACACGCCCAACGCTGATTCGCCAGCCCCTTCGTCGGGACAGAAATCTTCGAAATTTGCGAGCGCCGGAAGCGCGCTCGACGAATGCGTCGGCGCGCTCTGCCTAGTCGAAGTGACCATGCACTCGCTCGAGTGGCAGGAGATCGCGTTTCCAGAACAGGAAGTGCTGAAGCGTGCGCTCAGATCGATTTGGTCCGTTCATGACTGGATCAACGAGCTGAGGCCGGACGCTCTCGATGCCCAGGCCGATGGGGACGACGAATCATGACTCTCACGACTCAGGAGGACATGGTCGTCATCAGAATGGGCATCGACACGCTGCTTGAATGCGTGCGTCGGACGGAGGACTGGTGGCGAGCATGCGGAGACGATGCGGCGCTTCGGCGCGCTCAGCGGCTTGGTGCCGCGATTCGCACGACGCGTCGCAAGTTCTTTCCGGAGGCAGCCGATTCCGATGTACAGATCGCTGAAGCGCTGATCGTTGCCGAAGGACTGCGCGAAGCTGCGAGGCAATGCAAGGAAGGGCAAGCCGCGCTTCATGCTCGACTGGCAGGCGGCGCGGACACAATTGAGCGGCTATGTCGCTCGCGAGGAGTGCGGCCATGACGCGCGCCAGACCCACGACAGCATCTCGCGCGAAGACTTCCATGCAGGGCGGCGAGAGTGCGACGAGGCAGCCGCATGCTCCGACACAGTCACCCGCGCCCGGAACGGTCACTCCGGGATCACAACAAACAGCGCTGAAGCTTCCGGTTCAGGACAGCTCCCCCTCGATCGCCGAGCGGCTGCAGGCGGAACGGAAGCAAATCTTCAAAGCGATCTCCATCGTCGAGTGCTGCAAGAACGCCACCGCCACGTTGCTGGAAGTGAACGACTCCGAGTACATGATCCCCGCATTCGAAGCCGTTTGTGATCTTCTCGATGCGTCGGCAATGGAACTCGGCCGAATCGTCGATGAGTGCGCGGACCGCGGTCGTCCGCGGGGGCACGAAGTCGAATGAGCGGCATCCGATCGGCGATTGCATCGCTCCGAGTTTCGCCGCTCTACGCGGCGAAACTCAAAGCTGACTCTAACCGCTCTCCGCACGATCGAATGCTGCCGTGCGTTTCACCGATTTCACGGCGAAACTCGCGAGGCACCGTGGCGACTCGTCCGCATGCGAAATTTCGTGCGAAGTATCGCCCGAATTTCCCGCGAATCTCCCCACTGACTTTCTTGCGCGATCTCGTAATGATCGTCATCCAGTGACAACTCGTCCCTAAGCGACCGGAACCACGCGATGGATGGCTCCAGCAATGGCTACCGACGAACTTCAACCCGAACCCGAACCTGAGCTGCGTCAATCAGCATTCATTCCGAACCGGCCGCGCTCGAAGCTCGTCCTACCGCGCTTCGTGCGACTGCGCGACGCGGCGATCTACCTCGGCATGGACCCGTGCCGCTTCAATCGCGAAGTGCGTCAGGTCATCACGGAGATTCCCATCGGCCATCGCGGCGTCGCGTTCGATCGGATTGATTTGGATGCCTGGGCGGATGAGTATAAGAGCCGCAACGGGCGTCCCGCGACTCAATCCGTAGGGAGAAAGTCATGGGCGAACGAAATCCGCCAGGTCTCACCAAGCGCGGTGGCATCTGGCACATCGACAAGCAGTTCAGAGGAATCCGCATTTGCGAGAGCACTGGAACTGGCGACGTCAAGAAAGCCGAAGAGCAGCTCGCGAAGCGGATAAGCGAAGTCCGCGCAGCGACGGCGAACGGCATTCCGACGCGGCGCACGTTCCGGGCGGCGGCTGCGAAGTATCTCAACGAGAACCTGCACAAGAAGAGCATCAAGGAAGATGCGCTTCATTTGAAACAGCTCGACCCGTTCATCGGCGAGTTGGAGCTGCGTCAGGTGCACATGGGATCGCTGCAGCCGTTCATCGCAAAGCGCAAAGCAGACGGGGTCAAGACCAAGACGATCAACATCGCGCTGGCGGTGGTGCGTCACATCTTGAATCTCGCGGCCTCGGAGTGGATCGACGAGCGGGGCAAGACTTGGCTGGAGACGGCACCGAAGATCAAGCTGTTCTCGGTCAAGGACGCTCGGCAGCCGTATCCACTCACAGCGGAAGAGCAGGCGCTTCTGTTCGAGGAATTGCCGGATCACCTCGCACAGATGGCGCTGTTCAAGGTGAACACCGGATGCAGGGAGCAGGAAGTCTGCGGACTGCGATGGGACTATGAAGTGAAAGTACCCGAGCTCGACACATCGGTCTTCATCATTCCGGGCGAGCGCGTCAAGAACGGCGATGAGCGTCTTGTCGTGCTCAACCGTGTGGCGAAGTCCGTCATCGAGAGCCAGCGCGGCAAGCACCCAACTCATGTGTTCGTGCACGTCGCGAAGGAAGGCGAACCGAAGCCGGTGGGGAAGATAAACAACACCGGTTGGAAGTCGGCCCGCCAGCGTGCAGCGGACAAGTGGGAAGAGGAGCACGGCGAGCCAGCGCCGGAAGGATTCCGGCGAGTGCGGGTCCACGATCTCAAACACACGTTCGGTCGCCGTCTGCGGGCAGCAGGCGTGTCGTTCGAAGATCGCCAGGATCTACTCGGACACCGGAGCGGCCGGATCACAACGCACTACTCGCAAGCCGAGCTTTCGAACCTGATCGCGGCGGCGGAGAAGGTCTGTGGAGACGAAAAGTCCCGCAATCCTCCCGCAACCACTTGGCTACGTCGGCGCGTGAGTGCGGTAAGTCTTTGAGAACTTTTGAGTGAATTGGCGCGGCCGGAGGGATTCGAACCCCCGACCACCTGGTTCGAAGCCAGGTACTCTATCCAACTGAGCTACGGCCGCGCGTGTGGAAGACCCCGGTGCCGACTCGCTTGCCGCCTGTCGGGGCAGGCCCGTGGCAAGCCCGCGCCGGAGCCGCGATTCTACGCTTTCCGCGGTAATGTGTCCGCTCGGGTTCACGACCGGCCTCAGCGTCCGATGCCGGAACGTGCGGGCGCTCTTTTACCTCAGTGACGTCCTGATCGTCGCTGCCCTGAGCTCGACCGGCGAGCTCGCGGCTGCAGTCGAGGGCAGGCGGTGAGGGTCCAGATACGCGCCTTCTGCTGCAGCTCGCAAAGGACGATCTTGCACACCGACGCCGGCGGCTTCCGTAACCTGCCGTATCGAGCGGTGCTCAGGCGAGTGTGTGATACACCTTCTGCACGTCTTCGTCCTGCTCCAGCTTGTCCGCCAGCTCCAGAACTTCGGTCGCCTCGGGCTCGGGCAGCTCCGTCGGCGTGAGGCAGATATATTCGTGCTCGGCCGACAGCGGTGTGATGCCACGGTCTTCCAGTGCCTTCTGCACCTGGCCGAAGTCGGGGAAGGCGCAGTGGATGACGAGCTGCGGCTCGCCCTTCTCGCCGGTGCTTTCGCCCATTTCTTCCAGGCCGTGATCGATCAGGTACAGCTCCAGGTCGTCCTGGTCGATGCCTTCCGGGTTGAGCCGAAACACACCCATCTTCTTGAACTGGAAGCTGACGCTGTTCGAGGTGCCGAGGTTGCCCCCGTGCTTGGAGAAGATGTTGCGCATGCTTGCGACCGTGCGAGTCGGATTGTCGGTCGCAGCTTCGACGAGCACGGCGATCCCGTGCGGCGCATAGCCCTCGTACAGGATCTCGGTGTAGTTCGTCGCCTCCTTGCCCGAGGCGCGGCGGATCGCCGCCTCGACCTTGTCCTTCGGCATGTTGACCGCGCGAGCGTTCTGGATCACGCGCCGTAGCTGCGGATTCGAGGCCGGGTCGGGGCCGCCTGACTTCACTGCGATCGTGATGTCCTTGCCGATGCGCGCGAACTGTTTCGCCATACGATTCCAGCGCGCGAACATCGTATGCTTTCTGACTTCGAAGATGCGTCCCATGGGAGAGGGATCCTGTGCAGAGGGAGTGACCTGTCCGTCAGTCTACGATGAATCCCGTCCGCCTTCCCACATGCCGCCGCTGTCAGAGGCTGTCGGCTCAGGCATCACGGGTCCGGGCATCGCTGGCGCAAGCATCGAGCGACGGGTCTGAGTCCCTGTGCCCGCGGGTCAGCGGGCCGGGACAGGGCAGCGTGTCTCTGTCTCGGGCAACGTGCGACTGGCCCGCATCGAGCGTGGCTGACGGGGGTGTCAGGGACCCCGAGCTTCATTCGATGACGCCTATGATGTCGATGACGCCGTATGGGATGACGTATGGCGCCGGGGTTACTTGCCTTCCCAGATGACCTCGGCGCCGGCGGCCGCAGCGCGCCTCATCATGGTGATGAGCGGGACGGCGCGCGTGGCAAGGGCGATGGGCGGCTCGCGCTCTTCGCGATCGTTACGATCTGCCGGGTCGTCGTCGGCGGCGGTGGGTGGTGCTGGGGTGTCCTCGTGCGTCACGGCTTTCAGCCGCTCGATCTCCTCCTCCAGCCTGCGCAGCGCACTCGGCACGTCCTGCGCGGTGAACGCGCCGGGCACGCGCCCGCTCGCCCCCATGAGCTTCAGCAGTGCGGTCGCGATGTTGCCGAACATCGTGACGGATTCGGTCGCGGTGGATCGGAACGTGACGAGCATGGATCAGGTGCACCCTCGCAGCAGGAACAACACGAGCAACACGGGGATGGGCACCCCGAGCAGCCACAATAGTATCCAGCCTATCTTGCCACGCATCTCAGGCGGGGCCTGTCGGTTGCCCGAGTGCCGGGGCGGTCGCGTGGATGGCATGGTTTCGCTCCTCGCGGGGCGCCGGGCGGGCGCCGATGCTCGGTAACGGTCCGCTGCGACAGGCGGTTCCCCGTGTGCGACCGGCATGCGACCACGACGAGATGCGTATGCCGGCCGTCCCGCTGCCCTTCCCGTCGACCGTCCCGCCGCCGTCCTTCCCCTCCAGCGCGGTCGTCCTTGCGCTCGTCAGTCTGGGCAGCGCGCTGCGTGCCGCAGGGTTGTCGCGGCCGCGGGCGTGAGCCCCTGAGTGATCAGCATCGCCTGTGCGCCTTCCGCGGAGTAGGCACCGCGCGCTTCGAGCATCGCCAGCGCACCGCCCAGGTTGCCGAAATACACCGCCCGCGCGAGCGGCGACATGTCGAGTGGCGGGGTCCGATGCGCCTGCTGTTCGAGCGCCCCGATCGACGCGTCGGACAGCTCCCAGCTCGCTGCAACCAGACCGGCGAGCGGCGCGGCGTGGGTGCGCATCGCCTCGATGAACACTTCGGCGCGCGGCAGCAGGTTCGGTCGTTCCCGATAGCGCTCCATCGTCAGTCGGAACAGCACGATGCGCGCGAGCGCCGCCAGCAGGCCGAGGAGCTGTGCCGCGAGCGGATCGGCCTCGCCGCTCGCGTTGGCACAGGCTTCCGCGGCCATGGCCGAGCGGTGTGCCTGCTCCCAGGTGATCGTCGCGAAACTGTCGAAGTAGCCTTTCGGAAGCTGGAAAACCGGTTGCAGGATCGCGGTCGCAACGAGGCTGCGCAGGCCGTGCGCACCGAGCACGACGACTGCCCGCTCGAGGCTGTCCACGGGCTCGCGTGAGTTACGGTAATACGCGCTGTTTGCCCGCTGCAGCACGCTGCCCGCGAGCGCGGGGTCTTCGAGGATCAGGCGCACGAGCGATTGTCGGGTGCTCTCGCTGTCGTTCAGCGTCTGCAGCAGCTTCGGCAGCAGCATCGGCCGCCGTGGAAAGTACTCGTGATGATGCACGGCATCGTGTGCCGCCTCGTCGACGCGCTCGAGCACCGCCGCGTGATCACCCGTGATCTGGTAATCGAACCGCGCCACGCCGAACGCGAGCTTGTAGCATTCCGCGGCGACCGCCTCGGTCGTCTCCGTGGCGTAGGATGGCGGCTGCGTATCGGACGCGCCGACCCCATCGCTGCAGGCGCGGCCCGCGGACTGGCCAGCCGGCAGGGCTGCGGCTGCCCTCGCTGCAGTGCCCCCCGGTGGCGTGCCCGACGTCCCCGGCGGGCGCAGATCTGCCCCGCGCGCGGCCTGCCGGCGTAAGACGGGCTTGCGGGCACCCGTGCCGCGCGGGGCGTCGTT
>Ga0180220_1002165_pt1 | contig 13136 bp, 10 predicted proteins | sample eDN5th37CBELigBY_FD_151335 | JGI IMG/M metagenome (GOLD analysis project Ga0180220, IMG submission 151335) | Enriched backyard soil microbial communities from Emeryville, California, USA - eDNA 5th pass 37_C BE-Lig BY (version 2) (version 2) | ecosystem: Environmental > Terrestrial > Soil >... | reverse complement strand
CCGGCCGTGGGAAGGCGGCAAGCCACTCAAGGGCGACGAGCCGGAGGTCTACGAGTGGGAAGCCTGGGAGCTGGTCGCGCCATCGGCCGTGCCGCACACCGAGACGTCCGCAGTGCCGCGCGCGCTCAGCCACAACGAGGTGCGCGACATGGTCGGCAAATGGGCCGACGCCGCGGTCCGCGCCGACAAGTGCGGCTTCGATATTCTCGAGATCCACGCGGCGCACGGCTATCTGCTGCATCAGTTCCTGTCGCCCGTCACCAACCAGCGGACAGACGAGTACGGCGGCTCGGACCAGAACCGCATGCGCTTCCCGATCGAGGTGGCCGAGGCCGTGCGGGCGGTCTGGCCGGCGGAAAAGCCGCTCTTCATGCGCCTCTCCTGCGAAGACGATGCCGGCTGGACGCTTGACCACAGCGTGAAGCTTTCGGCGGAGCTAAAGAGGGTCGGCGTCGACGTGGTCGACTGCTCGTCGGGCGGCACGCTGGAGCGGCTGTCGCCGATGGACTCCGCCCGCGCCAAGACCTACGGCTATCAGGTCCCCTACGCCGAGCGCATCCGCAAGGAGGCCGGCATCAAGACAATGGCCGTCGGGCACATCGTCCACGCCGACCAGGCGGAAGCGATCCTGCAGAATGGCCAGGCCGACCTCGTCGCCCTCGCACGCGAGATCATGTACAATCCCAACTGGCCCATGGACGCCGCCCAGAAGCTCGGCGCCGATCCCGATTTCGAACTGGTGCCGCCACCGCTCCGATTCTGGCTGAACAAACGGTCCAAGTCGGGCTTCGAGGGCGTGCCGTCCACCTTCTCCAAGCAGCTCGCGAAGCGCGAGGCGACCGGCTGATCCACCTGCCTCCGGCGCGTCGCGGCAGCCGCCGTCCGGCCGGCCGCGCGCCCTTTGCCATCCCAACTGGAGCACTTCCCGCATGACGGCTGCACGTCCCGGCTCGCTTCGTTCCCATCGCGATGGCCAGATCCACTGGATCACCATCGACAACGAGCCGCGGCTCAACGCTTTCACGCGCGATATGTGGGCGGCGGTGCCGGAGCATTTCGCTGCCGCCGATGCCGATCCGGAGACGCGCGTGATCATCGTCACGGGAGCAGGGACCAAGTCGTTTTCGGCGGGCGCCGACATCTCCGAGTTCGGCGGCAACCGCACGGGTGCAGCGGCACGCGCCTACGACGAGATCAACCACGCAGCCTACGAGGCCGTCCTGAGCACCGGCAAGCCGACCATTGCCATGATCAACGGCTATTGCTTCGGCGGGGCGTGCGAGCTGGCGATCTGCTGCGACCTGCGCGTCGGCTCGGAGACCGCGTCGTTCTCGGTGCCCGCCGCCAAGCTGGCGCTCGGCTACAATCCGCGCTGGATCAAGCCGATGCTCTCCGTCATGCCGGCCGCGAAGGTGAAGGAGATGCTGTTCACGGGCCGCCGCTATCTGGCGCCCGAAGCGCTCGCCATGGGGTTGCTGAACGCGATGGTCCCCGCCGGCAAGCTCGCCGGCGAAACCGTGCGGCTCGCGACCGAGATCGCCGCGAACGGTCCGCTCAGCATCAAGGCGGCGAAAGCCTCGGTCGATGCGCTGATGGCGAACCCCGAGAGCGTCGATCTCGCAGCCCTCGACGAGAAGGTGCTCGCCTGCTTCGACAGCGAGGACTTCAAGGAAGGCGCACGCGCGTTCATGGAAAAGAGAAAGCCCGTCTTCAAGGGTCGCTAGCGGCGTGGCGCACAGCGCTCGCGCACAATTTCGGGAGGCAAGCCCAATGTCCGAACGGACCATCGACACCGGCACCGAGCAGTTGCTCTGCGTGGTTCGTGACGGCGTCGCCGTCGTCACGCTCAACCGGCCGGAGGCGCGGAATGCCTTCTCGCCCGCCATGTCGACGGCGCTGCGCGAGCTGATCCCGGCGCTCGACGCCGATCCCGACGTGCGCGCCCTGCTGATCACCGGCGCCGGCACGGCCTTCTGCTCCGGCGGCGACGTGAAGAACATGGGCGACCGCCGCGCGCCGACCGACCAGACGCACGACGAGAAGTTCCGCACGATGCAGCAGCGCCATCACGGCACCGCGGGCGCGATCCGTGCCCTGCGCAAGCCGACGGTCGCTGCGCTGCCGGGTGCCGCGGCAGGAGCGGGCCTCGCACTCGCGCTGGCCGCCGACATTCGCATCGCGGCCGCTTCGGCATTCCTGACCACGGGCTACACCAAGGTCGCGCTTCCCGGCGACTACGGCATCGCCTGGCTGCTCACACGCACGATCGGGCCCGGCCGCGCCCGCGAGCTGATGCTGACCGCCGAGCGCGTCCCGGCCAAGCGCGCCGAGGAGCTCGGTCTCGTGAACCGCGTGGTTGACGATGCCAAGCTGCAGGACGAAGCCTTCGCGTTGGCCCGCTCGCTCGCCGAAGGCCCCGCCGTCGCCATCGGCTACATCAAGGACAACCTCGACGAAGCCTTCGACGTCGCGCACAAGGAGGCGATCGACCGCGAAGCGGAGCGCATGATGCGCGCGCAAGGCACCGAGGACCACAAGGAGGCCGTGCGCGCCTTCGTCGAGAAGCGCAAGCCCGTGTTCAAGGGGCGATAGCTCCGTCAGTCCCGGCAGACGCTACGATGCCACGGTTCCGCGGGCGACGAGTGCCGTTGCGCAATAGGACCGCGGCCCGTCAGCCTCGCCGTCGAGGTACGCGAGGCGCACCTTCTCCTTCACGGCCGCGCGTACGTCGGGCGCGAGCGACCGTGCGTACTCGGCAATGGGGCCGTCCGCGCCGTCGATGGGCGCCCAATAGTCGTCGAACGATGCGAAATCGGTGCGGATGGTGATCTCGTCCTCCACGATGTCTTCGAGGCCGGCCGCACCAAAGGCTTGCCGCAAGGCCCCGACGTGGCTCGCAGGCCGGGAGTAGGTGCGACCACGCCGGCGGATCGCCTCGTCGTCGATCATTGCGGCCGTATCCCAGAACAGCCGCATAAACGTCACCCCGCCGCGTACATCCCAGACGGCGGCGCCCACCACGCCGCCCGGCCGCGTCACGCGGCGCATCTCGCCGAGAACACGACCGGTATCAGGAATGAACTGCAGCACCAGCATGGCCAGGGTGCAGTCGAACGTCCCATCGGGGAAGGCCAGCGCACAGGCATCGCCCACGTCGATCCGGACGCGCGGGTCCGGCACGGCACGACGGGCATAATCGACGTAGGCCGGCGAGGCGTCGACGCCATGCAGACTGCGATGGCTCGCACCCCGGGCAAGGGTCGCGATCAGGCTGCCCGTGCCGCAACCGACGTCGAGAATGCTGCCGGCACCGGCCGCACCCACAAATTCCACGAACCTGGGAGCGAGGCGGCGGCTCCAGCGCCCCATCTGCAGTTCGTAGCCGGAACCGTCCGTGGCGAGGAAAGTCGAAGAGACGGCCATTGCGATTCTCCATTATCGAAACGAGCTTGCAGCCCGGACTCGATGAATGCCGCGCCTGCGGGGTCCATTGGCGGTCCATCCGGTGGAGCCCTTGCACATCCGGCGCCATAAGATAGCCTGAACCAAAATCGCGACCAACGGAGACGATCATGCAAAGCCTGGAAGGCGTCCGCGTGCTGGAGCTGGCGCGCTATCAGGCGGGCCCGCGCGGCGGCATGATGATGTCGGACCTGGGCGCGGAGGTGATCAAGATCGAGCGGATCGGCGGCGAGGAGACGCGCAGGAACCCGCCCGTCGTGCGCGGCCAGAGCGTCTACTTCACGGTTTACAATCGGGGAAAGAAATCGGTCTGTCTCGATACCCGCAGGGATGAGGGCAAGGCCATCCTGCGCGAGCTCGTCGCCAAGTCCGACATCGTGCTCGAGAACTTCCGCCCCGGCACCATGGAGAAGATGGGCTTCGGCTACGAAGCGCTGAAGGCCATCAAACAGGACATCATCCTCGTCTCGGTGTCGGGCTTCGGCCAGTACGGCCCCTATCGCGACCGGCCCGCCTTCGATCCGCTCGGGCAGGCGATGAGCGGGCTCATGGCGCTGACGGGCGGCCCCGTCGGCCAACCGGTCGGCACGGCGTTCTCGCTCGTCGACCGCACCACGGCGCTGCACGCCACCATCGGCGCGCTGGCGGCATTGCGCCATCGCGACCGTACCGGCGAAGGCCAGATGATCGATTGCTGCCTGCTCGACTCCGCCCTCACCATGGTCGAGATCCCGAGCATCACGTACCTCGACACCGGCGATACGAGCGGCGAAGGCGGACGCCCGCCCTATCGCGCCAAGGACGGCTGGGTCGTGATCGCCGCCATCGGCCGGGAGATGGCGACCAAGCTGATGCAGATCGTCACCGGCGAAGCGGGCGGCGGCGAGGCCGGCCCGATCGACTCAGGCGTCGGCTCGGGCGATGCCCGCCGCCGCGCCATCGAGGCCTGGGCCATCGCGCACACGGTCGAGGAGATCGTCTCGGCGCTGCTCGCGGCCGGTATTCCCGTCGCGCCCGTGCGCAACATCCCCGACGTGACGAAGGACGAGCATCTGTGGGCACGCGAGATGCTCGTGAAGCAGCCGGACGCGCTGGCCGGCGAGATTCACGTGCCGGGAGTAGCGGTCAAGATGTCGGGCACGCCGGGCTGCATCGGTCCCGTGCCGACGCCGGGCCAGCACACCGACGAGATCCTTTCGGGGCTGCTCGGCTACGACACCTCCAAGCTCGCCGCGCTGCGGTCGGCCAAGGTGATCGGCTGACTCCGCGCCGGGACGGCTGAAATTTGGACGTGGGCGGCGGCTCGCCTCGGCTGGCGGGACGGGCCGGCCCGGGTTATCTGAAGAAAAAGCGGCAGGCGCCGCAATCCTCATTGGAGACACGTCTCGATGCGCAGCTTCCACTTTCCCGGCCGGTCGCAGGTCATCGGCACGCGCGCCATGTGCGCGACCTCGCACCCCTATGCGAGCCTCGCGGCCGTCGAGATGCTGCGCAAGGGCGGCAACGCGATCGACGCGGCGATCACGGCAACCGCGGTGATGTGCGTGGTCGAGCCCGCCATGACCGGCATCGGCGGCGACTGTTTTGCGATCATCGCCAAGCCCGGCCAGAAGCCGATCGCCTTCAATGCCTCGGGCAAGGCGCCCAAGGCCGCCACGCCCGACTGGTACGCCAAGGCCGGCATCAAGGCGATCGAGACGCACTCGCCCCACGCGGTCACCGTTCCGGGCGCCATCGACGGGTGGGCGACGCTGCTCAAGGACCACGGCACGAAGGGCTTCGCCGATGTGCTGGCGCCGGCCATCGCGTATGCCGAGAACGGCTGGGCCGTGCAGCCGCGCGTGGCGTTCGACTGGGCGAACCTCGAGGCGAAGATCCGACTCGACGAGGGCGCCAAGCTGCACCTCCTCAAGGACGGCCGCGTGCCGAAGGCCGGCGAGATCATGCGGTCGCCGGCGCTTGCCCGAACGCTGCGGACGATTGCCGAGAAGGGGCGCGACGGCTTCTACGCGGGCGAGGTGGCGGAGGACATCGTCGCCGAGCTGCGCGCGATGGGCGGCCTGCATACGGTGGCGGATTTCGCGGCGCAGTCGGCGACCTATGTCGAGCCGATCTCGGTCCGCTACAAGGGCGTCGACGTGCTGGAGCTGCCGCCCAACAACCAGGGCGTGGTGGCGCTGGTGCTGCTCAAGATGCTCGACCGGTTCGGCAAGCTCGGCAACGGGCCGGTCTCGGTCGAGCGCTATCACGTGATGATGGAGGCCGTCCGCCTCGCCTACAAGATGCGCGACACGTTCGTCGCTGATCCCGTCATGGCGGACGTGCCGGTCGACTTCATGCTTTCTGACGCTTTCGCGGACGAACTCGTCAGCCGCATCGACCGCAAGGCGCGCAAGGACGACCTCGGCCCCATTCCGAAGCCTGGCGGCAGCGACACCATCTATATGTGCGTGGTCGACGAAAACGGCATGGCGGTGTCGTTCATCAACTCGATCTACTCGGGCTTCGGCTCGGGCATCGTGACCAAGAAGACGGGCGTCGTGCTGCAGAACCGCGGGCAGGGCTTCGTACTCGACCCGAAGCACCCGAACTGCATCGCGCCGGGCAAGCGGCCCATGCACACCCTCGTCCCCGCGATGGCGATGCGCGATGGCAAGCCGCTGGCCGCGTTCGGCGTGATGGGCGGCAACCTGCAGCCGGCGGGGCATGCCTACGTCGTCTCGAACATGCTCGAATACGGCCTCGACCCGCAGGAGGCGATCGACTGCCCGCGCGTGTTCTTCGAGAACGGGGTGTGCTGGGCGGAGGAGTCCGTGCCGAAATCCGTGCTCGAGGGCATGGCAGCGCTCGGCCATCCGATGCAGGTGAAGCCCGATCCGTGGGGCGGCGGCCAGATGGTCTACGTGGACCGCGAGAACGGCGTGCTTGTCGGTGCCTCCGATCCCCGCAAGGACGGCATGGCACTCGGCTACTGAGGCGGAGGCGGCGAACGCGCCATGACGGACGCCCGACGCGTAGTGAGGTTGCGGATCGAGGGCCTCGTGCAAGGCGTGGGCTTCCGCGCCTTCGTCGAGCGCGAGGGCGTGGCGCTCGGCCTCGACGGCTGGGTGCGCAACCGCCGCGATGGCGGCGTGGAGGCGGTGATTGCCGGCCCGGCGCCGCAAGTCGACGCGATGGTCGCGCGCTGTCAGGAAGGGCCAGCCCATGCGAGGGTTGCGATGGTGAAGGTGCTCGACGCGCCGGAATTGGACCGGGTGGGCCCCGGCTTCGACATCCGATCGACGGTGTGACGAATCGCCAACACAGGGCGGCCCATCTGCGACACGTGCGGCGACTCTGCTCTTGTCTTGGCCGCCCCGCATGGCATTGAAATTGGCACGTGAAGTCCCGAGGTTCGGACTGGCGCCGCCCTGCAGGTGAGAGGGCGGCCCACGAGCGGATCAGGGCTGTGAAGCTCCATGAGTTCCGGGGCGTCAGGCACCAAACGGGCGCATCAGAAGCCGGTGTTGCAGCTATGGAGCAGAACCTCATGTTTCGCCGGGCATCGTGGCCGCTGGCGGCCCTCACCTTCGCGATCGTGTCGATCGGCGCGACCACTCCGAGCATGGCATCGGTCACGCTGGTCAACCGTGACGAGAAGGATCACAAACTGACCGTGCTCGAGGACAACGGGGCCAAGACGACCGAGCATACGCTGAAGCCCAGCCAGGTGCTCGAAGGCATCTGCGAGAAGGGCTGCGTCATCCGCCTCAACGACAGCGAGGAGGACGAGTACGAGCTGGAGCCGAACGACAAGGTGTCGATCGAGGAAGGCTACCTATATTATGACGAGCCGGCCACGGGGCAGGGCGGAGGCGGGGCAGCTCCGCCGTCGAGCCCGACGCCGGCGCCCGACGCGGCACCGAAGAAGCAATAGGACTGCGCGCCCGGGCCTGCTGCTCGATATGGGGAGAGCACAGGCCGACCTGATTTGGGCCGCAGTCGGCGTGCTAGAAGGTCCCCATGACGCAAACGAATCGACAGTCAGGATCACACCTGCCGGCCGCTGGGCCGGACGACGATGATATTCCCTTCGACCTGCCCGAGGCGCCGCGCAAGCGCGCAGAGGCTGTGGCTGTGACCGCGCCGCCGCCGCGCCGCTCGATCTCCGAGCGCGCTCTCGCTGCTGCCACGCCGCCGACTGCTCCCTATCTCGAAGGCCTCAACCCGGAGCAGCGGGCCGCCGTCGAGACGCTCGACGGGCCGGTGCTGGTGCTGGCCGGCGCCGGGACCGGCAAGACGCGCGTGCTGACGACGCGCATCGCCCATATCCTCGCGACGGGCCGGGCCTTTCCTTCGCAGGTGCTCGCCGTCACGTTCACGAACAAGGCCGCGCGCGAGATGAAGGAGCGCATCGGCCAACTCGTCGGCGGTGCCGTGGAAGGCATGCCGTGGCTCGGCACGTTCCACTCGATCGGCGTCAAGATCCTGCGCCGGCACCACGAGCTGGTGGGCCTCAAGTCGGGCTTCACCATCCTCGACATGGACGACCAAAACCGCCTCTTGAAGCAGGTGATCGAGGCGGACGGGCTCGACAAGGACCGCTGGCCGTCGCGCCAACTCGCAGCGCTGATCGATAGCTGGAAAAACCGGGGCCTTACGCCGGACAAGGTGCCGAAGGGAGAGAGCTTCGCTTTCGCCAACGGCAAGGGCGCGAAGCTCTATGCCGACTACCAGGCGCGCCTGAAGGACCTCAACGCCGCCGACTTCGGCGACCTGCTGCTCGAGTGCATCCGGCTCTTCACCGAGAACCCGGACGTGCTGGCCGACTACCATCGCCGCTTCCGCTTCATCCTGGTGGACGAGTACCAGGACACCAACGTTGCGCAGTACCTATGGCTCAGGTTGCTGGCGCAGGGCTGTCCCAATGTCTGCTGTGTCGGCGACGAGGACCAGTCGATCTATGGCTGGCGCGGCGCCGAGGTGGACAACATCCTGCGCTTCGAGAAGGACTTTCCCGGCGCCACTGTGATCCGGCTCGAGCGCAACTATCGCTCGACCGGGCACATCCTCGGCGCGGCGGCGGGGCTCATCGCGCAGAATAAGGCGCGGCTCGGCAAGACCCTCTTCACGGATGGCGACCGGGGCACGCAACTGACCGTCACCGGTGTCTGGGACGACGAGGAGGAAGCCCGGACGATCGGCGAGACGATCGAGCGCCTGCGCAAGGATCGCCACCCGCTCAACCAGATCGCCATCCTGGTCCGGGCGTCGGCGCAGATGCGCGCCTTCGAGGACCGCTTCATCACCATGGGGCTGCCCTATCGCGTGATCGGTGGCCCACGCTTCTACGAGCGCCAGGAGATCAAGGACGCCATCGCCTACCTCGAGGTGACGGCCAACCCCGCCAACGACCTCAAGTTCGAGCGCATCGTCAACGTGCCGAAGCGCGGCCTCGGCGACACCTCGATCAAGCGCGTGCACGAGCTGGCACGGGCGCGTCAGGTGTCGATGTTCCAGGCCGCGCGCGAGATCGTCGAGACCGAGGAGATCGGCGCCAAGGCGAGGAAGTCGCTGTCGGACCTGTTGCGCCTCTTCGAGCGCTGGCGCGGGCTGTCGGAGACGTTGAAGCACACCGAGCTCGCCGAGCTCATTCTCGACGAGAGCGGCTACACGGCCATGTGGCAGGCGGACAAGAGTCCGCAGGCACAATCGCGGCTCGAGAACCTGAAGGAGCTCGTCCGCTTCATGGACCAGTTCGACACGCTCGCGGGCTTCCTGGAGCACGTGTCGCTGGTTGCGGACGCCGAGCAGGGCGACGACGGCGACCGCGTCTCGGTCATGACGCTGCACGCAGCGAAGGGGCTCGAGTTCGACACGGTGTTCCTGCCCGGCTGGGAGGAAGGGCTGTTCCCGCACCAGCGCAGCCTCGACGAGTCGGGCCTTGCCGGCCTCGAGGAGGAGCGCCGCCTCGCCTACGTCGGCATCACGCGGGCGCGCAAGCGGGCGCACATCTCGTTCGCCCAGAACCGCCGCATGCGCGGGCTCTACCAGTCGGCGACGGCGTCGCGGTTCGTGGACGAGCTGCCGGAGGACCATGTCGAGGTCATCGAGGCGAAGAGCCCGTTCGGCAGCACCTACTCCGGCTTCGGACGCGCCAACCCCTATGGCGCCAGCCGCTTCGACGAGGGCCCCGGCGCCTTCCGGTCGAGCTACGACACGCCCGGCTGGCAGCGCGCCAAGCAGCAGTGGGACAGCGGCAACGTCGGAGGCGGCGCCAAGAAGTTCCAGCGCAGCAGCGGCCCGCTCACCATCGACGGCGAACTGGTCGCGGCGTCGAGTGCCGACAGCACCTATGCGAAAGGCGACCGCGTGCGCCACCAGAAGTTCGGCGGCGGCACGGTCGTCGCGGTGGACGGCAACAAGCTCACCATCGAGTTCGACATCGGCGACAGGAAGCGTGTCGTCGCGAGCTTTGTGATGCGCGAATAAGCATCCGGCGGCGGCGCCGCGCAGGGCAATTGAGACGGATCAACGGATCGCGCTCGTTGCGACGCTAGGTGTTCGGTTTCCAGCGGCGAACCGGATGAAGCGATGACCGACGGAGCAGCACGCAGCGAGCGCGTCAGCATCGAGAAGGTGTTGAAGCTCGGCCAGAACCCGGCGGCAGGCTTTCTGTCGCGGCGGAAGAAGCAGGTCCTGGCCGGTGTGGCTGCCCTGCTGCTTCTCGTCGGCCTCCTCTGGGCGTTCTCGGGCTCGACCAGCGCGGTGCGCTACGTGACGGCGCCGGTGACGAGGGGATCGCTCGTCGTCCTGGTGACGGCGACGGGCTCGGTGCAGCCGACCAACCAAGTGGATGTCTCGAGCGAGCTTTCGGGCACGATCCGCAAGGTGCACGTCGACTACAACTCGGTGGTCAAGGCAGGCGAGACGCTCGCCGAGCTCGACACCGAGAAGCTCGATGCAACGGTTGCAAGCTCGCGCGCCAAGCTCGCGGCGGCAAAGGCGAAAGTCGACGATACGCTCGCGACGGAGATCGAGAAGCAGCGCGACCTGATGCGCAAGAAGCTGCTCTCGGGTCGAAAGGTCTCGTCCGAGCAGGATCTCGACCTCGCGCAAGCGGCCTACGACCGGGCCGTCGCCGGCATTGCCAGCGCGCGGGCCGATGTCGGCGTGGCAGAAGCCGAGCTGACGCTCAACGAGACGAACCGCGCCAAGGCCAGCATCGTCTCGCCGATCAACGGCGTGGTTCTGAAGCGAAGCGCCGAGCCGGGACAAACCGTTGCTTCGTCGCTGCAGGCGCCGGTGCTGTTCTCGATCGCGGAGGACCTGACGCAGATGGAGTTGCAGGTCGATGTCGACGAGGCGGACGTCGGCAAGGTGAGGGCCGGACAGAAGGCGACCTTCACCGTCGATGCGTTCCCCGAGCACCGTTTCCCCGCGGAGATCCGCGATATCCGCTATGCGTCCGAAACGATCCAGGGCGTGGTGACGTACAAGGCGGTGCTCACCGTCGACAACTCGGAGCTGCTGCTCCGGCCCGGCATGACGGCGACCGCGGAGATCCGGGTGGAGGAGATCGACGACGCGATCCTAATCCCGAATACCGCCCTCCGCTACGCGCCCCCGAGCACGAATGCTGCGCCGCAACGCAGCTTCCTGCAGCGCATTCTTCCCGGGCCACCAAGGTTCCAGCGTCCGAGCGCGAGGCCGTCGCAGACCGGCGAGCGCACCGTCTGGGTGCTGGATGCCGGCAAGGAGACGGCCGTCACGGTGACCACCGGCGCCACCGACGGGCGCAACACAGTTGCGACGAGCGGCCCTCTCGCGCCGGGACAGCTCGTGATCATCGACCAGACCACCTCCAATCCGTGAGATGCACCGATGGAGACGGACAGGGACGCTCCGTTGATCGAGCTGCGCAATGTAGCGCGCACCTACGGCAGCGGCGAGGCAACCGTATATGCGCTGGCGGGCGTCGACCTCACGATCCGGGAAGGCGAGTTCGTTGCGATCATGGGGCCATCTGGATCGGGCAAGTCCACGGCCATGAACGTGATCGGCTGCCTCGATACGCCGACGTCGGGTGAGTACCTGTTCCAGGGCATCCCGGTCGGCGGCATGAGCCGCAACCAGCGGGCCTTGATCCGCCGGCACCTGCTGGGCTTCGTCTTCCAGGGTTTCAACCTTCTGCCGCGCACGTCCGCCCTCGAAAACGTCGAGCTGCCGCTGATCTACCGCGGCATGGCAGCGGAGGAGCGGCGCGAGCGGGCACTCGATGCACTGGCGCGCGTCGGCCTCAAGGGGCGTGAAACGCACACCTCGGCCGCACTTTCCGGCGGCCAGCAGCAGCGCGTCGCCATCGCGCGCGCCATCGTCACCGATCCGCTCGTACTGCTTGCCGACGAGCCGACGGGGAACCTCGACACGCGCACGAGCCGCGAGATCATGGACCTCGTCACCGCGCTCAACCGCGACCGCGGCATCACCGTCGTGATGGTGACCCACGAGAGCGACATCGCGGACTATGCCGAGCGTGTGATCCGTTTCGTCGACGGGCGGATCGACAGCGACATCCGCAAGCGAAAGGCCGCGTGATGCTGCTCGAGGCGATCAGGCTGGCGATGCGGTCGATCCGGCGGAACGTCATGCGCTCGTTCCTGACCGTGCTCGGTATCGTGATCGGCGTCGGCGCCGTGATCGCGATGGTCACGATCGGCAACGGCACCACGGCCCAGGTCAAGGCCGAGATGGCACGGCTCGGATCGAACTTACTGTTCGTCAGTCCCGGCCAGTTCGGTCCCGGCCGCGCCAGCTCGGATGCCAAGGCGCTGACCACGCGCGACATCGAGGCGATGCGCCGGGAGCTGCGCGGCGTGAAGGCGGTCGCGCCGGTGGCGCAGAAATCCCAGACCGTCGTGCGCGGCACGGAGAGCCGCACGACGACCGTCACGGGGACCGACAATGCCTATCTCGTGACGCAGGACTGGACGCTCAAGTCGGGCCGCTCCTTCCTCGACAGCGAGGTGCGCGGCGGACGCGCCGTCTGCATCCTCGGCGAGACGGTGCGCGACAAGCTGTTCGGACCGGAAGACGCGCTCGGACAGGCCATCCGGCTCGGCAATGTCTCGTGCGAGACGATCGGCGTGCTCGAGGCGAAGGGACAGTCGAGCTTCGGCACCGACCAGGACGACACGGTGCTGATCCCGCTGCGCACGTTTCACCGCCGGCTCGCCGGCAACACCGAGATCCGGCGCGTGATGGTCTCGGCCGAGGAAGGCGTCAGCACGTCGAAAGTGCAGACGGACCTCGAATGGCTGCTGCGCGAGCGGCGCAACATCACGGCCGACAAGGAGGACGACTTCTCCGTCCGCGACATGACGCAGCTCGCCCAGACGCAGGCCGGGACGACGGCCATGCTGACCGGGCTGCTGGCGGCCGTCGCCGCCGTCAGCCTGCTGGTCGGAGGCATCGGCATCATGAACATCATGCTGGTGTCCGTGACCGAGCGCACGCGCGAGATCGGCATCCGCCTCGCGATCGGTGCGCTCGAGTGGCAGGTGCTGTCGCAGTTCCTGGTCGAGGCCGTGGTCCTGTCGCTGCTGGGCGGGCTGGTCGGCATTGCGCTCGGGCTGGGGCTGGCCGGCGCCGCGACCTATGCGCTCGGCGTGCCGTTCGTGGTCGCCCCCGGTATC
>Ga0180220_1002164_pt1 | contig 13143 bp, 9 predicted proteins | sample eDN5th37CBELigBY_FD_151335 | JGI IMG/M metagenome (GOLD analysis project Ga0180220, IMG submission 151335) | Enriched backyard soil microbial communities from Emeryville, California, USA - eDNA 5th pass 37_C BE-Lig BY (version 2) (version 2) | ecosystem: Environmental > Terrestrial > Soil >... | reverse complement strand
TTTGATTTTGTCGGTCTCCGACTTCAACACCGCGCGGCTGGTCGAATCGTTCCCCGACCGCGCCTCGCGGGTGGTTCGGGTGCCCAACGCGGCCGAGGACCTGTTTTTCGAGCCCTGCGGTCCCGACGACCGCGCGCGGGTTCGGGCCGATTTGGGGCTGCCGCCGGGGATGCCCTATCTGCTGTCGGTCGCCAACTTCCAGCCCCGCAAAAACCTGATCCGGCTGATTCGGGCCGTCTCGACCATCCGCGAGGTCGCCTCGGGCGATCTGGCCCTGGTCCTGCTCGGAACCGGCGCGCCCGACGAGATTCGACCACTGCGCGAGGCGGTCGCCGCGCTCGGCCCCCAGCCGGTCGTCCGGCTTCCCGGTTATCGCCAAGGGGCCCCCCTGCGGGCCGCCTACGCCGAGGCGACGGCCCTGGTCTTCCCCTCCCTTTGCGAGAGCTTCGGAATCCCGGTGGTCGAGGCGATGGCCCAAGGGATCCCCGTCGCCCTGGCCGACTCGACGGCCCTTCCCGAAGTCGGCGGCGCGGCCGGTTGGTACTTCAATCCGACCGACGAATCGGCCATCTCCGGCGCGCTCCGCGATCTGCTCGACCGCCCCGCCCAACGCGCCGAGCGGGTCGAGCTGGGACGAACCATCGCCGCGACCCACCGCTGGTCGACCGCCAACGACCTGCTCGTCGCCGCCCTCGCCGCCCGATCGTAACCCCCCTCCCGGGACAAGCGCTCGCCCAACGCGCTCCCACGGACGACCGTCCGGCCCTCCCCTTCGCGAATCAACCGGCTCATCCCTTGCAATCCGGCCGTTTGTCTTGGCCGGAACGTTGTTTACAACGCGAACTCGGAGTCGGGGAAGGCTGGGAAACGCTCCAAGGGGGCCGCGCGGGCGGACGACATTTAGAGCATGAGGCTCGCCGATCCCGCCGACCGACCGCCCCGGAGCGGGACGCCGCGATCCGCCCTTTTTATTTTTGATTCCGTGCCTCGCGACGGTTCAACCGAGAATTGGCCGCGGTTTGACGACGGCCCTCCCAATTGTGACGGAGGGTCTCGATCCCGGGCCGCACGCAGGGAGGTGTTCGGTGTTGCCAAGGGATTATCTCCGCGCCCGCAAAACTCGTCGCGCCCGCCGTGGGATCGGCTTCAACGCTTTGGAGCTGCTGGAGGGGCGGCAGCTCATGGCGTACACGTCGCTGGGCTTCTCCCTGGCCGACGTGGCCATTAGCGGGGTCGCCGCTCCCGAGACCAACTGGGGAGACACGCTCACCATCGCGATGACGGTTCAGAACACCGGCGCCAGCACGATCGTCGAGCCGCTCTCGCTGGTTCCCCCCTCGCAGGTCCAGGTCGGGCCCGACGGGCGGATCGTTCCCTCGTACCAGGTTCCCAGCCGAACCGACGCCGTGGGGATGACGATCGGCGTGTATCTGGTGCCCAACGGCCGCCACCCGGCCGGCGGGATTAAGATCGGCGAGATCGCCGCTCCGGACCTGCCGCAAAACAGCATTCAGCGGTTCGACGCCACCGTCACCCTGCCCGAGCGTCCCGCCGGGTTCCCGGCCGCGGGGAACTTCTCGATCCGCCTGGTGGCCAACGAGAACCGGGCCGTTCTGGAGTCGAACTACCGCAACAACCTCAGCGCGCCGATCCCGGTGAGGGTCCTCCCCGCGCCGGCGACTCCGGCCCTTCGCGCCGTGACGCTCGACCTGCCGGCCAACCTCCAGCCCGGCGACACGGTCTTCCCCTTCGTCCAAATCTCCAACATCGGCACCGGGGCCATCCCGCCGGGGGTCCCCGTCGAGGTGGCGCTGGTGGCGTCGACCTCGCCCGACTTCAACCTGGGCAGCTCGATCGTCTCGGTTGAGACCATCGACACCGGCATTCCGGGGATCAACAACACCCCGGGGCCGCGACGACGGGGACCGAAGGGGGCGATTCACGCCGTTCGGAACTCGATCTACACCCCCAACAACATCGTCTCGTTCCAAGGCCCTCTGGCGACTTTGCCAACCAGCCCCGACTCCTATTTCATCGGGATTGTGATCGACCCGGAAAACAAGCTCAACCTGCCGAACCAACCGGCCAACCGGCTTGAGCTGATCCACACCGTCCAGGCCCGTCCCGACGGCGGCTCCGGCGGCGTCATCAGCGCCCCGAAGATCCTCCCCTTCCAGAACCCGCCCGACGGCCAGCCGATCGGCATCGTCTGACGCGATCCGACATCAACAAGCCCCCGCGCGGGGCGGGGAAGGGACGAGAGCCCTCCCTTGACCCCGCGCGACGGATGCTCCTAGAATCGGCGGAGCCGACCATCGGCGCGTCGGATCTCGATGATTGCGGGGGCCTCGTCCTCCCGAAGATCGGTCGCCGCGGGCCGCGAGCCGCCCCGGCGTTCTCATTTCCCTTCACCTCTGTTCGCCGAGTCGATCCACCGAATGAGCCGTCGCTACGTCAATCAGCTTTCGCATGGGGACTCGGTCGACGAGACCTTTCTGGTCGCCGACAAGCAACTGCGAGCCAACCGTCAGGGCAACCTCTATCTTCAGATCGAGCTGCGGGACAAAACCGGCAGCGTGGGCGCCCGACTCTGGAACGCCACCGAGGAACTGGCCCGAGGCTTCGAGCCGGGCGACTTCCTCCGCGTTCGGGGCAAGACCCAGATTTTCCAAGGGTCGCTCCAGATCATCATGACCCACCTCGACGTGCTCGACTCCAACCGGGTCGAGCCCGACGACTTCCTCCCCCAAAGCTCGCAGAACATCGGCAAGCTTTACGCGAGGATGCGCGAGGTCCTTTTGGGGATGCACAACCCCCACCTCCGCGCCCTGGTCGAATGCTTCCTGATCGACGAGGAGTTCGTGGCCAAGTTCACCGCCGCTCCGGCGGGGATCAAGAACCACCACGCCTATCAAGGGGGACTGCTGGAGCACGTCGTCAACCTGCTCAACGTCGCCGACCGGATCACCGACCTGTACCCGGACGTCGACCGCGACCTGCTTTTAACCGGGATCTTTCTCCACGACGTGGGCAAGATCAACGAGCTTTCCTACGACCGGGCGTTCGCCTACACCGACGAGGGCCAACTCGTTGGACACCTGGTTATGGGCGTCGAGCTGCTTCGCGACAAGGTCGAGCGCGCGACCGACCTGACCGGCGAAGAGTTCCCGGCCGAGCTTCTGCTCCGGCTCAAGCACATGATCGTCAGCCACCACGGCGCCTACGAATACGGCAGTCCGAAGCTGCCGATGACCCTGGAGGCGATCGCGCTTCACTACCTCGACAACCTCGACGCCAAGATCCACACCTTCGGGCGCGAGATCCGCGACGACCCCAGCCGAGACGCCTCCTGGACCCCCTTCCAGCAAAGCCTCGGCCGGCGCCTCTTCAAAGGCTCCCCCGCCCAGAACAACGGCGACGAAGCGACCGACGACTGACTGAGCGGCGCCCCCTCCGAGAAAAATGTGGTCGAACATCCCTTCTCCCGGGGGGGAGAAGGATGCTTGGCGACGTCTCTCCCGAAGAAGGCCCAAATCCCGTGTCGACCAGTATTGGCGCCTTCTCCCGCGAGGGGAGAAGGGGGAACCCGACTTCGTCCGCCGCGTGGGCGAGCGCGCCCGCTGGTCATCCCGGCGGCGGAACGTCGTCCTGGATGGGGAAGACGATGTCGCCTTGCTTTTGGGAGTTGAGGCTGAACGCGGCCCGGTCGTCGTTTCCATCCGGGCCGACGCTGTAGAGCAGCATGTGGCCGTCGGTCGGCTCCAACCGAACTTGTGTCGACTGATCGCCTCGAAGCGGGGTGAACAGGCCGAGGCGGGGCAGCGTTTGCCCCCGCGAGGGGACATAGCCGAACTGGGCCGGGGGTTTGGCGTGAGGGTCGATCAGCGACTCTCGGATCTCCGGGTCGGCCGCTTCCAGCTCGTCGAGCGAGCGCGGAAGACGGCCGCCGTGTTGGACTTGCCAGAGGCGGAGGCCGAGAATCACGTCGAACGCCCGGCGAGGAACGTTATTGTCGTCCGACGACAAAGAGACGATCATGCCGAAGCGCCTCGTCCCCTCCATCGCCAGCGGCGTGGTCCGGGCCAGCCTGACGAGTTTCTTCGCGCGGGCGGTGGTCGCGCTCGAGCCCTCGCCGATCGCCGGGGCGCCCAAGATGTCCTCGGGCCTGGGGAATGCGATGAACCGTTCGGGTTCGCGCTCCGCGAGTTGGATCCGAACCGCCGCCAGGAGGTCGTAAACGCGCCGGGCGCGAACCAACTCCCAGGGAGTCGTCATCGCGTCGAGCGCGAGCTTGGTGGCCGAAGACCGGACGGCGTGGTTTGACAGCCCCCCGAGGACGATTTCCTCCCGAGGAAGTTCGCTCGTGTTGTGAACGACCAGAGCGTCGGCCCGGAGTTGGTCGGCGAGGCTCGGCAACGGCGGCAACGCTCGGAACAACGCGCGCGCCTCCTCCAAGGATTCGGCCGTCTGGCGGGGGTCGGCCGCCCACCGCATCGCCAAAGACAGCCCCCAACTCTCGGCGTAAATCCCCCACCAGCGAACATGAAAGGGATTCAAGCCGGAAAATTGCCGGCCCATGCGGAGAAGGGCCTCGATGTCCGTCCAGGCCCCCTTCAAATCGCCTCGGGCGAGCCGGACGCGGCCCGAGACCGTCAGCGCGGGCGCGAACCCGTTCATCCCCGGTTCCGACTCGTTCATGGAAAACAGAGTCAGCTTCCGAAGGTCACGGAACCGACACGCCGGCATCGCCGCGGCCCTCCGCAACATCTCCAAGTTCGCCTCGTTGCGGCTCAGCCAGGCGAGGATCTCCGGGTTGTTTGGGTCCCAGTTCTCATGGATGATGTCGTGGAAATCCTGGTTCTCGATCCCGATCGGCGGGTATCCCAGGTTGTTGAGGCCGACCTCGCGATAGAGATCGGCCGCGTTCTCCTCGGGAGGGACCGGCGCGCCGATCCGCGCGAACTGGAAGATCCGCTCCCGATCGGCTGGATCGAGCGTCGGGACGGTCCAGACCCGCTCCGCGACGTGGGCCGAGAAGAGGACGCCGGCCGCCGTTGCCGAGTACAACCCGAGCCTCGCCCAACGACCAAAGCCGGGCCGGTCGAGCAGCCAGTCGCCGCTCCAAGCCCACGTCACGGCCAGAATGCCGATGGGAATCCAGATCAGATGCGTGGGCCAGACCAGACCCCCAAAGGCCAAAAAGCTGGCCGGAAGGCAGATGACCAGCCAGAGGACCAGCGAGACCATGCCCGCCGTAATTCCCCGTCGAAACACCATGCCGCACCAGGCCCCCGCCGCGAAGCCTCCCGTGAAGAGGCTTACGATCACGATCGCGCCTTGCGCGTAAAACGCGAAATGCGCGAGGCTGGGCCAGACCGTCGGCGTCAACGCCGATCGCCCCGAGGCCAACGTATACATCGCCAGCAGGAGGACGGTGAACCAGATCGGCGCGGCCGTCGCCAGGCCGACCGCCAGCTTGACCAGCCAGACCACCCCCGGCCTCGCTCCGTGATGGGCGAGGAACCGCTGCGTCCCCCCTCGATTCTCCGCGTTGAAGACGTTCACCCCCAGGATCAGGCTGACGAGCAATAGGCTGAGGAGCCAGGGCGTCGCTTCGTTCGGCGAGAGGCCCACGGCCCACGCCACCGGCAGGCCAACCCCCATCACCGCCACCGGCCACCAAACCGGCCAAGTCTCCCGAAGCGCCTGCCAAACGAGACTCGACAGCGAGGAGAGCCAGACTGCGGCGAACCGACGGCGGCCGGCGATCGGTTCCGCCCGCTCGATTTCGGGACGCTCGACCAGCGGGACGCGCGATCGCCTTCGCGGCCCGGACGGCGGCGATTGGGGAGGTCCGCCGAGTTGAAGGATCGCGGCCGACGCGGGGATCAGCGCGACGGCGATAACCCAGTGCCAAACCGTCAGGGTGTCGGACCTGGGCGCCTCGAGCATGTAGGGGGTGCCCCAATTCAACTGGATGAACGTCAGGCCCAGCGAAGCCATCCCGAGCGCCGCGGCGAGCAGCGCGTTGCCCGAAAGCGCCGACCAGAAGAGGCTCCAGCCGACCCCGCACAAGAGAAAGAACCCGACCAGATCGCGGCCGCCGGCCGGAGGCGGGCCCTCAAGCGCCACCGCGAACAGCGACAGCAGCACGCCGAGCGCCGCCGTCGTCGTCGCGGCGAACGACGCCTTGGCGACCCAGACCCGCCAACGCTCCACCGGCAGAGCGTCCAAGAGCCCCAGCGTCCGATTCTCCCGCTCTCCGGCGAAGACCGCCGCGCCGATCAGGAACAAATAAACAAACGTGATGAGAATCGCCTGGCCGACGAGCGCGATCCGCGGGCCCGGTCCAGTGTTGACGTACCACCGGAGCAAGTTCATCCAGAGCAACCCCAGCCCGGCCAGAAAGGCCCAGATCGGCCAAACCTGCCGCGCTTCCTTCCACCACAATCGCGCGATCATATCGGGAGTCTCCGCTTGTTGGCCGAGCGTGTTGGAAATAACGCATGCTTATTCCCCTCTCCCACCGGGGGAGGGTGGCCCGAAGGGCCGGGTGGGGGTTGTCGGATTTCGAGGCGGGCATGGCTTTTTCGAAATGGTTCGCCAAACCTCCTCCTCAAACCCCACGACCCCCATCCGGCCTTCGGCCACCTTCCCCCCGGGGGGGAGAAGGATGATTGGCCGCGGCCTTTGGTTGCTTCAGGCGACGTGCGCGGCGCTGGCTTGCGGGCCTGGGGCGGGGCGGCGGCCTCGCATGTAGCCGACGTAGATGTCTTCGAGCCTGGGCGATTCGATCGAGACCGACTCGACCCCCGGCAGGTTGCGGACGGCATCGCAGGCGGCGCGGTCGCGGGCGTGGACCAGCCAATGAGCCTGACGAGGGGCGTCGGCCGCGTCGATCAACTCAAGCGGCAAACTCGCCGGGGGGGCGGTCGCGTGGTCGCGGCTCTGGAAATTGATCGCCAGAAGGAAGGTTCGCGCCTTCAGTTCATCAAGCGGTTCGGTCAGAAGCAGGTTGCCCCGACGCAGAAACGCGACGTGGCTGGCGACCCGCTCCACCTCGGCGATTTGATGGCTGGAGAGCAGGACCGTCCGGCCTCCCGCGGCCAGGTCGACCATGCTTTCCAAAAACTCGCGACGGACCATCGTGTCGAGGCCCGAGGTCGGCTCGTCGAGGATCAAGAGCGGCGGGGCCGAGGCCAAGGCCAGGGAAAGCGACACCTTCGCCCGCATCCCCTTGGAAAGCGCTTTGACTTTGCGGTTTTGGGGAAGATTGAAGCCCGTGGTCAAATCGGCGTAACGGGTCTGAAACGGCGCGGTCCCGAGGCCGGGCTCGGGATGGAAGCCGGCGGCGAACCAGCCGATTTCCGAGACCGTCATCCAGTCGTAGAGCGCCGGTTGTTCCGGGACGTAGCCGACCCGTCGGCGGATTTCGAGGCCGTCCCTAGCCGGGTCGAGGTCGAGGACTCGCGCGGAGCCGGAATCGGCCCGGATGAGTCCCAACAGGATTTGCAAGGTCGTGGTCTTCCCCGCGCCGTTTTCTCCCAGGAGGCCGAAGACCGAGCCCTCGGGGACCGTGAGCGAGAGGCCGTTGAGGGCGGCCTGATCGCCGTAGAATTTGCTCATGTCCTCCATGATGATCGCGGCTTTCGCGTCGGTCGCGGTCGTCATCGCTCGCCCCCCTTCCCCGCCGAGCTTCCGGCGGCCGAAGCCTTGTCCCACTCATCGCGGAGGATCGCCTCAATCTCGGCTGGATCGAGCCCCGTCCCCATCGCCTCGTCGATCGCCGCCCGGAACCGCTCGCGGACGTGGTCCGAACGCGCGGCCCGGCATTTTTCGAGCGCCCCGTCGGCGATCCGCAACCCCGTCCCCCGCTCAGGCTCCAGCAACCCCTCGGCCTGCAAGTCCCGGTACGCCCGGGCCACCGTGTTCGGGTTCACGACGAGCTGCTTCGACAGCTCGCGAACCGAGGGCGCCAACTCCCCCGGCCGCAACACCTCTCCCGCGATCGCGAACTTGATCCGGTCGGCAATCCGACCATAAATCGGCCGGCCGTCCGACTCGCTCAGATCGATCAGGATCATGCGAGCCTCCTAGTGTTATAGCGAACTAGTACAGTGTTGGCGCGGTTCGGACGGATGTCAAGAGGATTCGGTTTTTTTCGGTGAGCGGAGTTCGGACCCGCCCGGCGCTTGGGCCGTCAGAACAGCGGACGGAAATGACAACGCGGCGAATGGGACCGGACGGCCAGCCCAGGGCGCGGGGCTTTTGGTGAACACGAAAGAAGGTTCATGAAATTAAAAAACGAAATTTCCTTGACAAGCCGGATGGCGAGGGCCAGTCTTGGCGGGCCGGCCGGTTCCACTTATGTGACGAGATCGATTTGACGAGGGAGGGGGGGGGCCCATGGTGGGGGTGCTTGTCTTGGCGTTGTCGACGCTCGGAGCCGCTGACGCTCCAGTCGCGGACATCGCGGAAATCATCATGGACGCCCAGGCGACCAACGCCGCGCTTGTGGCATCCGGATCTGCGAAATTTCAGTCCAGGCTCGAAATGGGGGGGCGGCGGGCGGTCGAGGCCCGGGGGACATTCGCCTGGCGCGGCCAAGATGGTCTCTGGGTCTTCAAATTCAGCGACCCCGACGGCGTCTTCAGTAGAAAAGAAGATTACATCGAGCCTGTCGACGACGCGCCCACGGAATACATGCTCGTAAACGAGGACAGGCTCCGAACCTACAGTTCGAAGAAGAATGCGCTTTTTATTAATCGCATTGTGAAACGCAGCCAGACCACGCCGGGATTTCGGCTTTTCGATCTTTTTCCCGACAGCCTTTGGTATCGATGCTGCCCCCCCCATCAGACCGAAGGTAGGCCCTGGAAGGACATGTTCGGGCCGAATTCCCCGGCGTCCCGGCCCAACTCGGCGCATGAGATATCGGCGACGGGACCACGGACCTATCGGTTTACGAGGCGTGACCCGGATGTCGGCGTCATGGAAACCGATGTATCTCTGCAACTGGCCGGGCACGTCACGGCCACGAAATATATTCCGTCCTCGCCCAGAGTGGAGGCCACGCGGGTCGAGTACGTATGGGAGCGGCTCCCTGGAGGGGCCGTTGTTTTGAAGTCGTGCGAAGCAACGCGGGCTCGCCCAGGCGATCCGTCATCGGTCGCGGTGCGTTTCGCCGTCGAGTTAGAAATCCTGAAGGTTGGCAAGGCGGCGGTCGCCCGATCGACGTTCCTACCCTCAGAGTTCGAGAAGTTGCTGCCCGAAAACACGAAGGTCGTCGACCATGTCGCAAATCGTTCCTATCCTCTTCACCCCGACTCCGGTCCTCCCCCTGATCGCCTCAAGGATTTGTCCGAGGAGTTGAAGGACGGTGGTCTGCTGAAGAAGGACGGAGGGCGGCCATGATCTCCACAGTGTTCCTGCTCGCCGTCGTTGTCGCGGCGGCCCCGGCCGATCAAGACAAGTCCGGGCCAGACGTTCGTTGCGGGAGCTTTTGCCTGTTCGTGGCGCTTCGGGCGCTGGACAAGGGGCCCGAGACCCACGCCGAGTTGGAGGAGGATCTCGGCCTTCCCGGGCTTGGGGGCTATTCGATGCGGCAACTTCAAGAGGCGGCCGAGCGGTTCGGCGCACAAACCGTCGCCGTCGAAACGTCGCTGGAGAACCTCCGCCACCGCCGCCGCGGCGAAGCGTTCGCCTGCCTGACCCTGATTGATTCCGATCATTTCGTTCTGCTAAAGGACTTCGAAGAGTCCCAGGTCTCGCTCATCGACCCGCCTCGGTCCTTCCAACTCGGCGTCGACACCTTCCGCGACGTCTGGACCGGCAAGGCGCTTTTGCTCGGCGCCCGCCCCCTGCGATCCGAGGAGTCGGTCAAGTGGGGGCGGGTCGCGCGCGCGTGGCTGCTTCCTGGACTCGGGCTCGCCGCGGGCTTGCTCGCCATCGTCGCGCTCGCCTGGACGGCGGTTGCGAGGCGTCGCCGCGCCGACCTCGGATCAATAGCCGCGCGGCCCCTTCTCTGCTGGCTCGTCCCCGCGCTGGCGATCCTTGGAGGTTGCGATGGAGCGAGCCGAACCGAGGACCCGGCCTCGCCCGCGCAAAGTTGGCTGACGATCTCCGAAGAGCGGAAGGACCTGGGAACCATACTCAAGGGGGAGGAGACGAGGGAGGAACGGGTGGAGATCACCCTGAGCAACCAGGGGCCGGGGCCCTTGGAGATTCAGGGAGTGGAGACAAGCTGTACGTGTACGCACGCGACGGTCAGCCCCCGGACGATTCCCGTGGGAGGAACGGCTTCGCTGTCGGCGGTCGTTCGGGTCGGCGACGCCGGAGACGCCGACGGCGCCCGCATCTCGTTGACGAGCAATGATCCAGTCCAGCCCCGTCGGGAGATCAGCATTTTCTGGAAAGTACGGACTCCGCTCCATTCGTCCGTCTCGTCGGTGAACCTGCCCCAATTGGCGCCCGGCGATGGACTGGAACGGTCGCTGCCGCTGTATCTGGAGGGAATGTCGCTCTGCCCCTCGTGCGTGGTCGAGAGCCGCGCGGCGACCAGCGCGATGAAGGTGGAGGCGACCGTAAGCGACGCGGCGCGGGGGGCGTCGCACACCCAAGCGGGAGCGCCCAAAGAGGTGGAGATCGGCCGGCTGGACGTGACGTTGCCTCCCCAGGACGACGAGCGCCGCCATTCCGAGCTGGCGAGAGTCGAAATCGTCTGCGACGGCGAGCGGTTGGCGGGCATGAAGCTGCCGATCACCTGGGTGGTCGCCTCGGCGATCCAGGCCTCGCCGGATCGGCTCTTTGTGGGGGAGACCGAACCGGGCGCCCGGATCCAAAAGACTCTGGTCTTGCAATCAAGAGACGGCGCCCCATTCCGAATCCTCGGCGCGTCGGCCGACGACCTGGAGTTCCGGGAGCTTTCCGAAGAAATTTCCCAGCCCGATATCGTTCAGCGGTTGAATCTGGACTTCGACGCCCCGAAGGAGAGCGGACCCTGGCGGACGATCGCCCGTCTTCAGACCGATCATGAGCGGGTTGGCGCGGTCGTCGTGCCGATCTCCGGCGTCATCGCCAGCGGGGCCCCTTCGCCATGAATCCAGTCCATCGCGCGTCGTCCCGACCGGCCTTCACGCTCATCGAAGTCCTCGTCGTGATCTCGGTGATTGGCCTGCTTGTGGGCCTTTTGATCCCCGCGGTGATCTCGTCGCGCGAGGCGAGCCGCCGGGCCGACTGCATGAGCCGGCTGAAGCAGATTGGCGCCGCGCTCGCGGCCCACGAGTCGACCCACGGCGCGTTTCCCTCCGCGTTCGTCGCGCGCGGGATCGACAAGGATGGGGGACCAAAGCCGACGGGCGCTCCCCCGTCGCCGCATTACCAGATCCTGCCCTATCTCGAACAAGCCGCGTTGTTCAATTCCGTTAACACGCGAGCCGGTTCCGATCTGGATTCCGTCGCCCGGCATCCGGCGAACCAGACGGCGTTCGGGACCGCGCTGGGGGTCTTCTTGTGTCCCTCCAGCGTCGAGACGCTTCGGGCGGGCAACAGCTATCGCGCCTGCGTTGGGGCTCTCCCGTACGAGTTCGACGACCCCGGCCGCGGGGGTGGCGGCGCGTTCACGGGCTTTCGTGGACTCGCCCCCCGCGACTTCGAGGATGGGCTGAGTCGGACGGCCGGGTTCTCGGAGCGGACGATGGGGAGCGGCCCCAAGGCGCGGCCGGCTCGCGACAGGGACATCTGGTATTCAGGGCTAAGCAATCTCGTCTCGCGCCCAAGCGCGGATCGAGTCCTTTCCGGTTGCGGCGCCGCGGCCGCTGCGCCGCCGGAGGCCTGGACGCGCGCGGGGGAATCCTGGTTGCAAGGCGGTTACCCGGACACGCTTTACAACCATATCGCCCCGCCCAACTGGTCCGGCATGGATTGTAGCCTCGGCTCGGTTGTCGCCGACCCCGGATCGATCTCGGGAGGCGCGTTCTCGGCCCGGAGCGGGCACCGCGGCGGGGTTAACGTTCTGCTCATGGATGGAAGCGTCCAGGCGATTTCGTCGACCATCGACCTCAAGGTTTGGCGAGCCCTTGGAACCCGATCGGGGCATGAGACGGTCCAGTGAGCGCGCCAGCCGCCCGAACTCAGCCGAGCCGATCGATTTCGCCTTTCAAAATCCGCATGGCGCGGGCGACGGCTTCGACGTTGGCGGGCTCGTTGTGCCATCGGCTGACGCCGGAGGGGTGGGGCAGCGGGATGAACAGAACATCGTCGCGGCGGGTGGCGGTTCCGACGACGGACGTGAGCGACTTGACGGAGCCGAGATGGGTTCGGATGGCGAGCAGGCCGACCAAGAGAACGACGCGGGGGCGGAGGATCTGGAACAACTGGTCGAGCCAGGGGCGGCAGAGTTCTTGTTCGCGGCGCGAGGGAACGCGGTCTCCCTTCGCGCTCGGGAGTCGGCCGGGGTAGCACCGGGTGACGGCCGCGAAGTGGATCTCGCGGTAAAAGTCGGCCCGGGGAACCCCCCCCTGCTCCAGCCAGTCGCGGAGTTTCTCGCCCCCCGGACCGGCGAACGGGCGGTTGTGAACCGTGGCCCGGATGCTTGGCGCCTGACCGATCAAAAGGACCTTCGGCAAAGGGGCGTCGGGCTCGGGGTCGAGGGTGATCGGGACCGATTCGGCCTCGTCCAGAAACCCCTCCGCGTGGCAGGCGCGACAGGCCCGCAACGAGGCGTTCAGCGCGATCAGGGCCCGGCGTCGGGCGGAGTCGTCCGGGATCTCGGGCGTCATGGCGCGGGGACTTCAAGTCGCTTGATGAACGCGGCGTGCTCGGGAGAGGCGGTCCCTTGGTTCAAGACGGCCAACACCCGCGCCAGGTCGCTTCGCAAAAGGGCGGCGGGATCGAGCCAAAGGCCGGGAAAGACCGAGCTTTTGAAGAGGCCGTCGGCGTCGGGGGTTCTCGGCTCGAAGCGGCCTTCTCGCGATTCGAGCCAGTCGAACTCGCCATCCAGGACCCGCCAGACCAGGTATTCGCGGACTCCGTTTCGGCGATAGGCGTCGAGCTTGGGCCCGAGATCGTAGCTGACGCTGCTGGAGGCGACCTCGGCGATCAACTCGGGAGCGCCCTCGACGTAGCCATCGTCGGAAATTCGGG
>Ga0180220_1002163_pt1 | contig 13145 bp, 11 predicted proteins | sample eDN5th37CBELigBY_FD_151335 | JGI IMG/M metagenome (GOLD analysis project Ga0180220, IMG submission 151335) | Enriched backyard soil microbial communities from Emeryville, California, USA - eDNA 5th pass 37_C BE-Lig BY (version 2) (version 2) | ecosystem: Environmental > Terrestrial > Soil >... | reverse complement strand
ACGCCGAATTGACCGATGATGTTGTGTCCGTCCTTCGCTTCGTTTTCGCTCTTAAAGGCAAGCGAACCGCTTTTGGCGATGATCCCGAGGTTGTTTTCCAGTTCCTCCTGGGTCATGCCGATCCCCGTATCCGTAATGGTCAGCGTGCGGCTTTCCTTATCGGGAGTAATTCGGATATAATAGTCGTCTTTATTGAAAACAATGTTGTCGTCGGTCAGCGCTTTGTAATAAATTTTGTCGATCGCGTCGCTGGCGTTCGAGATCAATTCTCTTAAGAAGATTTCCTTCTGCGTATAGATCGAGTGGATCATCATGTCCAGCAGCCGTTTCGATTCGGCTTTGAACTCTTTTTTGATCATGGGTCAGGCTCCTTTCGGCTCGATAAGTATGTTAGCACTCTTGCACAATGAGTGCTAATTCTTATTTTTTATATATCACACCTTGAATTTCGAAGTCAATACATGAATCCGATTTCAAGCTGCCGAGAGAGTGATGTAGACCGGAATCCGGACGCCGAAGCTGCCTAAGATCCGAATGTTTGACAAAATATCAAGCGTTCGTTGCAGCGGACGGGACGAAACGCATCTATTGCATGCGCGGCACAAAGGCCCGCGAATCCTCGTGGGCCTTTGCCGTCTTTACTCCGCCGCAAACAGCTTCCTTAAATAATCGTTCAAAAATAGGCCTGCCGGGTCCACCTGCCGGCGTACCTTCCGGAACGAATCCCACATCGGGTACAGGCCGGCAAGCTCCTGCGCCGTGCGGGTATGCATTTTCCCCCAATGCGGGCGGCCGCCGTGTTTCCGGAAAATGTCCTCGACGTCGCGAAAATACGTCTCATGCGCCATTCCCTTGTACATATGAACGGCAATGTACGCGGAATCACGGCCGTAGGCCGGGCTGAGCCAAATATCGTCGCCTTTGACGTAGCGGCATTCGACCGGAAAATGCACCGCATGGTTTTCCGCCGCGATTTTGGCCCGGATGGCGCGGACGACCTCTTCCATGCGTTCCGCCGGTACGCTGCATTCCATTTCATTGAACCGTACAAGCCGCTGCGTGGCAAACAGCTCGTGGCTGTACCCCACGTCCTCGCCCGTAGGGACGAACCGCGCCGACATCCGGCTGACCGGCTTGCAGAGTCCCGGCAGCATCCGGCAGCCTTCCGACATGATGCCGAATAGGGCATTCTCCATCACGATCTGATTGACCTGATGCCAAAACCGGCTTTCGGGCGGTTTTTTGTCCGTTTCATCCAGTAGCTTGACCTGGACGGTATCGGTATGGGGGAACCAAAAAAATTCGAAATGGTCGTGATGGTCCCGGAGCTCAGCCAACCTCTCGAAACATTCCCCCATGGATAGGCGCATGCTCCTGTATTGAAGCACCGTTCCGGGAACGACGCGAATGCGCACTTTCACCACGATCCCCAGCATCCCGAGCGAAACCTGAAGCGCCTTGAACAGCTCGCGATTCTGTTCCTCGCTGCATGTCACCAGTTCGCCGGACGCCGTAATGACCTGCGCTTCCAACAGTTGGGTCGATAAAGAACCGAACCTTATCCCCGTCCCGTGCGTTCCGGTCCCGATCGCTCCCCCGATGGATTGAACGTCGATATCGCCGAGATTCTCCTGCGCCCAGCCCTGCTTGTGCAGCGCTTCGCCGATATCCTTCAGCCTCGTTCCTGCCCAAATCCAGACGCTGCGCGACGTCTCGTCCACCGGCTCGACGCCGGCCAGGTGATCCAACGAGAGCAGGACGTCCCCGGTTTCGACCAGCGGCGTAAAGGAATGGCCTGCCCCGATGACGCGGATGCCCCTGCCTTCCTTGGCGCAGGCCTGAACCAAAGCCGCGATTTCCTCGACTCCCGTCGGGTAGACGATATGCCTCGGCATGCTGCGGACGATGCCCGACCAGTTCCTCCATACCTTCCGGTTTTCGTTCAAAGAAAGCATTGTCCATCCCCCCGGTACGTCGTCATTTTTTCGACGATCCTGCCTTTCGATACGACGTATAAATGATTGAACCGTTCGCATAATTCCCCTGCCTTTGCGTGCCGGAAAAAAATCGGATCGCCCAGCTCCAAAACTTCCTCCCCGCCGTACCTGACGGGAGTTTGCACTTCCCCCGCGCCTTCCAGCGGCAGCAGGGACGCTCCTTCCGGCAAGTAAGGCTTCGGCAGTTTGTCTTTGCCTGCGGCTCCCGAGGCCGCATACCCGCCCCCGAGACAGGTATATAACTGTTTACCCGGTTGGCGCACGATTTCAACGGCATAACCCGTAGCAGGAAGATAAAGGAAATCCTTGTAATGGTCGAATAAACCCGGAGCAAAGAATCCGGAACCGACCGTCACTTCCGTCACCGCTTCCTCCTGAACGGTCGAATGCAAGCTGCCCGTGCCGCCGCCGTTCACGAAACGAAGGGGCGCCCCCATCGCGTCTTCGATCATGGCGACAAGCGCAGCCCTTTTCTCGGCAACCTGCCGAATGGAGCGCCGCTTCAGCGTTTGCACCAGCATATTTTTCGCCCTACGGCTTGGGTCCTGGTCGCCTACGCCGGCAATCTGCGCTTCGTATCCCATCACGCCGTCCATCATGACCATGCGGGAGGAAAGAATTCGATCCACGACCGGCTCCGCCTCGGCAACGGTACGGATCGGCGAGCGCCACACGCCAAAATGCAGCCCCGGCACGTCCAGCGACATATCCATGTCGAGGCATACCGGAAACCGGACGCCGTGCCGTGCCGCAATGTGCTCGATATGCTCGATGTGCTCGACCGAATCGACCATCAGCGTAATCGATTTGCCCCGGCGGATGGGCTCAGCCAGCTCGGACAGCGCCGACGGCTCCCATACCGGATAACCCATCACGATATCGTCCATCCCCTGTCTGATCAGGTATATGGCCTCCTGCGGGGAAAAGCACATCAAGCCGCAAAAAACCGGGCTGTGATGCAAAATCCGTTTCAGCAAGGCGACGCTTCGGACCGATTTGGTCGCGATGCGAATGTTTTTGGAGCCTGCCCGCGCAAGGATCTGCCCGATATTTTCGTTAAGCATATCCAGATCCACATAGGCAAAAGGTTTGGGGGTTTGCTCAAACACCTTTTTATAGTAGGAATAACCGCGATCCATTTTCTCCCTCCTTCCGAAACGACCTGCAGCCTTCAACTCAAAGAATATGAAAGCGCGACGGAGACAAGCCAAAGTAAGCGCTGTCATTTTTATGGACGATTTGCACTGCAAAATTCTATCAAGGGTATTTAAACGATATGCTCGTTAACCGGAAAATAGGCTTGCGGAGTTGTTGTGCCCAGACTCTTGGGGTCCATCGGTCAAAAGGGTATCCATAGCGAAGATGATGCTTGAGGCAACGAAATTATCCTTATTTTAGCGGAAAAGGAGAATGCGGGCAATCGGTTCTTTTCGGGCGCCTCCCGGCTAACAACCGGTGCCGCCAGTCACGAAGAATCGAGCTTGTGAATAGGCTAATGCAGCAAAATATGAACCTATAGGAGCGAATGAAAATGCCTCTTTACGAGCCTCCCGTTCAAGTGCGAACCCTTACTTATGCCGCCCCGGGCATCCGGATCCAATATCCCCAGGTCGCCGGACTTGCGAGCCCTCAAGCCGAGGAGCGGATCAACCGCGCCATCATCGGGCAAATCCAGGAAATGCAGCGGATCCAGCAGCATGTTCAGACAGGCAGCAACCCGCAGACGACCGGAAATTTCGAAATCAAAACGAATGAGCGCGGCATTCTCAGCTTGATGCTCAGCAATTACACGTATTCCGCCCGCTCCTATGGCCCACGGCTATACCGTTGCCAAAGGTTTAACCTTCAACACCGGCACCGGCGCTTCTTACGCGCTGGCCGACTTGTTCCAACCCGGCTCGGATTACCAGGCGGTGCTGACGGCGGAGATCAATGCGCAGATCCAAAAGCGGAACCTTCCCGTGCTGGAAGGCACAACGGTAACGGTTCAGCCGACCCAGGATTATTATTTGGCCGACAAAGCGCTCGTCGTCTTTTATCCCCTGTATTCGATTACCCCCTATTACGTCGGGTTCCCGATGTTCCCCGTTTCGGTATACGACCTGCAAAACATCGCCGCCGAAGAAGGGCCGCTTACGGTGCTGGCGACGGATATCGCATAACGGGGATTTTGCAAAAATCCTGTGAAAATAATAACTTGCGCAAAACGGCCGAAAATGCCGAAAAGCTGCTTCGTCCCGCCGGAGATGGCGTTAAAGAGCAGCTTTTTTTGCGGTTGTTCCTTTGGCCTCTATAAGTATTTACGATTATTTGACGCCATTATAGACGAATGCCTTGATAATTTGGCGCTGCGACAGGAAAAACACGACGAGAATCGGCGCCACGAGAATCACGTTGCCCGCCATCAAAATATTCCACGTGCCCACGCCTTCGACCTCGCGGATTTTGGCAATGCCGATCGGCAGCGTTCTGGCGGTTTCATTCGTCGTCATGACCAGCGGCCAGAAATAATCGTTCCAGTGGGCGATAAAGCTGAACAAAGCGAACGTGACGAGCACCGGCTTTACCATTGGCACCATGATCCGAGCGATGATTTTCCACTCTTTCGCCTGATCCAGCCTTGCCGCTTCGATCAGTTCATCCGATATTTGCCGGAACGCCTGCCGCAGCAGGAAGATGCCGAAGGCGCTCGACGCGAATGGCAAAATGAGGCCCAGATGGGTGTTGAGCAGCTTGAAGGCACTCAGTTCCAGATAGACGGGCAGAAAGATCAACTGACTCGGAATCATCAGCGTCACCATGACGATGCTGAACAAAAATCCCGATCCGGCAAACTTATATCTTGCAAACGCGTAGGAAGCCGGAATGATCGTCAGCATTTGCAGCAGAAGGATGCTCACGGAAATGATGACGCTGTTCGTAATATAATGCAGGAACGGCCCCGTGTTCCAGGCGTCGATGTAATTTTTCCAGACGGGATGGCTTGGAATCCACTCCGGCGGAAAAATCATCGTTTCCGGCAGTGTTTTCAGCGACGTGGACAGCATCCAAATAAAAGGCAGGGCAAAGATCAGCACCAGCAGCAGAAGCCCGGCTGCGTTCACAAGGCGGAGCACGACGTTCATGATGATGCGCAGCAGTGCCCGTTTCGTCCGGACCCCGTTCATCGGGCTGCCGGCGGCCGCCCGGATCGGACCTTCGATGGCGCGGTTTGCGGCTTTCAAGCGTTACACCTCTTTCCTTAACGGTAATGAACCCGGTTCGACAGCAGTTTGAAGTAAACGAGGGTGAGAATGCCGACGATGACCAGCAAAATGACGCCTGCCGCGGAAGCATACCCGATTTTGAAGAACCGGAAGCCGTATTCGTAAATGTAGTACACCAGCGTGTTCGTGGAATTGACCGGCCCGCCTTGGGTCATGATGGCGATCGTTTCGAACACCTGGAACGACCCGATCATGTTGATGATGACCAGAAAAAAGATCGTCGGCGACAGCATCGGCAGGATCAGCTTCGTGAACGTCGTCCACGGCTTGGAGCGGTCCAGGGAAGCCGCCTCGTAAATATCGGCGGGAATGCTCTGCAAACCGGCGATAAACACGAGCGTGTTATACCCGATCCCTTTCCAAACCGCGACGATCACAAGCGAAATGAGCGAGGTGCTCGGATGGGACAGCCATTGCAGCTTGCCGAACCCGAACAGACCGATCACCCAATTGAGCAGCCCGTATTCGGGGTCCATCAGCCAGCTCCACAGCAGGGAAATGGACACAAGCGAAATGATATGCGGGCTGAAAATCGCCCCCTGCACGATGCCGTAAAGAAAATGGCCGCGATTGAGCCATAAGGCCAGCAGCAGGGACAACCCCGTCGTCAGCGCTACCGTCAAAACCGTATAGACGGTCGTATTGGAAAGCACCTGCCTGAATTCCGGTTCGGACAATAAATCCACGAAATTCTGGATCCCGACGAAGGTTTTCGTCGGACTGATGAAATTCCAGTCGAACAAGCTCAAATACATCATGTAAAAAATCGGATAAATGAAAAACAGCGAAAAAATGATGATGGACGGAGCAACCATGCCGTAGGGACGAAGTTTATGCCAAAGCGTCATACGACCGCGCCCCCGGCAACCAGCAGCCTCTCTTGCAATCCGGCTCCGTATACTCTGCCGCCGTCCTTCCCGAAATAATAGAGCTGATCATGCGGAATTGCCACTTGTACCGTGTCTGCCGACTCCAGCGGCTTCAGGAAGGTTTTCACGAAAAACATCCCCGCTTCCGAACGGATCTGATAAATATTTTCCGCGCCCAGGCTTTCGCGGGTTACGATCTCTCCCTTCAGGACAAGCCCCTCCACCGGCCGGTCGGGGTTCAAGATTCCCTGCTCGGGCCGGAAGCCCACATGGCCTACGGGCCGGTCCGAGCGGATGTCCAGACCTTTCATATCCTGCAAGTTCATGATATTCATCGCGGGCGTGCCGATAAATTGGGCGGTAAACAGGTTGGCCGGGTCCTGGTAAAGCTTCATCGGCGAATCCGCCTGTTGGATCGCTCCCTTGTTCATGACGACGATTTCGTCTCCCATCGACATCGCCTCCACCTGATCGTGGGTGACGTAGACGAAGGTCGTCCCAAGCCGCTTATGAAGCTGGATCAGCTCCGTCCGCATCTGATTGCGCAGCTTGGCGTCCAGATTGGACAAAGGCTCGTCGAGAATGAACACCTTCGGTTTTTTCACCATGGCGCGCGCGAGCGCGACCCGCTGGCGCTGACCGCCCGACAGGCTTTGCGGTTTTTTATCCAGGAACGGGGCGAGTCCGACGATTTCCGAAATATCCTTGACGAGCTGATCGCGTTCGTTTCGGGGGACGCCCCTGTTTTTAAGCCCGAATTCGATGTTGCCGCGTACGGTCATGGTCGGATACAGCGCATAGTTTTGGAATACCATGGCGACGTCCCGCATGCCGGGCGGCGTATCGTTTACGCAGGTATCGTCGATCCAGATTTCTCCCCCGCTTTGCTTCTCCAGTCCCGCGACCATGCGCAGCGTCGTCGATTTGCCGCATCCCGACGGTCCGACCAGCACCGTGAAGGAGCCGTCCTTGATCTCCAGGTTCAAATCCTGAATCACCGTTTCGTCCTTGAATGTTTTGCTGATTCCTTTCAGCAGGATTCGTGCCATTCGTGCATCTCCTCCTTCGTTTTACGCTTGTTCAGCGCCCGCATAAGCCATTCCAATTCATCGAGCGTCGTCAGCCGCAGGTCCCATGCCTCGGGGTCGCGGCTCGGATACGGGGAAATGAAGCAGGTCTTGCCCCCGATCCGTTTCACCGGATGCAGATCATTCCACGGGTTATCGCCGATCGACAAAATTTCATGCGCTTGATACCCCTGCCTCAGCAAGGAAGCCAAATAAGCGTCCAGTCCCGCCGGCTTTCCGGCCCCGCAGCATACTTCATCAAAAGCATGCCCCATCCGCATAAACTCCAGAAATTCGGCACCCGACTCCTGATGGGTATTGGTCATGAGCACTCTTTTTTCCACGCCGAGCCCCCTGATCGCCTCCATCAAACTTTCGTGAACCTCGAAGCGGTACGGGGCGGCAAGCATTTCTCTGCGCACCTTGTCAAAAGCTTCGGACAGCTTCGTGGCCGGCAGCTTGTATTTATGGCTGAGCATGGCCGCGATGCCCCAAGGGTCGCCGATATGAAGCAGTTCCCCGTCCGGGATGGAATCGAATTTGTATACTTTTTTGCGCACCGGGACGGATGAACCGTCCCAAGCATATCCCCGCGCCAATCCGTCTTCCAGGCGAACGACCAGGAGGTCGTCTTTCAGGTGGTAAAAGTGGCCAAGCCCGAAAAAATGCTCCCCGGACCGGATCGCTTTTCCCATGCAGATCGCCGCCTCCGTATCCCCCTCATGCTCCGTTCCCTCCAGCAGATGACGGATATACCGCTCCATGAACGTATCTTCCTGATACAACGTGCCGTCCATATCGAAAATGACGACTTTGATCTCTCCCAACCAGTTGTGTTCCGTCATACCGGACATTCCTTTCTATTTGCCGAGCAGTTTGTTTGCTTTCTCCGCCGCTTGATTGAGCGCGTCCTGCGGTGTCGTTTTCGGATCGATGATCGCCTTTTCGATCGAATCGCTTAGAATGTCGGCCACCTCCGGATAAGCGTTCTCCATCGGACGTGGTCTTGCATATTGAAGCTGGTCTACGGCTACCTTATACTGCGGATATTGCTTAAAATGCTCCTGAAGCTCCTGGCTTTCGACGGCGGACGTGCGGGTCGGCAGGTATCCGACGTGTTTGTGCTGGTAAATCGTGTTTTCTTTGGAGGTCATCCACTTGATGAACTCCCATGCCGCTTCCTTCTCTTCCGGTTTGCTCTTCGAGGTCATGACAAGCTGGCAGCCGCCGGTCGGAACGCCGTAATCCTTGTTGGCGGGCATGAACGCCGTTTGCAGCTCGAAGCCGTTGCCCTGGGCGATTTCCAGGCTTTCCGCCACGCCTGCGGTCGAGCCGAACTTGAAGGCGGAAATTTGGTTCGCCCAATCCTTGTCCGCGGTCGCTCCGGCTTCATCGCCGACGGGCATTTTGATCAGGCCTTCGCTGGAGAGCTTTTTCCAAAACTCGACCGCCGCGACTCCCGGCGCTTCGTTGAAGGCCGCTTTTTTGCCGTCTTCGCTCAGCATATGTCCGCCGCTTTGGGCCACCAGCGCCTCGTAAAACCAGATGTCCACCGGAACCGTCATGCCGAACTTGCCTTTTTCCTTCAGCACGCGCGAGTACTCCTCCAGCTCCTGCCACGTTTTCGGGCCGGCGGGGTCCAGCCCGGCGTCCTTCAGCATCGTCACGTTTTTATACATAATCGGGGTGCTGCGCATAAAAGGAAGGCCGTACAGCTTGCCGTTGACGTAGGCGTTCCCCATCAGCCCCGGGATAAAATCATCCAGCTTGACTTGGTCCTTATCCTTTTCCACGTAAGGCGTCAGCTCCTCCAGCATGCCGGAATTGGCGAACACGCCCGTCGAGGCGATCTCGAGATCCGTCACGGCCGGGGCGTTGCCCGCGGCAAACGCCGCCTGCACCTTGGCATGGAGATCGTCGTATTTGCCCTGGTGTTCGGCCACGACCTCGTATTTGTCCTGCGATTCGTTAAAGGTTTTGACCATGTGCAGCTTCGCTTCCTCGATTTTGTCCCCGTAGGCGTACCAGTATTTGATGACGACCTTCTTGGACGGCGCGGCCGCTTCGGCCTTTCCTTCGACTTCGGCGTTATTGCCTCCGCCCGAACCGCAGCCTGCCAATGTTGCCGCCATCAAAGCCGCAAGCGTAAAAGCCGTTACCTTCTTCTTGAACACAGTCATTCCTCCACCCTTTTTTCGAAGAATTTGGGCCGGATGCAGCAAAAAAGAAACCCGAAAAACGAACGGCAACTTGCGTTAACCGCAGCAGATCAGGTTTCTCCAAGACTCCAACCGGTTTATTTACTTGTTGATACCAGATTAATGGACAACTGTTAAATCTGTTCCTGCAAAACATTAACTTTTCATCAATTTTCGTTCCGGCTTCCCCCACAGCTCCGGCCTGGATGAAGAGATTGCGGTTGCGCCATGGCTAAGGCAGGCCTCCGCGTGGGCTTCCTCGTACAATAACCCTCCCGTAATGATGGGCAGCGGCGTAAAAGACCTCACCTTGCAGATCATTTCCGGAATCCGGGCAGGCATCAGCTCGATAATGTCCGGTTCGGTTTGCGAGAGGCTTTTGGCGATATTGTCCAGCCCTTCGCTGTCGACGAGAAAAAAACGCTGAACCGTAAGAAGCCCCATTTTTTTCGCGTTTTTGACGATGTTCGTTTTGGTGGATATGACCCCGGACGGCCGGATGCTTTTAGCCAAATATTCCAGGCCGTAGCGATCGGTGCTGAGCCCGCCTATTTTCTCCAAATGCATAAAGACCGGCAGGCCGTGCTCCTTGAACACGTTGACGTATCCCTTCACGACCCCGATATGCCCCATCAACAGAAAGACGCCGCTAAGCTCATCCCGCCTGCGAAGAGCCAGCTCGATATGCCGCGGATCTTTGATCGAGGCGATACGCTTATGTCTGGCGAGCCCCCGGCAAAATTCCTCTTTGGTGATCGCGTTGTTCATCGTTGCAGCCTCCTTGGTTCCACTTTGCAAGTGCTCCATGTTTTCGCACGATTGCCGGCTTGGCTTCGATCCTAAGCCCCTTCCCTTTCATCGTACGCGCAAAAGGTTTTCCGACGGTAAAACGGGGCGCATGATTTTGTAAACGCAGGCCGCAAACGCCGGGTCGAGCCGCAGCCCTTCGGCCAAAACAAAAAAAAGCCCGGAAGGCGCATCCCCTCCGGACCTTGCTGATCTAATCGCCTAACCGATATAAACTACGACGCCTCCGCGCCTATATGCCTTCGGCAGCTCCGCCTCGAGCAGCTCCAGCCTTCGCAGCATATGCTCCAGGTCGTCTCCGTGCATGTTGGCCCGCGCCCATTCCTTTAGCCGGGATACTTCGCCAAGTACCGCAGGAGTGTCTTCCTGCTCCACATCCACGCCGTTCTCGAACAACGCGATCCACTGCAGATTTAATTCCCCAATGGCCGGTACCCAATATTTTCGATAAAAGGACTCCGTCGCGACCGGAATCGTAAAGGAACGTTCAAAATCATCCACCGGATCGACGATAAAAACCCCTATAGACATCTCACTTCACTCCAAACCGTATCGAAAATGTGTAATCCGGAAACTCCTGGCGCAGACGATTCAAGCTGTTTTCCGCCGCCGCGCGCAGTTCGGGGGAATCCCCGTCCAGTTGAAACTCGAAACGCCGGATGCCCTTGATTTGCTCAAGCGTCGGGATTTCCGCCGTCCCGTCCGGGGTCGTCCGGGTACCGGCAGCTTTCTGAAGGTTGTTGATCCTCACTTTCGTTTTCTGGTACAGCTGCTTATCCGTAAACTGCTGCGGCGTCTGCTGCGGTTTGCCCGTTTTCGGATGGATTCGGTTCAGCCCCTCGGCCGATTTCGCTTCATAGAAAACGCCCTTTTCCAAATCGATCCCGTCGATTTCCCCAAGCGGAGAATTCCGGCTGTCGTATAGCTCAACTCCCCGGTATTTCGCTTTGCTCCAGTGAACGTAATCGTCCGCATCCCCGCGCGGAGGATTCTCGTCGGGATCCTGCCTGGACGGAGGTTCCTCTCCTTCAGGCTTGTCGGGTTTCTTGGGCGGTACCGGCTCAGGCTCCGGCTTCTTCCGCCTCTTCAGCAGCTTCTCCAGCCAATCCTTCAGCTTGCGTCCACCCCGTTTGCCGAAGCTTTCCGCCAGCCGGCCGAACGGAACGCGGCTGAGCGCCAGACCGAGCAGCGCTGCGATGGCTTTCTCGGGCGTGAGCAGCCGCTTGGGATCGCGGATATTTTTGGCGATCTCATGCCCGCTGGCCGGAAGGCTTGCCGCCGTCACGGCGATGCCGAGAGCCGGCCAGAAGCCGACGAACAGCAGCGATAACGCAAACGCGCCCAACGCGATGGCGCTCTTTTCCCAAAAATCGAGGCGGTCCCACCAATCCTGCAGCGAATCGAACATGCAGGAGAAGCACGCAGATTCCGCAGGATGAATATGTGCCTGCCAATACGCGGCGAACCCCGCCAACCCGGCGAGAAGGAGAAGCATGGCGGTAACGCCGGCGGCCGCCCTGAAATGCTTCAGCATGCGAACCTGCAGATCCTCGCGGATCGACATGGCCTCATGGTTGCCGTAAAGCAGCGAGAACCCCATTTCCCTTCGTTCGCGGGTCCATGACAGGACGCTCGCGAATCGTTCCCTGCGGGTCAGGAGAGCTTCCAGCATGGACCACAGCTCCGACACCGGCGTGATCATCCCTTCCCTTTCCATTCGGGGCAGGCGGCTTTTCACCCGGTTTAGGGCGGCATAATCCAGAATAAGCGCCAGAACCAGCAGCATGAGAAAGACGCCTTTCGTCCGGTATCCGCTGCCGGTCCAATCGCTGAGCTTCATAAACCACGCGGGCAAGGAATTCTGTCCATTATAAGCGGCATGTTCCAGAATGGACCAGGCCAGCAGCAGCGCAGGCAAAGCGAAAATGGCGGCGCTCAGCCGTTTGCGGTAACGGACGGCAAGCCCGATGCCGAGCGTGATCATGCCGGTATGCACGGGATGGCTGACCGACATGATCGTCGGGAAAATGCTCTCCTCAAAACGCCCCGGGAAAAGAGTCCAAAAATCCCAATGGATGGTCTCCCCTCCGAGCAGCGTCGTGCTGTAACCGTACGTCCGCCCGATGATGCCCGAGTTCAGCCACCGGCGGGCAAGCTCCTCCATCAGTTGAAACCCGGCGCCGGCCCCCGCTCCGGCGAGCGCGTAATCCGCCAGGCTCAAGGAAGATGCGCGGCGCGAGAAAAGCAGAAACAAACCCAGCGGCAGCAGCTTCCACACTTCCTCCGCAATCGGAGTCAGCACCGCTTGGGACCAGGTATCCCTCGTGTTTCCGCCAAACATGCCGTGAGCCGCAAGCAGCGTCAGCGCGGTCATCGGAATGACAAGAAATACGCCCAGCAGCATAAACAACGCCGCCTGTTTCCAGGCAAACGTCTTGCTGCGGCATAAAAACCAGAATTGGAGCATGACGTAAAAGGACCATAAGTATTGAACCAACATCGTGCGCGAATCCCTGTACATGAACAAGCCCGCGATAAACATGAGCAAAGATATCCAGCACCATACGGCATACAGGGTCCCGAGCCAGGGGTATTGCCGCCGTATTCCGCATAGCCATCGGTATCCCGCTTCCGCGGCGTCTCTGATCCCGCATCGGATCCGCCAGACCGTTTCCGTTTCAACCGCCTCCTTCACCGTAATCCAGCTTTGCATGGATGGCTGTCGTGGCCAGAGTTCGTTTACGTGGAGTTGAATCATCCGGATCACGCAGGGGGCAGCGCCCCCGTTTTCAATAAGTTTCTTTTCAAATCATACCCGATGTTATCCCGTTCAGAACATAAAAAATGGGGGCAATTAAAAAAACCGGACTTTATTCCTCCAACAAATGAACTAAAAGGGGCAAAACCGTTCGTTTGAACCGGAAATCCTGTGCGGTAAGGC
>Ga0180220_1002162_pt1 | contig 13155 bp, 16 predicted proteins | sample eDN5th37CBELigBY_FD_151335 | JGI IMG/M metagenome (GOLD analysis project Ga0180220, IMG submission 151335) | Enriched backyard soil microbial communities from Emeryville, California, USA - eDNA 5th pass 37_C BE-Lig BY (version 2) (version 2) | ecosystem: Environmental > Terrestrial > Soil >... | reverse complement strand
CGCGAGCTCGAGGATCCCGAAGGCGACGGTGAGCGCGATCGCCAGCGCGTACACGGAGCGGCGCGCCGACTCGACGAACTCCCGCCGCCCGCTCAGCGCGCCGTAGACGGCGGCGATGACGCCGTAGGCGCAGATGAGGAGGGCGATGAGAAGGGCGGCGCGGCCGACGGTCGCCATCGCGCGCCGCCGCTCAGCTCATGTCCGAAGCCGCGTCGCCCTCGGCCTCGAACTTCGAGGGGCACTTCGTCACGAGCGAGTCCTTCTCGGCGACGAACGTGTCCCCGGCGCCGCGGCTGACCGTGACGATGATCTCACGGCCCTCGCGGAACGGGTCCGGCACGGAGCCGGTGTACGAGACGGGCACCGACGTCGTGCCGTCGCGGTCGCGAACGCTGAACAGCAGCGTGTCGCCCTCGTGGCGGATCGAGCCCTCGACGACCTTGCCGGTGAGCTTGTAGCTCTCGCCGGCCTGGGCGGTGGCCAGGAGCTCGGTCGGGGTCTTCGCCGGGCTTCCGGCGCTGAAGCTGGTGTAGACGAGGCCGCCGGCCAGGACGAGCGCCGCCGTGAGAGCGGCGACGAGGCGGAAGCGTCGCTTGCGTGCCGGGTCCATCGCGGTGAAGTCTAGGACGACTCGCGGAGAAATGGGTCGTGACGTTCCGCTCAAGGCCGCGGCAGGGGTTCCGACCGAAAGAGAGAAACCTCCAAGGCCGATGCGCGTCTTTGCGTTCGAGAGCACGATGCCTTCCCGTATCCCCACCCTGCGCCGCCTGCGCGCCGCGCCCCCGCGGCGCGGGTATCGCCCGGCCGACGCGCCGGTCGAGCCCGCGCCCGACCCGGAGCCGGCGTCCGAGCCGGCGCCACGGACGCCGCTCGCGCCGGAGGCGCGGGTCCGCGAGGCCGGCGGCCCCGAGGACCGCGCGCACTACTCCTGCTCGTGCGGCCTGGAGTTCCGGGCGCCGGTGTCCGCATCGGTCGCCTGCCCGCACTGCGGCAGCTTCCAGGACTGGTAGCGGCTGCGCGCCGCCCTGCCCGTCGCGCGCCGCACGGCGCGGCGCGGCGGCCTACCATTCTCCTGACCGTATGGTCAGGACGCTGCTCAGCAAGCCTGCGGCCCTGCTGCTGATCCTGCTGATGGCGGTCGGCTCGATCGCCATGTGGGTGGCGGTGCCGGTCGCCTGGCTGTGGCTGGCCTCGCGGCTGTCGGAGGGCTCGCAGCCGTCGCTGGGGCCCTACGTCATGGTCATCGTCGGCATCCCCGCCTCGATGTTCGTGATCGGGAAGCTGCTGGCCCACCTCAACCGCGCGTACGCGGCGGTGACCGGGCGCGGCTCGCGCGTGCGCGTGATCCTCCCGTGGCAGCGGTCGATGCGCGACACGCCCGGGTCGGGGCGCGAGACGACCGTCCTCGACGTCGTGATGGTCGTGTCGGTCGGCCTGGCCGTCGTCGCGTTCGGGATCTGGTTCTTCCTGTTCGCCGGGTCGTCGCTGCCGAGCCCGTAGCCGTCGCCGTAGGCTCCCGGGCCATGGCGACCGCCGAGATCAGCGTCCTGGGGCTCGGGCGCAGCGACCCCAGCACCTCCGAGTACATCGCCGAGATGCAGCGCCGGCTGGCCGCGCAGGACCGCGTCCGCTACGAGCTGCACGCGATGGGCACCTCGCTGGAGGGCGAGACCGCCGACATCCTCGCGGTCGTCGCCGAGCTGCACGCGGTCCCGTTCGAGATGGGCCTTCCGCGCGTCTACACCGTGCTGAAGCTCGACGAGCGGCGCGACAAGGAGCAGACGCTCGCCGACAAGGTGCAGAGCGTCCGCGCCAAGCTCTCCGCCTAGGGGCGAATCGCGCCCGCGGGGCACCTCGTCGCGAGGATGGCGGCGCGTCCCGAGCCCGATCTGCGCGAGTGGCGATTTCTTTCCACCCCCTGGAAAGAAATCGCCACTCGCGTCGACGAGGCCATCGCGGGCCTCGCGAGACGCCAGCACGGGGTCGTCGCCGGCTGGCAACTGCGCGATCTCGGCATCGCCACGGGGACGATCGGCCGCGCCACCGAGCGCGGCCTGCTGCTGCGCCTGCACCAGGGCGTCTACGCCGTCGCCCACACCGCGCTGCGCGCCGAGGCGCACCGCCTCGCCGCCGTCCTGGCCTGCGGACCCGGCGCCGTCCTCTCCCACGCCTCCGCCGCTGCCGCCTGGGGCCTCGTCTCCGACCACGGCGCGCGCTTCGAGATCACCACGCCGACCGCGCGCGGCCGCACCCGTCCCCGCTTCAAGGTCTATCGCCGGGTGCTGCACCCGGCTGATCGCACCGTCCTCGATGCCATCCCCATCACCACCGTCTCCCGCGTGCTCCTCGACGTCGCCGCCACCCGCCCGCCCCGCGTCCTGGACAGAGCCATGGAGCGCTCCGAGGAGCTGCGCCTCTTCGATCTCGCCGAGATCGACGCCTGCCTGCAGCGCAACCGCGGCCAGCGCGGCGCCAAACGCCTCCGCGCCGCCATCGCCGACCTCCGCCCCGCCGACCCGCGCAAGATCCGCTCCGAGCTCGAGCGCGGCGTCCTCAAGCTCATCGACCGCCACGACCTCCCGCGCCCCGCCGTCAACCTCAACCTCCACGGCTTCGAAGTCGACCTCCACTGGCCCCATCACCGGGTCGCCGTCGAGCTCGACGCCTGGGGCACCCACGGGACCCGCGCCGCCTTCGAACGCGACCACGCCCGCGACCTCCACCTCCAACGCCACGGCTGGCGCGTCGTGCGCATCTCCTGGCGCCAATGGCGTCGGGAGCCCGACACCGTCGCCGCCGCGCTCCAGGCCGTGCTGCGGCCCTAGACCGCGACGCCCTGGTCCACGAGCCAGTCCGCCACCACCGGCGGCGGGTCGCCGTGGTACTCGGCGCGGGCGGCGAGGCGCAGGATGTGGTCGCGGTCGTCCTTCAGCTCGGTGGGCTTGTGGGCGAGGTAGCGCACCACCGCCCCGGCCATCTGGATGTGCGGGAGGTCGCCCTGCGGGTCGATGCGGCGGATCGCCTCCGCGACGCGCTCGTCGAGGGTGTCCTCGAGCAGCGCGCGGGCGGGCTCGTCGGCGTCCTCGAAGATCTCCTCGAACTCGGCGACGTCGCGGTCCTCGTCCTCGGGGTCGACCAGCTCGGCCGCGCGCCGGGCGAGCTGGGCGAGGGTCACGGGCTGCGGTTCGGTCGGCATGACCGGGACCGTACCCGCTGCGGCGCGGCGCGCCTCAATCCAGGGCGCGCGCGACTTCCCCGGCCGCCCGCTCGCCGGCGGTCAGCGCGCCGTCGAAGTAGCCGTTCCACACGGTCGCGGTCTCGGTGCCGGCCCAGTGGATGCGGCCCTGGGGCTCGCGCAGCATGCGGCCGTAGCGGGTCCACACGCCGGGCGGGAAGAAGCCGGCGTAGCACCCGCGCGTGTACGGCTCCTGCGACCAGTCCTGCTCCAGGTAGGCGACCGGCTCGGCCGCGCGCCGCCCGAACAGGCGCGCGAAGCAGGCGAGCACCTCGGCGCGGCGGCGGTCGGGCGGCAGCGTCCCGAGGTCGCGCGCCTGGTCGCCCTCGAGGAAGCCCATCAGCACGCCGGGCGTCCCGTCGGGCGGGGAGTTGTCGAACGTGACCTTCACCGGGCCGGCGGGGCTGGTCGCCTGGCCGCTGAGGCCCTCGCGGCGCCAGAACGGCTCGTCGTAGATCGCGTGGCACTTGATGACCGAGCCCTGCGGGACGCGCTGGGTGAGGCCGTCGCGCAGCCCGGGCAGCGGCGGGTCGTAGGCGATCCGCCCGGCGAGCGTCGGGGCGAGCGCGACGATCGCGTGCCGGGCCCGGACGTCGCCGACGGTCACGCCGCCGGCGTCCTGGGCGATCGCCCGCACGGGCGTGTCGAGGCGGATGCGCGCCTCCCCCAGCTCGGCCGCCATCGCCAGCGCGATGCGCTGCGAGCCGCCGACGATGCGGTCCTGCTGGGCGCCGCCCTCGGTGGAGATGAGCGTGTCCAGGCCGCCGCCGGAGTGCACGTAGAACAGGAGGTGCAGCAGCGACAGGTCGCCGGGGTGGGCGGCCCACACGGCCTCGATCGCGATCTGCAGCATGTCGCGCGCCAGGCGGGTGCGGACGTTGCGCGCCAGCCACGTCCACGCGGTCTGCTGGTCCCACGCGCGCGCACGCGGGGCGCGCCACGGCTCGTCGAGCGGCACCGTGCGGGCCATGCGGTCCAGCCGCGCCTGCGCCTGGGCGACGTCGGCGATCACGACCGGGTTGATCCGCGGGATCGGGCCGCGGTAGCGACGCAGGCGCCCGCCGTCGTCGAGGAGGTTGTCGCCCTCGCCGTAGGTGGCGAACGTCTCGAGGCCGAGCTCGCGGACGAGCGCCATCACGCGGTGCTGGGTCGGGCCGACCCACTGGCCGCCGGCCTCGACGACCTTCCCGTCGCCGATGTCGGCGTTGAGGACCCGGCCGCCGACGCGGTCGCGCGCCTCGAGGACGACGACCGAGCGGCCGGCGGCGACGAGCGCACGGGCGGCGGCGAGGCCGGACAGGCCCGCTCCGACGATCGCGCAGTCGACGTCGTGGTCGGCGGTGGGCACGCCGGCACCCTACTGCGACGGGCCGCCGCGGCCGGGCGGTACCGTGAGCGACGGACGCCCCGGCTGGGGGCCGGGGCGTCGCCGGGGTCCTCGGTTCTGGAGGAAATACCGAGGGGTGCTCTGCTCCACACACCCGGCCGCTGCTCAGGAGGTTCGGCGGCCGGGCAGGAGCGACCGTACGCCGCGAACCTAAAGCCCAGACTTAGAAGCATGCAGAACCTCATGCAGCGGTCCCGCGGTGCGCGGCTCAAGCCCGTGGACCGGTTCGCCGATGCGGCCCGCATGGCACGCACGTTCCCCGCCCTGCTCATCGCCGCCGGCGCGTTCGCCGCCGCCGCGGCCCCCGCCGTCGCCGCCGACAACCCCGCGTCGGGCATCTGCATCGTCCGCGACGTCCCCAACCTCGAGCGCCCCACCGTCCGCGTGGGCGTCAACATCGACGATGCCGACTCGACCGCCGCGCGCAAGGCCCGCTGCGGCCAGGTGACGCGCGTCGTGCGCGGGCTCGCGCGCGAGGAGGCGCAGCGACCGATGCGGGTCAACGGCTACCGCTGCACGCCGACCGTGAAGGGCGCCCGCACGTCGTGGGAGTGCACGTACCGCGGCGGCTCGCCGCGCACGACGGTCCAGCTCCTCTTCGCCTTCCGCTACCACCAGCACTGAGGCCCCGGAAAAGGACGAGGGGCCCCGGCGTCCCGCCGAGGCCCCTCGCTTCGGTGTCCGAACCATGGTCGGCGCCTGGAGGAGAGAGAAAAGGCGACGACCGTCTTTCACCTGCGTCCGCCGCAGCCCCGGGTCGGAGGGCGATATGGGCAGCGGACGTCACCCATGATGACGCACGCCGGGGACGCCGGACATCGACATTCGGCACAAGGTCGCTTCGACGTGCGTCGAAACCGGGCCGGAAAACGCCAAGACCCCCGTAGAGGCCGGGGGTCCTGACAGAGCGGGATACGGGAATCGAACCCGTCTCTCGAGCTTGGGAAGCTCGCGTTCTACCGATGAACTAATCCCGCAGGGCCGTTCATCCTAGCGCCGCCCTGCCGGGGGTCGTCAAGGACTAGCCTGGGTGGCGTGAAGCGCTCAGCGGTCCCGTTCGTCGCCATCCTGGCGGTGGCTGCGCTCGTCGGCCTGCTGGTCTACGGCGTGGCCGCGCGGGGCGAGGACAAGACCATCGACGAGGCCGTCGCCAAGCAGGACTATCCGCAGGCGCCGTCGCGCGCGCTGCCGGTCCTGGGAAGCGACGCGACGGCGTCGCTGGAGGACTACGAGGGCCAGGTCGTGGTGCTGAACTTCTGGGCGTCGTGGTGCGATCCGTGCAAGGACGAGGCGCCGGTGCTCGAGGCGGCGCAGAAGCGCCTGGAGGAGTCGGGCGACGGCACCGTGCTGGGCGTGACCTACCGCGACGCGACGTCGGACTCGAAGGACTTCATCGAGGAGTTCGGCCTCACGTACCCGTCGGTGCGCGACGTCGACGGCAAGCTCGCCGAGGACTACGGCACGCGGGCGCTGCCGGAGACGTTCGTGATCGACCGCCAGGGCCGGATCGTGGCGGTGTCGCGCGGGACCGTCGACCAGGGCTTCATCGACGCGGCGATCGACAAGGCGCTGGCGACATGACCGCCACGCCGCGCGCGCTGCTCGTCCTGCTCGTGGCGCTGCTGGCGCTCGCCGTCCCGGCCGCCGCCGCGTCCGCGCAGACCGCCGAGCCGAAGACCACGCTCTCCGACGTCGAGGACGAGGTCATGTGCGTCGTCTGCGGCGTCGCGCTGAACCTGGCCGAGGCGCCGCAGGCCGACCGCCAGCGCGCGCTCATCCAGGACCTGATCGACCAGGGCCTGACGAAGGAGCAGATCAAGACCGAGCTGGTGGCCGAGTACGGCGACCAGGTGCTCGCCGACCCGCCGAGCGAGGGCTTCAACGTCGCCGCCTGGCTCGTCCCGCTGCTGCTCGTCGTCGGCCTCGGGACCGCCGCCGCGATCCTGCTGCCGCGCTGGCGGCGCCGCAACCCGCCGCAGCCCGCGGCGGCCGACGACGTCCCCGTCCTCGACGACGCCGACGCCCGGCGCCTCGACGAGGACCTGGCCCGCTACCGCTGAACGCCGCATGCTCGCCCAGGCGACCGCCGACACCACCGTCCTCGCGGCGTTCGCGGTCGGCTTCGTGTCGTTCATCTCCCCGTGCGTGCTGCCGCTCGTGCCCGGCTACCTGTCGGCGGTCAGCGGCGTCTCGATCGTCGAGCTGCGCGAGCGCGACCACTCCGCCGGGCGCGTCCTGTGGCCGGCGGCGATCTTCTGCCTGTCGTTCACGATCATGTTCGTGGCGCTCGGCATGACCGCCACGGGCCTGGGCCAGGTCCTCAACGACAACCGCACGCTGCTGGACCGCATCGCGGGCGCGCTGATCGTCGCGATGGGCATCCTGTTCGTGCTCACGCCGTTCGTCCCGAAGCTGAACCGCGAGTGGCGCCCGGACGCGCTCATCCGCCGCGCCGGCAGCGGCGGGCCGCTCGTCGCCGGCGCCGCCTTCGCGCTGGCGTGGACGCCGTGCATCGGCCCCACGCTCGCCGCGATCCTCGCCGCCGCGGCCACCAGCGACTCGGTCGGCAAGGGCGGCATCCTGCTCGCCTTCTACTCGGCCGGCCTGGCCGTCCCGTTCCTGCTGACCGCGCTCGCCTTCGACCGCATGACGATGACGTGGCGCTGGCTGCGCGAGCACTACCTGGCGATCACGGCCGTGTCGGGGGCGATCCTGATCGTGATGGGCGTGCTGATCTTCACGCAGGAGCTGACGCGCCTGAACGCCGAGGCCCAGCGTCTGCTGGGCGACCTGGGCCTCGACTTCATCTACACGCTCTAGGCGCGCGCTACATCGACTCGGGCGCCGACACGCCCACGAGGTCCAGCGAGCGCGCGATCGTGCGCTTCGCCGCCACGCACAGCGCCAGGCGGAAGTCCTCGACCTCCGACCCGACCACGCGGCAGTCGCGGTAGAACGCGGTGAACTCCTGCGCGAGCTCGAGCGCGTACGTGCAGATGCGATGCGGCGCGCGCCGCTCGGCCGCCTCGGCGACCTCGGCCGGCAGCGCCAGCAGCTTCATGATCAGCGCGCGCTCGCCCGGCTCCAGCGGCGTCGTGCGGTCGGCGAACGCCGGCGCCGCATCGCCGCTCACGCCCGCCTTGGCCAGCACCGACGCGATCCGCGCGTGCGCGTACTGGACGTAGTAGACGGGGTTCTCGGACGACTCGCGCACCGCCAGGTCGAGGTCCAGCTCGATCGTCGTGTCGTGCGAGCGCGACAGCAGGAACCAGCGCGCCGCGTCGACCCCGATCTCGGCGACCAGGTCGTCGAGCGTGACGATCGTCCCGGCGCGCTTGCTCAGGCGCCCCTCCGGGAGGTTGACGAACTGCATGATCAGGATGTCGAGCTGGTCGGGGTCGCCGCCGAGCGCCTGGAACGCCGCCTTCAGGCGCTTGATGTAGCCGTGGTGGTCGGCCCCGAGCACGTAGAGCATCTGGTCGAAGCCCCGCTCGCGCTTGTCCTGCATGTAGCCGATGTCCGACGTGAAGTACGTGTGCTCGCCGCTGGAGCGCACCAGCACGCGGTCCTTGTCGTCGCCGAACGCGGTCGTGCGCAGCCACAGCGCGCCCTCGGACTCGTACGTGTTGCCCTGCTCGCGCAGCACGTCGAGCGCGCGGGCGACCTTCTCGGGATGGAGGCTGCGCTCGGAGAACCACACGTCGAACGGCACGACGTTGAAGCGCGCGAGCGTCTCCTTCATCTGCTCGATCATCGCCGCGACCCCGCGCTGGGCGAGCTCGTCGAGCGACATCTCGCCGTCGTCGAGGTGGGCCAGGTCGCGCACGTAGTCGCCCTGGTAGCCGTCCTCGGGGACGTCCTCCCCGCGCGCCCGCGCGCGGATCGACTCGGCGAAGCGGATGACCTGGCTGCCGTAGTCGTTGACGTAGAACTCGCGCGTCACGTCGTGGCCGTGGAAGGCCAGGATCCGCCCGAGCGCGTCGCCGTAGGCGGCGTTGCGGGCGTGGCCGATGTGGATCGGCCCGGTCGGGTTGGCGGAGACGAACTCGTCGTCGACCTTCAGCGCCGGGTCGGCCCCGCCGCCGCCGAAGCCGTCGCCCGCGTCGAGCACGCCGCGCAGCGCGTCGACGAACCAGGCGTCGCCGAGGAACAGGTTCAGGAAGCCGGGGCCGGCGACGTCGAAGCGCTCGAGGCGATCGCCGAGCCGCCCGCTCAGCGTCTCCCCCAGCCGCTGGGCCACGTCGCGCGGCGGCGCCTTCAGCACCGGCGCGAGCAGCATGGCCGCGTTCGTGGAGAGGTCGCCGAAGCCGGCCTTGCGCGGGCGCTCCAGCGTCGGCTGCGCGCGCGGCGGCGCGTCGGCCACGGCGGTCGCGGCGTCGAGGACGGCGGAGTGGAGGTCGTGGAGGGGCCCGCTCATCGGGTCACAGATGGTATGGCTCGCCCGCGAGGATCTTGTGCCCGCGCAGGAGCTGCTCGAGCAGGACCACGCGCGCGAGCTGGTGCGGGAGCGTCAGCGGGCCCAGCGAGAAGCGGTGGTCGACGTCCTCGAGCTCCAGGCCGGCGGGCCCGCCGATGACGAAGCACAGGTCGCGCCCCGACTGGCGGCGGTCCTCCAGGAACCGCGCGAACGAGAGCGAGTCGAACGCCTCCCCCTCGCGGTGCAGCAGCGACACGAACGCCCGGTCGGGGATGCGCCGCGCGACCCGCTCGTCCTCGCGCACCTCGATCAGCTCCAGGCGCGCGTGACGGGCCAGCAGCTTCTTGTAGTGCTGGACGTCGTCGACGTACGGGGGGCGCAGACGCCCGACGGACACGACGATCAGCCTCACGACCTGGGATGCTAGGTGGATGGCAGGCGACGACCAGGGCCCCGAGCGCCACATCAACATCCACTTCTCCCCGGAGATCATGGCCGGCGTCTACGCGAACTTCGCGAACGTCAGCCACAGCGACTACGAGTTCACGATCACGTTCGCGCGCGTGGACCACGAGGTCGAGGACGACGAGATCCCGGGCGTGGTGGTGTCGCGGGTGAACCTGTCGCCCCGCTTCATGCGGGAGCTGATCGACGCCATGGAGGACAACTACTCCAAGTGGCGCACCCGCGAGGGCATCAAGAACCTGCCCGAGTTCGGCGGCGAGGACCCGCCGCCGGCCCAGCGCTGACGCGCCCGCGTTCAAACCGGCGCCGCGTCCGGCCGATGACAAGGGGGTGGCCCCCCTCCCCTGGCTCCTGCGCGCGCTGCTCGGTGTCGCGACCGCGCTGCTCGCGGCGCAGGCGCTGGACGCGGCCGGCCTCGTCGCGCTGAGCGACGGCGCGGCGCGCGCGATCGCCGCGGCCGTCCCGCTGCTGGCGGCGGCCGCGGTCGCCGCCCGGGCCGCGCTCGTGCGGACCGACCGCGTCCCGTGGACCGTGCTCGCCGTCGGGCTGGCGTCCTGGGCGGTCTGCTACGCGGTCTGGGTCCTCCACTTCGACTACGGCTACGCCGGCGCGACGCTGGGCGCGTTCTACGTCCTGTACCCGTGCGCGGCCGCGTTCCTCGTCTTCCAGGTCCGCGCGCGCAGCCCGCGCGTGGGCGTCGCGGTCTGGCTGGACCTGGTGGCCGCGATGCTCGCGGTCGCCGCCATCGGGTTCGCGCTCGTCCTGCCGCCGGTGGCGCACGCCGGCGCCGCCGCCTTCCCGATCCTCGACGTCGCGCTCGTCGCCCTCGTCGTCGGCCTGTTCGCGATCTGGGGCTGGTCGCCCGGGCGCGACTGGCTGGCCTGGGGCCTGGCGTTCCTGACGTTCGGCGGCGCCGACGTCGTGTGGGCGATCGGCGACCGCTCGCCGCACGCGGCCAGCGTGGTGCTGTGGTCCACCGGGCCGCTGGTGCTCGGCTGGGCGGCGTGGCTGTCGCCCAGCCGCGCGCCGGTCGCCGCGGTCGACGTCCCCAACCACCTGGCCTGGCCGTTCGCGCTGTTCCTGACCACGCTCGGCGTCGTCGTCGCCGGCAACGTCACACCGCTGCCGCCGGTCGCCACGGCGCTCGCGGTCGCCTCGATGCTCGTGGCCACCTACCGCACCGCGCGCGCGTACCGCGACGTGCGGGCGCTGCCCGAGACGCGGCGCCTGGCCCACACCGACGAGCTGACCGGCCTCGTCAACCGGCGCGGCTTCCTGGACGCCGTCGAGGAGGAGCTCGAGCGCCACCCCGGGCGCCCGACCGCCGTGCTGATGCTCGACCTCGACCGCTTCAAGGAGCTCAACGACACGCTCGGCCATGCCGCCGGCGACCGGCTGCTGGCCGAGCTCGGGCCGCGGCTGTCGGCCGCGCTGCGGCCCACCGACACGCTCGCGCGCCTGGGCGGCGACGAGTTCGCCGTCCTGTGCCCGGGCGCCGCGGCCCCCGGCGCGCACCGCGTCGCGCACCGCCTCCACGAGGCGCTGGCCGAGCCGTTCGCGATCGGTGACCTCGCCGTCCACGTCGACGTCAGCGCCGGCATCGCGGTCGCCCCGGGCGACGGGCGGACCGTCAGCGAGCTGCTCCAGCGCGCCGACGTCGCGATGTACCAGGCCAAGGGCGGCGGCACCGCGGTCGAGCGCTACGACGCCGCGCGCGACGTGCACTCGCGCGACCGCCTGCAGCTCGCCGGCGAGCTGCGCGCCGCCCTCGACGCCGGCGGCCAGCTCGAGCTGCACTACCAGCCGCAGACCGCGCTGGGCGACGGGCACGTCGTCGGCGTCGAGGCGCTCGTGCGCTGGCGCCACCCGCGGCGCGGCCTCCTCGGCCCCGCCGCGTTCCTCGACGTCGCCGAGGGCTCGGGCCTCATGCGCCGGCTCGGCCGCGAGGTGCTGCGCACCGCGATCGCCCAGGCCGCGCTGCTGCGCGACGCCGGCCACCCGGTCCCGGTCGCCGTGAACCTGTCGACCGCCGACCTCGTCGACGGCGCGCTGCCGACCGAGGTCGCCCAGCTCCTGCACGCCGCCGACCTCGACGGCGGCCGCCTGACGCTGGAGATCACCGAGAACACCGTCATGGCCCAGCCCGAGCGGGTGCTGCGGACCCTCCACGACCTGCGCGCGCTCGGCTGCCGCGTGTCGCTGGACGACTTCGGCACCGGCCACGCGTCGCTGGAGCACCTGGCCCGCCTGCCCGTCGACGAGCTCAAGATCGACCGCGCGTTCGTCGGCGGGATCGAGCGCCGCGACGCCGCCGCCACCGCGATCGTGCGCGCGCTGGCGCTGCTCGGCCACGACCTCGGCGTCGAGGTCGTCGCCGAGGGCGTCGAGACCGAGCGCGCCTGGCGCGAGCTGGCCGCCGGCGGAGCGACCGCCGCCCAGGGCTTCCTGATCGCGCGCCCGCTGCCCGCCGACGAGCTGGCGGCCTGGCTGGACGCGCGCCACCCGGTGGAGGAACCGGCCGTCTGACGCCCGAATGGTGCGATGCAGCACCATCTGGCCAATGCGCGTTGCGCTCATCTCCGACATCCACGCCAACCTCCCCGCCCTGGAGGCCGTGCTCGACGACGTCGCCGCGAGCGGCGCCGACGAGACCTGGTGCCTGGGCGACCTCGTCGGCTACGGCGCCGAGCCGGACGCCTGCGTGGAGCTGACGCGCGAGCACGCGGCGCTCTGCCTGGCCGGCAACCACGACCTCGCCGTCACCGGCGACCTGCCGCTGGACGAGTTCTCGCGCGGGGCCGGGATCGCCGCGCTGTGGACGCAGGAGACGATGGAGCCCGACAACATCGCCTGGCTGCGGACGCTGCACCCGCTCGACGAGGACCGCTCGATCGGGCTCTACCACGCCAGCCCGCGCGACCCGATCTGGGAGTACGTGCTGTCGGCGCTGCTGGCCGAGCTGTGCCTCGACGCGCAGTCGCACCGGATCTGCGCGGTCGGCCACTCCCACGTCGCGCTGTCGTTCGTGCGCCGCGAGGGCGAGCTGGCGACCGGCGAGCCGCGCCGCGACGGCGACGAGCTCGACCTGTCGGCGGGCGAGTGGCTGGTCAACCCGGGCTCGGTCGGCCAGCCCCGCGACGGCGACCGCCGCGCGGCCTGGATGCTGCTGGATCTCGAGGCGCGCACGGCCGTCTGGCGGCGCGTCGAGTACGACGTCGGACGCGCCCAGGCGGCGATCCGGGCCGCCCGCCTGCCGGACTCCCTGGCCGACCGCCTCAGCTACGGTCAATGACCGTGTCCCGCGTCTTCATCCCGGTCGCGGCCCTTCTGCTGGGCGCGCTCTGCGCGCTCGCGGTCGGCTGCGGCGACGAGGGGGACGGCTCCGACCTCATCCCGCCGCGCCAGGCGCGCGCGATGATCGAGCAGCTCGACGCGATCGAAGCGTCGGTGCGGCGCGGGCGCTGCGCGAACGTGGACACCGAGATCGCCGCGCTCCAGACGCAGGTCAACGACCTCTCCAGCCGCGTCGACGCGGGCCTGCGCGCGCGGCTGCAGGAGGGCGTCGACAACCTCGCCACGATCGCCCCCGACGAGTGCTTCGAGCGGCGCGACGCCGGCACGGACACGACGCCGACCGACACCACGCCGACC
>Ga0180220_1002161_pt1 | contig 13157 bp, 9 predicted proteins | sample eDN5th37CBELigBY_FD_151335 | JGI IMG/M metagenome (GOLD analysis project Ga0180220, IMG submission 151335) | Enriched backyard soil microbial communities from Emeryville, California, USA - eDNA 5th pass 37_C BE-Lig BY (version 2) (version 2) | ecosystem: Environmental > Terrestrial > Soil >... | reverse complement strand
AGACGGGGTGGAAGCGGCGCACGAGGACATGGAGTTGATGCGGGGGCTGGGCGTGCCGGGCCGGGCGCTGTCGACGGAGGAGATCCGCGCGCTCGACCCGGCGATCACCGGCCCCCTGGCCGGCGGCGTCCACTTCCCCGAGGAGGCGCACCTCGAGCCCACGGAGGCCGTGCAGGCGCTCCTCTCGCGCGCGGAGTCGGGCGGCGCCCGGTTCATGCCCGACACCGAGGTCATCGACTTCGAGGTGCAGGGCGGACGCATCCGCTCGGTCATGACGACGAAGGGGTGGTTCGAGCCCCGGGAGGTGGTGCTCGCGGCGGGCATCTGGTCGCGCCAGCTCGCCGGCCGGCTCGGGATCCGCATCCCGCTCCTGGGCGGGAAGGGCTACTCGATGATCGTCGAGCACCAGGACCCTCCGCTCCGGACGCCGATCATGGTCGTCGAGCGGAAGGTCGCCATCACGCCCCACGGGCGCAGGCTGCGGCTCGCGGGCACCCTCGAGCTGGTGAAGGACGACTTTGCCGTTTCGCGCCGCCGCGTGGAGACGATCCGCCAGACCAGTGCGAAGCTCCTGGGCCTCCCGGCAGACTGCGAGCCGAAGGAAGTCTGGCGCGGGCTGCGGCCGTGCACGCCGGATGGGCTGCCGGTGATCGGCCGGCCCCGGCACATCGAGAATCTGGTCGTGGCCACAGGCCACCAGATGCTCGGCGTCCAGACCGCACCCGCGACCGGCAGGCTCGTCGCCGACCTGGTCCTGGGCAGAACGCCGACCTTCGATCCGGCGCCCTTCTCACCCGACCGCTTCCGGTGAGCCGCTCGGCTCGCCACCGCGCCGGCGATGGGCCGGAGCGCAGAAACGAGATCGGCGGCTCCAGCGGGGCCGCCGATCGTGCATTGGGCTTCCTGACTACAGCTCTATCGTCACGGTTCCGGCGCGGCAGCCACGACGCGGCGGCGGCCCCGATGAGGAGGAGCAGGGCCGGCGCATACAGGATCCCTACGCTGGCGATTGCAAGCACAACGAAAGCCGCCATGAGCACCACGGCCAAAAGCGTGGTCAGACGCCGGTGAGCCGTGGGGAGCGGGACGAGGCTGATGAGTACCGGGATGAACAAGGACGCAACGGCCTCGATCCGGATCGCCACCACGAGGGATATGGCCACCGTGAAAACGACCGCGCCCATGATCAGGTGATCGGCGACGGTCCTGGGAACCAGGAGCGTCCTCGCCACTCCCCACACGTCGATCCGCGGTCGGGCGGCCGGCGCCGGCGCACGCCACGCCGCGATGGCTCCCGCGATGAGCAGGATCAGGCTCGGCGCGTAGAAGATCCCGATGCTGAACATCGCCAGAACCATGAATGCGGCCATCAGCAGGGCGGCGACGGGGCTCGTCCAGCGCCTGTACGTCGCCGGGAGCGGCAGCAGTGTGACGAGCACGGGGATGACCAGCGGGGGAACGGGCTCGAGCCCGATCGCGACGGTGAGGGATACGGCTGTCGTGAGACCGATCGCGTAGAGGATCAGGGAGTTACCCGCAGCGCGCGGGAACCGTAGAATACTGGCAACTGCTGACACCTTCACCTCCCTGTGAGAGGTCGTTGTCGGCCGGAGCCGAGACTCCGGCTGAGCGGCGGGTGCTGCTGCCAAACCTCCGTTCAGATCACCCGGCGCGCGAGGCGAGGTCAATCCCGCGCGACGGGCTCCGGCGGGCTCTGCCGCCCGGCTCAGCGCGGGCTCGTGCGCACCTCCAGCACGAGCGCCATCGTCCCCGGGATCTCCGCCGGGAGCCGGATGACGAGACCCTCCGGCCCGAGCTCCGCCTCCAGCGCGGCGCCGGTCTCGTGCAGCCTGACGTCCAGGACGTGCACCGGTGCCGGCAGCGCGTCCTCCGCGAACGCTCGCAGCATGACCTGTGATCCGCCCTCCGGCGTGCCGAGCAGGATCGCGTACACGGTGTCGCCGCGCGTGGTGTAGCGCACGTCGGCGGCGGTGTAGCGGATCGCGTGGAACGCCAGACCGGCGTCCTCTCCCGACTGCTCCGCGTCCTTTCGCGGACCCTCGCCGTAGTCGTACCACGGGCGGGTGCCGTAGATGGCCTCGCCGTTGCGCTGGAGCCACTCACCGATCGCGAGGAGGATCTCCGCCTGATCGTCGGGGATCACGCCATCCGGCCTCGGCCCGATGTTGAGGAGGTACACGCCGTTCTTGCTCACCACGTCGATCAGCGCGTGGAGGATCGACTCCGGTGGGCGCAGCACCATCCCCTCGTAGTAGTTCCACGCGAACGTCGTGATGGGTTCCTCCGCCTGCCAGACCCGTCCGGAGATGTGGTTCAGCCTCGCCTTCTCGATGGTGCGCACACCGACGTACTCCGGGAGGTCCTCCAGCTTGTAGAAGACGATGCCTTCACCCTCGGCGCCCCGCGCCCTCAGGCTCTCCGCGAAGCGCTCCACGATCTCCCTGCGGTACTCGATGCCGATGTGGCTGAAGCGGGAATCGAAGTAGATCATATCCGGCGCGTAACCGTCGATCACCTCCAGCACCTTGTCGGTGTAGCGGCGGTTGAAGGCATCGTCGGGGCGCTCGGCGTCGTCGCGCTGCCGCCACGCGGCTTCGGACACGACGGGGCCGTAGAGCTCGGCATACGCCGGGTCGCCGGCGTCGGCTTCCGACGGGTCGCGAAAGGTGGGATACCACCCCCAGTGCCACTGATGGTGGAACGTCGTCAGGAAACGCAGACCCCGTCGCCTCGCCGCGTCCGCCATCTCACCGACCACGTCGATGCGCGGGCCGCGGTCGAAGGAGTTCCAGGAATTCACCCGGCTCCGCCACATGGAGAAGCCGTCCGCGTGCTCCGCCACCGGGCCGGTGAAGCGGGCGCCCGCACGGACGAACAGGTCGACCCACTCGTCGGCATCGAAGTGCTCGCCCGTGAACATCGGGACGAAGTCCTTGTAGCCGAACTCGTCGATCGGCCCGTACGTGGCCACGTGATGGCGGTACACGCTCGTGCCCGTGTTGTACATGTTCCGCGAATACCACTCGCTGTGGTGCGCCGGCACCGAATAGACGCCCCAGTGGAAGTAGATGCCGAACTTCGCGTCCCGGTACCATTCCGGCGGCTCCACCGCCAGCTCCTCCCAGCCGGCGAACTCGTCCTCCGGCGCCTGTGCGGATCCGGTCCCCGCCAGGAACGGGACGAGCGCCAGCGCCAGCAGCGGCGCCAGCTGCACGCGCGGATTCCGATGGACGAAACGAGTCTTTTCCATCGCTCGCATCCCTGCCGTCAATGTCCGTGTGGAGGCGAAGGTATGGGCGGGGATGCGGACGAGCAAGGCGCGCAACGGCATGCCTCCCCATACCTTTGACCCGCCCTTGCCCGCCGCCGAGCGGGTCGGCTAGCTTCCGGAGACGCGATCCACTGCTAACCGCGGGCGATGGCTTCAGCTCGCATCCGTCGAGATGCGCGGCCGGCATCAGCAGGCGTGGATCATTCACCTGGATTCATGCCAGATCGTGCGTCCATGGCCGCTCCCCTTTTCACTGCTGGCGGCAACGTGGTGACCTCGAAACGCCGGAGCACGACAGTCCGGTCGGCGTGGAGCCTGTTCGCCGTGATCGTCGCACTCCTTCAGGTGGCGTGCGACGAGACGTTCGTGGCGCTGGCGGAGTCCGAGCGCACCTTCTCGGTTTTCGGGTACCTGGACCCGGCCGCGGACACGCAATGGGTCCGCGTCACGCCGACGCGCCCGGTGATCTTCACCTCGCGGGAGCCGCTGTCCGCCACCGTCGAGCTGAAGGCGCTCGGCTCCGGCAAGACGATCGTGCTCCGCGACTCCGTTTTCGCCTTTCCGGTGTTCCAGCAGACCGGCGCGGACAGCTTCTACGTCCACAACTTCTGGACCGATGAGCCCATCGAGCCTGGTGAAGTCTACGAGTTCAAGGCATCGGCGCCCGATGGCTTGCCCGCGACGGCGACGGTCGCGATCCCGGCCGAGTTTCCGATCACCGTAGCCCTCAATCAGGTCTCGCAGGCGGCCTCCTCCGTCGATCAGGCGCGCGTGGACGGCACTGCCCACATCGCATTCGTGCGCGTGGACGTGTACTTCCACGACGGGTGCGGGAACGGTTTACAGGTGCAGAATTTCCCGGCGCCGCGGAACGGCAGCGGTTCTCACGTGGTGCAGGTGAGTAAGCTGAACCCGCTTGCGCGCGAAGGTTGCGGCGATGCCAGGGTGCACCGGCGCATGCTCCGGATCATTGGCTCGCAGGAGCCGTGGCCCACCGGTCCGCAGTTCGACATCGGCGCGCTCGGCGCCAGCGCGATTCCGACCAACCTGACCAACGGGGTGGGGTTCCTCGGCGGCGTGCTCACGCGCACTGTGCCGTACGAGCCGTGCACCCTCATCGGGCCGGATCCGCGTCCGACGCACTGTGAGCTGAGCTACGGACCCGAAAAGGCCACGGTCCGCGGCATCCTGACCGACGTCTGCGGCGCCCGCATCCTGCCCAATGGCGAAATCGCTCTCGAGGAGCTCCCCGGGCAGGGGCAGACTCACCGGAAGATGCGTCCCGCGACGACCGATCTCACGGGCCTGTTCGTGATACAGGGGCTCGATCCCGGTCTCGTGTACGAGCTTCGCGCCACGCATCTGGAGCGCGACCCGGACCTCGACGAACCGGTTTTCGACGTCTACGTCGATACGATCGGTCCGCTGGCTCCGGGCGGCGAGCACACGCACAACGTCTCCGTTCCCCGGCTGCTGCCATGCTGACGCGATTCCGGCACTGGACACTTTCCCGCGTGGCGGCGAGTGCGCGGGCGCTGCGAGCTGAATCCGCTTCACTCCTGGTGCCGGCCTGGCTCGTCATCGCGATCGGGGCGCTGCTGGGGGTGGGGTTGTCCGCGCGGCCCGCCATGGCCGTTCAGCAGGCCTCGCTCCAGGGGATCGTGTCGTCCGGCAGGACCGGCGCGCCGCTCGAGGGGACGATCATCGTGCTCCTCAGCGGTGACGAGGAGCTCCGCAGCACCGTTTCGGATCGGAACGGGTTCTACCAGATCGGCGGGATCGCTCCGGGCGATTACACCCTGCGCGCCCAGTACTTCTCGGTCCAGCCATTCGAGCAGACGGTCACCCTGTCGCCCGGCGAGCTTGTCACTTTCAACATCGAGCTGTCGGGCGACGCCATCTCCCTCGAGGGGATCACCGTCACCGCACCGGGTGGCGGCGGAGTCGTCCGCAATCTCGGCCGTCAACGGATCACGCCCGCCCAGTTGCGGACGGTGCCGGTGCCGTCGGGAACCGGTGACCTGGCCACGTACCTGCAGACGCTGCCGGGCGTCGTCACGACTGGCGATCGCGGCGGCCAGATCTTCATCCGGGGTGGAACGGCCGCCGACAACCTGATCCTGATCGATGGCGCGCCGATCTTCCAGCCGTTCCACATCTTCGGGTTCTACTCGGTGTTCCCCGAGGACCTCGTGTCCAGCGTGGACTTCTACGCGGGCGGGTTCGGCCCACGGTATACCGGGCGCAGCTCATCGGTAATCGACGTGCAGCTTCGCGACGGGGACCCGACCACCTACCGCTCCATCTGGTCAGGCGGGCTCTTCCTCGCAGAGGGACTGGTCGAAGGGCCGCTCGGCGATCACTTCTCGTGGCTCGTCTCGGGCCGGCGCTCGCTCGTCGAGGAGACCAGCCGCTTCCTCCTGGGCAACACCCAGCCGATCACCTTCAGCAGCCAGCTCCTGAAGGTGAGCACACACGACATCGAGAACCTGCGCTGCTCTGGCCTCGCCCTTCGGACTTCGGACAAGGGCCGGCTCGACCCGGAGGCGTGGGACTCCTACGTCGCCTGGCGCAACCTCGTTCTGGGCGGTCGCTGCGTCGCCCTGTTCAACAGCTGGCTCCGCCTGGTCGAGATCAACTTCAGCTACAGCAGGGTGGAAAACAACGCGGTCATTCGGGGCTCGGGCGACCTGCTGTCCGCGATCAGGCGCCTCCAGCACGATGCCCATACCACCAACATGATCTGGGGGCTGCCGCTCTACGCCGGATACGTCATTTACGTCGAGCTCGTGGATCACCACATCGTCGAGCTGTTCGGCCTGCAGAGATCGGTTGCCGACGTTTCGGGAATCGGCGGCTACGTCGAAACCTCGCTCGGCGTCGAGGACTACCTGGAGGTCCGGCCAGGCGTGGCGCTCACGGCGCTGCCGAGGAGAGGCGCCGAGCCCCGCATCCGGGCGAGCCTCCAGCCCTTCGGAAGGCCCAGCGAAAAGCTCCAGGCGGCCTTCGGCGTCTACCTCCAGGACCTGGTTGGCGCCAGCGACATGCGCGATGTCAGCTCGGTCTTCGTGTCGTGGATGCGGGACCCCGACCTCCCGCCAATGGTGGCGGTGCAGGGGATGATGGGGTGGCAGCAGACGCTGGGCGACGCCGTCAACTGGTCCCTCGAAGGATATTACAAGCGGCTGAGGGATGTCTCCGTTCCGAAATGGAGCGCCGTCGCCGAGTTCGGCACGGAACTCACGAAGGTCGACGGTGAGGCGTATGGTCTGGACGCGCGCGTGGAGTGGACGACGCCCAGGTTCTATGGCTTCGCGGGGTACAGCTACGGCTGGGTCGAGTACGAAGGCGACAGCGAAGAGTTCGGCACCTGGTTCGGCGAAACGATCCAGCGGTTCCACCCGCCTCACGACCGCCGCCACCAGGCCAACGTCGTCGCGAATCTCGAAGTCGCCGACTTCACCGCATCGCTCCGCTGGCAGTTCGGGAGCGGTCTGCCCTATACCCGTCCGCTCGGATTCGACGAGGCCTTCGACTTCAGGCGGGACCTCCAGGACGTGACGGCCGGTACCGGAACGACGCGCATGATCCTCGACAGGCCGTTCACCCACCGCCTGCCGCTCACCCACCGGCTGGACATCGCGGTTCGGCGCAGCTTCGCGGTGAAGTCCGGCGTGCTCGAGATCACGGCCGGCGCCATCAACGTCTACGACCGGCGCAACATGTTCTTCTACGACCTCTACTCGGGCCGCCGCGTGGACCAGCTCCCGCTCATGCCGTACGCGGCGATCACGCTGCGCGCGGACTGAGTCGATCGCGCGCAGCTCTGACACCCGGTACGTCCACACACCCCACGCCACGGCGGTCCCCGCACGGCGCCACGCTCCTCCCCTCCCACTTCACCAGCTCACCCGGTACCGGACGACGCTCTCCACGCCGAACGCGTCTTTCTCGACCACCCATATGCGCCGCTGCTGCGCGGCGGCGAGGCGCTGGTTCTGAGGCGCGGTTGTCCGGCCGAGACTGTTGCCCTCCGGGTCGATCGCGTGATACGTGCGGCCGGAATCGCCGTGGTATTCCTCGATCCACGTCGTTCCGTCACTTCCGACCCGAATTCCGGAAACGAGCGGATAGACGCGTGGCCGCTCCGCATCCCGCAGTGCCTCCGCCAGCTCAGTCGGTCGGCCCGGTCCGCTCCGGCCAGCGATCCCGCCTGGATCAGGAAATTCAGATGCGCGACGATACGCCGCGCCGGGCGAGATCCCTCTTCCGCGGCCGATCGCGTACTCGCGTGAGAGCACCGCAATGGCAACACCATATGCCCGGTTGAGACTATGGTACGATCATACTACACTGTCGACCTCCCGCCTGACGCGTGTACTTGGCAAGCCGGGCGCGACACGGCATAATCAGGCGATTCTTTTCCGGAGACGGCGGGGTGCCGGCCGCCGGCGCACTGCTGGCGCGGCGCCAGGCAGGCGTCGCATGCCGGCACGCGCCAGACGCCCGCTCCCTGGATCGAGAGGTTGATGAGACGACGATGACGTCCAACGGACCCGGAACCGCCGGATGATCCTCGAAGGGCTGCGCCTGGTGGTGCTGGGCATGGTCACGGTGTTCGTGTTCCTGATCCTGCTCGTGTGGCTGATGTCGGGGAGTGCGTGGTTCTTCCGCCGATTCGGGCATCTCTTCCCGGAGCCCTCGCCGTTGGCCTCACCGACCGCTGCGGCGGTGGACGCGGGCGGCGCCGACCGCGCGCGCGTCGCGGCGATGATCGCGGCGGTCCACGCCCACCGGGCGAGGCGGAGGGGGTAAGCCGGTGGCGGCGGTGGTGACCAGAAAGCGGGTGAAGGTGATGAACACCGCGTTCCGCGACGGATTCCAGTCCGTCTACGGCGCGCGGGTCCTCACGCAGGACTTCCTCCCCGCGGTCGAGGCGGCGAGGGAGGCGGGAATCACGCACTTCGAGGCGGGCGGCGGCGCGCGCTTCCAGGCGCTCTTCTTCTACTGCAACGAAAACGCGTTCGACATGATGGACGCGTTCCGCGCCGCGGCGGGTCCTGACGCCAACCTCCAGACGCTGGCCCGGGGGATCAACGTCGTCGGGCTGGAGTCGCAGAGCAGCGACATCATCGAGCTGCACGCCAGGCTGTTCAGGAAGCACGGGATGACGACCATCCGCAACTTCGACTGCCTGAACGACGTGCAGAACCTGATCCACAGCGGCCGCTGCATCGTGGAGGCCGGGCTGCGCCACGAGGTCACCGTCACGATGATGGAGCTGCCGCCGGGGTGCACGGGCGCGCACACGCCCGAGTTCTACATGGACACGCTCCGGCAGATCCTGGACGCGGATATCCCCTTCCACTCCGTCTGCTTCAAGGACGCGTCGGGCACGTCGGTCCCATCCAAGGTCTACGAAACGATCCGGCAGGCGAGGCGGATGCTGCCGGAGGACACGGAGATCCGCTTCCACACGCACGAGACGGCGGGGATCGCCGTGTCGGCGTACCACGCTGCGCTGGAAGCGGGCGCCGACGGCATCGACCTGTCGATGGCGCCGGTTTCCGGCGGCACCTGCCAGCCGGACATCGTGGTGATGTGGCACGCGCTTCGGGGCACCGGCTTCGACCTGGACCTCGACATCGAGAAGGTGCTCGAGGCCGAGCAGGTCTTCCGCGAGTGCATGAAGGACTACTTCACGCCGCCGGAAGCGCTGGCGGTGGAGCCGCTGATCCCCTGGTCGCCGATGCCGGGCGGCGCGCTGACCGCGAACACGCAGATGATGCGCGACCACGGGATCCTCGACCGCTACCGCGAGGTCATCAACGCGATGAGCGAGGTGGTCGCCCGGGGCGGCTTCGGCACCTCGGTCACGCCGCTCTCGCAGTTCTATTTCCAGCAGGCCTTCAACAACGTGATGTTCGGCCCGTGGCAGCGCATCGCCGAGGGGTACGGCCGCACGGTCCTCGGCTACTACGGCCGGACGCCGGTCCCGCCGGATCCGGAGATCGTGCGGATCGCGTCGGCGCAGCTCGGGCTCGAGCCGACCACGCGCAGCCCGCTCGAGATGAACGACGCGAACCCGGCCAAGGGGATCGCGCCGGCCCGCCGCCGCCTCGAGGAGGCCGGGCTCCCGGTGACTGACGAAAACGTCTTCATCGTCGCCACGTGCGGCGACAAGGGCCTCGCCTTCCTGCAGGGGAAGTCGAAGGTCAACGTCCGGAAGATCGAGCCCGAACCGGAGGCGGTGAACCGCTACACGGTGACAGTCGACGGCGTGCCGTACGCGGTCATCCTGGACGACGGCCGTGTGGTGGTCGACGGCCGCGACTACGCGGTGGACGTGCGGGAGGGGGTCGACGAGACCGCGGCGGTGGCGGCGGCCGCTCCGGCACCCGGGGCCTCGCCGGCGGGAGGGATCGCCATCGAGTCCAAGCTGCCGGGCACCGTCGTCCGGATCCTGGCGAAGCCGGGCGAGTCGGTGGCCGTCGGCGCCACCGTCGTCGTCCTCGAGGCGATGAAGATGGAGATCGACGTAAAGGCTCCGCGCGCCGGGGTCATCGCCTCGATCGACGTCGCGATCGGCGATCAGGTACCCGCCGGCCACGTGCTGGCGCGGCTCAGGTAGCCGGAGCGGCGATGTCGGTCTTCGCAGAGCTCTGGCAGACGACGGGCCTCTATCACCTCACCGCCGGCCACGTGATCATGGTGGCGGTGAGCTGCCTGCTCATCTGGCTCGGCATCGCGAAGCAGTTCGAGCCGCTCCTCCTCGTCCCGATCGGCTTCGGCGGACTGCTCGCGAACGTGCCCGTCATCGGGATTGCCGGTCCGGACGGGTTCCTCGGGATGATGTACGCGGTGGGGCTCAGGACCGGGGTCTTCCCGCTCCTCATCTTCATCGGCGTCGGCGCGCTCACGGACTTCGGCCCGCTGATCGCGAACCCGCGCACCGCGCTCCTCGGCGCTGCCGCGCAGTTCGGGATTTTCGCCACCATGATCGGCGCCCTCGTCCTCAACGACCTCTTCGCCTTCGTCGACTTCTCGCTGGAGGACGCCGCCGCGATCGGGATCATCGGCGGCGCCGACGGACCGACCGCCATCTTCGTCGCAACCCGGCTCGCGCCGGACCTCCTCGGCGCCATCGCGGTCGCCGCGTATTCGTACATGGCGCTGGTCCCGATCATCCAGCCGCCGATCATGCGCGCGCTGACCACACAGCGCGAGCGGGTGATCGAGATGCGGCAGCTCAGGCACGTGTCGCGGCGGGAGAAGATCGTCTTCCCGATCATGACGTTCCTGCTCTGCCTGCTCCTCCTCCCCGACGCGACGCCGCTGGTCGGCGCCCTCGCCTTCGGCAACCTGCTGCGCGAGGCCGGCGTCGTGGAGCGGCTCTCCCGCACCGCGCAGAACGAGCTGATCAACATCGTCACGATCGTGCTCGGGCTGACCGTCGGGTCCCGCCTCGAGGCGTCGGTCTTCCTCCGCGCGGAGACGCTGGGGATCCTCGCGCTCGGGCTCTTCGCCTTCTCCATCGGCACCGCCAGCGGCGTTGTACTGGCCAAGCTCATGAACCGCTTCGGGAAGGAGCCGATCAACCCGCTCATCGGCGCCGCCGGCGTCTCCGCCGTGCCGATGTCCGCCCGCGTCGTCAGCCGCGTCGGGATGGAGTACAACCCCGAGAACATCCTCCTCATGCACGCCATGGGGCCGAACGTGGCGGGCGTCATCGGTTCCGCCGTCGCCGCCGGCGTCTTTCTCAGCGCGCTCATGTAGCCGCCGCGGCCGTCCCGCCGCGCGATGACCCCAGCGCCTCGCCGCTGGCGCGGTTGATGCGTGCCACCCGCCGCGGGCGTTCACGGCAATGTTTCAGGAGGCACCGGCATGGCGGCATCGGAGCGTGGTTCCAACCGGAATCTGGTGGATCTCGACGAGCTCGAGGACTTCAAGGTCGCGGACGAGGATCCGGATCCCAGGGGGTGGGACATCGTCGCGCGGGACGGCCTGCGCATCGGCGAGGTCGACAAACTGATCGTGGACACCGGCGCCATGAAGGTGCGCTACCTGGACTGCGACCTGGACGAGGAGGCGCTCGGCCTCGAGCCCCGGGACCGCCACGTCCTGATCCCGGTCGGCCACGCCCGCATCGACGAGGACATGAGGCGGGTCACCGTCGACGCCATCGCGTCCACCGACGTCCCCAACCTCCCGCCGTTCACCGGCGACCTCAGCGAGGACTACGACGAGCGCTTCGCGTCGCTCGGGATGCGCGGCGGGATCGCGGGCGAGGGGCCGCGGCAGCCGGGCGAGGTCCGCGACGGCGAGTCCCGCCCGGGCGAGTCGAGACCCGGCGAGGTCAGGGTGAGCGGGAGCCGCCGCCCGGAAGAGCGCGAGGGGATCCGGCGCCGGGACGACGACCGGCTGGTCGAATAGCCCGCCCGCGCGGCAGCGCCCGCGGCGTCGCACGGCGCCGCGGGTTGCGCGCCCCCCTCCGTCTCGAAACATTCATGGCCTGAAACGCGTTCGGGCGAGGCGCACCCCGCTGGTCGGCGGGGTGGCGCCGCGCGCCCGTGCGCGCGCGTGTCCGGAGCGTGGCCGGCCGCGCGCACCCCGGGACCCCGGATGGACGCAGAACCCCGCCCCATGCTCGCTGACGACCACAACGATCGGGTTGACGTCTGGGACGTAGCGGTGATCGGCGCCGGACCCGCCGGCGCGACCGCGGCGATGCGCCTGGCCGCCGACGGCTTTTCCGTCGCGCTCCTGGACCGGCACGCGTTCCCGCGCGACAAGACGTGCGGCGACGCGCTGATCCCCGACTCGCTCGGGTGCCTGCGGCGGCTCGGGCTGCTCGACAGGGTGCGCGCGCTCGCCGGCTCGTACCACGGGCTGACCGCGTACAGCCCGGCCAGGCTCGACATCCCGCTCACCGGCGAGTTCATCACGCTACGGCGCCGCGTCTTCGACGAGCTGCTCGTCAACGAGGCGATCGCCCGCGGCGCCCGCTTCGTCCAGGCGCACGTCGCGGCCCTCGAGCAGCAGCCGGACGGCACCGTCCACCTCCGGTGGGGGGGCGACGGCGACGACGGCGTCACCCTCCGCGCGCGCGTCGCGCTCATCGCGACCGGCGCCGACACGCAGCTCCTGGACAGGGCCGGGATGCTCGAACGCGCCGAGCCCAGCGCCTTCGCCATGCGCTGCTACGTCCGCTCCGACCTCGGGCTCGACCGCCTGGTCGTCGCCTTCGACAAGCCCATCCTCCCCGGCTACGCCTGGATCTTCCCCATGCCCAACGGCGAATACAACGTCGGGTGCGGCGTCTTCGGCGGGAGCAGCCGCGTGCGCGAGGTGGGGCTCAAGGCCATCTTCGAGACCTTCATGAGCGAGTTCCCCCTCGCCCGCGAGCTGATGCGGAGCGGCGAACGCATCTCGCCCCTCAAGGGCGCACGCCTCCGCTGCGGGCTGACCGGCGCCAGGCCGTACCGCGCGCCCGGCATCCTCGCCATCGGGGAGGCGATCGGGACCACCTTCCCCTTCACCGGCGAGGGGATCGGGAAGGCGATGGAAACGGCTGAGGCCGCGGCCGACGTCGTCGCCGACGCCCTCCGCACCGGCGACCTCCGGGCCCTCGCCGCCTACCCCGAACGGCTGCGCGCGCTGCGCCCCAGATACACGGGGTACGAGCTGGCCGAACGGTGGACCCGCTCCGCCTTCCTCAGCAACCTCCTGGCCCGGCGGGTGCGGAGCAGCCCGAAGCTCCTCGCGGCGGCGTCCGGCGTGCTGAACGAGACGGTCGACCCGGCGGAGATCTTCTCGCCGCGGACGCTCCTCTCCTTCGCGTGGAGCTGAGACGCACGCCATGCCC
>Ga0180220_1002160_pt1 | contig 13167 bp, 8 predicted proteins | sample eDN5th37CBELigBY_FD_151335 | JGI IMG/M metagenome (GOLD analysis project Ga0180220, IMG submission 151335) | Enriched backyard soil microbial communities from Emeryville, California, USA - eDNA 5th pass 37_C BE-Lig BY (version 2) (version 2) | ecosystem: Environmental > Terrestrial > Soil >... | reverse complement strand
GATGACGCTCCTGGGCGCGGCACTGCTCTGGTTCGGCTGGTTCGGCTTCAACGCCGGTTCGGCACTTGCCGCTGACGGGGTGGCGGCCAACGCCTTCGTGACGACCTTTGCCGCTCCGGCGGCAGCTCTGGCGGTCTGGATGGTGCTCGAGCTGCTCAAGAGCGGACACTCGACGGCGGTGGGTGCGGCTACGGCGATCGTGGCCGGGCTGGTCGCCATTACGCCCGCCGCGGGATTCGTCACCCCGCTCTCGTCGATCGCGATCGGTGGTCTTGCCGCGGTCGCGAGCTTCGTAGCGATTCAGGTCCGGGCCCGCTCGTCGCTGGATGACTCGCTGGACGTCTTCGCCTGCCACGGTGTGGCCGGCATCGTGGGCGCAGTCCTCACGGGCGTTTTCGCGACCACCACGGTAAACCCGAATGGTGCTGACGGCCTCCTGTACGGTAATCCGAGCCTGGTCGTCGTTCAGGTGATCGCCGTCCTCGCAACGATCGCGTTCGTGGCCGTCGCCACGGCGGGTGTCATCGCGGTCGTGCGGGTCGTCGCCGGTCTCCGCGTGTCGCTGGCCGACGAGCTGGCCGGTATCGACCTCAGCGAGCATGGCGAAAGCGCCTACCACGGTGGCGACCTCGCCACGCTCCCCGTCGCCACTGGCCGGCGAGTCGGCGAGAGCGTGGTGATCCCCGCCGCAGAGGTCGCGCGCTTCGCGGCCACGGTTCCAACCAAGTAGCGGTTCTTTCGCCCCGCGGCGCAGAGCCGAGCGGCCGGCCGGACCCTGTGTCCGGCCGGCCGCTGGCTTTTCCCCGCGCACACGTAGCGATATCTCGTTCCTGCTCGAGACCGCGACTCCAGCACAGGGCAAGACTCAACGCTCCACACACCCGTCGGCCACCCGAACCGGAGCGCAATAGGCGCTTCTTGCAATGATGCACGGCAGCGCGGCCGGTGCACTGAGTGCCGCCAAAGGCGGTCGTAAGACGAGGGGGTGGCGCGTCGTCCAGGGCTCGGGGTCCTGCTTTCGGCCCAATCAGCCCCGCTCGGGAGCTGGCTTGCTCAGGCAAGCCATTGTCCCGTTGGTGCCGAATGCGCCTGTCACGGCGCGATGCGACATACTCTTGACGCAGCACGTCGCCGGAAGGGACGCGTGAAGCGCAGCTATGCCGAATGAGTCAGCGATCCGATCGGCCGCTGACGCGCGAGCATGGTCGTCGACGGCGGCGTGCTGCAACCTGCCTGGTGGAGGTGTGCATCCGGATCCGCACACCGCGCGCGCCGCTCACACGTTCAACGCGTTCTCCGGATCCCTGACCGGAGCGGCTGCAGAATCCGCCATGCCCGATAGCAACGACGCGATCCAGGCGCGCTCGTGGGTCGCGGGGTATGCCCGCGAAGGGCCCGCCCCGAGTGTGTCCACAGAATGGCTGGCAGCGGGAGTGTGTTGTGTCGAGGAGGGAATCGCCCGGGTAATGCTATGCCGGGCGAAATCTGCATGGCAGAAGCCGCCCGGCCTGAGAGAGCCGGACACCTCACGCCCACCGCGGGGTGCGAGGTGCCCGGCTCTCGGATCCTCCCGTGGCGCCGTGGCCGGTGCCGCGCACGTCAATACAACGACAGACCCACTACCACACCGGCCCAGAAACCGGAGTTGTCCGCGTTGATTTCGTCGGCGGCATAGCTGAACCCGGCGGTAGGTGTGATCGTCAACGCTCCCGCCGCGAATCCGACGGAGGCCGTCGCCTGCACGTGGTGGAAGGCGAAGCCGTCCACGTAGTCACTCAGCGCGACCAGCCCATCCAGTGCCAGGGCGGCGGATTCACCCAGGGCGATTTCAGGAGCAACACCGGCGCTCAAGTATAGACCATCCGTCAACCCGAAGTCGTAAGCGGCAAAGAGGTACGGAGCGAGGACACTGCCGAGTCCAAGCGCCGCGTAGAACTCCTCGGTGTGCTTGTAGCCTTCCGGGGCGTTCGGGATGGTGTACTGGATGTACCCGAGCGAGAACCCGGCCGACTCACCGATCGCACCGTCGTAATTCAACGTGAAGTCCAGCTCGTCCGCCGCCTCCAGGGCGTCACGGTCCTGCAGCGCCGCCGATCCCCAGACATTCAACGAAAAACCGCTGCTGCCGAGACCCAGCGTGAGCGACGGCTGCACCGACACACCGTCAGCGAGCTCGAATCCCCGCCACACGTAGCTCGACAGCAGAGCCGCCTCCGCGTCCAGAGTAACCTGCGCGTTCGCCGCTGCAGGTACGCCACCCACGCACAATCCACCGACCGTAGCGGCCAGGATCAGGCTCTTCTTCATGGTTCCCCTCACCGTTTGTCATCGAAACGCTCTCCCGGCGCAGTCGCTCCCTACTGCGTCCGCCACCGAGCGGCGACCCTTGCCACCGCACCGCACAAGGTACGACGGCGTTTGCACACTGTCAATGGAAACATGCACACACGGCAGCTTTCCGAATGACACCCGACACGATATAACGGACATTCGCGACCTATCGTCCGCCGAAACGTGGCTCGATGTCACGTTGTTGATGTACGCCGCGCGCCACCAGGATCCGCGACAGCCGTCGGACATGGCGTGCGCAAGAGGCCGGGTTGCGGATGACGCCGGTAGCGGCGCGGCATGGAGCCGGAGACTCACCCGGCCGCAGCCCTGCACGCCCCCCCACGGCACGCGACCAGGGGCGCTCGGGCGGGCATGGGGAGCCGTGCAGGGCGAGAGGGAGATCAGCCGCATGTCGCGGCGACATGCCGCGGATGGGCATTGCGATTGAACCGGATGAAAGGCGGTGGGTCAGAGGGAATGGTGCAGCGCCTACGAGACGTCAGCGGCACGCTCGCAGCGTTCAGAAACGCGAAGACCGCGCGCCGCAGGTCGCGGTCGCGCGGTCTTCACCTCGAGCGGCTGAGTCCAACCAGGTCCGCTACTGGTTCTGACGATTCTGCTGACCGTTCGGCTGGCCGTTCTGCTGTCCGCCAGCATTGGCCGGCCGGGAGGTTTCGGTGTAGGGGTCGCGGATCTGCTGCGGCACACGCGCCCACTGTTCGGCGGTCAGGATCGCCTGCGCGGCCTGCAGCGCTTCACGGACCTCCTGGCGCCCGGCTTCGAGCTCCGGCTGGATCTGCTGGAATATGCGGGCCTGTTCGGCCGCGGGCACGTTGTCGAAGCGCTGTCCGAGCTCATCGCGACGCGCATTCAGCCGGACCTGCAGCGAGTCGGAGAGCGCGCGCAGGCTGGCGACCTGCTGCTCGTTGAGCTGAATAATGCTTGCGAGGTCGATCATCGCCGCGACCGGGTTGGCGAGGATGCGGTCGATCGTGGCCGCCGGGTTCGGCGCGCCGGCGCGAGCTACGCCCTGGCCCTGTTCGGTCAGAGCGCGAATCGCCTGCGGGACGCCGGCCCACTGCTCGGCCGAGAGCCGCGCCTGGACTTGCCGCACCGCGGCGGTCTGGCGCTCTCTCGCGGTCGTGAGATGCGGCCGGATATCGTTGTTGAACTGCTGCTGGAGCGCGCCACCCGCGCCTCCGGCGTTCTGGCCGAGGACGTTGCCGCCGCTGCTGAGCGCTGGACCCGCAATGGCCGCGATACCGGCCGACAGCGGTTCGCGCAGCGAGTCGAGCTGGATCTGCAGCGAGTCCGCGAGGGCGGTGAGCCACGCGGCGTCATCGGCCGCGATGCCGAGAACGTCAGCCAGACCGACGATACGGCGGACGGGGTTCGACAGCAGCGAGTCCACGACCCACGTGTGGTCCGTCGCCTCGCCGCCGGACGAGAGCATGGCAATGAGCTGCGGGAGCTGCACGCCGTTGTTCTGCGGCTGGTTGCCGCCGCGGTTCTGTCCGCCGGCCGCGCCGCCGAAGTTGCCACCGGCACCACCGGCGCCACCACCCGTCGCGAAGGGGCGGGCAGCGTTGGCGCCGCCGCCGATCGTCAGACGGCCGGAGAGGTTGATCGAGAACGCGTTGCGGAACGAGTTGGGCCCGCGGTTGTCCTGGCCGAAGGCCTCGTTGACCTCGTAGACGAACGCATTGGCCACCGGGTCGAAGCTTCGGACGGTGAGCAGGTTCGCGTCGGCGCGCTGACCCTCGCCCCAGCCCTTCATCCCGTCGCGACCGTGGAGCAGGAGGTCCAGCCCGGTCAGGACGTTGTTGAAGTCGGCCGTGATCGTGAGCCGGCGACCGAGGCCAGGCAGCTCCGGCCGGAAGTTGGCGCGCATGCTCAGCGACTGCGTCCACCCGTTGCGGCAGCTATTGCGCGCCGCGATCTGCCCGAACTGCGACGTCAGACACTCGCGCACGCCAGGCGAGACGTTGTCGAGGAGGCGCATCATCGCCTCGGCCAGCGCCGGGTCCGTCGACGGGTCGTACGGATCGAAGACGAAGGCGCGGTCGTTCCGGAGCCCGTCGCCGTTGATGTCGCGATTGATCAGCGGCGTGTACGGCGTACCGGACTGCAGCCGGGTAGTCGCCGAGAGCTCGAGCGACCCGGTCACCGCGTACGTGAGCGATATGTTCACGCTGTGCCGGCGGTCGTTGCTCGCGGTCCCCCACTCGGGAATGTTGGGGTTCCCGGCGGTCGTCGCGGCCTGGAGCGAACCCGAACCCTGATCGCGCGCGAAACCGAGCGTGTACGTGATGTTCGCCCTGATCCCCGGCGGAAGCGTGCCGTTCAGCCGCGCGGTGAACTGGTGCGACGTGGACTTGAGCCCGGAAGTCACCTCATAGACCTGCGCGAACTCCGGGTAGAGCCGCGAGCTGACCATGGAGACGGCACCTGTCCGGGCGCTGATCTCGGCCGGATCGCCGAAGAATGGCCTGCCGTCCACGATCGTCTCGGACGCGGGATTGAGATTGATGTCCCGGTAGCCCCACAGCCCGCTGCCGATCGAATACTGGTAGTTCAGGTTCGCCGAGAAGCCGAGTGGCAGCGTGCGCGAATGGCCCAGCTCGAACCGGAGCGACCCCGGAGCCGACTGATTGGGTGCGACGACCGTGACGGTCGGGGCGCGCTGGGACGAGCCCGGCGCTGTGGCCACGTCGCCGTCGGCGCAGGTGTCCGGGACGTTGCTCAGGTCTTCCAGGTACGCATGCCAGTCGGGAACCGGCACTGCGTCGCCGATGCACTGGAGCGTGATCTCGGCGTTGGGCAGACCGGTCTGGCGAATGGCCGTCGAGTAGATGTTGGTCGGCGCGCGACCGGCGTAATAGCCGATACCGCCGGTGATCGACGACCTGTTACGGCCCTGACTGGGCAGATTCAGGTTGAAGCCGATCCGGGGACTCCAGGCCGCCGAGCTGGCGACAACGTCGGTGCGCCTGCCGAAAAGCGCTTCGATGGCCGGGTTGTACTCGGGCCGCTCCTGGAGAGCCGAGTAGTCCCAGCGCAGACCGAGCGTGATCTCGAGCGGCTGGCTCACGCGCCACGTGTCGGAGAAGAACACGGCGCCGGTGATTCGCCCGGTCTCGGACTCACGCTCCGTGAGCGTCCGCTCGAAACGGTCGGGACGATTCGCCTCGAAATCGGCGAGCGAGGCATAACGGAACGAGCCGAAGAGGTTCTGCGTCGACCGATCGACGTTGGTACTGGTCTCGTACGACGCGCCCAACCGGATGCGGTGCACCTGGTCACCAAAGAGCGGGCGCACGATCGAAACCTCGTCGGAGATCCGGAAGACCGTGCTCTTGGCCTCCGTCGGCATTGCCCGGTTACCGCCGAACACGAGGTTGCCGCTGCTGCGGGTACCATCCTCGAACTCCGACGTGACCCGGATCTGCGCCTCCGGCATTTCGACGTACGGGAGCGCGTCGTTCCAGTTGTACTGGTACGACAGGTCGAAGGTGTTGGTCCACGCGTTCCCGATACGTGAAGTCAGGTTCAGCACGGCCTGGCGCTGGTTCCGGTCCATCTCGCCGCCGTGCTGCATCAGGTCGAACGTATTGATCCGCGCCTTGTCCTGATCGTTCAGGTTCAGGTTCAGCCGCGCGGAGAGCGAGTGGCTCCAGAAGTTGTTCTGGACGATGGTCCAGTCGAGCCGGGTCTGGAGCCGGATATCATTGGTCAGGTTCGTGTACGCACCGGTCTGACCCTGGGTCGGGAAAGCGCCGTATGCTTCGAGGATCGAGAAGAAGCGCGCGATCGAATCCTCGGCGATGCCCGTGCGCTGCGAAGACTCGCTGTCGCCGCCCGTGAGCGCGTACCTGTAGTTCTGGTTGCGCTGGAGCTGGAACGACACGTTGTAGAACAGCTTGTTCTGAATGATCGGTCCGCTGTACGAGCCGCCGATGTTGTGCCGCGTGAAGTTGTTGGTCGTCGGCGTCGCCCTGAGCTGGAGGCTCGAGTCGTCGAACCGATAGGTGAGCGACCCCTGCTGCTGATTGTTGCCGCGGGCGGTCGTAACGCGGACCTGCCCCCCGGCGAAGCCGCCCTGGGCGACGTCGAAGGAGCTGGTCGAGACGTCGACCCGGCGGATCCCCTCTTCCGGCACGCCGAACGGTTCCTCACCCATGCTCACGCCATCGAGCGTGATCTGGTTGAGATCGCTGCTCATCCCCGCGACGGAGAAGCTGATGTTGCCGTCCTCATCCGGATCTGTCGCTATCACGCCAGCCGCGAGCAGCGCGACGGTTGCGGGATCGAGGTTTTCGAGCGGGAGGCTGAGGAGGTCTTCCTGCGTCAGTGATGTTCCCTGGGCCCCCGCGCCGTCCTGTGACAGGCCTGTTTCGATCTCGACCAGGAGTTCCTCGAGGACGAACGTCTGGCGCCGCATCGTCACGTTGGTGAGGAGCAATTCCTCCGAACCCACCCGGACGATGGGCTGAACATAGTCCTCCATCCCGAACTGGCTGATGCGCAGGATGTAAATGCCGCCGCCATCGGGGAAGTATATGAGATACCGGCCCTGAGCGTCGGTGAGGCGAGTGAAGCTGATCTCGGTATCAACGGAAGTGACCTGGACGCGCGCCCCTACCACCGGGTTGCCGTCTTCGTCCACCACACGCCCCGTGATCACGTCAGCCTGCTGCGCCATCGCGCCGGCGGGCCAGAGCAATGCCAGCAAGAAATATTGTAAGATCGCGTAGCGACGAAACATAGACGACTCCCTGGATCCTCCGCGCCGGCCCATATCAGTGCACACCGTCCTTCACTGTATAGATTGACGCGCAAGCATCTGGTTTTGTTGGGCGCTGGAACGCATCGCGCGCGCGGCGGAATGTACCGCCACATGCCCGCTAATGGGAAGGAGGCACGGCACTTCACTCGGACGCCGCCGGACGGAACCGGAGTATGGCGTCTGCCCGTTGCCGCGGTCGTCGAGGCACTACGCCGCGGCGTGCCCCGGAACTCTGCCAACCACAACGCGAACACGGATCCCGCCGTTGACCGTGGCCAGAGCGTCGTCGAAGGAGAGCCCAGTGTGGCCTTCAAGCTGCCGGTCGGCCGACAGCAGCGCAATCGTCCAGCCAGCGAGCCTCTGCCGGGCGAAATGCCCGAGAGCGGCGTACAGGTCGCGGAGTCTGGCGCGCTCGCCCATGCGCACCCCGTACGGCGGGTTGCTCACCAGCCAGCCCTCGCCGGGTGGCGGCGACACCGCCGAGAGGGCACGTCGTTCGAATTCGATGTCGCTGCCAACGCCGGCCCGTTCAGCGTTGGCCATCGCCGCGGCAATGGCACCCGCATCACGGTCGGAGCCCTGTATCCTGGTTCCGGTCGTGGGCCGTACCAGCTCGCGCGCGCGGTCCAGGAACGCTCGCCAGCGAATGGGGTCATGCTCGGGCCAGTTTTCGAACGCATAGTGTCTGGGCCGAAGCTCCGGGTTCGCCAGACCCGGGGGCACGCCCCGGGCCATAAGCGCCGCCTCGATGGGTATCGTTCCCGAACCGCAGAACGGGTCCAGCAGCGACGAGTCGGCGCGCCATCCCGAAATCAGGAGCATCGCGGCGGCGAGCGTTTCGCGGATCGGAGCCTTTGCCACCGCCTGCCGGTAGCCCCGGCGGTGCAGGAGCTCGCCCGACGTATCCGCGCTCACCGTAAACCGGTCACGCAGCACCCGGACGACGAAGAGCTGGCCTGCCTCGTCGTCCGCTGGCGCGGCGAAGCCGCCAGCGCGCTGCGCTACCGCTCCGGCGAGCCGCTCTTCGATGGCTCTTTCGTGGTAGAGGCGTGACTTGTGCGATGTCACGCGCCACCTCACGGCTCCACCGGGCGGGACGTACCGCTCCCACGGGACACGTCGCGCCCGCCGCTCGAGCTCGTAAAAGGTGCGCGCGTCGAATTGAGCGATGCGCGCGATGATGCGGCTGGCCGTCCGCAGCCGGAGGTTCGCTTCGAAGACGTCGCTGATCGGCCCCGACCAGCGCGCGCCGCCGGGTTCGGCGGTGGCGTGAATGCCGAGTGTTCCGAGCTCGGTCGCAGCCACCGGTTCGAGGCCCGGCGCCGCAACCGCGAACAGCTCCAGCGCCGAAGTTTCGCTCATTCGGAAGTGCGGTCGTCCGCCACGCCGTCGCGCCGACGGTTCGTACTGCAGCGCCAGCTTCGCTCCATCGGCGGCCGGAGCGCGCACACGGGTTTCAGAAGCGGAAGCCGAGGGTCAGCGGCAGGAACCGCGAGGTCTCGCCCGCGATCGACGCGTGCTGCCAGCGGGCTTCGAGGAATGCAATCCTGCCGGCGACGGGGAAATCGATGCCGACGCCCAGATTGAAGCCAGCGCCGGTCCGGGACTCGCCCGATCCATGGTCCGCGGGCTGGTCCAGGTCGAAAACACCAACGCCGGCGAGCAGGTACGGCATTGCGATGAGGCCCGGTAGCCGGTACAGAACGTCGAGCGTCCCGGCGACCTGCCTGTACCCGCCGTCCTCCGCGCCGTCCTGATGCTCGTGCGCGTGCGCCAGGCGGTCGTACGCCGCGCCGGCACGCAAGGCGACCGGCGAGGAACCGAGTTGCACGATCACGTCGGCGCCGAGCCGGTATCCGGGGTCGGCGTTTTCGACCAGGTCACCGGTCGGCAGGATTACGCCGGCGCTCACGGCGACCTGCACGGGCCGGCCGGTCTGCGCGACGCCCGCCCCGGTCACGCCCAAACACAGCGCCAGCGCCGCGCCCGCAATGGCCAGGTATTTCACACAGCCTCTCACTTCTCGGATACCCATGGATGTAACTCCGGGGGCCCCGCCGCCGCTTCAGGGACGGGACGCCCCGGTGGCCGGATCCCCGCAGCGTGCGCAACATGGCAGGCCCGCTGGCGATGCCTCGTCGAGCGACGTCACTCGCTCCCGGCTTCCTGCCGCCCGACCCGCTGCACGTACGCCATCGCGATGTTCAGGAGCGCCTGGCTCGCGAGCCCCGCCCTGATCGCGATCTGCACCGCCTCGTTCGGAGTGCGGCCCTCGTCCAGGATGAGGTACGGCACGAGCAGCGCGCCGACCCGGTTGCCGGACCGGCAGTGAACGAGGAACGGCTTCCGTTCCTCCGACCTCATGATCTCGCGGAACCGGTCGAAGGTCTCCCCGGGGATGCCGCTGTACGTGACCGGCAGCGACACGTATTCGACACCGGCTGCCCCGGCGACTGCCGCCTCATCGAATCCGCGCTGCTCCTGCGGTGGACGGAGGTCGACGATCGTGCGGATCCCGGCCTCGGCGAGCCGCTCGATCTCATCCGGGGAGGGCTGGCCACCGGTATAGACATCCGACGTGGGGCACGACGCATTGATCAGTCCCGGCACAGTGCTCCGAATGTCGATGCCTTCGCTCATCAGTCCTCCGTAGTGCCGTTCGTCGCGAACAGCGGGGTGGTCAGGTATCTCGCGCCGGTGTCCGGCGATATTGCGGCGACGCGGCGCCCCGGGCCCAGCTCGCGGGCCACCTGGAGCGCCGCCCAGACTATGGCTCCGCTACTCATCCCCACGAGGATCCCCTCCTCGCGCGCGAGCTGCCGGGCCAGCGGAAACGCGTCCTCCTCCCACGCCGTGATCACACGATCGACGAGCGAGCGGTCGAGGTTGGCAGGAATGAAGCCGGGACCCATCCCCTGGAACTGGTGTTGTCCGCGCTGGCCACCCGACAGCACCGGCGACCTCGCCGGTTCGACCGCGATGACCTGGATCCGCGGATCCTGTTCCTTGAGGTACCGGCCGACGCCCGAGATCGTGCCACCCGTGCCGCTCCCGTACACGAATGCGTCGATCCGCCCGCGCATGGCCTCCCATAGCTCGGGGCCGGTCGTCTCGTAGTGGATGCGCGGATTGGCGGGGTTGGAAAACTGATCCGGCAGGTACGCGCCGGTCCGGTCGCGGATCCGCTCCGCCTCCTCGATCGCCCCGAGCATCCGCCGCTCGGCGTCGGTGAGGACGACCTCGGCTCCATACGCCTCGAGCGTACGCCGGCGTTCGACACTCATGGATGCTGGCATGGTCAGGATCAGCCGGTAGCCACGGGCGGCCGCGACCTGCGCGAGGCCGATTCCGGTGTTGCCCGAGGTCGGCTCGACAATCGTTCCGCCCGGCCGGAGCTTGCCGCGTTGCTCGCCGTCCAGCACGAGCGCGAGCGCCGTCCGGTCCTTTACCGACCCGCCCGGATTCAGCCCTTCCAGCTTGAGCCAGACCTCGGCCATCTCCGGGGTGACGACGCGTTCGAGCCGGACCGTCGGCGTGCGGCCAATGTACGCGTCAATCATCCACCAGCGCCCAGGTGAGGCGGGTGTCCGGTGCGAGGGATGCCGAAACGGAGCAGTATTTCTCCATCGAAAGACTGATCGCGCGTTCGATGTGCTGGCGTTCGGAAGTCGTCCCGACCCGCCATTCGAGGTGCACCTCGGTGAGCCTGCGCGGCGGCGTGGCGGCACGGGAGAAGCTGGCGCGCACGCTCAGATCGGTCGCCGGCGTCCGGCGCTTCTCCAGGACGCTGAGGACATCGATGGCCGAGCACGCGGCGAGCGCCACGACCACTGTGTCGACCGGGCTCGGCGCAACAGTACGGCTCCCATCGATGATGAGCGTCGGGCCTCCTTCCGGCCCACCGCGGAACTCGCGTCCCCCCTGCCACGCGACCTCGATCGCGTATGCCGACGGCACGCCAGCGGGAGCCGACGCGTCAGGGCCGGTCTGGCCGGCGGATGTCGTAACCGATGCGGCCGCCTCCGCCGCTCCTTCGCTCCGAGCCGACCCGTCGATCACCCGCGCGCCGGTCCCGATATCGTCGCTTGAATTCGTCATCGAGGTGCCAATCCTGAACACGTGTATGGTACTGGCATGAAAAAGATAACGTCAACGCGCAAGGCGCGCATGCCACTCCCTTTGGCCCCTCTCGACGTCGCGCGTCCGGTCCCGGAGCTTTCACCGAAGCGGGTCCGGCCGGTCGACGGTCCGCAGCGCACGCCGCGGTTGCGCGCGCCCCCCGTAACCCTACATTTCTGAGTCGCTGAACGAAGTGGCGGGGCCAGCGCGCTGCCCCCGCCCGGCGAGGAGTCGTCGCCGGCCGGGGTTCCGGCTGCGGTGAGCCCGGCCTGCCGACCACGCGCCCCTGGCAGAAGATGTCCCCCGGCGCAGAGGAAGCCATGGCGGATACCCTGACCATCACGGACAACCGGACGGGGCAGCAGTTCGAGCTGCCCATCACCTACGGCACGTACCCGGAGTACGGCTCGGCCATACCGGGAATCCGGCTGCGCGACATGAAAGCGCACGCCGACGATTTCGGGCTGCTGAGCTACGACCCGGCGTTTATGAACACTGCGTCGTGCCGCAGCGCGATAACGTTCATCGATGGCGAGAAGGGGATCCTCCGCTATCGCGGCTACGACATCGAGGAGCTCGCGGATAAGAGCTCTTTCCTCGAAGTGGCCTACCTGATCCTGCACGGCGAGCTGCCGACGACGACCCAGCTCCAGGATTGGACGCGCGCGATCACCTACCACACCTTCATCCATGAGAGTATCAAGAAGTTCATGGATGGCTTCCGGTACGACGCGCATCCGATGGGGGTGCTGGTGAGCACCGTCGCGGCGCTATCCACATTCTATCCCGAAGCGCGCAACATTGCCGATCCGGCGACGCGGCTCGTCCAGATCCACCGTCTCATCGCCAAGCTGCCGACGATCGCCGCTTTCGCTTACCGCCACCGCAAGGGTCTGCCGTACGTCTACCCGGACAACGACCTCAGCTTCACCGGGAACTTCCTGAACATGATGTTCAAGATGACGGAGCTGAAGTACGAGCCGAACCCGACGCTCGAACGCGCGCTCGACGTCATCTTCATCCTGCATGCGGATCACGAGCAGAACTGCAGCACGAACACGATGCGGAACGTGGGCAGCTCGCACGCCGATCCCTACGTGGCGGTGGCAGCCGCCTCCGCCGCGCTGTGGGGTCCGCTCCACGGCGGCGCGAACGAGCAGGTCGTCCGCATGTTGCGTGAGATCGGGACGAAGGAACGCATCCCCGAATACGTGCGCAGAGCCAAGGCCGGCGAGTTCCGGCTGATGGGCTTCGGCCACCGGGTCTACAAGAACTACGACCCGCGGGCCCGTGTCCTCAAGAACATGGCCAGGGAGGTCCTGGCGGAGACCGGTAGCAGCCCGCTGCTCGACGTGGCCATGGAGCTGGAGCGCATCGCGCTCGAGGACGAATACTTCGTGAGCCGCAGGCTGTACCCGAACGTGGATTTCTATTCGGGCATCATCTACGAGGCGATGGGGTTCCCGCTCGACATGTTTCCCGTCCTCTTCGCCATCCCGCGCGTGGCCGGCTGGCTGGCCCAGTGGCAGGAAATGCTCGAGGATCCCGAGCAAAAGATCGCGCGACCGCGACAGATCTACGTGGGTGCGGACAGGCGATCCTACACGCCTATCGAACAACGCGCCCGATAAGGATGTACACGGTTTTCGCGGCCGGCGCACACCCGTTCCGGGTGCGCCGGCTGCAATGCCGATCCAACCGGATGGCCCGTCACGCGGTGACGGGCTGCTCCGTTTTGCCGACCATCTCTCTCCGGGCACACGTCTCGCCCGCCAGGGTCACTGCGAAATGAGCTGGACGATCGAAGATTCCCGCGAGCTGTACAACATAGACGGTTGGGGAATCGGATATTTCGGCATCAACGAGAAGGGCCACGTCACGGTACATCCGACGAAGGATCCCGCGCGTGGACTCGACCTCTTCGAGATTGC
>Ga0180220_1002159_pt1 | contig 13178 bp, 11 predicted proteins | sample eDN5th37CBELigBY_FD_151335 | JGI IMG/M metagenome (GOLD analysis project Ga0180220, IMG submission 151335) | Enriched backyard soil microbial communities from Emeryville, California, USA - eDNA 5th pass 37_C BE-Lig BY (version 2) (version 2) | ecosystem: Environmental > Terrestrial > Soil >... | reverse complement strand
CCCCTGCTCGAAGGCCGGGAGCGTCTCCGTCCTGTCGTCTGCACGGCATACCGCGATGTGCAGCGGATGGCCAAGGACGGCAAATGGAAGCTTATCCGCTATTACCGTTCGCCGGTGACCGATACCGGAACGGACCGGATCCAGCTGTTCGATTTGGAGGCCGACCCTTGGGAAACGAACGACGTTTCAGGCGACCCCGCGAATGCCCCGCACATCCGGCGGCTGGCGGAAGAACTGCAGCGCTGGATGGAGGAATACGGCGATTTCATGCAGGAGAGGCCCGTTTTGCCGAACTAAACAACGAAGCCGGTTTCGAAGCCGGCAATCGATTTGTCCCCGCAAATGATCCTTGATGCAAGGAAAATAGGCGGGGCTTTTTTTATGGCCATTGACACTTGGAACATCTTGGGATAGACTATGACTGTCAGTACGCACTGTCACGATGGCTGAAGGAGATGAAGCGACATTGGAAAACGCACTGTGCAACCGGGACAAAATGCTGCTTTCCGCCATCGAACTGATTGCGGAAAAGGGATATAAAGGGGTGACCACCCAAGAAATCGCCGCGGCCGCCGGCGTCAGCGAAAAAACGCTGTTTCGCCATTTCGGCTCCAAGCGGAACCTGGTCGACGAAGCTTTTGAACGTTTCCATTATTCCGGGGAAATGTCGAAGCTGTTTCAAGAGAAGATCACGTGGAATTTGCACGCCGATCTGCTGCTCATTGCGCGGACATACCACGAGATGATGAGCCGCAACCGGAAAATGATTTGGATCAGTATCAAGGACGAAGCGCATCTTCCGGGAATCCGGCAGCAAACGCAGCAGCACCCGCGGCGGCTGATGGAGTTTTTGACGCAATATTTCGTGGCCATGTCCGAAAAGGGGAAGCTGGTCCGGACGAATCCGGAGCTTCAGGCGATGTCCTTTTTGATGATGCATTTCGGCGCATTTTTGAATGAGCTGGAAAAAGACGAAAACTTCCCCGGCGTAACGCTGGATGCGTTTATCGAGGAAAGCGTCCATATTTTTGCGAAAGCGTTGACCCCGTGACCTTTTCGCGCGGCCTTCCCGGGCATGGTCCCGCTCGCGGAACGGATTTGCGGAAAGAGGTCCCACCGTATGTTTTTTCGGGGCAATGGGATGATCGGGTTCCAACCGTTCGGAAACCTAGAACTACGTCTTCACGACGTTTTTCTTTTGCTGTACATGTCAGTAAGCACTGACGGACACTTTTGGAGGAGGATGAGAGATATGGAGGAAGAAGCCCGGCAAAACCAGGCCATGAAGCTGATCCGTTTATTGGCCTGCACCTTGATCATATCCGTCATGAGCGCGGGGATGTTCAACATCGTGCTTCCGCAAATCCGGGAGCAGTTCCATTTGACCCTTTCGCAGGTCAGCTGGATGACGTCCGTCTATACGCTCATTTATGCGATCGGGACCGTGATTTACGGCAAGCTGGCGGACCGGTACCGGCTGAAGCAGCTGCTTACGGCAGGCCTGCTCGTGTTCGCCGCCGGTTCCGTGCTGGGGCTCTGTTCCGCGACCTTCGGGATGGTCATCTTCGGCAGGGCGCTTCAGGCGGCAGGGGCGGCCGTCATCCCGGCAACGGCGACGCTGATCCCCGTCCGATATTTCCCCGTGGAAAAAAGGGGAACGGCCATGGGCATGTCGGCGGTAGGGCTGGCGATCGGCAATGCGCTGAGCCCGGTCGTATCGGCGCTCGTGTCCAGCGTGGCGGACTGGCGCTGGCTGTTTTGCATCCCGCTGCTGACGCTGCTTTTGCTGCCCTGGTACCGCAAATATTTGAACGACGAGCCGGGAACGGCGGCAGGGGTCGATTGGCCGGGAGCCATTCTGCTCGGCGCGGGAGTAGGCATGCTGCTGTTCGGCTTGTCGGAAGATTCGTGGCTGCTTATGGCAGGAGGCGCCGCCGCGTTTACCCTGTTCGGGCTCCGGATCAAATCGGCTGAGGCGCCTTTCATTCAGCCGCAGCTTTTAAAGAATAAAAGCTACATGGTTTACCTGGCTGGCACCTTCCTGATGACGGGCATTTCATATTCGCTGATCTTTTTGAGCCCGCTGCTGCTGGCGGAAGAGCAGCGGCTGTCGTCCGGATGGATCGGGCTCGCCCTTGTGCCCGCAGCCTTATGCTCGGCGCTGCTGGGGAAAAAGGGAGGCAAACTTGCCGATGCGCGGGGCGTGTCGTTCGTGTTCCATATCGCCTCCGTCCTGCTGCTGTCCTGCTTTGCCTTAATGTCGGTCTTCACGGGGGCACCGCCGGCGGCCATCGCCCTGATTTTGGTGCTGGGCAACGTCGGCCAAACCTTCATGAACATTGCGCTCGCCAGCTCGGCGTCCAAAACGCTTCCCAAGTCGCAAACGGGCGTCGGCATGGGCATGTTTTCCATGATGAATTTCATCTCGGGGAGCGTCGCCGTAGCCATTAACGGCAAATTCATGGACCTGGGCTCAAGCCGCGTCTGGAATCCGCTGAGCTTCGGCACCGGCGGCGGGGGATATATCTATTCGAATATATTCCTGGTGCTTGCGGCCGCGCATGCCGTGCTGCTGATCGCAGGGCATTGGTATTTGAAAAGGGAGAGCCGCTCCGGCATCAAGCCGGCAGGTGCGCCGGCAGCACAGCCGCAGGGAAAGGCATAGCAGGCTCCAATGACGCGATTCACCTATGTATTTAGAACCATTATCCAATAAAAACAGGGAGGAAAAACACATGTTGAACATTGCCATCATTATCGGAAGCACGCGCCCGGGGCGCCACGGAAAGGCCGTAGCGGATTGGGCGTACGACATCGCCAAACGGCGGGAGGACGCCAGGTTCGAAATCGTCGACATTGCCGATTATAACCTGCCGCTGCTGGATGAGCCGATGGGGGCGGCATCGGGCCAATACACGAAACCCCATACGATCGCCTGGTCGGAAAAAATCAAATCGTTTGACGGCTACGTTTTCCTTGCTCCGGAATATAACCATGCCATTTCGGGAGCGCTCAAAAACGCCATCGATTATTTATATTACGAATGGAACAACAAAGCCGCCGGCATCGTCGGTTACGGCGGAGGCGGCGGCGTGCGGGCCGCGGAAAACCTGCGCCTCATCGCCGGCGAGCTCATGCTGGCCGTCGTCCGCGCGCAGGTCGGATTGACTTTTCATGGCGATTTCGAAAACTATACCGTGTTCAAACCGGCGCCGCATCAGGAAGGGGTTTTGAATACGATGCTGGATCAGGTCATCGCCTGGAGCGGCGCGCTGAAAACGCTGCGGGAATAATTGCGCATAAGAAAGAGGAAACACGCCGGACACGGCGTGTTTTTGTTTTCGTTTGCACCGGATTCCCTTTCCTTGCATTTCGAAGGACGATCACTGGCGCTCCTCTTGAATCAGCTCGACAAAATGCTGGGCCGTTGCGGACAAATGATGGCCTTTGAGCCAAATCAAACCGGTGGCGCCGGTCAGCTGGGGATCCGTTATTTTGGCGGCATGGAGGTTCCCGTCGGAAATTTGGCGGGTAACCGTCTCGGGCACGATCGCCGAACCGAATCCGGAAGATACAAGCTGGAGAAGCAGCGGAATGTCGGAGCATTCGGCGACGATGTTCGGTTTCAGCTGCCGGGCGGTGAACGCCATGTGAATGGTGTAGTGAACGCCCAAACCTTCCGTGCTCGGCAGGATCAGCGGCACGTCTTGGAGATCGGAAAGGGACACTTCCGAACCGCTTCCGCGCATCTTTGGCGACGTCAGGCAATAAAACGGCTCCGTATGCAAATGGATGACCGAAAACGCGTCCAGCTCCAGGGGCAAACGGATGATCGCAAGCTCCAGCACCCGGTTTTTGACCAATTCGCACAGGCGGGAGGATTCGTTTTGCTGGATTTTGTACGTTACATGCGGATAACGGGCCTTGAACCGGTGCAGCAAGCCGGGCAGTTCCACGGAAGACAACGTGTTGATCCCGATGTTCAGGCTGCCTTTCGCCCCTTTCCCGACCTCCATCACTTCGGAAACGGCTTTGTCCATCAGCTGCGTCATTTGCAGGGCATACCGGTACAGCGCTTTTCCGGATGCGGTCAGCTCCAGCGTTTTGCCGCTGCGTTCGACAAGGCGCGTTCCCAGTTCGTCTTCCATCGCTTTCAGCTGCTGGCTAAGCGGCGGTTGGGACATATGCAGCCTTTGGGCCGCGGCGGATATCTTCCTCTCCTCCACGATGGCGATAAAATATTTCAGCTGCCTGATATCCATGATTCCCCTCCATAGGTCCAAAGTACATCGATGATGCTGAGGTTAGACGGTTTATCTATATGATTAACGTTTGCAATTGAAAGGTTATTAATATTTTTCATATAGTCATCCCCATGTTAGCATAGATGATACGCAATCCGATAGATCCAATTTCGAACAGGCAGGAGGCAAAAGACGGATGCAAAACGACCATTTTTGGTTCACCCATGTGCGGCTCGAAACAGGCTACCGCCTCGAAAACGGGGTCGTGACCGGCACGGAAACGGGCATCTTCCATATGAGGGTCGAACAAGGGAACATCGCGCAAATCGAACCGGAAACGTTTGTTTTCGAGGATTCGCTGCCCAAACGGGACATGAACGGGAAGCTGATGCTTCCTTCGTTCCGGGACATGCATATCCATTTGGACAAAACCTACTACGGAGGGCCGTGGAAGGCTCCAAGCATCGCGACGAACGGCATTTTTACGCGATTCGAAGAGGAAAGGGAGCTGCTGCCGAAGCAGCTTCCGGTGGCGAGGGAACGCGCGGGCAAGCTGATCGAGCTGCTGCTGCAAGCCGGAACGACGCGAATCCGCAGCCACTGCAACATCGATCCTTCGATCGGGCTTCAAAACCTGGAGGCAACGCTCCAAGCCGCCGAGGATTACAAAGGAAAAGCCGGGATCGAAATCGTGGCGTTTCCGCAGCACGGGCTGCTGCTCAGCCAATCGGTTTCCCTCATGCGGGAGGCTTTGAGAAACGGGGCGTCGCTGGTTGGAGGCGTCGATCCGGCGACCGTGGACGGCGACATCGAAAAATCGCTGCAGACCACGATGGAGCTTGCGGTGGAGGCGGATGCGGACATCGATTTGCATATTCACGACGGGGGACATCTCGGGTTGTTCACGTTCCAGCGGCTGGCCGATTTGACGGAAGAAGCAGGCTGGCAGGGCAGAGTGACCATAAGCCATGCGCTGGCGCTGGCCGACATTCCGCAGGAAAAAGCCGCGGCCTTCGCCGACCGTCTGGCCGGCTTGGGGATATCGATCGCTTCCTCCGTGCCGCTCGGGCGGACGATCCCGATTCCGCTGCTGCATGAGCGCGGGGTGAAGGTATGGCTTGGGGACGACAGCATTACCGATCACTGGTCCCCGTTCGGCAAAGGGGACGTGCTGGAAAAAGCGGGAACGCTGGCGGAACGTTTTCACCTCGTGGACGAGGTCGAGCTGGGGCAAACGCTCGGGTTTATTACCGGGGGCGTGACGCCGCTGAACCGGAACGGCGAGCGGATGTGGCCGCGCGTCGGGGATGAAGCAAGCGTCGTGTTCGTGGACGCCGGCTGCTCGGCGGAAGCCGTGGCCAGAAGGTCTGAGCGGGTCGCCGTCTTTTTCAAAGGCAATCTCGTTGCCGGGGCGCTTCCGGCCGCCCGCTGAACTTATGTCGAATAGAAAGGATGACCGATGATGGAACATCGCTATTGGTTGATTAATGTCCGTTTGGAGAGCGGTTATGAGACGAAGGACGGCGTCGTGACCGGCACGAAAACGGAAGTGCGCCATCTGCTGATGGAGGAAGGGAACATTGCGCAAATCGTTCCGGCGGACCGGCCGATCGAAGACGGGCTTCCGCAAATCGACGCGGGGTACCGCCTTGCGCTGCCGTCTTTTATTGAAAAACACTGCCACCTGGACAAAACGCTGCTGGGCGGCCGCTGGAGACCGGTCACCCCGGTGAAGTCGATTTTCGGTCGGCTCGACGAGGAGAAGAGCTTCGACGCGTCGCGCTCCATCGCGATTCGCGACAGCGCGGCGAACTACCTGGAAGCGTCTTTAAGATCGGGGGCCACCCATATCCGGACGCATGTGGACATTTTTCCGGAGGTCGGGCTTTCCCACTTGGAAGAGGTGCAGCAGGCGCTGCATCTGTACAAGGACAAGCTTTCCCACGAAATCGTGGCGTTTCCGCAGCAGGGGCTGCTTCGTTCAAATTCGGAAAAGCTGGTGCGGGAAGCCGTCCGGCAAGGCGCGGGTTATGTCGGCGGCGTCGATCCGGCGACGGTGGACGGAGACGTGGAAAGATCGCTGCAAACGATGGTGACGATCGCCGCCGAGGAACATGCGGGAATCGACCTGCATCTGCATGATCCGGACCGTCTGGGCATTTTTACGATCAAGCGCCTGGCGGAGCTTACCGTCGAAGCCGGGCTGCAAGGCAAAGTGGCCGTCAGCCATGCCTTCAGCCTCGGGGACATTCCTGCTGCGCAGGCGGCGGAAATGGCGGATATGCTTGCGGACGCGGGCATCACGATCATCACGAGCGTTCCGATGGGCCGGAAATTTCCGCCCGTGCGGCTGCTGCATGACCATGGGGTTGCGGTCGCCGTCGGCTGCGATAACGTGTTCGACATTTGGTCGCCGTTCGGAAACGGGGACATCCTGGAACGCGCAGGCCGATTGGCCGAAATTTCGGGCTTTGCGAACGAACGCGCGCTCGGCCAAACGTTGGGGTATATCACCGGCGGCGTGACCCCGCTGGATGAAGCCGGCGTTCAGGCTTGGCCGAAAGCAGGAGACGAAGCAAACCTGGTGCTGGTCGAGGCCTCTTGTTCCGCCGAAGCGGTCGCCAGAAGATCCAAGCGGGCTGCAACCTTGTACAAAGGGGTTGTCGTCGCAGGCGCTTTGGATCAAGAGCAATAAGATTCGGCCGGTCCATGACGGCAAAAGCCGCAAACACAGAAAGCGTGTTGCGGCTTTTTTTGCGCCCATGTTTTTGTCCGGAATCGGGGGCCGAGGAGAATCCGGATAAACGTTTTGGAAATTCCGACTAAAAGGGTATACAATAAAGGAATGAAGCAGCAGAGGGGAGAATGCCGCATGAATTCCATCCAATCGGATCCGTTTGTAAGAAATGAGCGCGAAAAAGGCATCGCAGCCCGGTCCGACCGGCTTGCGGCCTTGTTTGCGGAACGTGCCGCGCTGCACGACCGCGAAGGGTCGTTTCCGTTTGAAAACTTTGAAGATTTGCGCGAAGCCGGGTATTTGGCATTAACGGTGCCGCAAACATTCGGCGGGGAAGAAGCATCCTTATATGAAATGCTGCTTGCGCAAGAGCGGCTTGCCAAAGGAGACGGGTCGACGGCGCTGGCCGTCGGCTGGCATGTGAGCCAAGTGCTGCAGATGAGGATCAAGCAGTCGTGGCCGCCGAAGCTGTACGCGGATTTTTGCCGGAGCGTCGTCGAACAAGGCGCCATGATCAACCAGTTTGCAAGCGAACCTTCCACGGGCAGTCCGAGCCGGGGAGGACGCCCGCAGACTTCCGCAACCAAAACCGGGGGCGGTTACCTGTTAACCGGGCGTAAAACATTCAGCTCGCTGATTCCGGTCCTCGATCAGTTTACGGTCACGGCGTTCGTCGAAGACGAGGAACGCATCGGCACGTTTTTTGTGCGCAAAGGTCCCGGCGTCGGCATCGACGAAACCTGGGATACGCTCGGCATGCGGGGAACCGGAAGCCATGATTTGCTGCTGGACGGCGTGTTCGTGCCGGCGGAGGAAAGAATCGACGGAAACGAAGGCGACGGTCGAGACGCCGGGGAAGGGATGTCCGACCACGGGGGCGCGCTGCTGCATATCCCCGCATGTTATTTGGGCATCGCTTGGGCGGCCCGCGATTTCGCGGTGCGATTCGCCGCGGATTACCGGCCGAGCAGCCTGCCCGGACCGATCGCGGAGCTGCCGCATATCCAGCAAAAAATAGGGGAGATGGAGCAGGAGCGGATCACCGCCCGCACGCTGCTGTACAGCGTGGCGGACCGCTGGGACCGTCTGCCTGAAGAGCGGGCTTCCATGAGGCCGGAGCTGGGCCTCGCCAAAACGGTGGCGACGAACGCCGCGATTCGGATCGTCGATTTGGCCATGCGGATCGTGGGCGGATCGAGCCTGTCGCGCAGCCTGCCGCTCGAGCGGATGTACCGCGACGTCCGCGCCGGCCTGCATAACCCGCCGATGGACGATTCCGTCATCGCCATGCTTGCCCGGCGGGCCGTTGAAGCATGCAGGAAAGGAACGAACCTTGCCGAGTGAATCGAGGGGAAAGCCTCCGGAGAAATCCGGAGGCTTTTTTGCGATGAACGGCCCGGCTATGGCCCGGCGGATGCATCTATGCGTCCGTGCGGATTTCGGTATACACAGATCCGGGATTACATGGTAGGATATAGCTTATATCATTTTGACGAAAGAGGATTGTTGAACGTATGCTTACTGCAATCATCCATGGTATCCTGCTCGCTTTCGGGCTGATTCTCCCGCTCGGGGCGCAAAACGTGTTCGTGTTCAACCAAGGCGCTTCCCAGCCGAAATTCAGGGGGGCCATACCGGTGATCGTGACGGCGGCCTGCTGCGACTCGCTCCTGATCCTGCTTGCCGTTCTCGGCGTTTCCGTCGTCGTGTTTACGATTCCCGTGCTGCAAACGGCCATCTTTGTTGTCGGCCTCGCCTTTCTGCTGTATATGGGCTGGTCGATCTGGAAAAGCAAACCGGCCAGGCTGGACAAGCGCGAAGCGGCATTGTCGCCCAAAAAGCAAATCATGTTCGCCATGTCGGTATCGCTCCTGAACCCGCATGCCATCCTCGATACGATCGGCGTGATCGGAACCAGCTCCCTCGGCTATGCCGGCGCGGACAAGCTGATGTTTACCGTCGCCACGATGGCCGTGTCCTGGATCTGGTTTTTCGCGCTGGCGTTTGCGGGGAGAATGGTAGGGGCGGTTGATACCGGCGGCCGGATATTAAACGTAATCAACAAGCTGTCCGCCTTGGTCATTTGGGGCGTGGCCGTCTACATCGCGTTGAAGCTGTTTAAGCTGGTCTGACGCGGTCCAAAGAGGTTTTCGGGCACTTGTTTAGGCCGGCGGCCGGCAATCGGAAACGACTCAAGGAAGCCATCCCGAATTCGTCCAGGTTTTGGGGATGGCTTTTTCCCGAGAAGCAAGGAAGCCGAAACATTTTACTTACTTTTTTAAAGTTCATGTGATAAAATAAGCATAATTATACCGCTTGGAAAAATATACATAGAGGAGAAGATGCATCATGAGCCAGTTTCAACAATTGGTGCAGGCCCGCAGATCGGCCAATAAGTTTAAGATGGACGTCGCCATCAGCGAGCAGGAGCTTCACGACATGTTCAGCCTCGTCAAATTCGCCCCTTCCGCGTTCAATTTGCAGCATGCCCGTTATGTGGCCGTTACGGACAAGGAACTTAAGGATAAAATATACGAGGCCGCCCATAAGCAGTACAAAGTCAAAACCAGCTCGGCCGTCATTGCGGTCCTGGGCGACCTGGAGGCTTACCGGAACGTCGGGCCCATCAATGAGGGGCTGCTGAATCTGGGGGTCATGGACCAACGGGAATTCGACGACACCGTCAACGACGTGACCCGCATGTACGAGGAGGGCGGCGATTCGTTCAAACGGGACGAGGCGATCCGCAACGCAAGCCTGTCCGCCATGCTGTTCATGCTGATTGCCAAGGACAAAGGCTGGGATACGTGCCCGATGATCGGTTTCGATCCGGAACGGCTGAAGCAGGCGCTGAACATTCCGGACCGTTACGTGCCCGTCATGCTGATTGCCGTCGGGAAAGAGGACACCGAAAAGCAAAGGCCCCGCGGATACCGCAAACCGGTCGGCGAATTCGCGTCGTTTAACGGATTATAAAAAAAATGCCGCAAGAACCGTCTTTCCGAAAAGGCGGTTTTTGCGTTTTGTCGTCCCCGCACGTCGCGGCAAACGCTGCTGCCGATTGGAAATCCGCCCTCATTTTGTTACGATGGTAGGCAGTAAAACGCCGACATTCATCACGGGGAGGGATATTTTATGAGAGCTTTCCGACAGCTTTTCTGGATCGCTTTGCTGTGCGTTGCCGTCACCGGCTGCACCGGAGGCGGGAAACAGGCCGAAGCCGTCCAACCGGCGGATAACGGGACAAGCCCAACAAACCCGGCAAGCACGAACGCTTCGCAAACGACTCCTGCAGGGGACAACGCATCCACAGACATCCAGGCGTATTTTACCCAGGAGGGGGATCGGCCGGAGGAGGCGATCATCGAACTTATCGAGGAGGCGAAAAGCACGCTGGACATTGCGATCTACAGCCTGAACTACAAGCCGATCGTGGATGCGATCGAAGATGCCGCCGACCGGGGGGTTCGGGTTCGGATGTTGACCGACCGGGAGCATGCGGAGGAAAAAAGCAAACAGAGGGATGCGCTGCAAAGACTGAAGAAGGCCGGCATCCCGGTCAAAATCAACCGCCATGAAGGCAAAATGCATTTGAAAATGCTGGTGGCCGACGGCGTCAATGTAGAAGCGGGATCGTTTAACTATTTGGACTCCTCCGTCAAAGAAAACGACGACGTGGCGGTCATCATTTGCGACGATCAAGTCGGCCGGAGGTTCGAGGCTGCTTTTGACAGGATGTGGAACGACAAGGACCGTTTTGAAGACCACCAGTAGCCATTTGCTTGGCCGGATGTAACAAAATGATGAACATTGCCTTTCCAGGCATTCGGGTGCGTGAATATCGTTTGACATCCACGGGGAGTTTTGTTTTAACTATATTTAACGTAGTAGCGCGTACTAGAAGCGAAAAGCTGGAACAAACAGCTGGAACAAACTCTCATGGAGATTGGAGTCATACCATTGTATCGGAATTTGGAAGAATGCATCGTTGACCTGGAAAAACACGGACATTTGGTCCGGATCAAAGAAGAAGTCGATCCTTATCTGGAGATGGCCGCCATCCATTTGAAGGTGTACGAAGCGGGCGGCCCCGCTCTGCTGTTCGAAAACGTCAAAGGCTCGAAATATAAGGCGGTATCCAATCTGTTCGGCGATATCGAGCGCAGCAAGTTCATGTTCCGGAGCACCTGGGACCGCACCCAAAAGATCATCGCCCTGCGGGACGATCCGATGAAGGCGCTGAAACACCCGTTTCAAAACATCGGGAACGGACTCGGGGCGCTGAAAGCTCTGCCGCACAAAAAAGGAAGCGGGGTGCCCGCCGGTTTTCGGGAAATCCGGATTTCCGACCTGCCCCAAATCCAGCATTGGCCGATGGACGGAGGCGCCTTCGTGACGCTGCCGCAGGTCTATTCCGAGGATCCGGAAAAACCCGGGCTCATGCATTCCAATTTGGGCATGTACCGGATCCAGCTCAGCGGCAACGATTATGTGCAGGATCAGGAAATCGGCCTGCATTACCAGATCCACCGCGGCATCGGCGTCCACCAGGCGAAGGCGAGCAAGAAGGGAGAGCCGCTGAAGGTCAGCATCTTTATCGGCGGTCCTCCGGCCCATACGCTGGCGGCGGTCATGCCTTTGCCGGAAGGCCTGAGCGAAATGCTGTTTGCGGGCCTTTTGTCCGGGCGCCGTTTCCGGTACAGCTACGCCGACGGTTATTGCATCAGCCATGACGCCGATTTTGTCATTACCGGCGACATTTACCCGGACGACACGAAACCGGAAGGGCCGTTCGGCGACCATTTGGGATATTACAGCCTGACGCACCCGTTTCCGGTGATGAAGGTCCATAAAGTATACGCAAAACAAAACGCGATTTGGCCGTTTACCGTCGTCGGGCGTCCGCCGCAGGAGGACACGGCGTTCGGCGAGCTGATTCATGAGCTCACGGGCGACGCGATCAAGCAGGAAATTCCGGGGGTCAAGGAAGTGCATGCCGTCGATGCGGCCGGGGTTCACCCGCTTCTCCTTGCGATCGGCAGCGAACGGTATACGCCGTATCAGCGGGTGAAGCAGCCGACGGAACTGTTGACGCTGGCGAACCGGATTTTGGGGACGGGGCAGCTGAGCCTCGCCAAATACCTGTTCATTACCGCCGAAGACGACCGCCCGCTCGATATCCACGATATCGCCGGATTTATGGCCTATATATTGGAGCGGATCGATCTGCGCCGGGACATTCATTTTTACACGAATACGACGATCGATACGCTCGATTATTCGGGAACCGGTTTAAACAGCGGGAGCAAAGTCGTATTGGCGGCTTACGGGGATGCCAAGCGGGAATTATGCCGCGAAGTGCCGCAGGTGCTTCGGGAACTGCGCGGATATGAACATGCGCGTCTGGTCATGCCGGGCGTCGTTGCGCTGCAGGGGCCTGCCTTTGAGGATTATCCGAAGGCGGAGCGGGAACTGAAAGCTCTGGGCGAAGCCGTGGCGGCCCATGGCCCGCTGGACGGCTGCCCGATGATCGTGTTATGCGACGACAGCGCGTTCGTTTCCGACACGTTGTCCAATTTTTTGTGGGTCACGTTTACGCGCAGCAACCCGTCGCACGACATGTACGGCGTGAACGACGGCGTGCGGCACAAGCATTGGGGCTGCGACAACATGATCATCGACGCGCGCGTCAAGCCGCATCAGGCGCCGCCGCTTATACCCGATCCGGCCGTGGAAAAAAACATCGGGCGTTTGTTTGCGAAGGGCGGGAGCCTGAGTCATATCGCCATAAAATAACGTCTTAACGGGCTGCCTTTCGTTCGAACCGATCCGGGTTGGACGAAAGCGGCCCGTTTTTTTATTTCCCGGTTATTCCACGACGGGCCATTTTTCCTTGCGCAGCGCATCAAGCAGTTCGGAGCCGACGTGCAGGTTTTCGCCGACAAGCTCCTTTGGCGTCAACGCCATCCATTGGTTCAGGGAGACGTCCTCGAACCGGTCGCTGCGGAACATTTCAAGGAACCAAAGGCTTTCGGTGCCGGTATTTTGGATGTAGTGGCCGTAAGCGAACGGGACGTACCCGACGTCGCCTGCCCTGTAGTTGAAGGTTCTGGCCGCCCCGTTGCCGGCAAATACCGTCGTCCTCCCTTGGCCGGTCAAATAATACTGCCACTCATCCTGGTTGGGATGCCAGTGAA
>Ga0180220_1002156_pt1 | contig 13191 bp, 15 predicted proteins | sample eDN5th37CBELigBY_FD_151335 | JGI IMG/M metagenome (GOLD analysis project Ga0180220, IMG submission 151335) | Enriched backyard soil microbial communities from Emeryville, California, USA - eDNA 5th pass 37_C BE-Lig BY (version 2) (version 2) | ecosystem: Environmental > Terrestrial > Soil >... | reverse complement strand
TACCTGTTCTGGAACGTCAGCCTTTTTTCCGGTAAAAAAACGTTTCGGTCGGCTCGAGCCCGTATTGTCCCGGCGAAAAAATTTGCTCCGTGCTGCCGACGAACAAATACCCGCCCGGGCGGAGGGCTTCCGCGAATTTGTGGTACAGCTTGGATTTGGCTTCCTCCGTAAAATAAATCATGACATTCCGGCAGACGATCAAGTCATGTCCCTTTTCGAACGGGTCAAGCAGCAGGTTTTGCTTGCGGAACTCGACCTTCTTTTTCAGCAGCTCGCTGAATTTGAACAGGGCTCCATCCTGCGTAAAATAGCGGGCGGCGACGTCCTGCGGCACATCCTTGAGGGAACGCTCCATGTAAAGCCCCTGCTTGGCTTTGGCCAAAGCGCCTTCATCGATGTCGGTCGCAACCAGCTTGGACGCATCCAGCAGGCCTTTGCCGTCGAGGATCATCGCAAGCGTATACGGTTCCTCCCCCGTGGAACAGGCAGCGCTCCAAACCTTAAGCCCCCGCGGACTTCCGCCGGCCAGCTCGGGAAGGATGATGTCCCGCAAAACCTCCCAGCGGTTCGGGTTGCGCCAAAATTCGGATACATTGATCGTCATCCGGTCCAAAAATTCATAAAACAAGGATTTGTCCTTGGAAAAAGCCTCGAAAAAAGCGGCGAAACTCGTGTAACCGTTTTTAACGCGGAGCGTGGTCAAACGGCGTTTCATTTGCGCTTCCTTATATTCCGACAGATCGATGCCGGTGCTTTTCTTTACGTTTTCGATGAACATCATATAATCGCGGTCCGGCAGGGAAATTCCGGCAGATTCCCCCCCGGTCGGCGGATACGGCTGTTTTACGTCCACGGCGAGATGGTCTTCTCGTATTCCACCAGTTCGTGCGCTTCAAAAAAATTCGCGATCTCGCGCGCGCTGCTTTCCGGGGAATCGGAACCGTGGATCAGATTATGCGGGGTGTGCGAAGCGTAATCGCCGCGGATGGTGCCCGGCTGCGCTTCCTTCACGTTCGTTTTCCCCATCAACATCCGCGACAGGGCGATAATGTCGTCGCCTTCCCATACCATGGCGAAGACGGGGCCGGAAGTAATAAAGTTGACCAGGTTATCGTAAAAATCCTTGCCTTCATGTTCGGCGTAATGGCGTTTCGCCTGTTCCTGCGACACTTGCACCAGCTTGCCTGCCACCATTTTGAACCCTTTGTCTTCCAGTCTTGCGATGATTTTGCCGATTAAACCACGTTGTACTCCGTCTGGCTTGACCATTAAAAAAGTTCGTTCCATAAACTCACTCTCCTATTTTGACTCAAGTCGTAAGGTTAAGTATGGCAATCTTACAATATATAAAATCAGACTGATATTAACTTCGTCATACCTGCAATGGAAGGCGGCAAGGTGCTTCAATAAGAGCGTTTGGTCACGAAATGGGCGATGTCCCTCAAATTTTTCTTCGTCCGGTTATCCGGGAGGCGCTCCAGCGCGCCAAGCGCTTTTTTTATGTAACGATCCGCCAAGGCTTCGGCCCGCGAAATGCCGCTGCTGGACTTGATCATCTGAATGGCCCCGGTCACGTCGCATTCCCCGTTGCGTTCGCGGATATAGCCGATTTCCCTGAGCAGGGGAGCCTTCAGCTCTTCGTCCTGGAGGGCAAAAATGACCGGCAGCGTAATGTTCCCCTGCCGGATGTCGCTTCCCGGAGGTTTGCCGATCTGTTTTTCCGTCCCGCACAGGTCCAGCAGGTCATCCTGGATTTGAAAGGCCATGCCGACGTTGTATCCGTAACGGTACAGCAAATTGGACACCTTCTCATCCGCGTCGGAAGCCACGGCTCCGAGCTGGCAGCTGACCGCGATCAGAAGGGCGGTTTTGCGGCGAATCCGCAGCAGGTATCGGCGCACGCTTTGCTCGGTATTGAAAAAGTCACGGATCTGCTCCATTTCGCCGATGGACATTTCGACCATCGCTTTGGACAGGATTTGATGGATTTGCGGTTTTTCCAGCTGCGCTGCGATCATGAGAGCCCGTGCATAGATATAGTCGCCGGTATACATCGCGATCCGGTTGTCCCATTTGGACTTGACCGTCAACTCCCCGCGGCGGGTATCCGCGTCATCGATCACGTCGTCATGAACGAGAGAGGCCATATGGATCAGCTCCAGCGGCACCGCCACATGCTTAAGCTTTTCCAAGTCGTAGTTTCCGAACTTCCCCCCCATCAGCACGAACACGGGACGCAGCCGTTTGCCTCCCGCCTTCAGCAGATGCATGGACGTTTCGTTCAGCAGCTGATGCTCTCCTTCGATGCTGCGAAAGAGCTCGTTTTCAATGTAGTTCATATCTTTTTTCAGTAAGCCGAATATGTCTAATCTTTTCATTCCTTCACCCGTGTCAGCGTATTCTCAATCCGCATTTCCCTTTTGCAGCAGCAGAATTCGAGTTGTTTTCATGCACAGTAACAGTTTTAGTTCATCATAGCACAGTTCATACCCATATGACACTGTGCCGGATTCAGAGATCTCCCCGTTTTTTGGCGGCTTGCCCGCCGTCCCAGCGGGTAAACAGCGAGTGTTCGATCCGCAGGCTGTCCAATATTTTGCCTACCTGAAAATCGACGAGGTCGTCGATCGTTTCGGGGTGAAAATAAAAAGCCGGCATGGCCGGAATCATTTTTACGCCCAGCCGGGCAAGCTTCAGCATATTCTCCAAATGGATGGCATGCAGCGGCGTTTCCCGCGGCACCAAAACGAGCGGCCGCCCTTCCTTCAGCATGACGTCCGCCGCCCTCGTCATCAGATTGTCCGATGCGCCGTTCGCCACCGAGGACAACGTGCCCATCGAACACGGAACGATGACCATGCCTTCCACTTGAAAAGAGCCGCTCGCAATGGTGGCGCCGATGTCCGCGATCGCGTGATATGTCAGCTTGCCGGGGAGGCCGCCGAATTTCTCCTGCAGCGTCTGCTCCCGCCTTGCCGCGTTCCACCCGAGTTCCTCGCCAAGGACCCGCCAGCCCGCATTGGAAACGACCAAATGAACCGGATAATTTTCATTCAAAAGAGCTTCGACCAGGCGTACGCCATAAACGGAGCCGCTTGCCCCCGTAATGCCGACGACCCAGCCCCGTTTTCCCAGCTTCGTATCCGTCAATGGAACTGCACCACCAAATCAATCAGCGTAAAGACAAAAACAACGATGCTAAGCACGCTGTTCATGGTAAAAAACGAGGTTTGCAGCTTGCTCATATCATTTGGAGACAAAATGAAATGTTCATAGAATAAGATAAAATAGGAAATCACCATGCCGGCAAAATACCACCAGCTCAGATCCGTCGCAAAAAAGAGAATAATAAAACCTGCGGCCGTGACCATATGAAAATATCTTGCGATTTTCAACGACCCATGCAGGCCGAAGCGGGCAGGAATGGAGAACAGCCCTTCCTTTTTATCGAATTCCATGTCCTGAATCGCGTAAATCACGTCAAAACCCGCCGTCCAAAACGCAACGGAAACGTATAGCAAAACCGCCGTCCAGTCGATGCTGTTCGTCACGGCCACCCAGCCTCCGAGCGGCGCCAGCGCGATCGTGAGTCCCAGAATCAAATGGCAAAGCCAAGTAAAGCGCTTCGTGTAAGAATAGAATACCAGGAAAAAGACCGCAATCGGAAGCAGCTTTACCGCAAGCGGAGACAATTCGATCGCCGCCCAAAACAATAAAACGAAACAAACGACCGTAAATACGATCACCTCGGCCGTTTTGAGCAGGCCCGCCGGAATCGCCCGTCCTGCCGTACGGGGATTCTTTTTATCGATGACCTGGTCGATCATCCGGTTCAAACCGAAGGCAGCGCTTCTCGCCCCGAACATGGCCATCAGGATCCATCCGATTTGCGCCCATGAGGGCAGGTGTCCATTCACGGTCACCGACCCCAAAATAGCTCCCATAAACGCAAACGGAAGGGCGAACAATGTATGCTCGATTTTGATCATTTCCAAAAAAACGCCGATTTTCTTAAACATGCCTAATTCTCCTTAATCCCAATATGTAGTGCCGCGATGCCGCCAGTCAGGGGATAGGCCTCGACATGCTTTAACCCGACGTCCCGGAATATCGACGCCAGCTCCTCCCTTCCGGGAAAAAGCGCCAGCGAATCCGGCAGCCACTTGTACTGCTCGTATCTTTTGGCGAAAAGTTTGCCCAGATTGGGCAGTACCTTTTGAAAATAAAAATAATAAATGCCTTTGAACGGCTGCCAAGTCGGCTTGGACAATTCCAAGCAAACGACCATGCCGCCGGGTTTGACCACACGCTTCATTTCTCGGAGCACCTGGATCGGGTCCGGCACGTTCCGAAGCCCGAAACCGATCGTCGCATAGTCGAACCGGTTGTCTTCGAACGGCAGCTCCATCGCATTTCCCTGGACCAGCGTAATCTGGTCCTCAAGATGTTTGGCCCGGACCTTGCTTTCCCCTACCTTCAGCATGTTCGGGCTGAAATCTAGCCCCACCATTTGACCGGTCCCGCTGGCCTCTGCCATGCTGAGGGTCCAGTCGCATGTTCCGCAGCACAGGTCGATGGCCGTGTCCCCGGGTTTCATCGCCATCTTCTTCATCGTGAATTTGCGCCAGGCCTTGTGCCTGCGGAAACTTAAAATGTCGTTCATGACATCGTACTTGTGGGCGATGCTTTCGAATACGGATTGGACATGATCGTATTGGTCCTCCGTATGCGCTTTGGGTTCTGAAGCATTGATGTTCATAGAAGCAACCCTACCCTTCTCCGACAGCCGAACCGGAAGCGTGAAGCTGACGCTGGAATGGCTCCAATATTTGTCCGATTTCGCGGAAGCAGCCGTCGCTTTTGATGTTTTTCATGACCATCTGTACGCCGCTTACCGCTTGGCGCAGCTTTTCGGCCATATGCTCCGCCGCTTTGTATTTCAGCATCATCTTTTTCCAGTCCTTGTTGTCGATTCTTCGTTCTCTCAGCGCCTCTTTGTCCTCTTCATTGGCGACGTCAAGGATATGCCAGTACGAATAGCTGTAAAGGTACGGTTCTCCGCTGCTCCGCCGGATCTCCCTCGCGACGGTTTCGCATTCGCTGACGTTGCGCAATAGAGTTTTCCACAAATCGTGAAGGGATTCTTCGAGCAGAGGCGTAAATGAAAGAAACAGCTGCATATTCAGCTGCACCGTATGCCGCAAATATTCTTCTGCCGACAATAACAGGCTTTTCATTTTGCCGTACAAATTCATTTTCAGCACATTGACGTCGCAAATGGCTTGGCTGAGGCGCGAAACGGCTTCGATTTGTCCTTTTTGGGACAGGAGCTGATAAAACCGGCTGCTGAAATAATCTCCTGCGAGTACCTTCAGCTGGCGGGAACGCATAAAGCCCTCTCCCGGTTTGTCCTTTTGCGTATCAATCGTTTCATGCGTGTCTATACCTAATTGAACGAGGGAAGTCACGAGCGAAAACAGCTCGCTGTGCATGCCATGAGCGCTGGTTCCCTGGTTCAGGAAGATGTATAAAAGCTGAACACGAGCGTCTGGAAAAGGCGGCAGCTCCGTATGTTTTTGGATCATGTCGTATTCGACGTATTTCTTTGCTAGTTGGGGTACGCGGTACGGTTTCATCGTCAGCCTCCGAGCCTTATTTCTCTTGCAATCACTTGCTTATCCGACGAACAAGATCATTTGTTCACAATCTTTTCTATTATATCACATGTTTTTTCGGCACGCACGGGTGATGCCTCCCTATTTTTCGGATTCGGGGAACGAATTGTGCCCGGAAGGCAAAAACGTTCCTTAAAACCGGAAATGGCCTTCCAGTTCGTGCGATGCCGTCTGTAAAAAGATATTTTTGCAGGATTTAATCCTGAGGGTATGCGCCATACCGTTCTTTCCATAACAAGGTTTCGATCACGCGCAAACGGCGCTTTATGTATTCGGGCAACGGCTCTTCGCCCGTCAGCCGCAGCTCGCGGTAAAGAACGGAATCCCAGGCGTTTCGTCCCGCGTCTGCCGCAAGAAGGAGATGGCGCGCATCGAGCCATGGATCTTCGGCCATCAGCCTCAGCTTCACCTGCTGGACGTTGCTCGTTCCCGAGAAGCAAAACGACAGGATTTCGGCCATGTTTTTGTACATTTCCGTCCGTGACGTATCCGGAGCAGGGACCGTCAAGTCAATGGATATGGCGGGGGCATGCCATTCCACGCGGCGGATCGCCAGCGTCAAGGGAAGCGAATGCAGCACGTCGACGATGTTTTCGTCGCTCAGTTCCCAGCCGGGCTGATTGACAATGACCGGCATCACCTGTTTGGGACGGGCCGGCAAAGCATCGAAATGAAACTCTGGCTGAAATAAGGACTGCGCCGTTCCCAAAGCAAGGATGAGCGCGGCGCATGGCAGGATATAACGGGTCATCTGGTAGTCCTCCTCGCTTGTTCGGTACCTCTAGTTTAAGCTTGATTTCAGGACTCCATACCTCAAATACCCAACGAAAAAAAGCAGGCTATGCCTGCATTAGCTGTCGCTTTCGATGATGCCGTGCTTGGTTTGAACTTCCGCTTTGCCGCGGATTTTCATGGCGGATGTGTGATCCGTAAACTGGGCGATCAACACCTCGCCTTTATCGAGCTTTTCGGTATGATGGAATTTGGTATCATGCCCGCGGGTAAGCCCGATCACTTGCACTCCGTTTTCTTTCGCTTTCACGACGATATAATCGTTGTTATTCGGATTTTCCATGTTGAAGTCCCTCCTTCCGTCATCATTTTTGTCATCGATTCATCCGGTAAAATTCGATGGCGTCTTGGGAATGCTAATAGAGTATATACTAAAAAAGGAGTGAGCCCACGTGAATTACGAACCGGCGCCCCTGGACGAGGAAGCGATTTCTAAGCTCCGCGAATATGAGCGCCTGCTGAGCCAAACGGCAGGTTACCCCGTCGTTCTTATCGCATATGCGGATCAGGATCAAGCGATCGACAAATAACGAAAGCCTCCCCTAACCCAACCGGTTGGCAAAGAAGACCGTTACCTGATTTTCGTCCGGACAGAAAAGAAAAGGCCGTGAACGCCTGCGCGTCAGATCGGATACACCGAAAAGCTTTGCAGGTACCCGAAAATGCTGCTGCGAATTCAAGCTCCGCAGCGGCAACCGGGTTCATCACGGTCTTTTTCTCACCAGCTTATTGGGAAATATGTAGAAATCTTATTTGATTCCGTCTTTGAGCGCTTTGCCTGGTTTGAAAGCAGGGATTTTGCTCGAAGGGATTTCGATTTCTTCACCGGTTTGCGGGTTGCGTCCTTTACGGGCGGAACGCTCGCGAACTTCAAAGTTGCCAAAGCCAACGAGTTGGACTTTGTCTCCGTTTTGCAGTGCTTGCGCGATCGCTTCGAATACCGCGTCAACGGCTTTCGTCGCATCCTTTTTGGACAATTCTGCAGTTTCGGCTACTTGGGAAATCAATTCGGATTTATTCATGTTCATTTCACCTCCCCAAAGGTTGAATCGGTTGTTACTCACTCTTTCCGTTTTGCAGCAAATTATACGTTCATCTGCTTTTATTTACAGATAGAATCGCCGTAAAGCCAGTAGAGCCGCAGGCGCGGACAAACTTATAGTAATACAGCGCCATTATAATTTCAAGAGTTTTAAGCTTTTGAACGGTTCAAAACATAGAAAGTGACGGCAAGAGCCAGCACAAGCACCGTTCCTTTGATGATGTCATGCGTAAAATACTGCATGTTCATCATCGTCAGGCCGTTGACGAGGACGCCGATCAGCACGGAACCGATAAAGGTGCCGATGACGTTCGGTTTGCCCGCGCCGAAAACGGAAAATCCGACGAAGACGGCCGCGACGGATTCCATGAGCAGCGGCGAGCCTGCATCGATTTGCCCCGAGCCGACGCGCGATGCATACAAGATGCCGCCGATCGCCGCAAAAACGCCTGAGGCGACGTATGCCAGGGTGCGCACCTTTTTCACCTTGATCCCCGACAGGCGCGCCGCTTCCTCGTTGCCGCCGGTAACGTACATTTGCCTGCCGTACTTCGTCCGCGTCAGAAAAATGTGGACCGCAGCCACGGCAATGATCAATAGAACGGCGGAGATCGGGATGCCGAACCATTTCCCCTGTCCCAGCTGCAGGAAAGCGGCGCTCATTTCGCCCGGAGCCTTGGTGCCGTCGGGAAATTCCATATGATTATAGATGTTGTAGCCCTGCGCATAGGTTTTGTGGATGCCGCCGACGATGTACATCACCGCAAGGGTTGCCAGCAAATCCGGTATGCGAAGTTTAACGATCAGAAAAGCATTGAGCAGGCCGATGAGGGCTCCTGCAAGCAAAGAGAGGATGATCACGACATAAACGGGCTGCTGGTACCAGATCATCAGCGAAGCCGCCCCTACGGTCGTCAGGGAGACGGTAGAGCCGACCGACAAGTCGAAGCCGTCCACGACAAGGGAAAGCGTCACGCCGATGGCGACAAACGTCACGATCGTAATGGAGCCCAAAATATCGCTTAAATTGCCGTAGGTAAAAAAGAAGGGAAGCCGGAGCGAAAAAAAGGCGATCACCCCGATGATGACGACAACCGCCCCGTAACGGAACGCGTAATGCAGCAATTTATCCTTCATAGTCTGCCTCCAAACCTCCGCTGGCGTAATATAAGAGCTCGGCCTGCGTCGCTTCGCCGCGCCGGAACACCTTGCTGACCGCGCCGTCCGTCATGACCGCGATCCGGTCTCCGATCCCGAGCCCTTCCGCCAATTCGCAAGTAAAATAAATGATGCCTTTCCCCGCGGCCGCGAGATCGCCGATGATGCGGAAAATATCGCTTTTTGCCCCGATGTCCACGCCTTTGGTCGGCTCGTCGAAAATAAAGATTTCCGCGCCGCTCTCCAGCCATTTTCCGATGGCCAGCTTCTGCTGGTTGCCGCCGCTTAAATAAAGCGCAAGCTGATCGCCCGAAGCCGCTTTGACGCCTAGCGACCGCGCGACATCCGAACTGAGGCGCTTTTCCTTTTGCCGGGATATAAAGCCGAGGCGGCTGACCTTGTCGAGAACGGGGAGCGTAAGATTCAAATCGACGGATTGATGAACGAAAATGCCCTGTTTGCGCCGCTCTTCGGGAACCAGAACGATGCCTGCCTTGATCGCGTCCGCGGGCTGCATGAACTTCGTCTTTTTCCCGCGCAGCTCGATCCATCCGGCTTCATGCTTGTCCGCGCCGCCCAAAATCCGGGCTAATTCCGTTTTTCCCGCCCCGACGAGGCCGACGACCGCGAGAACCTCCCCGCTGCGCACCTCGAGCTCCGCTCCGCGGACTTTATGCCCTCTCCGGAGCCCCACGGCCTTGAGCAGCGTTTCCCCGATCTTGGTTTCCCGCTTCGGGAACTCCTCCTCGAACGTCTTGCCGAGCATATGGTTGATTATGCCTTCGCCGCCGATTTCGGCCGTCGGCCCGGAATGGACCTTCCTCCCGTCCCTCATGACCGTCACCCAGTCCGCATGCTCCAGCACCTCGGGGAGCCGATGCGAAATGAAGATGCATGCCACGCCGCTGTCTTTCAATTCATGCATGATGCTGAACAACGCCTTGCATTCGCCGTCGCTCAGCGGAGCCGTCGGTTCGTCGAAAATGATCGCTTTGGCGTCCTGCGCCACGATGCGGGCGAGAAGGACGATTTGTTTTTGCGCAAGGCTGAGCTCGGATATCTTCCGATTCACGTCGATGTCGGCACCAAGACGGGATAAAACGCTTTTCGCCCGCTTCGCCCGTTCCCCGGACCGGATCCAAAGCCCCGATTCCTTGGAGGCAAGCGCGTCCAGCATCACGTTTTCCGCGACCGTCAGCTGCGGCACCAGCGCCGAATCCACCTCCTGGTAGACGCAATGGATTCCGCATTTTTTCGCGTCGGCGGGAGAGTCGATCCAGAGCGTCTTGCCATCCGCGGCAATTTCCCCGCCGTCCGCCCGGTAAGCCCCGGAAAGGATTTTCATCATCGTGCTTTTTCCCGCTCCGTTGGCGCCGAGAAGAGCATGGATTTGCCCTCCCTTTGCCGTAAAATCCACCGCGTTCAGGGCCGATACGCCGCCGAAATGCTTGGTGATCTGTTTCATTTCCAATCGGTACGAAGCTGTCAAAAGCGGCCCCTCCTTATCGAATCTTCAAATGATTGAAAAGACCGCGCCTAAGCACGGCCTTTTCGGCATGACGCCCTGGCTTAAAATCAGCCATTATTTGCCGTATTCCTCCATCCAGTCCGCCAGACCTTGCTTGCTTTCCCCCCAGCCTTTCACGTACTTGGACAGCTCCGTCGTCGAAATTTGCTCTTTAGGCAGCGCATCGCGGGATACGTATACCGGCTCCAGCACCACTTCGTCCTCGGTTTTGTCGCCGTGCAGCTTCTGGTATCCGTATCTGACCTGGATGCGCCCGATGTCCTTTGGATCCACCGCGGCGGAGGCAACCCAAGGATTTTTCGGATCCTGGATCATTTGCAAATCTTCGTCGCTCATATCGATGCCGTATACTTTGATTTCGTCGCGTCCGGCTTGCTGAATCGCGCGGGCGGCCCCTTTGGCGAACTCGTCCCAAGCGGTCCACACCGCTGAAATTTGCCCTTTCGGATATTGCTTCAAGATAGCCTCCATTTGCGTCTGCGTATCAAGCGCCGGATTTTGGGCCGTGCCGAACGCCGCGACCTCCTTGATGTCCGGATTTTCCTTCATGAACTTGCTGTAAGCCACCTGGCGGCGTTCCATCGGGGCAAAACCTGCGACCCATACCTTCACGATGTTGCCTTTGCCGCCGATGTCTTTTTTCATTTGTTCCAGCGTCAGCTCCGCCATTTTCCGGTCGTCTTGCGACAACGTCGTGGCGCCCGCCACATGAACGTCGGCGTCGAATACGACGACGGGGATGTTCTGGGACACCGCCTTTTGAACGCCCGGCTGCAGAAGCTGATCGCCATGGTCCGTCAGAATCAGGTCAAACCGCTGGGTAATGGCGGAATCCAGCAGGGATGCCATCTTCGCCTTATCGTTGCCCGCAACGAATTTCGTCAGCTTGCCGCCGAACTTTTCAACTTCTTCGGTAACGCCCTGCACGTATTGCTGCGAGAACGTGCCGGTGTTGAACTCCATGATGAGCGCTACGCGTTTCCCTGCCAAAGGCTTGTCCGACTTGCCGGCTGCGTCCGCTTCGCCGCCGACGGACGATGCGTTTTTTTGTCCGCAGGCACTTGCCAATAACGCCAAAACCAGGAATAACGAAATCAATGCCGCTTTTCTTTTTTTACCGAATCGCATGGATTCTTCCCCCTCCAACTCTGTACATTGTGAAAATGTTATACATAAATATAAGGCTTAATTCCAAGTATGTAAATAGGTTTTTAGTTATTTGTGCCATGATTTTGCAAATTTCGACTCGAATCGCGTGATCCTGATCCGGAAGATTCGGCTTCAGGCGCGGCGTGGCGCTGCTTGGAGCGGTTTATCCATACCGTTATATTCACCGAGGGAAGCCGTAACGTTCCTCTTCTTTAGCTTTACATGTGCAAGAGCAGCAGCTAACAAACCATCCAAGGCACCATTAAACGCAAAAAAGCCGCAGGCGGATTGCTCCGTCTGCGGCTCTCTTCGCATGCATCCTTACAAAATGATGGCGATAAGCCCTCCCGATCCTTCGTTGATGATTCTTCCCAGCGTCTCCTGCAGCTTGTATCTCGCATTGTCCGGCATCATGGCGATTTTGCCCTGGATGCCTTCGCGTACGATCGAGTGCAGGGAACGTCCGAAGATGTCCGAATCCCAAATTTTGATCGGATCGTTTTCGAAATCCTGAATGAGGTAGCGCACAAGCTCCTCGCTTTGCTTTTCCGTGCCGATGATCGGGGAGAACTCGGATTCGACGTCTACCCGGATCATGTGTATCGACGGGGCCGTTGCCTTCAGCCTGACGCCGAATCGGGTTCCCTGGCGAATAAGCTCAGGCTCATCCAACGACATTTCCGCGAGGGACGGCGCCGCGATGCCGTAACCTGTCGTTTTCACCATTTCCAGCGCCTCCGCAAACCGGTCGTATTCGCGTTTGGCATGGGAGAACTCCTGCATCAATTGGAGCAGATGATCCTTGCCGCGAATTTCGACGCCGACCACTTCCATCAGGATTTGGTCGTACAATTCATCCGGCGCGAACAGATCGATTTCCGCCACGCCCTGCCCCATGTTCATGCCGCTGAGCGCAGCGCGCTGGATGAATTCGTAATCCATGAACTGGGTCACGACGCGATCCACGTCACGCAGGCGGCGGATATCCTTGACCGTGTCACGGACGGAATTTTCATAGTTGTTCCGGAGCCAGTGCTTTTCGTTCAGGACCATCACCCAGCTCGGCAGGTTGACGTTGACCTCATGCACAGGGAATTCGTAAAGCACTTCGCGCAGCACGCCCGTTACGTCGTCCTCCGTCATCGTCGCCGCGCTGAGGGACATGACCGGAATGTCGTATTTTTCGGCCAGCTCGTTTCTGAGCTGCAGCGTTTCTTCGCTGCGCGGGCGGGTCGAGTTGATGACGAGCACGAACGGCTTGCCTACTTCCTTCAGTTCGGCGATGACGCGTTCTTCGGCTTCCACGTAGGAACTGCGGGGAATTTCCGCGATGGTTCCGTCCGTCGTGACAACCACGCCAAGCGTCGAATGCTCCTGAATGACCTTGCGCGTTCCGATTTCAGCAGCTTCCTGAAACGGAATCGGTTCTTCGAACCAAGGGGTGGAGATCATGCGCGGACCATTTTCATCCTCGTACCCTTTTGCCCCTTCCACCGCGTAACCTACGCAGTCCACGAGGCGGACGTTGACCTCCAAACCCTCGGTTACCTTGATTTGCACTGCATTGTTCGGCACGAATTTCGGTTCGGTCGTCATGATCGTTTTGCCGGCCGCGCTTTGCGGCAGTTCGTCCACAGCTCTGGCCCGGTCGGCCTCGCTTGCGATGTTCGGAAGCACGATGGTTTCCATGAACCGCTTGATGAACGTCGATTTGCCTGTCCGGACCGCGCCGACCACACCCAGGTAAATGTCCCCGCCGGTGCGTTCGGCAATGTCTTTAAAAATGTCCACTTTTTCCAAAAGAGATCCCCTCCTCATTTACTCCGAAGGAAAAATGCTTAAGAGCA
>Ga0180220_1002155_pt1 | contig 13191 bp, 10 predicted proteins | sample eDN5th37CBELigBY_FD_151335 | JGI IMG/M metagenome (GOLD analysis project Ga0180220, IMG submission 151335) | Enriched backyard soil microbial communities from Emeryville, California, USA - eDNA 5th pass 37_C BE-Lig BY (version 2) (version 2) | ecosystem: Environmental > Terrestrial > Soil >... | reverse complement strand
GTCGAGGGATGCTCAGGATCGGCCGCGGTCACGCCTCTAGACTATCCGGGTCCCCCACTCCCGACCCTGGAGACCGCATGCCTCGCAAGGGCCTCAGCCTCGCGCCTCGCCTTCGCTACCTCGCCGGACGCGCCCGCCGCATCGACGTCGGATCCGTGCTCGAGCGCGCCAGGGACGTGTCGCGCACGCACGGCAAGTGGACCCCGGCGGTGATCGTCGACATGCTGTGGTCGGCCGGATTCCGACAGGTCGGGTTCCAGGACTACGTGGACTACGACTTCGCGATCCTCAGCAAAGCCGAGCGCGCCACGTACATGACGCACCCCGTCTCGAACGAGCTGTCGCAGAAGTACGACCACCCCGACTACCGCCACATCTTCCAGGACAAGGTCGAGTTCGACCGCGTCTTCAGCGACCACCTCAAGCGCGAGTGGATGGTCGTCGAGGAGGGCAACGCGGATGCCGTCCGGGAGTTCACCGAGCGGCACGGCACGATCGTGACGAAAGAGCCCGTCGGCCAGGCGGGCACCGGCGTGCACCGCTATCACGCCGCCGACATCGACGATTGGGACGCGTTCCATCGCGGGCTTCTCGAGCGCGGCGAGCTGCTCATCGAAGAGGTGATCCGGCAGCATCCGGATCTCGCCGCGGTGTGCCCCGGCACCGTCAACACGACGCGCGTGACGGCATTCTTCGACGGTGAGAAGACGCACATCCTCGCGATGGCGCAGAAGTTCGGCCGCGGCGCGGTGAGCGACCAGATGACGTTCGGCGGCTTCTACACGATGCTCGACGACGACGGCCATGCCGTCGGCGCCGGCTACGACTCGCACGGGCACGTGCACGAGAACCACCCCGACACGGGCTTCCGCATCGCGGACTTCCGACTGCCGATGGTCGACGAGGTGAAGGCGTTCGTCGACCGGGTCGCACGCGTCGTGCCGCAGGTGCAGTACGTCGGGTGGGACATCGTCGTGACGCCCGACGGGCCGGTGCTCGTGGAGGGCAACTGGGGCGCGGGCGTGTACGAGAACAAGCCGAGCGTCACCGGCATCCGCACCGGTCACAAGCCGCGCTACCGCGAGGCCATCGGGTTCTGACACGGGCAGCGAGCGAAGCGTCACTGCTCCCGCCACAGACGTGAGAAGGCCCAGCCCGCTGTAACGGGACCGGGCCTTCTCGCTCAGCTCTGTCAGTTCACGCGGCGCGCACGATGCCGAGCGGCGTCGACTCGTGCCCCTGGCCGAGCGGGTTGTCCTTGAGGATCGCGAGCAGGCGCTTCTCCCCCGCCTTGTCGAGCGTCGAGCCGAGGATGTTGCCGCCGAGGTCGTTGATGTCGACCACCGCGACCTCCGGCACACCGCCGAGTAACTGCTTGACGTGCGCCGCGACCTCGCGCGGACGCTCCGGACCGAGTACGACGGCCTTGTTGTACGGCGGGATCGTGCCGCTCGTCGGACCGTCGATCGCGCGGGCCTTGTCACCCGCGATGCGGTAGAAGTCGCCTTTGCGGCCGAACGCCTTCGTGACGGCGGCGACCGCCGCGGCGACCAGGATGCGCGGGGTGCCGCACTCGCGCAGCGCCATCTCCATCGTCTCGGGCATGCCCAAGCCGATGCCGTACGGCGTGCGCGTCACGTACTTCGACAGGAAGTACGCGAGCTTGCGCGGCTTGATCTCCTCGACGAGGTACGAACGGCCCTGGGTGATCGCGACGATCTTCTCGGTCACGAACAGAATGTCGCCCGGACGCACCTCGGACTCGGCATACTCGCGCACGAACGCGTCGAGGTCGTCTCCGGGCATCACCACGCGCGTCCGGATGGGGATGCGCGCGTATGACGACCCGTCGACGGCGACGGTGAGCGCCTTGCCGGCGTTCGCCTCGCCGCTCACTCGAGGTAGTCCCGCAGCGACTGCGAACGCGACGGGTGACGCAGCTTCGCCATCGTCTTCGACTCGATCTGGCGGATGCGCTCACGCGTCACGCCGAACGTGTCGCCGATCTGGTCGAGCGTCTTGGGCTGACCGTCGCCGAGGCCGAAGCGCATGCGGATCACTCCCGCCTCACGCTCGCTGAGCGAGTCGAGGAGCGACTCGAGCTGGCGCTGCAGCATCGTGAAGCCCACCGCGTCGGCCGGGACGACCGCCTCGGTGTCTTCGATCAGGTCACCGAACTCGCTGTCGCCGTCCTCACCGAGAGGCGTGTGCAGCGAGATCGGCTCGCGACCGTACTTCTGCACCTCGATGACCTTCTCGGGGGTCATGTCGAGCTCGCGGCTGAGTTCCTCGGGCGTGGGCTCACGTCCGAGGTCCTGCAGCATCTGACGCTGCACGCGCGCGAGCTTGTTGATGACCTCGACCATGTGGACGGGAATGCGGATCGTGCGGGCCTGGTCGGCCATGGCACGGGTGATCGCCTGGCGGATCCACCACGTCGCGTACGTCGAGAACTTGAAGCCCTTGGTGTAGTCGAACTTCTCGACAGCACGGATGAGGCCCAGGTTGCCCTCCTGGATGAGGTCCAGGAACTGCATGCCACGACCCGTGTAGCGCTTCGCGAGCGAGACGACCAGACGCAGGTTCGCGCCCAGCAGGTGGGACTTGGCACGCTGGCCGTCGCGAGCAACCCACTGCAGGTCGAGGCCCAGCTGGCTGGACTTCTCCTCAGGCGTCATCTTCGACAGCTTCTCTTCGGCGAACAGGCCCGCCTCGATGCGCATCGCGAGCTCGACCTCTTCGGCCGCGTTCAGCAGCGGGACCTTGCCGATCTGCTTCAGGTAGTCCTTGACAGGGTCGGCGGTCGCGCCGGTGATCTGCGTCGAGTAGACGGGGATGTCGTCCTCGTCGGTCGAGGAGATGACGATCGCGCCGGTCGGGAGCGGCTCCTGGAACGGCGCCGGCTTCTCCTCTTCTTCCTCCTCGTCGTCGGAGGATTCGGATGCCTCGGCCTCGCCCTCGGCGGCCTTGGCGCGGCGCCCCTTCTTCTTCGGGGCAGGAGCCTCTTCGGCGGCATCCGCCTCGTCGTCTGCGTCGACGTCTTCGGTGTCGGCCTCGTCCACGACGTCGGCGTCGTCGACGACGGCGTCGACGTCCAGCTCCACGTCGTCGAGCTCGACGTCTTCGAGCTCGTCGACCTCTTCTTCAGAGGAGGCCTTGCCCTTGGGCGCCGCCTTCTTGGGAGACGCCTTGGCGGTGGACTTCTTGGCCGCGGTCTTGCCCGCCGCGGTCTTGGTGGACGCGGACTTCGCGGACGCCTTGGCGCCAGCGGTCTTGGTCGCGGTGGTCTTCTTCGCGCCGGCGATCTTCGAGCCCGGCTTCGTCGTCGTGCCCTTCTTCTCTTCGTCGGCGGCCGTCTCGGCGCTCTTCGCGCGCGAGCGTGCGGTCGTGTTGGTGGCTGCGGTCACGGTTCGCCTTTCAGTGGCGGCGGGTGTCTGTCGCCCCCCGGTCGATTTCGGACACTAGTAAGACCCTTGTCAAGTCCCTGCGCCTGCGAAGGCACTCGCGGAGAGGGTTGACAACGGGTCAGATCATCCATTCTCTCACACTTGGCGTGCGGTGCTGACGCACGATGGACGCGATTAAGAGAACGCACGGGGGGCCTTCGGCATTCCCCTCCGCGCGGCTCCGGAGCATCCGTTCCGTTGGGGTTCTGACGTTCGTCAGGCCTTGTCGTCTTCGGCGCTCGGTCGCGAAGCGAGGAAGCGCTCGAGCTCGGCTGCGAGCTCGTCGGCGCTCGGGAGGTCACCCGTGTGGATCATGGGGGTCGCGAGGGTGGAACCCGCCATGTAGGCGTCGTAGCGCTCCTCGAGACCCTGCAGCATGCGGGAGAGCTCGTCGTTGCCCGAGACCTGCTCTTCGACGCGCGACAGGTAGTCGCGATTCTGCTCGCGCAGGTCGTCGCCCGCGAACACGAGTCCTGTCGCGACTGTGAGGCTGTCGAGCGCTGCCAAGGTCGCGGCCGGGTAGTCGGTGTCGCCGAGGTAGTGCGGAATGAGGAGCACGAACCCCGCGACCGCCGCGCCCGACTCGGCGAACCGGTACTCGAGAAGGTGGCCGACGGTCGCCGGGACCTGCGTGTGGGGCTTCCACACCGAGTGCGCCTCGGTGAGGTCGGTGCGCGTGCCGCTCACCGTGGTTCCGATCGGCCGTGTGTGCGGGACCGGCATCGGGATCGCGTGCACCCACGTCACGGTCGACACCGAATAGACGTGCGCGAGCTGGAGGACCGCGTCGGTGAACGCGTCCCACGCGAAGTCGGGCTCGTACCCCGCGAGCACGAGGAACGGCTGGCCGAGCGCGTCATGCGCGAGAGACAGCTCGAGCCGCGGCGGCTGGAAGTCCGTGAGGTGGTCGGCCTCGAACGAGATGATCGGCCGGCGCGCGCGATAGTCGAGCAGCACGTCGTTCGAGAACACCGCGAGCGGAATGGGGTCGAGCACCTCGCGCACATACGAGATGAGCCCGCTCACGGCGCCGCCCGCGTCGGTGAATCCCGTCAGCGCGATCACGAGCGGGAGTCCCGGCGGTACCGGCGGAGCCGATGCGCTGCGTTCGAAGAGAGGCGCGGACCACGGCATGCCTCCATGCTACGAGTCGCTCCGACACACCCGGCGTCAGCGCGATGGCGCTCACAGCGAACAGCGCCGTGCGAGAGCGAACGGCCCCGTACCTAGGATGGGAGCCATGTCGTTTCCCGACCTCGAGTACCGCACCGACCCTGTCCGAGAATCCGACGCCGACGCGATCCTTTTGGCCCTCCCCCCACTGGACGACCTCGAGCTGAACGACTGGCCCGGCCTGCGTGACGCCCTCCTCGCGGTCGGCTTCACCGGTGCGCCGTCGTCCTTCCAGCGGGTCGCCGCCCCCGATGCCACGACGACGCCCCTCGCGGTCGTGGGAACGGGCGCATCGCCGGATGACGCGGCCCTCCGCGACGCGGTGGGGGCCGGCATCCGCACCCTCACCGGTTTCGAGCGGGTGGCCGTCTCCGCTTTGTTCGCGGACGCCGCGCAGTGGCGCGCGGTCGCCGAAGGCGCCGCTCTCGGCGGCTACCGGTTCGACGGCTACAAGTCAGAGGCGCCGAAGGCGCGCGCGTCGAAGGTGATCGTGCACGGCGCATCCGAGGTCGGTGACGACGAGCTCGCGGCTGTGATGGCCGAGGCGGATGCTGTGGCCCTCGTCAAGGACCTCGTGACGACCCCCGCGCAGTGGCTCGGCCCGGCCGACTTCGCGCAGCGCGCGACCGATTCGGTGGACGGCCTTCCGGTCACGGTCGAGGTGTTCGACGAGGACGCGCTGAAAGAGGGTGGCTTCGGTGGAATCCTCGGCGTCGGGCAGGGCTCCGACCGTCCGCCGCGCCTCGTGCACCTCTCCTACTTCCCCGAGGGCGCCGGCAAGCACATCGCGCTCGTCGGCAAGGGCATCACGTTCGACACAGGCGGCCTCTCGCTCAAGCCCGCGACCGGCATGGTCGGCATGAAGTACGACATGGCGGGTGCCGCGACCGTGCTCAGCGTGCTCCGCGCGGTGGCCGCCCAGGGCCTTCCCGTGCGCGTGAGCGCATGGCTGTGCATCGCCGACAACATGCCGTCGGGGCGCGCGACGCGTCCCGGAGACGTGCTGCGCATGACCGACGGCACGACCGTCGAGGTGCTCAACACCGACGCCGAAGGACGCCTCGTGCTCGCCGACGGGCTCGCGGCGGCGAGCCGCGAACGCCCCGACGTCCTCGTCGACGTCGCGACCCTCACCGGTGCGATCTCGATCGCGCTCGGCACACGCCACGCGGGCGTCATGGGAGACGACGACACGGTGGCCGCATATCTCGCCGCCGCGCGCGAGGCCGGCGAGCTCGCGTGGCAGCTCCCGCTCCCCGACCACATGGTCGAGGAGCTCGACTCCCCCATCGCCGATCTGCAGAACGCGAAGATCGGCGACACCGCGGGCGGCTCGCTTTTCGCGGGCCTGTTCCTGCGGCACTTCGTCGGGCGCGTGTCCGATGACGACGACGCCCCCCGCATCCCGTGGGTGCACCTCGATATCGCGAACGTCGGGATGAACAAGGGCGGCCCTTACGGATACACCGACAAAGGCCCGACCGGAGCGACGGTGCGGTCGCTCATCCGGTTCGTGTCGAACACCGCGAAGGAGGCCTGATGGCCGAGCACACATTCGACCTCGTCGTGCTGGGTGGCGGCAGCGGCGGCTACGCCGCGGCGCTGCGGGCGGCCGAGCTCGGCAAGAGCGTCGCGCTCGTCGAGAAGGACAAGGTCGGCGGGACGTGCCTGCACCGCGGGTGCATCCCCACGAAGGCCCTCCTGCACGCGGGGGAAGTGGCCGACATCGCGCGCGATGCGTCGACGATCGGCATCCGCGCCACGCTCGAGGGAATCGACCCCGACGGCGTCCGGGCCTATCGCGAAGGGATCGTCGCGAAGAAGTACAAGGGCCTGCAGGGCCTCGTGAAGGCGCGCGGCATCACCCTCGTCGAGGGCGAGGGGCGGCTCGAATCCGGACCCGCGGTGCGCGTCGGGCACGACCTCTACCGCGGCACCGACGTCGTGCTCGCGACCGGTTCGTACACGCGCACGCTCCCCGGCCTGGAGCTCGGCGGACGCGTCATCGCGAGCGAGCAGGCGCTCGAGCTGAGCGAGATCCCGTCGAAGGTCGTCGTGATCGGCGGCGGCGTGATCGGCGTCGAGTTCGCGAGCATCTGGCACTCGTTCGGCGCCGAAGTGACGATCGTCGAGGCGCTCGACCGGCTCGTCCCGAACGAGGATCCGGCGCTGAGCAAGGCGCTCGAGCGCGCGTTCCGCCGCAAGGGCATCCTCGCGAAGACGGGGGTGAAGTTCAGCTCGGTGGAGCAGACGGATGCGGGAGCCGTCGTCACCCTCGAGGACGGCTCGACCGTCGAGGGCGACTACGTCCTGGTGGCGGTGGGCCGCGGACCGGCGACGGCGGGCCTCGGCTATGAAGAGGCGGGCGTCGCGATCGAGCGGGGCTTCGTCACGACGGATGAGCGCCTGCGCACATCGGTTCCGAACGTGTGGGCGGTCGGCGACATCGTCCCGGGCCTCCAGCTCGCGCACCGCGGCTTCCAGCAGGGCATCTTCGTCGCGGAGGAGATCGCGGGTCTCAAGCCCGTCGCCGTGCCGGAGAGCACGATCCCCCGCATCACGTACTGCAGCCCCGAGGTCGCTTCGGTCGGCCTCACCGAGCCGCAGGCGGTCGAGGCCCACGGCGCCGACGCCGTCACGTCGTACGAGTACAACCTCGCGGGAAACGGTCGCAGCGAGATCCTCGGAACGTCGGGCATCGTCAAGGTCGTCCGTGTGAAGGACGGCCCCGTCGTGGGTGTGCACCTCATCGGCGACCGCGTCGGCGAGCTGATCACCGAAGGCCAGCTTGCGGTGGCGTGGGAGGCCCACCCCGAAGACATCGCGCCGTACGTCCACGCCCACCCCACTCAGAGCGAGGCTCTGGGCGAGGCATTCCTGGCGCTGGCGGGCAAGCCGCTTCACGCGCTCTGAGATCGACGGCGCGTGCGGTCACTAAGCTAGACGAGACATCCACGTTCTGAAGGAGACAGTTTCATGAGCACTTCCGTGGTCCTCCCCGCGCTCGGAGAGAGCGTCACCGAGGGAACGGTCACCCGCTGGCTCAAGAAGGTCGGTGACACTGTCCAGGCCGACGAAGGTCTCCTCGAGATCTCGACCGACAAGGTCGACACCGAGATCCCCTCGCCCGTCAGCGGCGTCCTCGAAGAGATCCTCGTCCAGGAGGACGAGACGGTCGAGGTCGGCGCGGTCCTCGCGAAGATCGGCGACGGCTCGGGCGCTTCGACGGATGCCCCGGCCCCCGCCGCCGCTGAGGCGGCTCCCGCGCAAGAGGCGCCCGCCGCGGAGGCCGCTCCTGCCGCCGCTGAGGCGCCCGCCGCAGAGGCCGCTCCGGCTGCCGCGCCCGCGCCCGCCGCGGAGCCCGCGCCCGCGGCTCCCGCCGCTGAGGCCCCTGCCGCTGAGGCTGCTCCTGCCGCCGCTGAGGCCCCTGCCGCCGACGCGCCGGCCGGCGAGGGCAAGGACGTCGTCCTCCCCGAGCTCGGCGAAAGCGTCACCGAGGGCACCGTCACGCGGTGGCTGAAGAACGTGGGCGACTCCGTCGCGGTCGACGAGCCGCTGCTGGAGATCTCGACCGACAAGGTCGACACGGAGATCCCGTCGCCCGTCGCCGGTGTCGTGCAGCACATCTACGTGCAGGAGGACGAGACGGTCGAGGTGGGCGCGCCGCTCGCCCGCATCGGCGAGGGTGCGGCAGCGGCACCTGCGGCTCCCGCTCCGGCTCCGGCCGAGGCCGCTCCGGCTCCGGCTGAGGCCGCTCCGGCTCCGGCTGAGGCCGCTCCGGCTCCGGCTGAGGCGGCTCCAGCTCCGGCTGAGGCGGCTCCGGCGCCCGCCGCCGAGCCCGCACCGGCCGCCGCGCCCGCCGCGCAGGCCGCTCCGGCTCCGGCCGAAACTCCGGCTGCCGAGGCTGCTCCGGCCCCCACCGCCGAGGCACCCGCGGCCGCACCCGCTCAGGCAGCGCCTGCGCAGGCAGCGCCCGCCCCGCGTCCGGCGCCGGGCGGTGGCGATGACGACGGCATCCCGTATGTCACGCCGCTCGTGCGACGTCTCGCGCAGCAGCAGGGCGTCGACCTCGCGAAGGTGAAGGGCACGGGCGTCGGCGGACGCATCCGCAAGGAGGACGTGCTCAAGGCCGCGGAGGCGGCACCCGCTCCCGCAGCGGCCGCCGCACCGGCTGCGCCGAAACGCGAGCCGCTCGAGGTCTCGCCGCTGCGCGGCACGACGCAGCCGATGTCGCGCCTGCGCAAGGTGCTGGCCGAGCGTGCGGTGGCGTCGATGCAGCAGACGGCGCAGCTCACGACGGTCGTCGAGGTCGACGTGACGAAGCTCGCGAACTACCGCGACAAGGTCAAGGCGGACTTCCAGGCCAAGACGGGCGACAAGCTGTCGTTCCTGCCGTTCTTCGCCCTCGCGGCTGCCGAGGCGCTCCAGGCGTACCCCGTGGTCAACTCGACCGTCGACGGCACCGACATCGTCTACCCGCCGACGGAGAACCTGTCGATCGCGGTCGACACCGAGCGCGGTCTGCTGACGCCGGTGCTGCGCGACGCGGGCTCGAAGAACATCGCGCAGATCGCGCACGAGATCGCCGATCTCGCTGCACGCACGCGCGAGAACAAGCTGAAGCCCGACGAGCTCGCCGGCGGCACGTTCACGCTCACGAACACCGGTTCGCGCGGCGCGCTGTTCGACACGCCGGTCGTCTTCCTGCCGCAGACCGCGATCCTCGGCACCGGCGTCGTCGTCAAGCGGCCCGGCGTGGTGACGGTCGACGGCAAGGACGCGATCTCGATCCGTTCGTACGTCTACCTCGCACTGTCGTACGACCACCGCGTGATCGACGGTGCCGACGCGGCGCGCTTCCTGGGCGCCGTGAAGGCTCGCCTCGAGGAAGCCGCGTTCGAGGACCAGCTCGGAATCTGATCCACTCCACGTGAACGGCTGAGCCGCGGCGCCCACGCGTCGCGGCTCAGCCGTTCTCGACGTCATAGACATCCCGCAGCAGCCACCCCTCCCCGCCTCGTACGAGCACCACGAGCTGCGAGGCGGATGCCGTACCCACCGGCTCGACGCGCAGCACCGCCACTCCCCCGAACTCGTCGACGAGGGAGACCGCGCGAGCGTCGGCCGGCATGTCGACGACGCCGGGTGGAAACGCCGATGACGGACTCTCCGCCACCGCCGCGAGGCAGTCGATGTCATCCGCGCAGGCCGCTCGCGCGGTCAGAAGCTCGTCGGCGACCGCGACAAGGTCGCCTGGCGCGGGTGCCTCTGTGGGCGGCGCATCCGTCGATTCTTCGCGCGGAGCGGCATCCTCGCCCGCGTCAGGCACCTCATCCCGTGTGGCCTCGCCGACCGTCGCCTCGTCGCTCGAAAGAGGCGACGCCGACCTCGACGCCGTCTCCGCCTCATCCGCCCCGGCGGGCCAGACGAAGCCTCCCGTCACGATCGCGACCGCGAGGCCTCCCGCGAGCAGCCACGGCTTGCGTCGGCCGCCCGACCTCGCCGAGCGCATCCGCCTCCACGCATCCGTCGCGACACGCGACACCGCATCGCCGAGGTCGGCGTCGATATGACGGGCGATCGACGCCATCAGCCCGCGCGGCCCGCCGTCGCCATCGGCGACCGCCGGGAATCGTCGTGTCGACAGCGCGTCGGCGACAGCCTCCGTCGCGGCCGCGGCGCGCGCCCGGCGCGGGCCGAACACCGTCAGGGCGAGCGGTTCCGGATGAGCCAGCGCGAAGAGACGCTGTTCGACCGCGTCGAGCTCGTGTCGCGACGGCCGCTCCGCGAGCACCGCTCGCACCGCCTCGTCCAGCGTGGCGCCGGTTGCGGGTGTCTCGAGCGTGCGAAGCAGTTCGGCGCAGGCGATCGCCGCCGCGTCGCCGCCGGCACCACACGCGAAGAGGGGGCGACCGGCATCCGTCACCCACCATCCACCCACGACGGTCGTGCGAGCGGCGGCGAGCTCGGCGAACCCCCGGACGACGCTGACGGCGAGCGTCACCGTCTCGCCCGGCGACAGCGGCGCGCCCGACGCGTCTCGTCGGCGCACGAAGGCGTCGGCGCGCTCCACGCACACCGGGACGACGACATCGTGTCCCTCGGCGCGCCGCACGAGGTCGAGTGCGCCGAGGACGTGGCCGTCGGGATCGGCCGACCAGCCGGGCCACTGCGCGTCGAAATGCCGGGCCCCGACGAGCACACAGGTGTCGCCGGATGCCGCGCGCACGAGCGTGCCCGGCCAGGGCGACTCGTCGCCGCCCGACACCGTTCGCAGTGGGCGGTACGCGGTCATGAGCAGGTCGTCGAGCAGGGCCTTCTCTTCCACACATCGATGGTCCGCCGCATCCGCTGCAGGTCGGCCCCGTGTGCCATCGCCTGTGGACACCGGCGGGCCGCGCGAGCGGTGGGGAGGAACAGAGGCCGTGTGCGCGGAAAGGTAGGCTTAAGGGCATGGCCGCCCGTACCACCGCACCCGAGAAGCGCCCCGGTTTCCTCACTCAGCTGCGCACGCTGTTCACCTTCACGCGCAAGGCGTTCCCGTGGCTGCCGTGGCTGCTCATCGGCATCCTCCTCGTGGGCATCGGGCTCGGTCTGCTCGTCGGGTTCCTCATCCAGCCGGTCGCATGGTGGAGCGTCGTGCTCTGGACGATCACAGGCCTCATGCTCGGCGTGCTCGCGTCCCTCATGACGATGACCCGCCTGTCGACCATCGCGATGTACCGGCAGATCGACGGCATGCCCGGGGCGACCGGTCATGTGCTGTCGACGTCGCTCGGCCGCAAGTGGCAGGCCGGCGACATGCCCGTCGGCATCAACCCCAAGACGCAGGAGGCGGTCTACCGCGCCGTCGGACGCGGCGGTGTCGTCATCGTCGGCGAGGGCTCGCGCGGACGGCTCACGCGCCTCATCAACGACGAGCGCTCCAAGGTGCAGCGTGTCGCCTCGGGCGTGCCGGTGACGGTGCTGTACGTCGGGCACGGCGACGGGGACGTGCCGATCGCGAAGCTCGCTTCGACGATCAAGGCTCTCCCCAAGAAGATCGACCGCGCGACGATGGCGGCCGTCATCAAGCGCATCGACTCGGTGTCGCAGTCGCTCACGTCGCTGCCGATCCCGAAGGGCATCGACCCGACGAAGGTGCGCGCTCCGCGCCCGCGCTGAGCCCGCGCGCTACGCGCGCACGAGCACGGTGCCAGCCGCCTTGTCGTGGAGACCGCGCTGGTCGGAGTCCCAGATGACGGCCGGGATGACGATGACGAGCAGCGCCGTGCGGATGATGGGGCGCCACAGCCCCACCCACGTCCCGTCGACGCGCATGATCCGCAGGCCGAAGATGCGGTGGCCCGGGCTGCCCTGAAGCGTCGGCAGGAAGACGAGCTGGATCGCGGCGAAGATCGCCAGGATCGCGAGCGGATCCCACGCGAAGAAGCCCGAGATCAGGTACGCCGCGCCGTAGTCGATGAACAGCGCGCCGACGCGTCGGCCGAGGCGAGCGATCGATCCCGGTCCCTCTTGGGGAAGCCCGAGCCGCTCGCCGGGATACGAGGATTCGACGGGGGCATCAGGCACGTTTCCAGCCTACCTGCGCGCCACGTCGGGCCGTTTCACCGGCGCATCCGGCCGAAATCGAGCGCACCCAGCCTGCCGTAACATCTCGGAAACATGGGGGACACTGCCGGGCAATGCCCTCTCGATACGGTCGATCTGCGCCGGCAGGCGCGGTTCCCGAATGCCCTACCTCTGGAGTCTTCATGTTCAGTGATTCATCCGAGGTGCTGAAGTTCATCAAGGACGAGGACGTCAAGTTCCTCGACATCCGGTTCACGGATCTTCCTGGCGTGCAGCAGCACTTCAACATCCCGGCCTCGACCGTCGACGAGGACTTCTTCACCGTCGGACAGCTCTTCGACGGCTCGTCGATCCGGGGCTTCGCGAGCATCCATGAGTCGGACATGCAGCTCATCCCCGACGTGTCGACCGCGTATGTCGACCCGTTCCGCGACGAGAAGACCCTCATCATGGTCTTCGACATCTACAACCCGCGTAACGGCGAGATCTACAGCAAGGACCCGCGCCAGGTCGCCAAGAAGGCCGAGAAGTACCTCGCCTCGACCGGCATCGCCGACACCGCGTACTTCGCCCCCGAGGCCGAGTTCTACGTCTTCGACGACGTCCGCTACGAGGTGCGTCAGGGCAAGAGCTACTACGAGGTCGACTCCGAAGAGGCCGCGTGGAACTCCGGCCGCGCGGAAGAGGGCGGCAACCTCGCGTACAAGACGCCTTACAAGGGCGGCTACTTCCCCGTCTCGCCGGTCGACAAGCACGCCGACCTCCGCGACGACATCGTGCTCAAGCTGATCCAGGCAGGGCTCGAGGTCGAGCGCGCGCACCACGAGGTGGGCACCGCCGGCCAGGCCGAGATCAACTACAAGTTCGACACGATGGTCCACGCGGCGGACGACATCCTGAAGTTCAAGTACATCGTCAAGAACACCGCGCTGCAGTGGGGCAAGACCGCCACGTTCATGCCGAAGCCGCTGTTCGGCGACAACGGCTCGGGCATGCACAC